>Ga0335074_10013673_pt1 | contig 11405 bp, 9 predicted proteins | sample Lox_Sample_23_FD_206715 | JGI IMG/M metagenome (GOLD analysis project Ga0335074, IMG submission 206715) | Soil microbial communities from Loxahatchee National Wildlife Refuge, Florida, United States - Lox_Sample_2.3 | ecosystem: Environmental > Terrestrial > Soil > Wetlands | place: USA: Florida...
GGGAAGACACTGCGCGACCGAATCCCCAAGGCTTGAGTCCCGGTGTCGATATCGCCCGCCTTCAAATAGAGCTCGGAACCTGTTCAATAGCAGATACGATGCCACGTGATTTCACCTTCCTGGTGCCCTGCCCGTCTGGTTGGTCCACGACGAGCGACGCATTCTTTGCGCCTACAAGGCCAGCCTGCTTAGTTGCATCGGATAAGCGACGTATCGCAGTTTTGAGATAACTCTGCTCGATCTCGTTGCCAATCGAATTCCTGCCTGCCGCAACGGCGGCCGCCGATGTGGTGCCAGTGCCAACGAACGGGTCTAGCACTGTATCGCCAGCAAACGAGAACATGCGTATGAGGCGATCTGCCAACTGGATCGGATAAGGCGCCGGATGTCCCTCACGGGTAGAGGCGCCCCTTATGTCGGTCCAGATTGATTGCCACCACGTTTGCATCTCTCGTTTTGTTAGCATAGATAAGGCTTTCTGCAGCGTGCTCGGCTTACGGTATTGGCTTCCCTTCCGGAGAAACAAGATGTACTCGATATCGTTCTTGACTACCGCACCCGGCTGGTACGGCTTACCATAGAAGCCGCTTCCATTGCCTTCGACCTCCGTAACGCCGTTCGCTATCTTGTGCCAGAGAATCGGCGTCAGAGAATCGAACCCCAACGCGCGGGTACGCACCTGAATGTCCGAGTGCAAGGGCATGATCAGGTGGCGACCTAGCTTTCGGCGCGGAAGACAGACATCACCCACCACACAGCAGACACGCCCTCCCGGAACGAGAACGCGGAAGCACTCGGACCAAACTTTATCCAATTCTCCCAAGAATGCTTCGTAGTCCTCAATAGCGCCCATCTGAGCTTCATTCTCAGCGTACTTCTTCAAAGTCCAATACGGTGGTGAGGTGACGACCAAGTGAACCGACGCTTCAGGAAGCCACGATAGGTCACGCGCATCCCCAAGATGAAGGCGGTGCGTGCTGGTGTCGAACGGTTTAGGCCAAGCCACCGTACGATAGTACTCGTTTGCACACCGTAAGCGGGACAAGCCCTCACGGGTGGCATCATTAAACGAGAGGCCAGGAAGGATGTCTCCGGAGCCATCCATTTCGCGAATCGGACCCGTCCCATTGTACGGAACGTATTACCCCTCGCGGCTTGGACTGGCAATTCCAATATCGACTGCCTACGGATGCATTCCGACGGCGGTGCACTACGGATCGTGGCGATCCTGCCGACGGGCATCTGTTTGTTCTCGCCACCGTTTGGGGTGGCAGCGTTCCTTTGGCTGACGGTGGGGGCGGTTCGCTGAGCTGAGATTGCGGACGCGCCTGCGGATAAGGTCAGGCGTGCCTCGGCGGATGCGCGCGCACCCCGGCCTCGTTCACATCGACACCCCAGCCAGGACCTTTGGGCAGCAACATATCCCCGGCCTCGATCACCATCGGCGCGGTGAACAGCTCATCGCGCCAGGCGACGGTATCGACATCGGTTTCCATCACCCGCAGGTTCGGCACCACGGCGCAGAAATGCGCGCTGACCGCCGACGCCAGATGACCGTAATAGTTGTGCGGCGCGACGTTCACCTCGTACGCTTCGGCCATCGCCGCGATCTTCAGCGATTCCAGGAAGCCGTTCCACACCACATCAACGATCGCCACGTCCATCGCATAGGCGTCGAGGAACGGACGGAAGGCGCGCCGCCCGGTCAGCGACTCGCAGGATGCAATCGGGCACGGTGCAGCACGGCGGATCACCGCAAGCGCCTGCGGATCCCAGGTGTCGATCTCGAGCCAGGTCATATCGAACGGCTCGACCGTCTTCGCGACCTTGATGAACCCCTCGGTCTTGAAATGGTAGTTGACGTCGAGATGCAACCCGAGCTCCGGTCCCCCACCTGCGCGGAACGCTGCCAGCAGGTCGTGGATCGCGGTCAGTGTGTGCCGATCGGCATTCAGCTCGGGGAAGCCCGGCGTGCGGCCGAAGCCGGGCTGGAAATTCGTGAGTCTCCCGTCCTGCATCGGAAGCACATTCGTTTTCAGCGCCTTGAAGCCGCGCCGCTTCACCTCGGCCCCGAGTGCGGCGACGTCGTCGTAGGTGCGCAGCGGCGGCGTGCCCAACAGTGCCGCATTGCGAACGCGATAGGAGCCGCAATGCGACCAATAGACCGGGATGCGCTCGCGCACCGGTCCGCCGAACAGTTCGTACACGGGCACACCGAGCGCCTTCCCTTTCAGGTCCAGCAGGGCGAGCTCGACCGCCGCGATGGCGCGGCTGTTGACGCCCTGCGGCGCCTGCACTGAGCGCACGTACAACGTCGAGACGATGCTCTGCACCGGGCGCGGGTCCTGGCCGATCAGCGGCTCCACCATCGCGTGGATCACCGCCGACAGGCCGCGGCTGCCGTCGCCCTCGGTGAATTCGGACCAGCCGACCAGGCCGTCATCGGTGGTGATCTTCAGGAAAGAGAAGGTCCGCCAGCCGGCATCGGCATGCAGGTCTTCGATCTTGGCGATTTTCATGGTGTTTCCTCCGGCTAATCGTGCGCTGCGTCAGCTTGCCGAGGAGGAATGCACGCGGCAACTCAGCAGGCCGATGATCGGCGACTACGGGAGGCGGCGGACGGCAGGGAGCCCTGCCGTCCGGTGCATGTCGGTTGGCTAAAGCGCAGGCTCGGAGATCAGCGGTGCGGGCGTCTCGGTGACGAGTTCAAGTTGCCCAATGGTTTCCTTGCCGAACAGCAGTGGAACGCAGGCACCGGCCGCCACCACCGCCGCAATCGTGCCGAAGAATATCGTCGCGGAGCCTGTGTGCGGTTCGAGCAGGAATGGCGCCAGCACGCCGGAGAAGACGCGCCCGGTTGCCTCGCCGAAGAAGTGACCACGGCCGCGCAGCGCGGTTGGGAACTGTTCGGACAGATAGACCCGCACCGCAGTGAAGGACGACAACACGGTCAAGCCGGTGATGATTGCTCCCGCGACCATCGCTACTGTCGCGTACATACCCGCGTTGTGCGCCACCGCCATCAATGCCAGCCCTGGCACAGATCCGGCAAGACAATACGTGATTGTCCACCGGCGGCCGATAATTTCCATGATGAACCCGGTGAAGAACTTGCCCGGGATTGTCACGAGGAACAGCACTGTCCCCAGCCCAAAGCTCATGCTGACCGCGGCGCCCTGGTCCACAAGCGCCTTTGGCAGCAGGATCGCCGAGCAATAGTATGCGGTGGTTGCGGCAGCGTAGCAAAGTATGCCCACCACGGTCCAGCGCAGTTGACTGGCAGCGAACAACGCCGAAAACGGTGGCAGCGCCTCATGCGCTTCCGCCAGATTTGGGCCAAGGTCAGCCACAGTCAGCTTCGGCACGCGGTTGCCGCATCGGGCAATCAACCGATTGACCGTTTCAACCGCCGCCTGCGGGTTGCCCCGGCGAAGATACCACCGCGCACTCTCCGGCAGGCCGAAATGCACCAGCAACGGCACGATCCCCAGCGTCAACCCGCCGGGCAGCGCGATCAGGCGGAAGCCATTTGGATTGCCGGCCAGAAGGAAGCCGACGAATGGCAGCAGCGTGAATGCGCTGGCCAGCATCACTTCATAGATCGCGCCATAGGTCCGCCGGTGCTGCTTCGGCATCAGCTCGGCAGCGATCGGGAACGGTGCCGAGATGGCAAAGCCAAGGCCGATCCCCGTCAGCATGCGGATGATGATCAGTTGACCGCCGCTTTGCGCCAGCGGGATCAACAGAGTGAAGAAGGTGCTGATGACGACCCCGATCTGCATCACGGTCTTGCGGCTGACGCGGTCAGACATTGCGGCTGCGATGAAACCGCCGACGACAACCAGCAGGGTAGGGGCGACGGCAAGCCAACGCACCTGACTGCCGGTCAGATGCAGCGGTTGCTTGGCCAACACGAGAAGCGATCCGCCGAGCGCCAGATCGTAACCCTCGACGAAGCCGACCGTGCCGAGCACCAGGATGATCAGCACGTGGTAGGCGCTGAAAGGAATGTCATCGAGTTTGCGCCCGAGGACGTGGCTGGCCGGACCTTCCGAGTTGTCGATGAGACCGGTTGTGTTCATGTCGTTCCTCCCTGATTTGTTCGTTTCCAAACCATCTGCACGAGGGCTCGTCGTGCCCGTGACGCCCGCGGTTAGAGAGAACTTTGTGAGCGCTTATACGGTTGACCGGCGCGTCGTTGGTCGGGTCGGCTGGATCGCAATTACCTTCATCGCCTGATCCAACCCGGACGTTACACGACGTTGCGAGCAGTTTTCAACGATCGAATTGCCGGCCGGCGGGCGGCCGTATGCCCGCCGGCCGGCGAGCCCCGGCGGCACTTCTGACCAACAAGGCGCTCGCCACCCCCGGCCGGCGAGAGCCGCGCGACATGCGACGCCAATCTTCGACCCCGAAATTCAACTTGTCGTTTCGGCGGCGTCGGCGGATGCTGCTGTCCGCCGCCACCCCACTCAGGAACACTCCGATGACCCTACTATATCGTGCCCGCTTCGGCTTCCTCGCGTTGCTCCTTCTGGTCCCCGCTTTCCTCTTCTGCCATCCGACCGTCGCCAGCGCCGATGCCCTGGCAGATATCAAGAAGGCCGGCGTTCTGAATGTCGGCGTGTTCGAGGATTTTCCGCCCTTCGCCTCGGCCGGGCCGGACATGCGCCTGCACGGCTATGACATAGACGTGGCAAACGCACTTGCCGCGGCGCTAGGCGTGAGGCTCAACCTCGTCGCGGTCACCGGGCAGAACCGCATTCCATATCTCCAGGACCACAAGGTGGATATTCTGCTCAGCGTCGGCGACAGTCCTGAGCGGGAGAAGGTGATCGACTTCACGACCGCCTATGCGCCTTACTACATAGCGGTTCTGGGACCGCATGCGCTGAAAGTATCCGGCCCGGCCGACCTGGCCGGCAAGAGCATCGGCGTGAACCGCGGGACGCTGGAAGACACATCGGTGACCTCGGCCGCTCCTCCTTCTGCCGATATCAGGCGTTTCGATAACTATAACGGTGTGATCACGGCGTTCCTGTCCGGCCAAGTGCAATTGATCGTCGTAGGGAACGACGTCGGTGCGGCCGTGCTCGCGCGCCATCCCGCAATCGAACCGGAGGAGAAATTCGAGCTTCTTACCTCACCTGACCATATCGCCTTAAACAAGAATGAGCCGGCGCTGAAAGCTGCCCTTAATGATGCGATCGCCAAGATGAAAAGCGACGGGAGCCTGAACAACATCAGTGTCAAGTGGCTGCACAAGCCGCTGAATGAAAAGGACCTGTAAGCAAGTATGGCAGGCGGCCCGGACCTCGCCTGGCTGGAGGTCTACGGCGTCGCTCTTCTGAGCGGGGTGGTGACGACGATCGAGCTGATCGCCGCGACAACCCTGCTCGGCGGGGCGCTCAGCGTGCTGGGCGCCGCGGCGCGGCGCGGTAGCATTGCGTGGTGTCGTGCCGCGGCCGGCGGGTATGTGGAGCTGATCCGGAACACACCGTTCATCGCGCAGCTTTTCTTCATTTACTTTGGCCTGCCGAGCATCGGCCTTCATCTGAACGCGATGGCCGCGGCGATCCTGGCGATGACAATCAACCTGGGCGCCTATGGGACCGAGATCGTGCGTGCGGGCCTGGATGCAGTCGGTCCTGGACAGAGCGAGGCGGGTCGCGCCCTTGGCCTGCGGCTGCCGATCGTCTTCCTGCGTATCGTTCTACCCCAGGCGATGCGGGCGATCTTCCCGGCGCTGGCCAGCCAGATCGTGATCACCATGCTGGAATCGTCGGTCGTTTCGGTCATTGCCGTGCGCGATCTGACATATCAGGCGGACCTGATCCAGTCGCGGACGTTTCAGGCCTTCCGGACCTATTTGCTTGCCACGCTGATCTACCTTGCGCTGTCGATCCTGCTGCGTCGAATGCTTGGCGCGTCGGCCCGCCGACTATTCGGTGCGGGGATCGGCTGATGGAGTTTACGTTTTGGGATGTTCTTCGAAATCTGCTGCTGGCGACTCGCTGGACAATCACTCTTTCGATCGCCGGGTTCATCTGCGGAGGGGCTGGCGGTCTGCTGCTGATGGTGTTCCGGATAGCGCGCAACTCGGCGATCAGGGCGGGCGCCAGGCTATACATCGAGCTGTTCCAGGGAACACCGCTTTTGCTACAGCTTTTTCTGGTATTCTTCGGCTTACCTCTGATCGGCGTGAACGTACGGCCATGGCTTGCCGCCGGCGTCGGGTTGACCCTTTCGGCCAGCGCATATCTGGCCGAGATCTGGCGTGGCTGCGTCGAGGCGTTGCCAGCCGGTCAATGGGATGCGGCCGCCGCCCTGGGTCTTCATCGCCGGTACCAACTGCAACTCGTCATACTTCCCCAGGCACTACGTATCGCCGTGCCGCCGACGGTCGGGTTCCTCGTGCAGTTGGTGAAAAGCACGGCGCTGACCTCGATCATCGGGTTTGACGAACTCCTGCGTACCGGGAATGTGATCACCAACGCAACTTTCGCGCCGTTCACGGTATACGGCGTGGTGGCACTGATCTACTTCGCGGTCTGTTTTCCGCTGACTTTGCTCGCCAGACAGTTGGAGCTTCGGTTGTCGCGGTGAGGCCGGTCGACGGAGGCGGCATGCGCCTGCGCTGACTGGCGCACCAAAGTTTGGTCGGTGACGAAGACAGTTGATGAATGTCGGGCGGTCTGCGCTGGCCTTGGCTCACCGGCGCAGCACCCGCCGCATCGCCGCCAGCGTAGTCTCCACATCCGCCGCGGCGATATCGAGGTGCAGACAGGCCCGGCCGCGGTACGCCCCCGACGTCGAGACCAGCACCCCTTCGCCGTGTAGACGGGCGGCAAACTGCTGCGAGGTCATGCCGGTCCCTTCGGTGTCGAAGAAGATCAGGTTGGTCTCCGGCGTCTCGACCTCGATTCCGGGGAGCTGCGCCATGCCGCGCGCCAGCGCCCGCGCATTGGCATGGTCCTGGGCGAGCCCTTCAACGTTGTGGTCGAGCGCGTAGAGACATGCGGCAGCACAAATGCCGCCCTGCCGCATGGCGCCGCCGAGCCGCTGCTTCCAGCGCCACGCGTCGCCGATGAACGTCTTCGATCCGCACAACACCGCCCCGAGCGGTGCACCGAGCCCCTTGGTAAAGTCGAGCCAGACGCTGTCGTAACCCTGGGCCAGCTCGTCCGCCGCCACGCCAAGCGCCACCGCGGCGTTGAGCAGCCGCGCCCCATCCATGTGCGTCGCCATGCCATGCGCGTGGGCGCAATCGGCCACGGCGCGAAGCTGCTCGGCCGGCCAGCAGGACCCGCCGCCGCGGTTGGCCGTCTGCTCCACGGCGAGGAGACGCTGCGGCGGCGAATACCGGCTGGGCGGACGTACCGCCATCTCCAGGGTCTCGACCGTGAATTGCCCGCGCGCACCGGCCAGCCCGCGTACCATCACGCCGGAGATTGCTCCGGGAGCGCCGCCTTCGCTGCCCAGGATGTGTGCCGTCTCGTGCGCCAGCACCTCGTCGCCCGGCCGGCAGTGCGTCGCCAGCGCGACCTGGTTGCACATCGTGCCGGAGGGCAGGAACATTGCCGCTTCCTTGCCGAGCAGCGCCGCGACGCGATCGCACAGTTCCCAGACGGTGGGATCGGAGCCTGCCTGCTCGTCGCCTACTTCGGCCGCCGCCATCGCTTCCTTCATCCCGCGTGACGGCTTCGTCTGCGTATCGGACGACAGGTTCACCCGGACCGGGATCGAGAAATCGAATCTCTGCGGCTCATAGCTCATTGAATTGTCTCCGGCTGCGCGTGTCGGTCCGATGTAGCACCCGGCTCCGTGAGCCAAAAGTGACGGAGCCCGCCGCATCAGCCTGAACGGTGGCGGTCGAGTGCGGATCACCGTCGCCAGGCGAGAGGACGAGCGCATCCCTACAGGACGGACTGTTTCCAGGCTCGTTACCTTCCGAATCTGTTCTACACGCAAGTTGGCGTGGACTGCACCATTCGCGCTCAATGATGCCACGCATTTGTGAACTTGGATCGGGCCGCAACACAATCATGCCGCGATTTCCCCATATGCGGCCCACATTTGTGATGACTACCTCACCGACCGGAAAGCATGGTGGCAAAAGGTCCTCGTGGAGTCGACGTGCCTGCACCAGCTTCCTGTTCCAAATCCAACGATATGCAAGGTGGCAGCTATGGGTCCCGCGATTCTCCTTTGGCTCCTGGGAGTGCCGATTCCGATCATCATCCTGCTTGTGCTGCTCTGGCACTAACGGGCAGGCGAACAGATGCAAACGATGCCCATGACCGGCAGCGCCGGCGTCCACGCGGATGGCCCAGTGGAGGCGTCGTCCTCCGGGGTCGCATGGCCAGCCATTATAGGGGGCGCCTTCGCAGCGGCGGCCTTGTCTCTGATCCTGTTGGCGCTTGGATCGGGTTTTGGTCTGGCTACCGTTTCCCCTTGGTCCAATTCGGGCGCATCGCTCACCACCTTCACCATTACGACCGGGGTGTGGCTTATCATCGTGCAGTGGCTTGCCTCCGCCCTGGGGGGCTACCTCACCGGACGGCTTCGGACCAAGTGGGCCGGCCTCCACACTCATGAGGTGTTCTTTCGCGATACGGCCAATGGGTTTCTCAGTTGGGCCGTGGCGTCAGTCATCGTCGCGGCCTTTCTTGCGTCGGCGACGGCATCGGTCGTGGGGGGCGTCACTCGGGTTGCTGCCGGAGCAGCGTCGGGAGCAACTCAGGCAGCCAGCCAAGGCACCAGCAGCATTGCCGATACCACAGGGTACCTGGTCGATAGCCTCTATCGCTCCGATCACCCCAGCCCCAACGCGACACCCCAGGAGATACGGTCCGAAAGCACGCGCATTCTGACGATGGGAGTTCGGAATGGCGATGTGCCCGCGGCTGACAGGACGTATCTGGCGCAGCTTGTGGCGGCTCGAACGGGGCTCTCGCAAGCTGATGCGTCGAAGCGGGTTGACCAGGTGATCGCGCAGGAGAAAGCGGCGGAAACGAAAGTGCGCGAGGCAGCGGACACCGCCCGCAAGGCAGGGTCGTACCTGTCGATTTTCACCGGATTGTCAATGCTGGTCGGAGCGTTTATCGCCTGCGTCGCCGGAGCTCTGGGTGGCATTCAGCGAGACGAGCACCCCTGAGCCCGGCTGGCCGGGGGCTCCACAATGGCTGTTCATTCGGCGCCGACAATCTGACTGCAAGTTGGTTACGGTATCCGAGCGAACTGACTTTAGGGGGTTCCGCTTGGTCCGACGCCCAGCCTGGCCGAGAACAGGTGGCGGTGGCCTAAACGGGCCTGGTGTGTAAATTGTGGCCGACTTTTGCCTGGAGCCGACCACATGGCGTTGACCGATACACCGACTACCGATGCCGGGCGCGATTTCATTCGCGACGTGATTCAGGCCGATATCGAGGCAGGCCGCGCAACCCAGGTTGTTACCCGGTTTCCGCCGGAGCCGAATGGTTACCTGCACATCGGGCACGCAAAGGCGATCTGCCTGAACTTCGGTATCGCCGAGCAGTTCGGCGGCCATTGCAATCTTCGATTCGACGACACCAACCCCAGCAAGGAAGAACAGGAATTCATCGAGGCGATCCAGCGGGATGTGCGCTGGCTGGGCTTCGACTGGGGCAAGCATCTCTATCATGCGTCTGACTATTTCGAGCAGCTCTACGAATGGGCCGGACACCTCATTCGCGAGGGCAGGGCGTATGTGGACGACACGCCGCCCGAGGAGATGCGGGCGATGCGCGGTACGCTGACCGAGCCCGGGCAGAACAGTCCGTACCGCGACCGGCCCGTAGAAGAAAATCTCGACCTGTTCCGGCGAATGCGGGCGGGCGAATTTCCCAATGGCGCGCGGGTGCTGCGGGCGAAGATCAGCATGGCCTCGCCCAACATGAACCTGCGCGACCCGGTGCTCTATCGTATCCTGCATGTCGAGCACCCGCGCACGGGCAACGCATGGTGCATCTATCCGACCTATGACTTCGCGCATGGGCAGTCGGACGCGATCGAGGGCGTCACGCATTCGCTGTGCACCCTGGAGTTCGAGGACCATCGGCCGCTGTATGACTGGCTGATCGAAAATCTGCCGGTGCCATCGCGGCCACATCAGTATGAATTCGCGCGACTCAACATCGGCTATACGGTTATGTCCAAGCGTGTGCTGACGCGGCTGGTGACCGAAGGCCGGGTCACCGGGTGGGACGATCCGCGTATGCCGACACTGGCTGCCATGCGGCGGCGCGGCGTGCCGCCGGAAGCGATCCGCGATTTCGTGCGCCGCAGCGGCATCACCAAGGTCAACAGCGTCGCCGAATTCGCTGCATTCGAACATTCGATCCGCGAGGTGCTGAACCGCACGGCGCCGCGGCGCATGGCGGTGCTGCGGCCGTTGAAGCTGGTGATCGAGAACTATCCCGAGGGCAGGACGGAGGTCCTGAATGCGATCAACAATCCCGAGGATCCCGCGGCCGGCACAAGGCCAATCACCTTCGGGCGAGAGCTATATATTGAGAGAGACGATTTCATGGAGAATCCGCCAAAGAAATTCTTTCGTTTGTCGCCCGGGCGCGAGGTTCGTCTGCGCTACGGCTATTTCATCACCTGTAGCGCGGCAGTAAAGAACAAAGCTGGTGAAGTGGTGGAGTTGCGCTGCACATATGATCCGGCAACGCGGGGCGGCAATGCGCCGGATGGGCGAAAGGTGCAGGCAACGGTGCATTGGGTGGCTACGGCGGACGCAGTGCGCGCAGAGATCAGGTTGTACAATTCGCTGTTCACGTCTCCCAATCCGGGGGCGAGCGGCGACATCATGGCCGACCTCAATCCGAACTCACTCGAAGCGTTGGAAGGTTGCCTGTTGGAACCAGCGCTCGGCGCTGCCCCAATCAGCGAAGCGGTGCAGTTCGAACGACAGGGGTACTTCTGTGCTGATATTGACTCGATGCCCGGTAAGCTGGTGTTCAACCGTATCGTCGATCTGCGTGACACGTGGGCAAGAGTGCAGGCGGGCGGCCGGCAACGTAATCTCTCGCCCTGAACCAGACCTTAACCAGGAGGCCCGAGACAGAAGCGCCGGGCAGGATGGGCCTGCCCGGCGTTCACGAGGAGCGAAACGATGCACAACCATCGCAAGCTCTTGCCACTGATCATAGTGACCCTGACCATCAAGGTCAAGATCACTATTGCTCGGCGGTAGGGGATTGGGCCAGCCCGTTCTCGGACTGGCCCGCCCCTCGGTGTCTAACTTCGTTCTGCACGCAGCTTTGCCCACCAGGCGAGGCGTTTGGCGATCTCACGCTCGAAACCACGATCCCGCGGCCGGTAGAAATCCTGCCGGCGCATGCCCTCCGGGAAATAGTTCTGCCCGGAGAACGCGTCCT
>Ga0335074_10013674_pt1 | contig 11405 bp, 12 predicted proteins | sample Lox_Sample_23_FD_206715 | JGI IMG/M metagenome (GOLD analysis project Ga0335074, IMG submission 206715) | Soil microbial communities from Loxahatchee National Wildlife Refuge, Florida, United States - Lox_Sample_2.3 | ecosystem: Environmental > Terrestrial > Soil > Wetlands | place: USA...
CGCCTGTATGGGCGGTAGCGGCGGGGGGTGCAACGGAGTTAACGGGGACTCCAACAACAACGGGGGGAACGACTGCTCGAACGACCTCGCGATCATCTGGACGACCCCCACTTCGACCGCTCCGGGGGCGCCGACAGTGAGCTGCTCCGTGTCCCTGACTCCGAGCACCCTCTACGTTCAAGTGGGCGGGCTGGCGCCCGGCCAGGCGTGCGGGTTCTCTGCGGTTCTCGAGAATGTTGGGAAGGAGTCAGTCTCGCTCGCGGAAACGGTCGCGATCGGCGAGCCGTCCGTGTGCGCATTCTTCCACTATTCGGACAATCTGCCGTCCTCGCCTCCCGAGACCCTGGACGTGGACCGCGGATTCACCGTGCACGGCACCATCTCGCTGGCTTCAGGCGCCAGCGCGAGTTGCGAAGGGAAGTCGGCGCTGATCCTCGTCACGATCACGGGCTCGGAGTCCAGTTGCAAGTCCATGCCGTACTCCGAGCTGGCCCGATCGGGAGACGCCCCACTCTGGGACTGCTAGCCTTCCGAGGTCAGAGCGCGCCCTCGAGCGGTCTTTCCCGCACGCGCCACCGACCGGGCGCAACGGCTTTGCGAACTGGGAGCCTGCTCGGTCCGATGTCGGGGACGCTCCCGCCGCCTCCCGGAGTCGCGCCTTGGTCCGTGACAGCGCCTTCCGACAGCTCAATCGAGCGGGCGATCCGGCATGCCGTCTACCTCACGGGGGGGCTCGTGCTGCTGGCATTCGGAATTGTCGAAATGGCGAGCGCGGCCGGGGAGCTGGCGGAGTGTCTGGCGAACAGCGCGAGCTGCTTCGGCAACACGATCTACTACGCGACCGTACCGCTGATCCTCGCGGGGGTCGTCCTGATCGTGATCGCCGTAATCCTCTTGGTGCTGGCGCACGCCACCCGCCGGCAACGAGCGTAGGTACCGAGGGCGGCTCGCCACCGGCGCCGAGGTTCCTCGGCGTACGAAACCGGTCCGGTTCGACCGAGCGGAGCGGACCGGCGCCCGAAACTACTTGACCCCGGGGGACGCATCTCAGGCCGGCGGGGATCCTCCTCGAGAAGGGAACGCCGAAGGAGAGTGGTCCACCGCGTCCGCAGGCAACCCGTCGGCGCCGGGGCCCGAACCGCGCCTCTCGACCGGTAACCCGGGTCTCGACGCGATGCTCGAGGGCGGCGTCATCGCCCGGAGGCCGTACCTGATCGTCGGACCGGCGGGCACCGGGAAGACGACCCTCGCGCTCGAGTTCCTGTGCGAGGGGATCCGGCGAGGCGAACGGTGCCTCCTTGTGACGCTGGAGGAGCCTCCGAACGAGTGCCGGTTCAACCATCGGGGCTTCGGGCCGGAGTTCGAGCGAGTCGAGGTGTTCGACGCGATCCCCGACGTCATGCACTACGAGCACGTTCCGTTCACGGACATCTCCACCGTCCGCTCCGCCCTGCCGTTCGCTCGGGTGCCGTGGGTCATCCGTCGGACCCCGGAGCTGACCGGGGTCGAAGTGACGATCAACGCGCTGGAACAGATGCTGCGGAGCGAGGTCGACCGACGGGGCTACTCCCGGGTCGTCATCGACTCGCTGACCGCGCTCCAGTACTTCTGCATGAAGGGTCTCGAAGAGCTGGCCGGTGCCCAGACGTTCCTGAGGTTCCTCTCCGACCTTCAGGTAACGACCGTGCTGACGGTGGAGTCCGCGGTCGAGAACGCAGACACGGTAGAGCGAACGCTCGCCCGGGGCGTCATCCGTCTCTTCCGCTGGGAGCGCGACAGCTCGACGGTCCGGGCGATCGGGGTGGAAAAGTTCCGGGGGAGTTCGCACGACGCGAGACTGCACCCGTACCGGATCGGTCCGAGCGGCCTCGCGATTGATTTCGGCACGACGATTTCCCGATCCGGAGGGCGACGACCGCGGCGGGAGCGGGTCGTGGAGTGAATCGGGGCAGCCGTCCGAGAGCGGTCGGGCCCAGCGGACTCGCTCGGGACGAGAGTGGCTCGCCGATTCTGCGAAATGGCTATACCTTGCATACCTTGGCTCGGTCCGCGGGCCCATAGCTTAGTTTGGCTGGAGCACCCGGCTGATAACCGGGAGGTCGTCGGTTCAAATCCGACTGGGCCCACTTCCCGTCAGAGAATCGCGCCATTTTCAAAATGCCGTTAGCCGTTGGGATGGGGGGGTGACGGTTTCCATGCCTTCCCGCATGTGGGTGTCGAAGACCGCGAACCCCTCGGTCATCTCCTCCTGCCCGACCCCGATGTAGTGCAGGGTCTGGTCGATGGAGACGTGGCCGAAGATCCGCTGGATGGTCGGAACCGGGATCCCCGCCTGGTAGGCGAGGCGCCCGAACGACCGGCGTAAGACGTGACCGGTCACCCTCGCGGAGGCGCCAGCGACCCTCCCCAACCCTGCGAACTCCCTGTCCGCACGCGGGATATATTCGCGGTGTTGCCGCGGTCCGAACAGGAGGGCAGGACGGACGAACAGGTCGGAGCGGCCCTCCGCAGTCTTGGCTACCCACACGCCCGGGTGAGAGCAGACGGGAGGCGAGTCAGGGTCTACGATGTGACCCCCTCGCTGGACCAGTAACACGGAGCGGTGCAGGTCCAAGGCAATCCGGCGACTCAAGCGACCTGAGCCGCTGGTCAGCGTCTTCTCCGATAGAGCGGAACGAGGGCGGACCAGCGGATCAGGATGGACCAGCCGATTAGGAAGGGTAGATCCGAAAACAAGGCGAAGACGCGGGTCCGAAACGAGCGCTTCGACCTGACAGGGGGTCGACATCCCGGACGTGTCTTCTAAACACAGAGGTTCTGGGGGGCTGATGCAACTTCGCGCCACTTGGGTTCCGTTCGTGGCCGCTGCGCTCATCCTGGTGGCAGTGATCTATACGCCAGCCGGCGCCGTAGGCCGAGTCGTACTGATTCTCGCAGGTATCGGCGTGCTGGCCTGGGGTTTCACCCCGCGAAGGCGCGGTTGACGACGCCAGTCGGCGCGGGAGGGGCCCACGAGCGGAGCGAGTGGGACAGCGCCGCTCGGCGTTGTGACCCCACCCAGCAGGGTCAACCGCACGGAGAATAGGAGAAGGCCCAGCCGCCCCCGGGGCCGCCCGGGGCGGAGAGATTTTCGACCTGCCATGTTCCAAAATCTGATGGAAAGTAGTAGCTGAAGTCCTCAACCAAGGGAATGGTCGTAGGGACGGAGTAATTCCTGCCTTCCCAAGCGAATGAAATCCATGTCGTCAGCCCGTGTATGGAGACCGGAATCGTTTGCGCGGGCCCGTCGCAGGTCGAGACCGGCGGCGCATTCGCTTGGTTGAACCCTTGACGAAAGAGGGATGTCGAGTTTCCGGGCGACGTCGTGAAGTTGTACATCAGAGGCTCTCCGACGTCAGAGTATCCGCCGGTCCCAAACTCGGGTCCCCATGGTGTGTCGAAAATCGGACCGAGAATCTCGTAACCGACATTGGGCGGAAGGATCTGTAGGGTGTACGCGAACTCGCGAGAGCAGTGGACATTCGACCCGGCGCCGAGCTCGGTGGTGTTACTCAACCGGTCGACGACCATTTCCTCAAGGACGAATCCGCCCCATACGGAACCGTTCGCCACGGTCCCGCCGACGGTCTGGTAGACAGCCGACGAACCGTATCCCATCGATGAATTCAGAGGAGAGCTGGAGTTGACTGAGGCGCGGCCTGCATAGGGGCTGTTCGTGAGCCCTAGGGGCAAGTAGAAGGGCCCGGATGTCGCAACCTCGGACGTCGCACAGTCGGAGTGGAACAGCAGTCCCCAGCTACCGATCCAACTCGACGCGACGAGTAAAGCCACCAAGCCCACTATCACGACGCCCGTGACCCAAGCGGCTCGTCGTCGAGCCCTGCCCTTGGGTTCTCGCGTCGTGCCGGTCTCGTTTGTATCTTCGTCCCCGACCTTCATTACTCTTGAACACCCAACGCGTCGTGCGCCCAGGAAAGTCGACGGAGCTTAGCAGTTTGTCGTTCCGTGCCGCGGGAGGGGCACACGAGCGGAGCGAGTGGGAGAATCAGGCCGGTACTGCGATCTCGGAGAGCAGAATCAGTCGCACGGCGAATAGGAGAACGCCCAGCCCCCACCAGGGCCTCCAGGGGCAGAGAGGTTGTCAATCTGCCACGTTCCGAATTGTGCGGGAAACCAGTATTGGAATTGAAGTTGAAACGGTATCGTGAATGGGACGGTATAATTCTGGCTCCCTACCGAGAACGGAACCTCAACTGTTGCTGGCTGGGCCGAGACATTGAGGAGCTTGGTCCCCGTTTGGCAAGTAGTTATGCTTCCTAGGTTGGGGGCGGAGAATCCGTTCTCAAATTGAGGTGAAACTGGGTCTCCTTGGAAGCCAGTAAAATTGACCGATGTCGGTTCGACCGCGTCTGAGGTGTTACCAGGTCCGAGTAGCACCCACCCAACCGCCGCGATGCTCTGCGGTGGGGCTACTGAAACCGCAAACGAGCTTCTACATCGCGAGGCGTCGCCCGGCCCTAACGCAAGTACCGAGTTCACACGATGAACGCTAACGTTCACCGCGAAAAATTGGCCGACGGCTGATCCGTTAGGAGCAGGGTTCTTGACCAAGACTGTGCTATTGGGATAGCCCCAGGCTCCTGGAAAGCTCGCTGGCTCCAGCGCTGATCCGTAGCCCTCGCCACCGTAGGGGGCGTTTACGAGGACGGCGGGGAAGAACATCGTTGCCTTGGATGCCACAGTACCCGTACTCACGCAAGTCCAATGAGCCAGTGGCGCCCAGCCAGACAGCGCTGTTGGTACCAAGAGCGCTACGACGACCGCGCCACCAACCGCAACTGAAACCCACCCAATCTTGGCTCCGCGATTCATGCCCACCCAACGCGTCGTGCGCCCAGGAAAGTCGACGGAGCTTAGCAGTTTGTCGTTCCGTGCCGCGGGAGGGGCCCACGAGCGGAGCGAGTGGGAGAATCCAGCCGGTATTGCGATCTCGGAGGGTGGAATCAGTCGCACGGCGAATAGGAGAACGCCCAGCCCCCACCAGGGCCGCCAGGGGCAGAGAGGTTGTCGACTTGCCAGATGCCGTAGTCGGCTGGAAACCAGTAACGGAAGACCTGCTCCGAAGGGAGGGTGTAAGGGACAATCGTTGATTCGCCCCCGACACTAAAGGGAATCCAAACCGTGAGCTTGGGGGCAGTTACTGCTACCCACTGTGTGGCTCCCCCGCACGTTGAGATGTTACGGGAGTTTTCCTGGACGAATCCGTTCGAGAGATACGAAGTAGAACCACCTGGAGGAGCCGTGAGGTTGTACTCGTGGGGTTCGGCGGAATCAGAGACATCCCCCTGATTGCCGAGAATCCCGGAATAAACCTGGGACCCGGTTACGTCAACCGCGGCCGACACTGTCCAAGCACTAGTGCAGGGGTCGTTCTTACCTGCCCCCCAGATTGTCGCATTGCTAAGCCCTGACAAGTTTAGCCAAAGGTGCACGAAGAATCCTCCCACGCTGCCATTCGAAGCCGGCAGGCCGTTCGAAGTCCCGAGCCCTCGACCTCCCACTATAGCTCCAGGTTGGAGGCTCGCGTTCCCTGCCACGTAACCGCCGTATGGAGCGTTCACCATCACCAGTGGTACCCACGCGAGATTGGTGGCGACGGTGCTGCCCGCCTGACAGGTCGAGTGTATGACCGGAGACCAGCTCCCTGTGAGTGCCGGAACGACTACCAGGGCAACGGCAACGAGGATGGCTGCAGTTGAACCCCCGAGCAGCGCCTGTCGTCGCCTTGACCAACCACCTCGTTTTGCACCGAGGGGTCGTTCGGTGTTTTGACTATCGGCACCACCTTGCATGCTCGCTAAGGACAACCGGAGGTCCCAGGAGTGCATTCATCCTCGAACCATATATGGGCGTTGATTGCCTGCGCCTCAGGCGCTTGGGTTCCGTCCATTGTAACGATGAACTGGTACGCATAGGTCGGGTTATTGTTGACAAGCGAGCAATCGACGGCATGTGAGGTGTCCGAAGTAGCAGACGTCAAATCTACCAACTCAAGCAGGTTAGTGCTCACCCCCCCCGAGAAACCGGCACCGTCCCAGCCTCCGGAGATGCCTATCTGGAGATTCAAGCCGGCTGTCGACTGATAGGATCCTCCGTTCGAGTCGTTGATCCATTGGGTACTGTCTGGACCCACCGTTCGCTCGAAGGTTGAACTGGTTGAGTTGTTGCCTATTGCCGGGGGGCTCGAATCGGGGTCGGTGAAACTGACAGTATCGGTTGAAAGGTCGTAGCCATTACCGAACGCCTGGGCCTCCCCGAACGAGATGTGACCCGACGTCTCGTTTACCACGCCTGTGGTGTGGTAATCGTAGGTGATGGATGAGTCCCCGTCAGTAACGGCGCTTGCCGTGGTCGAGCTGTTGACCCAGCCGGTTGCTGTGTACCCACTCTCATAACCGAAAGTGACGACATAATTCTCGACCCGCTGAACCGCCCCATTTGTGATTCCGATGGTACAGCCCCCATACTGGGTGTGGGAGAAACCGACGCCTATGGCTGAGATGCTGTAGCCGTTGGGAGGTAGGCCGAATTGCTGGTAGTCGTTAGTGGCCGAGAGGGCGGAACTCACATAGATCGTGGCGTTCCAATATCCGACCTTATCCGCCCAGAGAGAGTAGTGTGAATTCGACTGAGTTGTCGGACTTGAGCTCTCCAGGGTGCAGACCCCAGTGGAGGCGAGCGAGTAGTCCGTCGTGTCTATGCCATTGAGCCCCCAATGAACCGTCGCGCTTTCGGGAAAGCTGAGAGCATAAGACCCGGTCGAACTAGCCGCAGTCGAGCTGAAGTTGACTGCCCAGTAGGGCAGCGGCGGAGAACTGTCGGGAGGCGCGGGGCAGTCGGCTTGAATCCAAACGCTCGCACCGCTCAACGCGGACTCGGTGCCTATCTCGTCGAGTTGGTCTGAGTCGGACGAAATCGGAGACACCCATCCAACGAACTCAGTAGTTGGTGCGCTCGACGTGGAAAAGCTGCCGCTGAAAGTCGCGGCTCCGTACGCATTTCCAATCTGTACGGTGAAGTCATAGGTGGTGCCCGCAGTCAGAGCGTTCAGATTGATGCTACCGTCGCGGAAGCCCGGGTTTGGGAGGTCGCTGCCGCCAGAAGGGTACCACGTGAAATGAGGCGTGATGGGCGTCGATCCGGTATCTGACCAGTTGACCCAAGCCTGCCTATATCCTGACTGTATCGTGACCGCCGGATCGTGAACGAACGACGGGGCCGTCCCTCCACCTCCCCCGCACTCGGGCGGAGGGCCTGAGGGATCCACCTCCCAACCTGGCGACGCCGGGCAGGCGGGACTTGGCGCCAGCGCAGCAGCCAGCGCTCCGGGCGCTACGGCGCTCAGGGCCGTTCCAACAATCATGATCAGAACGAGCCCGACAACTCCCGGCCCAAGCAGTCGCGTGCGTCGGTTCGCCTCGAGCTTCGGCCCGTCCCACATTCGGCCATCGGTGGTTTCGCCCACTCGTGTTCCTGCGCTCACGTTCCCTCCTTCCAAGGTGCGAAAACAAAGACGAGCGAGGACCCGGGCCAACGACGCCCCACCTCGCCGCCGCTCGTGCCGCGCCAGCCCGCAGCCGTACCCGGACCGACCAGGACTGCGCGCTCCTCGCGCGCAATCATGTACGCTGTGGTTTGGGTTCGGGTGGGGAATAGAATCTCAGGTAGATAAACGTCGCCGAAAGGGCACTCTGCGGCACAATAATTTAATGTAATTCGGTATGGTTCGGCGTACGGTCGTGGTTATCCCCAGGGTTCCGGCTGCGACCTCTGACGCCATGATCCGCGGCGACCTTCGACTCGAACAAGGCGAGCGGGCGGGGTCGAGACCGCTGCAGGGGGTGTGGTCCGTGCACGGCGGTCGACGCAAAGCGACTTAAGGCACGACGGACGTGGATTGCCCGACCTGCCTTCCGCTCCCCTCGAAGGGAGGCGGAAGCCGACTGCCGGGTGGTCGGAGGTTCGAGCGGATGCGAAGGCGAGGCGTGCGTAAGCCGGGGCGAGTGGCGTTGGCGGTCTATCTGGAGCCGAAGCTGGCATCCAAACTCAAGACCGTCGCGGTGAAAGAGCGAAGGTCGGTCTCGATGCAGGCGGCGCTGTACATCGAACAGGGACTTCGAGGCGATCGCCACCGTTAACCTCTGGAGCTCCGGCCGCCACCCACACGGACGGTGGTTTCGGGCTCGACGTGAGCCCCGCCGCACCGGCGCGAGGGTCCGCATCTTCTCCAACAGGACGAGGCGAGGATGGGCCAGCGGACCGGCCGATTATGTTGGTCGGGGCTACCACATTACTGCGGACCACGAACCACTGACGCTGACATTCTCCGGGACTTGAGAGAAAGCAACGAACGAGACGGTCCCGCCCACTGATGTAAATTCAAATGAACCTGAAGTGGTCGCAGTCTGGCTGCAATCTCTGGGTCCGCTCTGATACCCGCCCTGTGGACAGACTATCCCACCGGCCGTCTGAATCAGCATACTCACTGCCTCCGGCGCCGACCAAGTCCCGGACACCTGAGTGCCGTTGGGGTAGCTCTGATAGATCTCTTGGTCCCCGCATCCGCTCGGGCACGACCCGCTCGCGTAGATTCTAAATGACCAGTAGTGAGGAATCGGCACGAGGAATCCGACGAGCACAATCGCGCCGACCACGATAACCGTCGTCAACGTGGCGAGGGCAGTCCTTCGGCGCCGCCTCTGAAAAAGTTCGAGCGACTCGATCGACTGGATCACCCGTCCGTTGGTCCACTCGGCGCCGAGCGCCCCGCTCACGAGTCTCGACACGAAGGCTTCCAGCGACTGGGTGCCTGGATCCTCGAGGGTATCCGTGACTGACCGCCGAGCCGCGGACGTCGGCTCCGGCAGGTAGGTCACCCGCCACGCGGACATGCTCAGGGGTGATACAGCCAAGCGTCATTATTTCTTGTGACTCCGCCTCGCCCACGTTCGCGCGCAGCCGTGGCGCGGATCCCCCATCTGGAGGGACCCGCGAGCGGAGCGAGTGGGAGGGACCCGCGCGTCCCTATCATTTCAAGCGACCTGAGACCGCTATTGCGAACCCGACAAGGGCGAGAACCACGCCCACGCCAAACGTCGCGAATGCAAGCGGACCACTAATGGGAGCCCCTGAAGCGCAAATGGCCATTCTGTTGGGATAGGGACAGGTCTCTGGAGTCCTCAATAAAACTCCGACGACGATCGGCATCACGCCGAGTACCGAGGCGACGGCTGCCGCGACCGTCGACTGAGTTCGAGGCAAAGTGCCAAGAAGGGGTCGGCTTCCCCTCCTCCAAACCCTTCACCATGCCGCCGAAGGAACTCGTTCTGGAAACCAACGACCTCGGGTACGCCTACGCCCCGGATCGATTCGCGATCCGACACCTCTCGGTCGGCCTACACCGGGGCGAGGTCTTGGGGCTTCTGGGGCGGAACGGCGCCGGCAAGACCACCACCGTGCGCTTGCTGACGACCCTGCTTCCTCCGACGGAGGGTTCGGCGACCGTTCTCGGGATGGACCTTAGGACCGGCGGCCGGGCACTCCGGTCTCGCCTCGGCGTGGTGCTCCAGTCCGAGTCGCTCGACTTCGTGTCGGTCGAACGGAACCTGACCCTCTACGCGTTCCTTTGGGGCGTTCCGCGCGAGGTCGCCAAGAGCCGAGCGGAGGAGATGATCGAGCTCTTCGAGCTCGAAGCGGCCCGGCCCCGCAAGCCGTGGGCCCTCTCCGGCGGAGAGCGCCGCCGCTTCCAGGTAGCGCGCGAGCTCATGCACGACATGGACATCCTGTTCCTGGACGAGCCGACCGTGGGACTCGACGCGATCGCGCGCCGACGCATCCTGCGGTATCTGAAGGTCCGCGCCGAGCGCGGTCTCTCCATCATCTTCACCACACACATCCTCCACGAAGCAGACCTCCTCTGCGATCGCATCGCGATCCTGCATCTCGGCAAGCTGATCGCCCTCGATACGGCCGAGGGTCTCAAACAGAAGTACGGCGGGGCGCGCGAAGTGTCGGTCGGATTCGTCACGCCGCTGCCCGCTCCGCTCCGCCTCGAGCTCGTGGCGGGGCTCCAAGCGCGCGGCGCGGTCGTCGTGGAGCCGGTCTCCGCGGTGACCGCCGACCGGATCGCGTTCCGGGCTACGGGCGCCGAGGAGCTCCTGCCGTGGCTCAGCCAGTGGGCGCACTCACGCTCGATCGCCATCGAACGGATGTCGGTGGAGGAGGCGACGCTCGAGAGCGCGTTCCTCGGGATGATCGGGGAGGCGGACGAACCGGAGGACGGCGAGGAGAAGGAACCCCCGACGGACCACCTGCCCCCCGGGCGCCTCGGAGGTCTTGCGTGAAGCTGCCGCCCGTACTTCGACTGGTCGTCCGGAACTTCGCGTCCAATCTCGACCCGCTCACGGTGACGATACGGTTCGGCCAGCCCGCGGTGACGATCATCGTGCTCGGAACGATGTTCAGCACGATCATCTCCTCCTCGGTGACCGGGGGCACCTCCTACACCGCCTTCCTCGTCCCGGGGATGATCGCCTTTCAGATGATCACGGGGGGTGTCGTCTCCGGGAACCTCTTCTGGCTCGACCGTCGATGGTCGATGGTTGAGCAGGTCTTCTCCGGACCGTTCCTGCGAGCCGAGTACCTCGGCGCCCTCGTGCTCACTTCGCTGCTCTTCTCACTGGTCGGGGTCGGGATCATGATGCTCGTGGGTCTCCCGTTCATCGGGCTCCCCTCCCTTTCCGTGCTCGGCACCGGGGCGGTCCTGCTGACGGTCGCCCTCGGCAGCGTGTTCTTCGCCGGGCTCCTGATCGCGCTCGGTACCCGGCTTCGTTCGGCGAACGCCTACTTCTCGATCCAGTCGTTCCTCCAGCTCTTTGTCATCTTCCTCTCGACCGTTTACTATCCGGTCACCTCGAAGACGCCGAAGGTGCTCGCGGTGACGTTCTACGTCAACCCGCTCACGTACGCGGCCAACACGATCCGCGACGCGTTTTCCGGTTCCTTGGGCGGGAGCGACCTCGTCAGCCTCGGGATCCTGGCGCTCCTCGCTGCGATCACCTTCGGGCTGGCGGTCCTGGCGTTCCGATCGATGGATCTGGGTCCGATCCAGTAGGGACGCCGATCGGGCCGAGCGCCGGCCTCGAGAAGCTCATCTTCTCTTGTACGTCTCCGCCAGTATGGCACTCGAACCGCTCGACCTTCGCCGATCCGCGCTCGTCGTATGGGACATGCAGGGCGGCATTGCGGGCCGGGCCTCGAACCGGGCGGAAATGGTCCCCCGGATCGCGACGCTGCTCGCCGCCTACCGTGAGCGACGCCTTCCGGTCGTTTACAGCCAGCACACC
>Ga0335074_10013676_pt1 | contig 11403 bp, 2 predicted proteins | sample Lox_Sample_23_FD_206715 | JGI IMG/M metagenome (GOLD analysis project Ga0335074, IMG submission 206715) | Soil microbial communities from Loxahatchee National Wildlife Refuge, Florida, United States - Lox_Sample_2.3 | ecosystem: Environmental > Terrestrial > Soil > Wetlands | place: USA: Florida...
CCGGGCTGGCGGACAAGATCTACTTCACCAGAAACGCGGTCGGATCCGCCCCCGGCCCGTTCGACTCGTGGCTGACACTCCGGGGCGTCAAGACCCTTGCGGTCCGGATGGACCGGCATTGCGAGAATGCGCTGCGTATCGCCGAGATGCTCACCAGCCACCCGGCCGTCAGCGAGGTCTTCTACCCGGGTCTTCCGGCGCATCCGGGCCACGAGGTCGCGGCCAAGCAGATGCGCGGGTTCGGCGGCATGGTCTCGTTCCGCGCTGCCGGCGGTCCGGCCGAAGCGCTGGAGATCTGCGGCCGGACCCGGTTGTTCACCCTGGGTGAGTCCCTCGGCGGCGTCGAGTCACTCATCGAGAACCCGGCCCGCATGACGCATGCCTCGGTAGCGGGCTCGGCGCTCGAAGTCCCCGCCGACCTGGTGCGGCTGTCGGTCGGCATCGAGTCCGTCGACGACCTGATCGAGGACCTGAAGGCAGCCTTGGGCTAGCGACTGCTAAGGCGCCGCACGTGGCGCCTCGCCTGGTGCTCTCAGGTTCCGATTGGCGGCAGGCCGGTGGTCCGAAGGATCTGGTTGACAAGGCTGACGTCGAGGAGCTGGGCGACAGCGGTGTTCTGCCCGCCGGAGGAGCGCCGGGCCGCTGCGAGGAGCTGGCTGGTCATGAGATCGGGCGTGTAGTTGAGGCGGCTTAGTTTCTTGTCGAGCAGCCGGGCCGCGGGCTTGGTTCCGGTGAGGGCAGTGAGCTCGGCCTGGACGGCGGGCCGTGCGGTGGCCGGGCTGGTGCTGAGGAGGTGGCTGGCGCGGATGTCGGCTTGCAGGATTTGCAGGACCTGGGCGGTGTGGGTGGTGAGGAACTGCCGGGTCATGACCAGCACAGTTGCGGGGCGGCCGTGGCTGGTGGCGGCGCCGGCGACGATGCGGAGGCTGTGTGCTGAGGCTTTCCAGGCCTGGATGGCGGCGGCGGGGGTGAGGTAGGCGGCCTGGAGTTTCCCGGCTTCCAGCGCAGCCGCTTCGGCGGCGGGGGTGGGGTAGGTGACGGGGTCGAGCTGAACGTGTCCGCCCAGCGCCTGGGTGTAGTAGCCGAGGGTCAGGCCGGTGAGGGCGGTGGCGTCGCTGGCGGTGGCGGTGAGGCCGAGCCTGATGGCGGGGATGGTGACGGGCTGGCCGGTGCCGTGGCCGGTGTCGAGCGCGAGGCCGGCGTTGACGCCTTGCTGGTGTTTTTGCCGGGCGAGGGACAGGGGCGGACGGGCCGGCGAGGATACGGCGATCAGGGTGGCGGTCGCTGCGGCAGCCGCGGCTACGGCGAGGGCGATGCCGCCGGCGGCGCGCCAGCGGATCTTCCGGGCGGGGGTGCGGGCGTGCCGGGTGGCCGGGTGGGTCATGTCCTGGTTCACCGTTCCGGACAGGGCCGCTGTTGCGAGCCTGCCCTGAGTTATCCCTGTTCAACGGCATAAAGCCTCTGAACTGTAAGGCCGGGCAGGCTGGCAGTTCTATGTGATTCAGGTCACATTCCGGCTATCTGGACGTTCCGGTTTTTCTGCCTGTATAACACCCATCACATGTCGTGTGACATGTGGTTATGGCTTGTAGTTGAGTTCGCTGGCTGTCTGGTTCCGCGCGTGGCCCGGGTTCCGGGCCGCGGGGGCTGTGCCTGCCCGCGTCCGGGGAGGTCGTGATGCAGGTGAGGCAGTTCGGTGCTGCACGTTTTGCCCCTGGCAGGAAGCCGGGCCGGGCTGATGTCTGCGCCAGGCGGGCGCGCCGGCGGCTTGCGCGGGCGGTGCGGCGCGCGGCCGCCGTGGCGCTGGGGCCGGTGCTGGCGGCGGGCACGTCCCTGGTTCCGGCGGTCGCGGTGACCGCGGCGGTCGCGGCGGGCGGCGCGGCGGCGGCTGTGGCGGCGGCGCCGGCGGCGAGTGCCTCGGCCGCCGGCTCGGTGCTGATCCTGGCGTCGTCGGTGAACGGCGGTGCGTCGTCCGCGGAGGCTGCGGCGGCGGAGGCGGACGGCTACTCGGTGACGGTGGAGTCGGCGTCGGCGTGGGACGGCGAGACAACCGAGGCAGAGTTCAGCTCGCTGTTCTCGGGGTATGCGGCCGTGATCATCGGGGACCCTTCCAGCGGCGGGACGTGCTCGGCGACAGCGAACGCTGACGCGGCGGGCAACGCCGCGGACTGGGAGCCGGAGATCACCGGGAATGTGGCGGTGCTGGGGACCGCGCCGGCGCTGGCGGGCAGCGCGGGCAAAGCGCTGATGCAGGACGCGATCGCGTACGCGGCGTCGCCGCCGCCGGACACGTCGGGGACGACGGGCCTGTATATCTCGCTGAACTGTGACTATGCGTCATCGTCGGACGCGGACACCGATGCGACGCTGCTGAACAGCCTGGACGGCGGCGGGTTCGACGTCACCGGGCAGGTGTCCAGCAGCGGCCCGGCGTGCGGTGACTCGGGGTCGGTGAGCACCTGGGAGGCCGAGACGTCGGGTTCGTTCGCCGGCCTGACCGGCGCGGCACTAGCAGCGTCGTCGTGGGGATCGGCGTGCCCGGTGCAGGAGACGTTTAATACCTGGCCGGCGAACTTCACCCCGGTCGCGTTCGACCCGGCGGCGTCGCCGGCGGACTTCACCGCCTCCGACGGGGTGGCGGGTCAGCCGTACGTACTGGCCGGCACGCCGGCGCCGACGCCGGCGACGCTGGCGGAGTCGGCGACGACCGGCGGGTCGGTGCCGCACGGCTCGACGCTGGGCGGGTCGAGCAGCGCGAGCCACGCGTCGCAGGGCATCCAGGGCACCGCGGCCGCGGTGAACACCGAGACTGGTGACTTCTCCCAGTCCGATACCGACGTGAGCATCCCTGGGTTCGGGCCGGGCCTGGATTTCACCCGCACCTATGACGCGCAGTCCGCGCAGGCGCAGAAGGCTACCGGGATCCCGGGTCCGCTGGGGTACGGGTGGACTGACGACTGGGCGTCCTCGGTCACTACGTCGACCCCGATCCCGGGTGACATTTACGCGCTGGACGGGCTGGGCGGCGCGACCGGGACGGGGGACGGGCTGACCGCCTATGCGCAGAACGGCGACGCTCCGGCGGCGGCGCTGATGGCTGACCCGGGCGGGGTGCTGGTGAACAACGGGAACGTGTACTGGTCGGACACCGGCGGCAACCGGGTCGAGGAGGTGCCGGGCAGCTCGGGTACCCAGTGGGGGATCTCGATGACCGCCGGGGACGTGTACACGATCGCGGGCTCCTACACCGGCCAGCAGGGCTCCCCGGGCAGCGGCGGGCAGGGCGACCAGGTGCTGCTGACCGCGCCGACGGGCCTGGCGATGGACTCCGCCGGTGACCTGTACATCGCCGACTCCGGGATATACCGCGTCGAGGAGATGACGCCGTCGGGGGCGCTGTCGCTGTTCGCCGGTAACGGCAGCACCGGCACTTCCGGCGACGGCGGCGCGGCAACGTCCGCCCATCTGGACGATCCGACGGCGCTGTCGCTGTACTCCGGGAATGTGTACATTGCCGACGCCGGGAACAACCGGATCCAGGAAGTCGCCGCGTCGACCGGAACCCAGTGGGGGCAGTCGATGACCGCCGGCGACATTTACACCGTCGCCGGGTCGCCGTCGGGGACCTCGGGGCAGAGCGCGAACGGCACTACCGGGAGCGCCAGCCTGCTGAACGGCCCGCAGGGCATCTCCGTGACCAGCGCCGGGTTCTATGTCGCTGACACCGGCAACTGCCGGGTGGTGGAGTTCCCCAAGTCCGCGGGCACCCAGTGGGGCATCTCGATGGACGCAGGTGATGAGTACACCGTGGCCGGCCGCAACGCCAGTGACTGCGGCGACGGCGCCAACGACAAGGCCGCCACCGCGTCGGACCTGGACGACCCGGTCTATGTCACCGCCGCGTCGTCGAACCTCTATATCGCCAACGCCGGCAGCAGCAACATCAAGGAAGTCGCCGGCACCAGCCACACCGAGTTCAGCCAGTCAATGACCGCCGACTACATCTACGACATCGCGGGTACCGACACGGCCGGGAACTCCGGCAACGGCGGCCTGGCTTCCTCAGCCCGCCTTGACGACCCCGACGCGGTCACCCTGGACAGCAGTGGCGACCTGTACCTCGCCGACGCCGGCAACAACCAGGTCCGCGAGGTCTCCGCCGCCACCGGCGACATCGCGCTGTACGCGGGCAGCGGGCAGAGCCTGGCCTCGGCCGGGGACGGCGGCCCGGCGGTCAACGGCGAGCTGGTCCGGCCCGGCGGGGAGGTCGCCGACGCCCTGGGTGACCTGTACATCGCTGACACCGGCAACAACCGGGTCCAGGAGATCGCCGCGTCCACCCACGTGCAGTGGGGCATCGCGATGACCGGCGGCGACGTGTACACCATCGCCGGGTCCGCGGCAGGCCTGCCCGGCGACTCCGGCGACGGCGGCCCGGCGGCCTCCGCGCTGCTGGACTACCCCGAGGGCCTGGCGTTCGACGCCGCCGGGAACCTGCTGATCGTCGACCAGTTCAACAACCAGGTCCGCATGGTGGCCGCCGCCGCCGGCACCTCCTACGGCCAGTCCGTCACCGCCGGCGACATCTACGCCATCGCCGGGACCGGCGCCGCCGGGACCGGCAGCGACGGGGTCGCCGCCACCGCCGGCGAGCTGGACCACCCGTTCGGCATCGCGGTTGACTCCGGCGGCGACGTCTACATCGCCGACAAGGTCAACAACCGCATCCAGGAAATCTACGAGGGCGGCCAGTCCTTCGGCCAGTCCATGACCAAGGGCGACATCTACACCGTCGCCGGCTCCAGCGCCGGCACCGAGGGTGACTCCGGTGACGGCGGCGCCGCGACCGGCGCGCTGATGAACGGCCCCGAGGGCGTCACGGTCGACGCGGCCGGGAACCTGTACATCGCCGACACCCAGAACGAGCAGGTCCGCGAGGTCCGCGCCGCGACCGGCGCGCAGTGGAACCGCAACCTCACCAAGAACGACATCTACACCATCGCCGGGTCAGCCGCCGGGACCGCCGGCAGCAGCGGCGACACCGGCCCGGCCGCCAGCTCGCAGCTGTACACCCCGGTCGGCCTGGACGCCGACTCCGCCGGCGACCTGTACATCGCCGACGGGCACAACGACCGGATCCAGGAGATCGCCGCCGCCAACGGCGCCCAGTGGGGCACGAACATGGAATACGGCGACATCTACACCGTCGCCGGCCAGCCCGGCTCGGCCAGCGACACCGGCAACGGCGGCCCGGCGTCGATGGCCACCATCTACTTCGCCATGAGCAACAGCACCGACTCTGACGGCGACCTGTACATCGGCGACTGGTCGTCCGGGCAGCTCCGCGAGATCCCCTCGGCCAGCCCCGCTGTCATCGACCCGCCGCCCGGTGTCGCCTACCCCTCCGCCCTGTACCCGGCGCCCGGCTCCACCCTGACCATCAACGGCACCAGCGTCTCCTACCCCGGCGGCATCACCGTCACCCAGCCCGGCGGCGCCCAGATCAGCTTCTGGCCCCAGAACACCGGCGGCGGCTGCACGCTGCCCGAGATCACCGCCGGCGGCTACTGCACCGACTCGGTGTTCGCCGGCGCCTCGCTCACCGAGACGGCCAGCAGCGGCGTGCCCGTGTCCTGGACCTTCAGCCCCTCACCCGGCTCCGGCACCGACACCTACTCCGCCACCACCGGCCAGCTCACCGCCGTCACCGACCCGGCCGGCGACACCCTCAGCGTCTACCCCGACACCCCCGCCCCCGGCGCCGCCACCGCGACCACCGGCACCGTGCAGCCGGTCACCACTACCGCGGTCACCTGCCCGGCAGCGGTCGGCTCCGTCACCACGGCTAGCTGCCAGACCATCGAGGCCGCCACCGGACGCGCCCTGGTCATCTCCTCCGACGCCGCCGGGCAGGTCACCTCCGTCACCGACCCGCTCGGCCGGCAGTGGACCTACGCCTACAACTCCGCCGGTGACCTGACCGCCGCCACCAGCCCGACGGGCAACACCACCAGCTACGGCTACGACACCGGGAACCCCGACCCGCTGCTGACCGCTGACCTGACCTCGATCACCAGCCCCGACGCCCAGCCCGGTTACGCCGGCCCGGACGCCGACTCTGGCCAGGCCACGACCATCGCCTACAACACCGCCGGGCAGGTCACCTCCCAGACCGACCCCATGGGCTACCAGACCACCTACTCCTACTGCGCCAGCGGCGGCACCGCCGACTGCCTCAGCCAGGCCACCGGCGACGGCTACGTCACCACCACCGACCCCGACGGCAACCAGACCATCGACGGCTACCTCGACGGCACCCTCACCTCCACCGCCAGCTACACCGGCACCCTCACCGCCGGCACCCTCACCAGCCAGACCGCAGACAACCCCGACACCGCCATCCCGCTCTCCCAGAGCAGCGCCTGCCCCGGCAACACCGACGGCAGCCTGCTGGACACCGCCACCTTCGACGGTGACGGCAACCAGACCACTACCTGCTACAACGCCGACGGCGACGCCGCCACCGTCACCACCCCCAGCGGCGGCTCCACCCCGTCCGGAACCCAGACCACCACCACCGGCTACACCGCGGTCACCGCCGGCAACCAGGGCGACCAGGACAACTGCGACGCCACCTCCGAATCCGGCACCACCTGCACCGCCGCCCCCGGTCCGTCACCCGTCACCGCCGGCGGCGCCATCACCCCGCCCTCGTCCGCGCCCCCGGACGGGCTCACCTGGACCCTCTACGACACCGACGGCAACCAGCTGTACACCACCACCGGCGTCTACTCTCCCAGCGGCAGTTACGAGTACTCACAGACCAGCTACCAGCTGTACGCCGGGAACACCGTCATCCTGCCCGGCGCCAGCACCGCCACCACCTGCACCCACGCCCCGCCGTCCCCGTCGCTGCCCTGCGCCACCATCAACCCCGACGGCGTCGTCACCCAGCTCGGCTACGACGCCCAGGGCGACCAAACCTCTACCGCCACCCCCGACGGCAACGCCGGCGGCCAGCTCGCCGAGACCACCGACAGCTACGACGCCGACGGCGAACAGCTCACCCAGACAGCCCCCGACGGCAACATCACCGGCGCCAACGCCGGCAACTACACCACCACCACGGCATATGACGCCGACAGTCAGGAAACCTCCGTCACCCAGGGCAACGGCACCGGCTACACCGACACCCCACGCACCACCAGCTACACCTACGACGGCGACGGCAACCAGACGACCGTAACCGACCCCCGCGGATACACCACCACCACTGCGTACAACGCCGACGACGAAGCCACTCTGGTCACTGACCCAGACGGGAACGCGACACTCACCTGCTACGACGGCGACGGCAACGTCGCGCAGACTGTCCCTGCTGTGGGCGTGGCGGCAAACAGCCTCACGGCGGCGTCCTGTCCGGCCGCGTTCCCGGCTGGGTACACCACCCGTCTCGCATCGGATGCGACCGTCTCGACGTTCAGCGCCGGTGGCGACATGACCAGGCAGGCAACTCCGGCACCGGCCGGCCAGACAGGGTACGAGACCACCACTTGGACCTACGACGCTGACGGCAACCAGCTCACCGAGACTGCACCACCTGCCATCAACGGCGGACCGAACCAGGTCACCTCCGATACCTATACCTCGGCTGGACAGATAGCCGCTCAGACAACCGGATACGGCACCACGGCCGCCTCGACCGTCAGCTACTGCTACGACCCCGATGGAAACCAGACATCGGTCATCTACGCCGATGGCAACACTTCCGGCACCGCGGCATGCTCCACAACGTCGCCATGGACTGTGACGGCAACGCCACAGGCCAACTACCAGACGACCTATCTGCACGATTCTGCCGGGGACCTGACTTCCTCTACTACTCCGAAGACCACTGCGGCACCCAGCGGTGCGACGACCACCGCCACGTACGACGCGGTGGGCAATATGCTGACCAGCGAAGACCCCGACGGGATCACCACGACCTGGACTTACACACCCCTCAACCAGATCGCGACTATCGGCTACTCAGGATCCTCCGCACACTCGGTCAGCTACATATATGACGCCAGCGGCAACAAGACCTCGATGACCGATGCCACTGGCACCTCGTCGTACGTATTTGACTCATTCGGCGAACTGGCGTCTGCGCAGAACGGTGCGGGTCAGACCACGGCCTACGCCTACAACGCCGATGGCTTGGTCACCGGGATCACCTACCCGCTGCCATCAACCGCCACATGGGCGACTTCCGACAGAGTGAGCTACGGCTACGACCAAGCTGATGAGATGAACGCGGTGACCGACTTCAACGGCAACATGATCACGATCGGCGACACCGCTGACGGCCTGCCCAGTTCGGTCGCCCTGGGCTCCTCCGGGGACACAATCACCACCAGCTACGACCCCTCCGACAGCCCGTCAGCGATCACCCTGAAGAACTCCACATCTACGCTGCAGTCCTTCACCTACTCCGACGCCCCAGCAGGCGAGATCCTGTCCGAGACCGACACTCCATCCTCGTCCAACACGCCAGCCGACTACACCTACGACGGCCAGGGCCAGGTCACATCTGACACGCCCGGCACCGGGACAGCGAAGGACTATACTTTCGACGCCTCCGGCAACCTGACCACCCTGCCCACCGGCGCCACCGGCAGCTACAACGACGGCGAGGAATTGACGTCGTCGACGCTGTCCGGCGGCACCTCTGATTACACCTACAACGCCGACGGCGAACAACTCTCCTCGGTCCAGGGGTCAACCACGCAGTCGAGCGGGATCTGGAACGGTGCCGGCGAACTCACTGCGTATGAAAACACCGCCGGCAGCATGACTGCCGCCACGTACGACGGGAACGGCATGCGGGCCTCTGCTCAGGTAACCCCATCCGTTGGGTCAGGAGTCACGCAGAACTACCTCTGGGACGGGGATAATCTGCTTATGGATTCGGATAACGCGTATATCTACGTCGGTGGCACCGCGCCGATTGAACAAGTTAGCCTGTCCAGCGGAACTGTAACTTATCTCGATGTCGACGCTCTCGGCTCGGTACGCTCCAGCATAAGCTCCGCAGGCGCCCTAACTGCGAGCACTAGCTACGATGCCTGGGGCAACCCGTCTACCAGTGGGGGCCTCACGGCAACCACGCCGTTCGGTTACGCGGGCGGCTATACTGATCCAGATGGTCTTATCTATCTGATTAACCGTTACTACGATCCGTCCACCGGGCAATTTACTTCGGTCGATCCCGAACTCAGCACCACCCTTGAGCCGTATTCCTATGCAGCCGGAGACCCTGTCATCGACCTAGATCCCACGGGGCTTGCACATGTCGACCTCAGTGGCGCCGCGAAATGGGCATATCGCAATATAAATGCGAGCTACGATGGATTTGGCGATGACTGCACGGACTTTGTCTCCCGAGCTCTCGTGAATGGCGGGAATGACGCAATGACTGTCGAGCGCCCAACCCCGCAGTACACGACCGATAACAAGTACTGGTTCCTGGTTTGGTTTCGTGCTGCGGACGTGTGGAGTGATTCATGGAGCGTGGCTCGGGATCTTTACTATCACCTCCTGGATAGAGGAAGCCATACTATCAGCCCTAAGAATGCTATTCCGGGCGAGATTATCTTCGCTAACTGGAATGGTAACAAGCCATCCGGTATCGATCACGCCGGCATAATTACAGGAATGAAAAACGGCGTTCCCCAGATAACCCAGCACTCACCTTCCCAGCATACGACCCTTACCTATTGGCTCAAGACAGGCGGCAGTGACGTACACGTCTGGATCCTGGAGCCGAAAGCGGGCTGAGGACCACAATGCTCCACACAATCTTGGCAGTTCTCCGCATAGGAGAAATCCATGAGAAGTAGGCGACGAGATTGGGTTGTCCTAGGTTGTATAGGTATCACGACCGCGATCATCGTACTCGTAATGCTATTGATCAATAGGCCACCATCGGTGAACCAGAGACTTTCGCGCGCAATGCTGCCTGCTGTCAATGCGTATCTAGATAGAAATGCTACCAAGCTGCAAGCCAGCTACCTAGACGCCGATCTGAAACCTAAAATATTCTGCGACGCGCGTATTATCGAAATACAGACGTACGGATCTCGATGGCGGGTCGGTATGGCTGTTGACTGCGGTGAATTCGCCCGCCGCTACAAGACCTTGCTGGAGGGAGCATCTGGCTATCCGGGGATAGCGGAATTGATGACCCTCTCACGCAGCCAGGGGCATTATCACGTGATCTCCTTGGAGGTCGGACCTCCATACTGGGACAAATTGTGGGTCGATCAACACTTTTCATCCGATGTAGCCTCGTGGATCCTGAGTTCCCGCCCGCCGACGGCGCCCAACCCGATCACTCAAGCGTGGCAAGCGTTTGACTTCCCGGCAGGCACTCAAGCGGTGCAGGAATAGCCGGGCATGCGGTGTTCGAGTCGATTCGGGTAGTACCCCTGCGACCTGTTGGCAGAGCTGAGGCCAAAGTCTTGTGATCATGGCTGTGGCCCGGGCAAGTACGACTAGTTCTACTATCTGACCGGCGTGCTGGACGCTCGCGGCTGTTTGGCTCGTCTTGGGTGCGGCTTCGGCCAGCAGTTTGGCGCCGGTGCAGACGTTCACCGACCCCGGCCGCGGCCCTGGGACGGTGTGTACTGCGGGCTTCAGAGACGCGACCGGGAACCGCGGTCCCGCGTGCTGACATCCTGTCCTGCAGCTACCGGCGGATGACGCCCTATGTGTACTCGCCTGCGGAGATCGCGCTGCTGCAGCATCCGACGGCTGAAGCCCGGCTGCGGGGCCGGACCTTGCAGGCGGTGCGCGGCCTGCTGGCGGTAACTGGCCCGCGGGTCAACGAAGCTTGCCGCCTTGACTGTGGCGATGTCGACCTTGGGTCGGCCCCGCTCACCGTTTGGGACTCGAAGTTCGGCAATTATGCAGAAGATGCTGCTATCCGGCGAGTCCTGTGTGGTCCGGGCTCGGCCCGTTTCTGGGTGCCCATGTCGGAGTGTAGGATCCAAGGCGGCCCGCTCTGTTCGGAGAGTCATCTGAGACAAACCCAGGCGTGCCTCCGACGACCATGAACGGACCCTCGTCCGGATAGCTAGGACCCGCTGCGAGTGCGTCCACCTGAGGTAGGTATTTCCGGTCAGTGGACCTGGCTGGCAGGGGGGCGCCAGCGCTGCCAGCCGGGATGCAGTGGGAAGAGCCGCGACGCCGCGGGCGGAGCGGCCACCATCTCCTGGCGGGGCAACAGCACCAGGCCGTCCGGTACGGGCTCCCACCACGACTCGCGGCTCAGCAGGCTGCTGAACAGCTCAGCCGGCCGGCTGCGCCGTCCGCTCACCGGCGCCGGGCCGAGCACCAGCTCAGCGGGAGCTGGCTGATCGG
>Ga0335074_10013677_pt1 | contig 11402 bp, 12 predicted proteins | sample Lox_Sample_23_FD_206715 | JGI IMG/M metagenome (GOLD analysis project Ga0335074, IMG submission 206715) | Soil microbial communities from Loxahatchee National Wildlife Refuge, Florida, United States - Lox_Sample_2.3 | ecosystem: Environmental > Terrestrial > Soil > Wetlands | place: USA...
GCTTCAGCGCCGCGTTAGGCCGCTCTTTTTCTAAATTGGAGCCGGCTTTAGCCGGCGACAAGGCTGCCGTCGGCTGGAAGCCGACTCTCCTTTTATCGGACGGCTGCAACGCGGGCCTGAAGGCCCGCACTACCCGATCGCACTCGGAACTGGACTTGGTTTAATCAGAAGATCTTCAGATAAATCGTGAGGTACTTCTTGGGATTCTGCCGCACGGCTTTGATCAGGTTGCGCGTCTCCACCAGCAGGTCGTTGGTGTTGTTATACAGCGTGGGATCCTTCAACAACTTGCCCGCCGTTCCCTCACCCTCGTCGAGCTTTGTGGCGATGCTGTTCAGCCGAGTGATGGTGTCGTCGAGCTTATTGGCCATGGCCTGATCTTTGGCCAGCTTGCCCAAGGTGCCTTTGCCGGCATTGATATCGGTCACAAGCTTATTGCTCTCGGCCACCATCTTGTTGGCATTGTCGTACAGCGACGGATCCTTCAGGAACTTGCCCACCGTTCCTTGCCCGCTGTTGGCTTCGTCGATGACCTTGTTCAGGTTGTCGATCGCAGTGTTGACTTTGACGTAGAGCTCATCACTGTTCAGCAGCTTGCCCAGCGAGCCTTTGGGCGAATTGATCTCGTCGGCCACCCTCTGCAGCTGGGTAAGTGTGGCATTGGCGCGATCGTAGAGCGACGAATCGTAGATGATCTTGCCAATCGATCCCTTGCCGCTCTGGATGTAATCCAGGATGCCGCTCAGCTGCTTGACCAGCACGTTGACGTTCTGCAGAGTGCCTTGGCTGGCCCGTACCACGTCTTCCAGCTGCGGTACCTGCTGGGTTTGCAGCTCGGCGTTGTTCTGCAGGGGAGCTCCTCCGCGCACCGAGCGGCAATCGATGTTGATGTAAACCTCGCCCAGGACGCCGGCCGTCGCCAGCGACGCCTGACAGCCCGTGGTCATGCTGTCTTCGTACCTGGTTGTGACCTTCATCGTGATCTCGACCGGATTCGCCCGCCGTTGCGGGTCGGAAACCACGCTAATGCCGGTCACGTTGCCGATATCGACGCCTTCCAGCCGCACCGGTGCGCCCACGCGCAGACCGCCGGCGTCATCCACGTAGGCGCGCAATAGGATTTTCTTGGTGAACAGACCGGTCGTGCCGGTCATGAGGAAGATGAGCACCGCCAACGTGACCGCCGCGACGAGAACGGTAATTCCTACCCGCAGTTGCGACCACCGAACCTGTTTTTCGCTTGGCACGCTCTAACGATCGCCCCTTGCAGCCCCTGATCGCCGCATCGATTCTACCGACTCCTTATAAGTTTCGAATCATAACATGGTAGCCGGGTGTCCCAGAGCCTGCCCTGAGCTTGCCGAAGGGTCTCGCGCTGTTCCAGACCTCGGCGAATCGACTCCCACCCCTGCTTGTTATCCTGAGCGGAGCGTCCGCCCGCTTTTTCCGGCTCGCCGTTCTTGCGAGCCGCGGACGCGCAGTCGAATGGATCTGCGGTCCGTTGGTAGCGAAGAACGTCCACGGATTTCATCACGAGGTTATACTCGACGCCGGAAGGAAATCGCTATGCTCTTGCAGCGTCTCACTGTTGCCACATCCATCCTCGTCTTGTCGGCGACTCTTTATGCCGATAATCCTTTCGTGGGCAAGTGGAAGATCGACAAATCCAAGAGCCGCATCGCCGGCTCCATCGACTCCGTCACCGCCGCCGGGCCCAACACCTGGATATTCGCCTTCGGCGAGTTCTCCTGGACGGTGAAGGCCGATGGCACGCAGCAGCCCACCCCCTTCGGTACGACGGCTATGAAAGTCGTCAGCCCGACCGAGTGGCACTTCACCAACACGACCAAGGACAAGCCAAGCGGAACCGAGACCTGGGTGCTCTCTGCCGACGGCCAGTCTATGACGCGCACCTTCACTAGCCCGCAAGCCAATGGCCAGCTCGCTAGCGGCGTCGCCAAAGTGAAGCGCATCGCCGGTACCAGCGGCTTTGCCGGCAAGTGGGAATCCACTGAGGTGCAGATGACCTTCACGGAGGTTGACATCTCCGCCAATGGCGACGACGGCATCAGCCTGCTTCTACCCGAGGATGGCACGAAGTATTCGCTGAAGTTCGATGGTAAAGAGTATCCCGAAGAAGGCCCGCGCATACCGCCCGGCTTGACGGTTTCGGCAAAGATGACCGGACCGCGCACCGTGGCAGCCACCACCCGCTTGAATGGCAAAGTACTTGAAACCGAAGAGTGGGAAGTCTCGCCCGACGGAAACACCTACACCTACACCGAACACGATGCCGGCGCCGCGCAGCCCGTCGTGATCATCCTGCACCGTGTCGACTGATGCGATCGGACTTGTCATGCTGAGCGCAGTCAAAGGACCCCCATACTCACCATACCGCCGGGTGCCCCACACACTCTCGACTTTCGGATGTGTGGGCGCCTCTGTCACTGAGTGGTATCGCCCACTCCCGTAAAATGGAGCCATGCGCATACATCATCGGATTTTGCTGACAACTCTTGCGGTCGTCCTCTCCGCTCTCGCATCCGCGCAGACGCCGGCCTCGCAGATTCCCGTTCCCTCCGACGTCGCCGCTCCGCCGGCCGACGCCACTACCGCCAAATCCGGCCTCGCAACCAAAGTCATCAAGCCGGGCACGGGCACCATCCATCCCGGCAAAGATGAAGTCGTCACCATCGACTACAGCGGCTGGACGGCCGACGGCAAGATGTTCGACAGCTCGGTCGCACGCGGCCGCCCCATTACCATCCAAACCAAGCGGCTGATCCCCGGCTTCGCGGAAGGCGTCGAGCAGATGACCGTGGGCGAGACGCTGCGCATGTGGATCCCGCAATCGCTCGCCTACAAAGGTGCTCAGGGCAAGCCGCAAGGCACGCTGGTGTTCGATGTCACGCTGCTCGAGCTGCCGACGCTCGCACCTGCCGACGTCAAGACGCCGCCTGCCGATGCGCAGCGTACGCACGATGGCATCGCCTACCAGGTGCTTCAGCCCGGTACCGGCACGCGCCATCCCACCAGCGCCGACAGAGTCACCGTGCACTACACCGGCTGGACCACCGACGGCAAGATGTTTGACAGCTCGCTGCCGCGCGGCGCGCCCTCCACGTTTGCTCTCGACAGGGTCATTCCCGGCTGGACCGAAGGCATTCAGCTGATGACCGAAGGCGAGAAGATGCGCTTCTGGATTCCCGAGAACCTCGCCTACGGCGGCAGACAACCTCCATTCGGAACGCTGGTCTTCGACGTGGAGCTGCTGAAGATTCAGTGAAGCAGTTGTCAGTTCTCGCTTCGAGTTTGATTTCGATCGTCGGGTGCCCCAGGTTCGCGTACTTCCTTTGGACGCTAACCTGGGGCGAATCACAGTCGCGGGTGCCCCATCCTTTTCGCCTGCCGTTGGCGAGAGGATGGGCGTGCGCTTCGACACAACCGCAGGCTCTGTCCTATCCTTCCTTGTTCTCGTGAACTCCACTCCACACTTCACCCTCGAATCCCACGGCGCCGCGCTCGTCCTGCGTCTGGTCTCCGACGATGGCACCAACCGCCTCACCCGCGCTCGCGTTGCCGCGCTGACCGCTGCCATCGAACATCTGGCTGCACATCCGCCGTCACGCCTCATCCTAACCGGCAACGTGCATTTTTTCTCCGCGGGAGCCGATCTCCACCAGATCGCCGCGCTTACCGGCCCGGAAGCTCTTCGCTTTGCGCAGATGGGTCAGCGCCTGATGCACGCCGTGGCTAACTTCCCCGCTCCGACGGTCGCCGCCATTCACGGCTATTGCATGGGAGGCGGGCTCGATCTCGCGCTCGCTTGCCACCGCCGCATCGCCGGCCCTCATGCGTTATTCGGACATCGTGGCCGCTGCCCTCGGCCTCATCACCGGATGGGGTGGCACGCAGCGCCTGCCGCGGCTCATCGGTAAGGCCCGCGCGCTGCATATGTTTCTGGCCGCGGAAAAAGTTCCTGCCGCACGCGCCCTGGAGATCGGCCTCGTCAACGAGATCGCCGATGATCCGATCTCCACTGCATTGCAGAGCGTTTGACTACACTCGAATCCATGGCTTATATTTCCAGCACTCAGGCTAGGCGGTCGAAACCCTCGCTCCCACCTGCGCGACCGCATTTCTTCTTAGCCGAAGGTTGTTTGCCGAAGCCTTGTGATTCCGAACTTAAAACATAGTTTTCGCCGAGGCAACTTGTCTGCGCGAAGAGCACTATTCCTATGCCCCGCGCCGCAGTGCAGCATCGATCGCTTTCCTTGGGCCCGCTGGAATGGCAGGTCATGGCAGTTGTCTGGGAGTCGAAGCCGTGCAGTGTGCGGGACGTTGTGGTGAGGCTCGGCCGGCGTCGAGCCTACACCACCATCATGACCACCATGAATCGCCTGTTCCAGAAACGCCTGCTCGGCCGCACGCTGGTTGGCCAGAGATTCTTTTACACCGCGCGTATTACCCGCAACGATGTGGAGAACGCCTACGTCGGCAAGCTGGTATCAGATCTCGTTACTATCCAGACAAATTCACGAGCGCCCGAATTGATCATGCTCCAGATTCTTGAAAACCTGTCCCAACATGACGCGAAACTTTTCGGCAACGCTATGGCGGTAATAACCCGTCAGAAATCGACGCGGGCGCGCCCAGCCAGTGCTGGCAAATGAGGAATTCCTCCGCCCCGGGTTGTCGCGCAATCGGACACCGACCTAGCCGCACTCAAGAGAAATCCTGCTTGTGCACTTGTCGCGGAGGTTCTGTCATTCTCGTTTCGGCAGGTCATATTCGAAGCAACCACTCGACCAGAGCCAGCACGAAGGAATCTGTGGAGATCGCCTGAGCCGGGAGATTTCAGATCAGATCTGGCGGATGGGGCCTGCGAGGTCGGCGCACGCGGCGCGCCACAGCATCCAACTCCCATTGCAGACGCGGCAGATGACAGATCAGCCGGGCCATAACAATGACGACCAGTCCCGCAAACAATCCGAACCACCCGAGCGCCTGTTTATCTCGCTTAACGAACTCAACCACGAATGACCAGGCGCGCGAAAGATAAGCGCGATCCAGGCCAACGGTGTTCTGAACCTGGAACACAATGATAAACAGGGATAAGGCGAAGAGCACTACTGCGGTCGCCGCCAGGAAGAACAAAATGTCGGCTAGCGCTCGTTTCATGGCAGCCAATGTACCCTCGTTCGTTGCCAGCAATCTATAGCTTCTATCGGCAAACAAACGCTTACATCTACTGGCCAACGTGGCGGCAGCCCCATCACCATCTCAGTGCTACCGCGGGAGCGGAGACTGCTTCCACGTACTGGCAACCGCCTTGCCCCTTTACGACTGGGACTAACAGCGTATTCTGACGGCTGAGCGACAACAAATCATGGCAGATCTGGGTTAACATAAGCGTGAACCCAAATTTTACGAAAGGCATCTGACCTAGCACCTGCTTCGTACAAACAGGGGAGTTTAAGGAGTGTTTTTTGCGCCGAAACGCGCGCCAGCCAGCCTTGGGCCCGAGGAGATTCATCACCTGGATGATGTATGGGTCGCTCTGCGCCTTTCTGCTGATGCGCCCCGCACATGCGCAGCAGTCGGCGCCGGGGGAGGCAAGCGCCGGCTCAGCTCAGCCCGCTGCCCCAGCGTCTTCTCAGCCGCAGTCCAATCCCCAATCTACCGGCAGTATTTCGGGAACCGTTCTGGATGCTCACGGCGATTTGGCTGTCGGCGCTCAGGTGCAACTGACTCTCGCCCGACAAGCGGCGCAAGTCGCCGTGTCGAATGACAACGGGGAATACTCGTTCAGCAATCTTCCTGCCGGGGCATTTCAACTTACGCTCACGGCTCCGGGCTTCGAACCGAAGGTGTTCTCCGGCGTCCTCAATCCCGGGCAGACTTTCCTTGTGCCCGAGCTGGTGCTCAAAATCGCGTCCGCAACCACCGAAGTGCGCGTCGGGGGCAACACGGCTGAGGTCGCCGAGGAACAAATCAAGCAACAGGAAAAGCAACGCGTGCTCGGCATCGCTCCCAACTTTTATGTCAGCTATATTCCCGACGCCGCTCCCTTGACCACGAGGCAGAAATTCCAGCTGGCCTGGAAGTCAACCATCGATCCCATGACGTTTCTGGGCGTGGGCATCCTTGCGGGCTTCGAGCAAGCTGCCGACGACTTCGGCGGATACGGCCAGGGCGCGCAGGGATACGCCAAGCGCTTCGGCGCTGGATACGCGGACACCTTCATCGGTACTTTTATGGACAGCGCCGTCTTCCCGACACTGTTCAAGCAGGATCCGCGCTATTTCTACCAAGGCACCGGCACGACCAAGTCGCGTCTCATTCACGCCCTCAGCAACGCTGTAATTCGCAAGGGCGACAACGGCAAATGGCAGCCGAATTATTCTGCTTTCGTGGGAAGCTTTGCCGCGGCTGCCATCTCCTGCACGTACTATCCGCCTAGTGATCGCGGCGGTGGGTTGCTGGTGGAGAACGCGCTGGTCAGCATCGGAGGCGGCGCCGTGGCCGGCGTCTTCCAGGAGTTCGTTCTGCGCAAGTTTACATCTCATACCAGGGACCAACCCGCATCGGGACCGTAAAAGCCCACCCGCATCGCCAGGGGATAATGGGAAGATGCCAACCGAGGCGCCTTTCGAATTCCAGCCAACCCTGCGCGGCAAGCTCGTCGAGCTCCGGCCGCTGCGCCCTGACGACTATCGCGACCTCTACGCGGTCGCTTCCGATCCGCTGATTTGGGAACAGCATCCCGCCAGCGATCGTTACCAAGACGAGGTCTTTCGGGAATTTTTTCGCAAGGCGATGGATTCTGGCGCAGCCTTCGTCGCCATTGATCGCCACGATGGCAAAGTGATTGGCTCGTCACGCTTCCACAGCTACGATCAGGCAAACAGCGAAGTCGAAATCGGCTGGACGTTTCTGGCTCGCTCGCATTGGGGCGGCGCTTATAACCGCGAGATGAAAGAGCTGATGCTGCGGCACGCGTTTCTTTTTGTCGATCGCGTGGTCTTTCTCGTTGGCCCGAACAATCTGCGATCGCAAAAAGCCGTGGAGAAGATCGGCGGCGTGCGCCAGGGATGGCGCCTCAACGCCGAAGGTCACGACAGTGTTCTGTTCGAGATCACGGCATCCGCCTTTACAAGGAAATTCGGCCAACCACGCGCTTGATCGCGCCGGCATGTCCGTTGGTTTGCTGCTATCTCCGTACTCCGCGATAGAATATTCAGTCGCGTTTTGGAGAGATTCTTTCATGGCAACTACTACCACCCGCACCGATCCACTCTCATTCCTTACCGATCAACTCAACGACCTCAAGCAGAAAGGCACCTACTTCAAACTGCGCGTGCTTGACGACGAGCAGGCGCCGGTCTGCACCTTCGACGGCAAGAAGGTCATCAATCTTGCTTCCAACAACTACCTCGGCCTGACCACCCATCCCAACTTGCGCGACGCCGCGCTGCAAGCCACCAAGGAATACGGCGTGGGCTCGGGCGCGGTGCGCACCATCGCCGGCACCATGAAGATCCACATGGAGCTGGAGGAGAAGATCGCGCGTTTCAAGAACGTCGAGGCCTGCGTGGTCTTCCAGTCCGGCTTCACCGCGAACGCCGGAACGGTTTCGGCGATTCTCGGCAAAGAAGACTTCATCATCTCCGACGAGCTCAACCACGCCAGCATCATCGATGGCGCACGGCTGTCGCGCGCCAAGATCAAAGTCTTCCGCCACAAAGACGTCGCCCACGCGGAAGAGCTGCTGAATGAAGTCAAGAACGAGTCCGGCCACAAGCTGGTTATTACGGATGGCGTCTTCTCGATGGACGGTGACATCGGCGCGCTACCGCAGCTGACCGCGCTGGCGGAAAAATACGGCGCCATCATGATGGTCGACGACGCGCACGCTTCCGGCGTGCTGGGCCGCAACGGCCGCGGCACCGTCGACCATTTTCATCTGCATGGCCGGGTAGACGTTCAGGTTGGCACGCTGTCCAAGGCCATCGGCGCACTCGGCGGCTACGTTTGCGGCACGCGCGATCTCATCGAATTTCTTTACCATCGCGGCCGCCCGTTCCTGTTCTCCACCTCGCATCCGCCATCCGTTGCGGCCACCTGCATCGCTGCCTTCGACGTTCTGGAGCAAGAGCCGGAGCGCATCGAGAGGCTCTGGGAGAACACGCGCTACTGGAAGAAAGAACTCGGCGCGCTGGGCTTCAACATCGGCGGCGTGAACACGCCGGCCAGCGAAACGCCGATTACGCCGATCATCATCGGCGACGGCAAGCTTACCATGGACTTCTCGCGCGAGCTGTTCAAGGAAGGTGTGATGGGAACCGGCATCGCCTTCCCGACCGTGCCCGAAGGCAAAGCGCGTATCCGCACCATCATGACCGCGACGCACACGAAAGATGAACTCGATCAGGCGCTGGAGACGCTGAAGCGCGTGGGCAAGCGGATGGGGATCCTGGGATAGACTCTCCCCAGATGCTTTGAAGGGGCACGCCTTCAGGCGTGCCATAAGGGCAAAGGCGCTCGGCTTTCGCCGCTGAGGGATCTCGACTTCCGTCCGATTATGCGAACGGTTCAGGAGAACGAATGACCTCCGGGGCTAAAGTCCAGTTCTCTGTCGTGCCGCACGGCGCAGCTGAAGCTGCGCCCCTTCAAAGCGAAAGTCGGTCCATGCTCGTTTTCTGCTGGGGCTGGTGGACGTTTGCGCCGTTAGCCTTGGCGATTGCAGCTCTCGCTGTCCCTTATTTCGTAACACATGGCTTCCTAGTGATTGCCTTTGGCCTGGAGCGCGGTTTCGCTCTGGTTTGCCATCAACGGCCGGAGCGCTCGTTCTGGATGTTTGGTGCCCCGGTCGCGGTGTGCGCCAGATGTCTCGGGATCTATATCGGAGCAGCAATTGGATTGCTCCTGCGAACGTCACGCCAGATTGCGTTGCGAGTCTTGATCGCAGCCGCGGCGATTAATGGGCTGGACGCGGCGACCGAACTCTCCGGACTGCACGGCAACTGGATGATCGTTCGGTTGGTGCTGGGATTGGTGTTGGGAGTAGCTGGTGCGCTGCTGATCGCGTCTGCGATGCCGGAGAATCTGCCGCCGGCTGAAGCCGGCTCTGCAATCGAGGATTAGGCTCAGACGCTGGCCTGAAGGCCAGCTCTACCCGATGCCGCCGGCTGAAGCCGGCTCTACGTAAGGATGGATCTGTGGACGCGGACCTAAAGGTCCGCTCTACTCGACCGTCGCCGGCCTACAAGCGCCTGTCATGCGCCCGAACTTCCCTCCTACAATCGTCATCACCGCTTTATCCCTCGTGCACGACCTTCCCGCCGACAATCGTCATCACCGCTCGCCCGGTAAAGCTCCAGCCGTCGAAGGGCGTGTTCCTCGATTTCGAAAGCGATTGCGAGGCGTCGAAGGTCCACTTCTTCTTCGGATCGAAGATGGTTACGTCTGCATGTGCGCCTTTGGCGAGCGTGCCGCGTCCGGTAAGGCCGAAGATTCTTGCAGGATTTGTCGCCAGCAGTTCAACGATCCGCCACAGCGGCAACTTGAAGTGATAATGCAGCACGGTCAGCGCGAGCGGCAGCGCAGTTTCCAGTCCCGTGATGCCAAATGCCGCGCGCTCGAACTCGACCTGCTTTTCATGAAAGGCATGCGGCGCATGATCGGTGGCAATTGCGTCAATCGTGCCGTCAATGATCCCCGCAATCAGCGCATCGCGATCTTCGGGCGAGCGCAGCGGCGGATTCATCTTGTAGTGTGTATCGAACTCTCCCACGTTCTCATCGATCAGAGTGAAATGATGCGGCGTGGCTTCCGCGGTCACGCGGAGTTTGGCCTTCTTGGCGTGGCGCACGGCCTCCAGCGCCTCGCGTGTCGAAAGATGCGCTACGTGGAGATGCCCTTTGGTTTGGCGCGACAGCTTGATGTCGCGTTCGACGATGCTTGACTCCGCCGAATTCGGCATGCCGTGCACGCCCAGCCGGAACGACGTTGCTCCGTAATTCATCGAGCAGCCCACGGTCAGATTGGTATCTTCCGCGTGCTGCACCACCGGAATCTTCAGCCGCGCTGCCGTCTGCAGCGCCTTGCGCATGACCTGGTCGTCGAGGATCGGTTTCCCATCGTCACTTACAGCAACGGCGCCCGCGCGCTTCAATGCGGCGAAATTCGTCAGCTTCTCTCCAGCACTACCCACCGTCGCCGCGGCAATCGGAAAGACATTCACCAGCGCGCCGCGCTGCGGTGAGCGCATCCAATGCGTGATCTCCGCCGAGTCGTTCACCGGAAGCGTGTTTGGCATGGCGCAAACGGACGTGAAACCGCCGGCAGCGGCCGCCGCCGTTCCAGTAACAATCGTCTCCTTGTGCGGCTGGCCGGGCTCGCGCAAATGCACGTGCAAATCGATGAAGCCGGGAGCCACGATTGCACCTCGCGCGTTCAGCGTCCGCTTCGCCTGCCCACGCAACTTGCCCGGAGGAGCGACGGCTGCGACGCGGCCATCACGCAGCAATACATCCATCTCGTGATCGATACCGCTCGCCGGATCGATTACCCGCCCGTGATGTATGAGAAGCGATTCCATTTGACTCTCTAATAGAACTTCGAATCCTGGGTGGAGCACCGCTTTAGCGGTGCAGTTCCGCACCTGACAAACACCGGCTTTAGCCGCTGCGGTAAAGCGTTACCTCAGGCGCTAAAGCGCGGATCCTCCTACATGTACGCCCGGACAGGCTTCTAAAAAACTCTACCCGCCAATTCTGTGCCGTCGGCTAGAAGCCGACTCCGGAAGGAAAGTACCCGACTTATCGGCACGACCAAGGTCGTGCCCTGACACTTGTCCTCCGAATTCGGTCTTTCAAGAGCGTGTGAGGACATACTCCGCCGGCTGTCGCTCTGGCAGACTAGCTCCATCGGAACAACAACTCCCTTATCCGCGCGCCTCACGCAGCTCCCAACACCATGGCCAGTATCGCCATGCGCGTTTTCACTCCATTACGCACCTGCTCACGAATCACCGACTGTGGACCGTCGGCTACTTCGCTCGCCAGTTCCATGCCGCGAATGACCGGACCGGGATGCATCAGGATGGCGTCCGGTCTGGCCAGCATCATGCGCTGCGGCGTCACCTGGTAATGTGCGATGTAATCCTCTACGCTGTGATGCCGTCCCAGCAACCGCTCTTTCTGGACACGCAGCGCCATCACCACATCGGCACCCTGCAACGCTGCGTTCAGGTCGTGGTTGACCGTCACTCCGGGGGCCAGGGTGGCGGCAATCTCCGGTACAAAATCGCGCGGGCCGCAGAAAATCACATTGGCCCCGAAGCGTGACAGCAACTCCGCATTGGAACGCGCCACCCGGCTGTGATAGACATCGCCCAC
>Ga0335074_10013678_pt1 | contig 11402 bp, 12 predicted proteins | sample Lox_Sample_23_FD_206715 | JGI IMG/M metagenome (GOLD analysis project Ga0335074, IMG submission 206715) | Soil microbial communities from Loxahatchee National Wildlife Refuge, Florida, United States - Lox_Sample_2.3 | ecosystem: Environmental > Terrestrial > Soil > Wetlands | place: USA...
GCCCTCGTTCCCGGGCCTCCGTCACTAGGAGACGTGCAAGACGCGCCATTTGCCACCCAAACGGCAAGCCTTCGCCGGCCGCGCATGCCTCGATCGCACGACTTGCCAAGACCGCCACCGAATCGCTTCGCCGGCAGGTGATGCACGTCGCGCGCCGGCTCGACACGCGCCGGAGACTCGCGGGGTGTACCCGCGCGCGGCTACAAATGCCCGCCCGTCCGACCCGCCGGCAGCTCCACCACGAGCCGGGCGCCACACGCGCACGGCGCGGCCGCCAGCCGGCCACCGTGGCTTGTGACGACCGCGGTGGCGATCGCCAGCCCGCGCCCTCGCCGGCCCCGCCCCCGATGGGGCCGGCGCGCGAGCTCGGACACGGGCGCCGGCAGCCCGGGTCCGCCGTCCACAACCTCGATCCGGACGCGATCCGGCTCCCCGCACCCTCGCACCGAGACCGCCCCTCCTCCATGCTCGATTGCGTTCGCGATCAGGTTGCCCGTCGCCTGGGCGAGCCGGAGGCGATCGCCCCACACGGCCGGCGAGGAGCCGGACCACGACACGCTCAGAGAGACCCCACGTGCCGCGGCCGCCGGCCGCCACGCTTCCGCCGAGTCCGTGACCAACTCCCGAAGGTCGACCGGCTCGAGGGCCCGCCCGGCTCGCGAGCTGCCCCTCCTCCCGGCGCTATCGAGGTCCTCCAACGCCAACGCCGCGCGGCCGAGCTCGAGGTCGATCGCCCGCAGGCGATCCGGCGAGAGCTCGCCAGTGCTCGCGCCGAGCTGAAGCCCCAACCGGGCGGCGGTCAGCGGACCGCGCAGCTCGTGGCACGCGCGCGCGACGCTCTCCATCCGCCCGGCGAGCGCCCGCCACACGCCGCCGGCGGCCACCCCGGCGCCGCTCGCCGCCAGCCATCCGCTCAGCGACAGGGCGATCATGGCTCGAGTGCCCCATCAACGAGCCGATAGCCGACACCCCACACGTTGACGATGTAGCGGTCTCCCGCCCGGTTCAGCTTCTGACGCAGCCGGAACGCGTGGGAATCAAGGGTGCGGGTGTGGCCGAGAGCGACGAACCCCCACACCCCTCGCAGGAGCTCCTCGCGCGTGAACACCTTCGTGGGCTCGCCGGCGAGCGCCCGCAGCAGCGCGTACTCCTTCTTGGACAGGGCGACCGGCTCGCCGCGTACCCAGACCTGCCGGCTCGCGGGATCGAGCTCGAGTGACCCGACGCGGACCCGCGCAGCGGTCGGCCGGCGCCGCGTCCGTCGCAACAACGCTCGGACCCTCACGCTCAGCTCGTGGTAACTGAAGGGCTTGATCATGTAGTCGTCGCACCCCCGATCGAAGCCGCGCAACCGGTCAAGCTCGGTCACGCGCCCGGACAGCACCAGCAGCGGCAAGTCGGGATCCAGCCGCCCAGCGATGCGGTCGGCGTCCCGGACCCGGGCCAGCAACTCCAGGCCGTCGCCGTCGGGGAGGCCCAGGTCGATGATGGCGAGATCAGGGAAGGCGTTCTCGAGCAGATGCTGGGCGTCGGACACGCCCTCCGCCTCGATCACCTCGTAGCCGTCAGCCGACAGGTTGTCGGCGAGAAAGGTGCGGGTGGTCCGGTGGTCCTCGACGACGAGGATGGTGGCCGCTGACTCCATGCCCCACAGAGCCTGCAGCCCGTGACTTCCTCCCCCCGCCTGACGCAAAGACGCCAAACGCAAAGACGCAAGACGCAAAGACGCAAGACGCCGCCGCTCAAGAAGAGAAGTGAGTTACGACGAGCCTACGCGCGAGACGCCGACGCCGACGCGGACGGCGACGGGGCGGGATCGGCGATCGTGAACCAGACCGTCTTGCCCGCCGAGCCGTGGGGCCGCACCCCCCACTCCGACGACAGCATGTCAATGATCTTCAGCCCGCGCCCGCTTGCGTCGGTCGGCTTGGGCGAGCGCATCGTCGGCGTACCCCCGGCATGGTCGGACGCCTCGACTCGGATGTCGTCCCCGGTGCGGGTGATCGTCAGGTCAAAGCCGCTGTTGGTGTGCCGGATGCAGTTCGTCGCGAGCTCGGAAACCATCAGCTCGACCGCCTCGAGCGTGTCCGCAGAGGTACCGCGAAGGACGCTCGTCGCGAACCGACGCGCCTCGGGTACGGACTGGGTCTCGTGCGGGAAGGAGCGCGTGTCGGTCATGGTGTCACGTTCAGGGTCTCGGCGAGCCCCATCGACTCGACGACCCGGCGCAGCAGCGGCGGAACGTCGCGCAGCTCGATCTCGGGCACGACGCCGGCCCATCGCACCCACAGCGCGATCGCCGAACTGTCGGCGAAGCGCAGCCCGCTCACGTCGACGACCATCCGCTGGGGCCCTCGCTCGAGCGCCGGCGCGACGCCGGATGCAAGCGCGTCGATGTTCGTGATGTCGAGTTCGCCCGCCAACCTCACGGTCACGGTGTGGTCGCCGCCCTCCGCCACGTCGAAGGTCATGGCCTGGTCGTGATTGGCGCCTAGTTCAGCCATCGCAGCCCCGCGATCGCGGTGTCGTCATCGCCCCCATCCCCTCGAAGGTCCGAGATCAAACGGTCCAAGAGCTCCTCCAGGTCGCCGTCCTCGCCCACCGCGGCACGCTCGAGCCGCTCCAGGCCGGCGTCGATGCTCTCCCCTCGTCTCTCCACCAACCCGTCGGTGAAGGCCAGCAGCGTCGCGGCCGGCGGCGCGTCGACCGCGGTCGAGGTGTATCTCACGCCCGAACGCACGCCGATCGGCACCCCGACCTCGCTGTGGATGAACGTCCCGGTGCCGTCGCTGATCATCAGCGGCGGCAGATGACCGGCGCTCGTGACCGTGACGCGGCGGCGCTCGACGTCGACCATCGCGCACAGGATCGTGGCGATGTGGCCGCTCGTGGTGACGTTCACGAGCCGCGAGAGCTTGCTCAGGATCACGGCGGGCGGATCCTCCTGCGCGGCGTAGGCATGGATGGCGAAGCGGAGCTCGGCCATCGTCGCGGCGGCGCGCAGCCCGCGTCCCGACACATCCCCCACAACCAGGAGCAGACGCCGATTGTCGAGTCCGATCAGGTCGTACCAGTCCCCGCCGATGTCGACGCCCTCGACCCCCGCCTCATATCGCGCGCTCGTCGCGATGCCTTGGATCTTGGGCAACCCGGCCGGCAGCAGCGCATGCTGGAGCGTCTGGGCGATCGTCCGCTGCTCCGCATACAGGCGGCGGTTCTCGTCGGCGATTCGCTCGAGCGAGCCGGCCAGCCGCTCAGCCTGGTTGCGCCGCGCCAGCAGCCGGGCGGTGAGGAAGGCCGCGCCGAGGCTGATCAGGACGCCGACGATGCCGATCGCCCACGGCAGCCGCTGTGCGAACGTGCCCTCGAGCGGATGCTTCGCGCTGACGACGAACGTGAAGGCGCTGTCCCCGAACCTGATCGTGGTCGATGCGTGCTGGCCGCGGATCGGTAGGTCCTTGAGGTCGGTCACGAGCAGTTGCGAGTTGTTCTGCGCGCGGCCGAGGTAGAGCGCGTAGTGCAGGTCCGTAAACGGCGACTGGCTGGCCAGCGTCGATCGCCGATTGGCCGGCAGCGCGCTCTCTCCATAGGCGACGTAGTGACCGGTCAGCCCGGGAGAGGTGAACGCGTAGCCCAGTCGCGGCCGTGGGCCTTGGAGGAGGGTTATGCCCAGCTGAGCGTTCATCGCGGCCCGGGCGAAGAAGGCCGCCGCGCGCTGCGGCGAGGCGGCGAGCACCGGGGGCGTGCCGACCGTGGCCATCAATTGGGGGCCGCTGGGCCCGAGGTGCCACAGCGAAACGGTGTCGAAACTACGGCCCGCCGGCCCCACGTACGGACCGATGAAGCTCTCGAACTTCTGCACGCTGCCGCCGGTGGCGTCGGCCAGCGCCGCCGCGGAAGCCAGCGGCGTCTGGACACTTGGCAACGCTTCCGCGATTAGCGCCCCCGCGTCGCTCACTCGCAGCTTCAGCAGGCGGTTCTCGTTGCTCGTATAGGTGGAGGCGGCGAGGATGACGAGCACGCCGGTGATGGCGAGCCCGAGGACGGCCACGCCGAGGGCGGGCCAGTAGGGCCAGCGGCCGCGCGCCACCGCAGCCGGGCGCTCGTCGCCCGGATCCCCACCGGCGGTCGTCTCCCTCGCCGGCGCTGCGGAGCTGGACACCGGGCCACTGTCCGTCATCGCGACACCGGCATCATGGTGCGGCAAGGGTACCGGCCCACCAAAATCCGGCGCTCCAGCCTGGGCCCCGGCCCCCATTCTGCAAAGTCCATTTCAGGCGCTGCGGGAGGGCAGGAATCCACCATATGATCCCGACGCCCATGTACCAGCGCGGCAACTACAGCTCCGGTGAAGACTTCGTGCTCGAATACGGCGAGCTGCGTTTCACATTCAACGAGCGCGACTTCCGGGAACGGTGCGAGCAGGCCGCGCGCAAGCTCGGGTTCATCGGGGGCGGGGTGGACGAGGACGAGAGCGAGGACCTGATCAACCTCGTGGTCAACGGCGAGGTGACCGAGCCGGCGTCGGCCCTGGGCGAGCACGTCAACGACTGCTGGCCCGATCTGGTCGGACCCTCGGACCGCTCGCTCGTCCATTGGCTGCGCCGCTTGATCTTCCGCGGCGCATGGCTCGACCAGCGGGTCAAGGAAGGCGAGCTCGACATCATGTTCGACGCCGACGCCCAGACGTTCGTTTACATCCAGCCCGACCGAGGCGGCGAGCCAATCCAACTCGCGCCCGAGCCGAGCTGGAACCGCGTCGCGTACGTTCGGCGCTAAGGCGCCGCTGCCGGCGCCGCCGAAAATCGCAATAGCGGCGCCGCCGAAATCCGGATACGCCCCGACTAACCCCCGGCGCCCAGGACCGCCGCGATGTTCTGCACGCGGGGCGGGGGGTTGTCGAGCAGCAGCCTGGGCACCGTCACCAGCTTGTAACCCTCATGCCGCAGCCTGGCGATGATCCGTGGGAGCGCCGCCACGGTCTCGGAGCGATCGCCGCCGGCATCGTGAAGGAGGATGATCGCCCCCGGGCGGGCCCCATCGACAGCGGCGTTGACGATCGCGGGAACGCCCGGGCGCAGGTAGTCGTTCGTATCGACCGTCCACAGCACCATCAGCATCCGGTAGCGATGCAGCAGCGCAAGCGTGGTGGCGTTCCACAGCCCGTAGGGCGGACGGAACAGACGGGGGAAGCTCGCGCCGTAGCGGCGCACCGCGGCGACCTGCTCGAGCAGCTGCGCTCGCTGCTGGGCGGCCGGGAGCTTTGACATCGGCGCGTGCAGTTCGGTGTGGTCGCCGATCACATCGTGGTCGGCCACGATCCTCCTGGTCGAGGCATAGAAGTAGCGCTCCAGCACGCCTACTTCGAAGAAGGTTGCCGGCACGCGCTCGCGCTCGAGCACGCTCAGGACCTCGGGCGTATACGGGCCGGGACCGTCGTCGAAGGTGAGCGCGATCTCTCGATGCTGGGCACCGGCGATGCGAACGTACGGGGTGTAGGCCAGCGTCCGGTTGATGGCGGCGTTTTCTGCCGCAGCCTGGCGCGCGGCCGGCGACAGCGGGTGCGCGCCGCCAGGCGCGCGCACCCTGGTTGCCGATCCGCGGTGGGCTTGGTCCTTGGCCCGGCGCGCGTCCGTCCCGCCGACCAAGAGGACGAGCGCCACCGCCACTAGAACGGCCCCGCCCAGCGACAGGAGCGCCACCAATCGGCGCCGCCGGTGATGCGGCGCCATGCTGATCCGCCGGGCCGCGCGCGGGCGCTCAGGTGGTCCGGTTTGCCCCGGCGTGTTGCCGACTTCGACGCCGCGTTCCATGATGTGCCCCGCCGAGCATGATGCCGGGTGGGCCGTTCGCGCGCATCCGTGACACGGATGCGCCCACGCATCCGCCCGCGGGCGATGCCGCCGGAGGCCCGACCGGCCGCCCGTCCCATTACGCTCCCGGACGATGCACGAACGCGTCTGGGTCGTGATTCCCACCTACAACGAGGCCGAGAACGTCGAGGGGATCGTTCGCGCGACGCTGGCTGAGCTCGACCGGGTGGCTCCCGACTCGAACCACATCCTCATCGTCGACGACAACTCCCCGGACGGAACCGGCGCCATCGCCGACAGGCTGGCCGAGCGCCATGCGGAGGTCGAGGTGCTTCATCGCCCCGCCAAGAGCGGCCTGGGTCACGCATATCTGGCCGGATTCGCCTACGCACTGAGCGGCGACGCCGAGCTGGTGATCGAGATGGACGCTGACTTCTCGCACGATCCCCGGTACCTGGAGCAGCTGCTCGCGGCCGCCCGAGAGGCGGACATGGTGCTGGGATCGCGCTATGTACAGGGTGGAGGAACCGAGAACTGGGGCATCGTGCGGCGGCTCATCAGCCGCGGTGGTTCTTTCTACGCGCGGACGATCCTCGGGGTCCACGTTCACGATCTGACGGGCGGCTTCAAATGCATCCATCGGCGCGTGCTCGAGGCAATCGAACTCGACACCGTGCGCGCCGAGGGATACGTCTTCCAGATCGAGGTCACCTACCGCGCGCTGCTGGCCGGCTTTCGCGTCGTCGAGGTTCCGATCGTGTTCCGCGACCGGCGCGTGGGCACGAGCAAGATGTCGGCCCGGATCGCGCTCGAGGCGATGTGGGCCGTGCCGCGCCTGCGCCGGAGCACACCGTCCGCGGTGGCACGTAGAGGTAGCACCCGCAGCGCGATCGGATCGCGTCACGATGGGTAGTTGGATCCCACCCACTTGCCGGCACGATCGCCGACGCCGCACGGGAGGACTCGCACCGATGCGATGGAACCGCCCCACCCGGCGACGCGAACAAAGGATGACAACCGAGAGGCCCGAACCGAGGAACATTGCGGGCGCAAGTTCCCTAACGTAATGGCAACAATGACCAAACTCTTGCCGACTGCGCGTCGGGCAAGCTTTTTGTGATGAGCGTCGACAGTCCGCCGTTTGGCGCAACGCCCAGCGGCGCGTTCGAGCTGCGGGCGCCCGCGCTCGAGACGCGCACGACCGCATCCCGCAACTGGATCGGCCGCCTCGGCTTGGCCGGGATGCTGGTCACGGGGCTGCTCGTCGCGCTCGGAGCTGCCGACACCCACAACCTCCTGCCGCAGACGCTCAGGGTCGGCATCGGGGAGGTCGGACTCGCCGGCTCATTCGGATCGACCGGGATCAACCTGGGCAGCGTCGGCCTGACCGCCGTGATGGTGGTCATGTTCGTGTCGTACTTCGCCACCGTCGCGGTCGCTGACCGCCTCTCCCCCCTGCTCGTTCTCGGAGTCATCGCGGCGCTCAATGCGCTGATTCTGCTCGCGCCGCCACTGGTATCGACCGACGTGTTCAGCTACCAGTTCTACGGCCGCCTCGGCGAGCTTTACCACGCCAACCCGTACGTGACCGGACCGTTCGCCCTTCACTACGACCCGCTGTACCAGTACATCGGCTCGAAGTGGATCTCGGCCCCCACCGTGTACGGCCCGCTGTTCACCGCGATCAGCTACCTGCTGGCGCCGCTCACGATCGCGGCCAACGTCTTCGCCTACAAGGCGATTGCGGCGATCTCGAGCCTGGCGATCGTCGCGCTGGTCTGGAACGGAGCGCGGCTGCGCGGCGTCGACCAGGTCAAGGCCGCCGCGTTGGTCGGCCTCAATCCGCTGATCGTCGTCTACGGAGTGGGCGGCGGGCACAACGACCTGCTGATGCTGGCCCCGGCCCTGGCCGGCGTCGTCTTCGTCCTGCAGGGGCGGGGCCGCCTCGGAGGCGGCTCGATCGTCGCCGCCGCCGCCGTCAAGGTCACGGCCGGGCTGCTGCTCCCGTTCGCGCTCGCCGACGCCCGCGGCGGGCTGCTCCGCACGCGCCGGCGAGACATTCTGATCGGGGCCGGCGTCGCCTTCGCGGCGGCCGTCGCATTTGCCTTCGCGGTGTTCGGAACCGGGCCGCTGCATCTGCCCGCCACGATCGAGACCGTTCAGAGCAACGGCAACTGGCAGAGCATTCCCAACTTCATCGGCACTCGGCTTGGTCTCGGAACCGTCGGGCACCCGGTCGAGCTGGTTCTGACCGGCCTGTTCGCTGCCGCACTATGCTGGCTCTTGTGGCGCGTGTGGCGTGGCCGGCTCGACTGGATTGCCGGCGCCGGCTGGGCGGCGCTGGCGCTGCTCGTTACGGCGGCGTCGCTGCTGCCGTGGTACGCGGCGTGGTTGATGCCGCTGGCCGCGCTGGGACGCGATCGGCGCCTGTGGACGGCCTCACTCGTGGTGACCGCAGTGATGGGCGCCTTCCAGATCCTTTCCTATATCCCCCACGCCCCGGCGGTGGGATTGTGAGGCGGTCGTGAGCTCGCTTCAGGACCCCGGCGTGAACCAGCCACTCGGACCGTCCGATGGCGGCCGGTCGCTGCGGCTCCTGAGCGTGGTCGCGCCCGTCTACAACGAAGAGGCCACGATCGAGGAGTTCTACGCCCGCGTGTGCACGGCGCTCCACGGCCTCCGGTTCGAGCTCGTGTTGGTCGACGACGGCTCCACCGACGGCTCGGAGATCGAGCTGGCCAAGCTGGCGTCGAACGATCCCCGCGTGCGGGTCGTGCAGCTGTCGCGCAACTTCGGCCATCAGACCGCGTTGACCGCCGGCCTCGACCACGCCCGTGGCGACGCGGTCGTGATGCTCGACGCGGACCTCCAGGACCCGCCTGAGCTGATCCCGCGGATGCTCGACCACTGGCGCGCCGGCTGCGACGTGATCTACGCCGTCCGCGAGGAGCGCGAAGGCGAATCCCGCTTCAAGCTCACCACCGCGCGCTGGTTCTATGCGCTGTTCGACCGGCTGGCCCAGGTGGATCTCGAGCACAACTCCGGCGACTTCCGCCTGCTCGATCGCCGGGCACTCGACGCGCTGCTTTCGATGCGCGAGCGCAACCGCTTCCTGCGCGGGATGACGGTCTGGGTCGGCTACCGGCAGGCCGCGGTCCCGTACAAGCGCGATCCGCGGTACGCGGGCAAGACGAAGTACACGATCCCGAAGATGCTGAGGTTCTCGTTCGACGCGATCTCCTCGTTCTCCCATCGCCCACTCCAGCTCGCCACGCTGCTGGGATTTCTGATCTCGACCCTGGCCTTCGTCGCGATTCCGGTCGTGATCGCTCTGCACTTCCTGGGGTCCTACCTGCCCGGATTCGGCTCGCTGACAATCGCGGTGCTGCTGTTGGGCGGGATCCAGCTGATCGCGATCGGTCTGATCGGCGAGTACGTCGGCAGGATCTATGACGAGGTCAAGGGCCGCCCGCTCTACCTGGTCCGCTCCCGGGTGAACATTTCCGAGCACGAGACGCCCACGGGGTACACGCCTTCGGCTCACACCCCCTCGGCGCACACGCCATCCGCGCAGTCGCCGTCCGCGAGCAGCGACGCGGGCGACACCCTTTAGCGTCGCGACGCTGCGGGGCTACCCAACCCCGCGGGAACATTTGCGTCCTCAAGCGTTCCCGCGGAAACGTCGGCCTCTCCTGGGGCCGCGCTCCCTCGCGCTCAAGAGTCGCGGCCCCGCTTCGCCGGGTCCGATCTCGACCGGCGCTCTACCCGCCGGCCGGGTTCGGGCCGACCGACCGGTTCACCCGCTGCGCGGCGTCACCGGCGTCCTCTGGCGCGCCGGCCGGCCGCAGCGGTCGGACGTTGGCGTCCTCGGCGCCGTCGCCGGCCTGCTCGAGCGCGGAGATCCGGCTGGCCAGGGTCTTGATCGCGTCCGCGATCGGGTCTGGCAGGTGCACCCAGTCGGCGTCGGGGCCCTCGGGCCGGCGGCCCTCCACGCGCACCGGATGGCCCGGGTTCCCGACCACCGTGGAGTTGGCGGGAACGTCGTGGATGACGACGCTGTTGGCGCCGATCTTCGAACCATGCCCAACCGTGATCGGTCCGAGCAGCTTGGCGCCCGACCCGATCGTGACGTTGTCCTGAACCGTCGGATGGCGCTTGCCGGTGGCAAAGCCGGTGCCGCCGAGCGTCACGCCCTGATACAGCGTCACGTCGTCGCCGATCTCGGCCGTCTCGCCGATCACAACGCCCATTCCGTGGTCGATGAAGAAACCGCGCCCGACCTTGGCGGCCGGATGGATCTCGATTCCGGTGATCGCGCGCGACAGCGCGGCGATCGCGCGGGGGAAGAAGGGCACTCCGCCCTCGTGAAGCGCGTGCGCGACGCGGTGGGCAAGCAGCGCATGCACACCAGGCCAGGTGACGAGGATCTCGAGGGGCCCGACGTCGCGGGCGGCCGGATCACGACTGCGCGCGGCCGCGATGTCCCGTCGCACCTCGGCGAGAACGAGCCTTATGAGCCCGAAACCGAGCATGGACAAAGCCTAGCTAGCCGCTGATTCGGGCCTCAGGGCGCGAAGAAGGGCGTCGAGACGTAGCGCTCGCCGGAGTCCGGGAGGATCGTGACGATCCGCGCATTGCGGGACTCGAGCCGTCGCGCCACTTCGATCGCGGCCCACACCGCCGCCCCTCCCGAGATGCCCGCCAGCACTCCCTCGCGACGTGCGAGCTCGCGGGCGGTCTTGATCGCGTTTTCGTCGTCGACCGGGATCACCTCGTCGACGACGTCGCGATTGAGCACCGCCGGGATGAAGCCCGCGCCGATCCCCTGGATCTTGTGCGGCCCGGGGGGTCTTCCCGACAGCACCGCCGACGCGCTCGGCTCGACCGCGATCACGCGGCACCGCGAATTGCGCGCCTTGAGCACCTCGCCGGCTCCGGTGATGGTGCCCCCCGTTCCGACCCCGACCACGAACGCGTCGATATCCCCGTCTAGCGCGTCCAGTATCTCGGGGCCGGTGGTTTGGCGGTGGATCTCGGGGTTGGCCGGGTTGGAGAACTGGTCGGGTAGGTAAACGTCGGCCTCCGACGCCATCGCCCGGGCCGCGTCGACGGCCTCGTTCATGCCGCCGAGCGACTCGGTGATCTCCACTCGGGCGCCGTAGAGCCGCAGCAGTCCCTCGCGCTCCCGGCTCATACCCTGCGGCATCGTCAGCACGAGGTCGTAACCCTTGGCGGCGCACACGAACGCGAGGGCGATCCCGGTGTTGCCGCTGGTCGCCTCGACGATCGTGGTACGCCCCGGTTCGATGATCCCTTCCCGCTCGGCGGCCTCGATCATCGAGACGCCGATCCGGTCCTTCACGCTCCCGCCGGGGTTGAAGGCCTCGAGCTTGGCGAACAGCCGCGCCTCGCCGCCGCCGACCATCCGGGTCAGCTCCACCATCGGGGTCCTCCCCACGTGAGCCTCGATGTTGGTCGGGATGTCGGCCACTGGGCGGATAACGGTACGAGAATCACCCGTTTTCGGTCCCGCCGCGGAAGGGCGAGGTCCCGGGCGAGGTCCGGGCCGAGGTCCGGGGCGTGGTCCCG
>Ga0335074_10013679_pt1 | contig 11402 bp, 11 predicted proteins | sample Lox_Sample_23_FD_206715 | JGI IMG/M metagenome (GOLD analysis project Ga0335074, IMG submission 206715) | Soil microbial communities from Loxahatchee National Wildlife Refuge, Florida, United States - Lox_Sample_2.3 | ecosystem: Environmental > Terrestrial > Soil > Wetlands | place: USA...
GGTCGTCTCCCACGACCACGCGTCGCGCACCCAGGCACGGCCGCGGTCCCCCATCGCCCCCGCGCGCACCGGGTCGGCGAGCAGGCCGGCGACGGATTCGGCCACCTCGCCGGGCGAGGTCCCGTCGACCAGCTCGCCGGTCTGTCCGTCGAGCACCGCATCCACCGAGCCCCCCGACCTGCCGACCACCACCGGCAGCCCGCAGGCCGCGGCTTCGAGGAAGACCATGCCGAGACCCTCGATGTCGAAGCCGGCCGCGCGTTCGCGGCACGGCATGGCGAAAACGTCGCCGACGCCGTACCAAGCGGGGAGCTGGTCGTGCGCCACCGAACCGGTGAAGACGACGTGGTCGGTCACGGCGTGCTCGGCGGCGAGCCGTGTCAGCCGGTTGCGGGCCGGTCCACCGCCCACCAGCACCAACGCGGCATCAGGCACCCGGCGGCGGATCGCGGGCAACGCGCGGATCAACACGTCCTGGCCCTTGCGGGGCATCAGCCGTGACACGCACACGATCACCGGGCGGTCGGCCAGCCCGAGCTGCGCCCGCCGCTCGGCGCCTCCGGCGTCAGGACGGAAGTGGTCGGCGTCCACCGCGGGCACGAGCCGGGCCAGCCGGTCGTCGTACGGCGCGATCGCCGCAGCCAGCCGAGTGCGCGTGTAGTCCCCGAGGTAGGTGAGCACGTCGACGCTGGCAGCAATCCGGCGCAGCACGGACCGCGCGCCGGCCAGCCGTGCCCAGCCGGCCTCGTGCCCGTGCGTGGTGGCGACCAGCCGGTCGGCGCCCGCCTCACGCAACGCCGGCGCGATCAAGCCCAATGGAGCCGCCGCCCCGAACCACACCGCGCTGCTCGCTCGGTCGACCATCAACCGCGCCGCGCGGCGGCGGACCTCGGGGGTGGGAAGCAGCATCGAGGTGTCATGGCGAACCACGGTGAACGGCACGCCCGCGTCCCATTCCTCCCAGCCGCGCCAGCGCGAGGTCAGCACCGTGACGCGGTCGGGCGGCAGCCGGCTGACCACGCCGTGCACGAAGGACTGGATGCCGCCCGGGCGCGGCGGGAAGTCGTTCGTCACGACCAGCAACCGCGGTACGTCCCCGGCCGGGCTCAGGTCAGGACCGCTCACGTGAGCCTCGCCTCGACGTAGCGTCGCCACCCTTGCCGGAACTCGCTCGGCGTGAGGTCGAGGACCACGCGCAGGGCTCGGCGCAGCACCGCCTTCGGTCCGGCACCCGCACGGCCGACGAGACGGTAGAAGCGCACCAGCGCGGGCTGCCCGGCGCGCGCCGCGATGTACCGGCAGGCCAGCCAGGCCAGCTCGTAGGCGCGGGCGAGGTGCGGGTCGCCGGCATCGAAGGCGGCATCCGGCGGCAGCCGCCGGGGCACGCCCTTGGTACGCACCGCACGCTCGAGCTCCCGGGCGACCGCACGCAAGGCCAGCCCCGAGCCACGGAAGCCCACGTAGTCCGCGAACCCCTCCACCAGCCAGCGCGGCGTCGCCGCACCGGTTACGGCGCCGGTCGCGACATGGGTCAGCTCATGGGTGAGGACGACCCGCGCGCCGGTCCGATCCAGCGTCGGCCAGACCCGCGGGTTGATCACGATCCGGTCGTCGCTCAGTGCCTGGCGGCCACGTCGGGAGCTGATCTCGGCGCTCGTGACCGCAGCAATCCGGGCGAGGTCGCCGCGGTCGCCGGAGAGCTTCGCCAGCTCGGCCTCGGTGGCCGGGATCTCGACGACCGCGTGGCGGGCCCAGTGCGATCCCCAGACCGCCGTCACCCTCGGGATCGCGGCCTGCACCAGGTGCGCGATGTCGGTCATCGTGTGCCGCTGCGAGCGTGGCCCACGCACCACGACCCCGGGCAACCGGTAGGAGATCACAGACTCGCCGGAGCGCCCGATGGCGTGGTCTGTGGAACCGGGCGCGCGGATGGTCTCCCCTTGGGGTAGCGCGGTAGCCGCGCCGCCGGCGGCCGGCCCGGGCCCGCCATTCATGCGGATCAGCACGATCGCCGCGGCCAGCAGCACCAGCACCGCCAGCAGGATCAGGCCGCGCAGGCTCGATGACGGCCGCGGCGGCTCGGGCGACGACCGTACGGCGGCCGGCTCGAGCTGCGTGGTCACGAGCGGCGGCGACCCCGTGCGGCGGCCGTCTTGCGCGGCCGGACGCCGCGAGCGGCCGCGGGCGCCTGCACACCGATCAGGACGTCGTCCCAGGACGGAACCGCGACCCGGCCGTTCTTGCCGCGCTGGACCGGCTTCGGCGCCGGTGCCGCAGCCGCGGCCCGGGTCGCGCTTCGAGCGGCCGACGTACCGGTCGTGCTCTTTCGCGCGGTCGAGCGGGCTCGCATCGCCGGCTGCGGCGACCGGCGGCGGCGGGCCAGTGCCGGCTCGTCCGCACCGAGCCGGGTGGCGAGTGCGTTCAGCGAGGTGAGGACGCGGCCGTTGGGCTGCCAGAGCCAGGTAGCGGTCCGTGCACCGCCGCGCGCGCTGTAGCTCAGCGAGACGACCCAGGCGCCGTCGCCCCGCCGGCGGGCGGTCCAGCCGACCGTGTCCTCGCGCAACCCGGCGACCGCCGCGACCCGCTTGTCGACCATCGGACCGAGCGGGCCGCCGCCGGTCGCCCCGCGCGGGCGCTGCAGGACGGCGCCGCGGGCTTGCTCGACGATCCGCTCGCGCTCGGACAGCACCGGGCCGGCGTAGCGCATCACCCGCGAGATCGGCACGTTGGCGAGCTTGGCGACCGCCTCGACCTGCTCACCGGCGCGCAGCCGGGCCTGGATCTCCTTGGGCGAGAGCGCACTCTCGCGGCGGTCGGCGTCGTTGAGCGTGCCGCGCACGGCGGCGTTGAGCCGGCCGTCGATGCGGACCGCGTGAGTGGGCTTGGTCGCGCCTTGGGTGCTCGCCAGCAGCACATGGGTGCCGTCATCGCTGACGGCAACGACTTCCAACTGGCGCACGCGGACCTCCCGGATCAGGACCCGGTTGTCCCGCCCGTAAGCAGTTTGCCCTCTGAGCCTCGCTCGCCACAAGCCGAACTCGTCGGTCGGGGCCGATGAGTACGTCGCCAGCGGGTCGCTGGCAAGGCCGACGAGGTCGGCGTAGTGGGGCTCCGTCGGCCGAGGAGAACAGCGGGCCGCTGAGCCCGGCGCTAGGGGCGGCCGGCGTTGGTGGGGGGCATGTCGGCCAACGAGCTGATCTGCACGACCGTGCCCGTGTGCGGGGCCTGGATGATCCGGCCGCCGCCGATGTAGATCGCCGTGTGGTAGGCGGGGTCGCCGTAGAAGACCAGGTCGCCCGGCTCCAGCGCCGACACGGAGACGTGCGGCAGCATCGCCTGCTGACCGGCCGCGCTGTGCGGCAGCGCAACCCCGGCCGCTCCCCACGCTCGCATGGTCAGCCCGGAGCAGTCGAAGCTGCCGGGGCCGGAACCGCCCCACTGGTAGGGCTTGCCGAGCTGGGCGTACGCGTACCGCACCGCGATCGCAGCCCGCCCGCTCGCCGGGCCGCTGTAGGACGGCGGGTGATAGCTGTGCCGCAGCGACGTTTCGTGCTGCGCGACGGAGTTCTGCTGGCGCGCGAGCTCCTCGCGCTGGGAGGCCTTGAGCCGGCCGAGCAGCTGTTGCTGCTGGTGGAGCAGGTTCTCGATCTGCCCGCGGGCGTTGGAGATCCGCGCCAGGGTGGCCTTCTGCTGCGCGACCTGGGCGTTGTGGACGACCTCGGCCGCGGCGACCTGGCGCTGCGCAGCGTCGGCGAGTGCAACCTGGTTCGCGTCGTAGCGGGCGACCTCGTCGAGGCTCGAGGACTGCTCGATGAACGTCTGCGGGCTGCCGGAGGAGACCAGCGACAGCGTGGGGTCGAGCCCGCCGGTGCGGTAGGCGGCGCTGATGCCCGCGGCGACCCGGCGCTGGACCTGGGCGAGCAGCGAGCGGTCGTGCGCAAGCTCGGCGTTGGTGATCCGCTCCTGGCGCTGCAGCGAGTGCAACGCGGTGGTCGCGCTGTCGTAGGCCTCGGTGATCCGGTCGGCGCGGTTGTTGAGCGCGGAGATCCGGCTCTCGACCTGGCGCAGCGACAGGTGGTTCGACGGGCTGGCGCCGCCGATCCCGCTGGGTACGACGACGGCGACGACCGCTGCGGCGGCACAAGCAAGTACCGGGAGGCGGTAACGGGTGAACCGGCTACGGCTGGCTTTTGAGCCCTCGGGTGCAGACGGGCTCGAAAGAGAACGACTCGCCACGAAGGCGGCTCTCCTTCTTCCTCGACCGCCTACCGGGTGAGCTGACGGGTTCGGGCGGGAAGCTCGCCCTACGGTCACCAGCCAGCGAACTGGCTGGAAACCGATTCACCCCAAAGGGGAATGGGTCCCCGGCTCGGACCGGTGTGAACCGGCCGCGACTCGGCGGTAGCCACCACCCCACCGCCTGGCTGGCGGCGTAACGAAGTGGTAACTGCGGGTCACACTAGCCAGTCCGCCGATGATCGCCAAGCGTGCTCCCCCAACCGATTCTCCGCGCGTCGGGACGATTTTCACTCCTGTCACAACAGTCACAGGCGTGTCAGCCCGCAACCCTTCCGTCCGGCCCGGTCCGGTGCGCACGCATCCGCACCGGCGGCACCAACCCGCCGTCGGCGAGCGCTCGCAACGCCACCGACTCGTCCTCGCTCCACTCGAACTCGCCGCGGTCGACCGCAGCCGGCGCTGCCAACAGCACCGAGACCACACAGTCGTCACACGCGACGCCGCGCACTTCGCATCGATCGCAGTCGATGATCATCAGGCCTCCTTCACCAGCACCTGCGCGACGCTAGAGCCGGGGTCTGACAACTTCCGCCGAGCGGCCCCGACCGCGGCGCGTTGACCGGAAGTTGTCCGCACCCGCTCCTACCGTGACCGCCATGACCACGAGCGCGGCGCCCCCCGGCATTGCGCTTGGCCCGGTTCCGCATCAAGCCAGCTTCGACGAGCTCGGCGTGCCGCTGTGTGAGGTCACCTTCGTCGTCGTCGACCTCGAAACCACCGGCGGGTCGCCGCTCACCTCGGCGATCACCGAGATCGGCGCCGTGAAGGTCCGCGGCGGTGAGCAGCTCGGCGAGTTCCAGACCCTGGTCAACCCGCACTGCGAGGTGCCGCCGTTCATCTCGGTGCTCACCGGCATCACCGAGGCGATGGTGGCCGGCGCCCCGAGCATCTCTGGGGTGCTGCCGAGCTTCCTCGAGTGGGCCAAGGGATCCGTTCTCGTCGCGCACAACGCGCCGTTCGACCTCGGCTTCCTGCGTGCCGCCGCCGACCAGCTCGGGATCCCCTGGCCGGGCTTCGACTCGGTCGACACGGCCCGGCTGGCCCGCCGGGTCCTGCACCGGGACGAAGCGCCGAACTGCAAGCTGTCGACGCTCTCGCGCGTGTTCCGTACGACGACCACCCCCTGCCATCGGGCGCTCGCGGATGCCCGCGCCACCACCGACGTCCTGCACGGGCTGCTGGAGCGAGTGGGCAACCTCGGGGTCGGCACGTACGAGGAGCTGGTGTCCTTCACCGGCATGGCGACCGCGGCACAGCGCCGCAAGCGCTATCTCGCCGACGGGCTGCCGGACGGCCCCGGCGTCTACATCTTCCGCGACCATCGCGGCCAGCCGCTCTACATCGGACGCAGCCGGCACGTGCGGGCGCGGGTGCGGCAGTACTTTCTCGCCTCCGAGCCACGGTCGCGGATGGCCGAGATGGTCGGCATCGCCGAGCGGGTCGACGCGATCGCCTGCGCCCACCCGCTCGAAGCCGAGGTTCGCGAGCTCCGGCTGATCGCCGAGCACAAGCCCCGCTACAACCGGCGGTCACGGTTCCCCGAACGCGCCTCCTGGCTGAAACTCACCGCAGAGCCCTATCCCCGGCTCGCGCTGGTCCGCCGCGTGAGCGATGACGGCGCGACCTACCTCGGACCGTTCGGCTCGGCTCGCACCGCGCAGGCCGCGATGGCCGCCCTGCACGAGGCAGTGCCGCTTCGCCAGTGCACGCAACGCATCAGCCCGGCCCGCCCGACCAGCGCCTGCGTGCTCGCCGGCATGGGCCGCTGCTCGGCACCATGCGAGGGCGGGGTGAGCCGCGACGACTACGCACCCACGGCCGCCGCGGCCCGAGCGTTGATGACCGGGGACCCCCGGCCGCTGATCGAGGCGGTGCGGCGGCGGATCGCCACGCTGTCCGCCCAACAGCGCTACGAGGAGGCCGCAGCGCACCGGGATCGGGCGAGCGCGTTCGTACGCGTCTCGGCCCGGATGCAGCGGCTCGCGGCTCTGTCCGGCTGCCCACAGCTGGTGGCCGCTCGACCGGGGTTCGCGGGCGGCTGGGACCTCGCGGTCGTGCGCTACGGCCGGCTGGCGGCGGCATCCGCCGTTCCGCCCGGCGCGCCGCCGATGCCGTACGTCGAGGCTCTGGTGGCGACCGCCGAGGTGGTCGACGGCGGGATCGGCCCGGCGCCCGCCGCCTCAGCCGAGGAGATGGAGCACATCCTCGGCTGGTTGTCCGGACCGGGCGCGCGGCTGGTCGACCTCGATGGCACCTGGTGCTCGCCCGCGGACGGCGCCGGCGCACTGCAGCAGTGGCTGAGCGCCGCACCGGGCGGCGGCCGCGACTCGGCTCGACCGTTCGCCGACCGCCGCGCGCTGCGCCCGGTCCACCGCCCGGCGCGCGCGGTGGTCTGAACCCGAACCGCCACCCGCCCGTTGCGGTTTCGTGACGGCGAGCGCCGCGGTTCGCTGCTGCGCTCGACGGGTAGGAGCGCGATGATCTTTACCGTGGACGTCGACCTGAGTGAGCTCTCGCGGGCCGTGGGCCGCGAGGTGTCGACGTACGCCGTCGAACCGATCGAGCCCGACCTTCGGCTGCACTCGGTCACCGGCGGGGTCTACCGGGTGCACGGCGAGGACTTCTCGATCGTGATCAAGGTCGTCCGTAGGGGCATCGACGAGGATCCGGACGCGCTGTGGGTCTCGGGCGCGACCCCGGAGCACCGCAACTACTGGAAGCGCGAGTGGCTCGCGTATGCCAGCGGCATGCTCGACACCTTGCCCGGCGAGCTGCGCGCCCCACGCACCTTGCTCACGACGGCACCGGCCGACGACGAGTGCTGGATCTGGATGGAGGACGTGCAGGGCGTCCCGGGCCGCGAGTGGGAGCTCGACAACTACGACGGCGCGGCCTACGACCTCGCGACGACCCAGGCGGCCTATGCCTGCGGCCGCAGCGTCCTGCCCGGCGACGAGTGGTTGTCGCGGCACTGGCTGCGCGGCTGGGTCGACAACCTCGCCCGCTCGATCGGGTCCCTCGACGACGATGCCCGCTGGACCGAGGACTGGCAGGCGCCGATGGCCGCGTTGCGCAGCCGGGTCAGCGGGTTGTGGGCGGCCCGCGAGGAACTGCTCGCGATCGTCGAGAGCGCGCCGCAGACGGTCGTGCACTGCGACTTCTGGCCCACCAACCTGATCGCCGCCGACGACGGCACCACGGTCGCGTTGGACTGGTCCCAGGTCGGCATCGGCTCGCTCGCCCAGGACCTCGACCAGCTCACGCTCGACCCGGTCTGGATGCTGGTGTTGCCCGACGCGCCGCTCGACGAGCTCGAGGCGCACGTCGTACCCAGCTATCTGTCCGGCCTGCGAACCTCAGGCGTCGATGTCGACGAGAGCACGGCCCGGCGCTGGTACGCCGCTTCCGCCGCAGTGCACTACGCCCCGCTGGCCGCGATGTTCGCCGTCGACCCCGTCCGCGAGAGCGAGATCGTCGAGAGCGCCGAAGTGCGCTTCCGCCGTCCCTACGCCGAGATCGTCGCGACCAAGGCACGGGTGGTCGGCCACGCGCTGGAGCTGGGCGAGCGGGTGGCCGCCGGGCGGTAGGGTCGCTCCCGTGATCACCGCGATCGTCTTCGTCTCTGCGGCCGTCGACCGGATCCCCGAGGTTGCAGAGGAGATCGCGTCGCTTCGCGGCGTCACGGAGGTCTACTCGGTGACCGGCGAGATCGACCTGATCGCGATCATCCGAGTCTCGACCCACGAGGAAGTTGCCGACGTCGTTGCTGACCGGCTGAACAAGGTGGACGGCATTCTCGCCACCGAGACACATGTCGCGTTCCGGACCTATTCGCAGCACGACCTCGAGGCGGCGTTCTCCCTCGGGCTGTCGGACCCCGACTGACGCCGGACTCAGCCGGACGCAGCCGCGGCCCGGCTGGCGCTCACCCACTGGTCGAGCGCCGCACCCGCTGACCCCGAGTCGAGGGACTCCGCGGCGCGCGGGAGAGCCTCGCCGAGCTGATCCGACACCGGCGCGTCGGTCGGCCCGTCGAGCGCCACCAGAGCGGCGGCGGCGTTCAGCAGCACGGCATCACGGACCGGCCCCTGCTCGCCCTCGAGCAGCCGCCTCGTCACCGCCGCGTTGTGAGCAGCGTCCGCGCCGCGCAGCGCGCCGGGCGCGGCGGTAGCGATCCCGAGCTCGCCCGGATCCACCAGGTCCTCGCGCACCGCTCCGTCGGCCACCACCCACACTTGAGACGGCGCGGACACCGAGAGCTCGTCGAGCCCATCGGTGCCGCGAAATACCAGGGCCGAGGTTCCGCGCTCGGCAAGGACGCCCGCCACCACTCCTGCGATCCGCGGGTCGGCCACTCCGACCGCCTGGGCGGACGGCTGCGCCGGGTTCGTGAGCGGTCCGAGGAAGTTGAAGAACGTCCCGACGCCGAGCTCGCCGCGGGCCGCGGCCGCATGGCGCAGGGCCGGGTGGAAGATCCGGGCGAAGCAGAAGCCGATGCCGGCCCGCGCCACGCACTCCTCGACCGCGCTCGGCGGCAGGTCGATGACGACCCCGAGCTCCTCGAGCAGATCGGCCGACCCGCACGCGGACGATGCGGCCCGGTTGCCGTGCTTCACCACCTGCCCGCCGGCGCCGCGGACGACGAGCGCCGCGAGAGTGGAGATGTTGACCGTCGACGCCCGGTCGCCACCGGTGCCGCAGGTGTCGACGGCCGGCCCGGCCACCGCGATCCGGCTGGCGTGCGCGAACATCGCCCGGACCAGCCCGACAACCTCCTCGGTCGTCTCGCCCTTGACCCGCAGGCCGATCGCGAGACCGGCGATCTGGCCCGTGGTCGCCTCGCCGGCCATGATCTCGCCCATGGCCCAGGCGGTGTCGTCCGCCGACAGTGACCGACCGGCAATCACCGCGCTCAGCACGGCCGGCCAGCTGCTCACGACCGACCCTCCCCTACGTGCCGCGGCCGCTCAGTGCGCGGCGATGACCGGACTGTCGCCGGCCAGCAGCGTGGTCACGGCCTCGGTGATCCGGACCGCGTCGATCGGGTGCGCCACGAAGCCCTCTGCCCGTGACCACGTGGCGAGCCATGCGTCATCCCGGCGGCCGACGACGAGCAGGACCGGCGGCGCGTCGTCCAGCTCGTCCTTCAACTGCCGCGCGAGCCCCATGCCGCCGGTGGGTGCGGCCTCGCCATCGAGGATGGCCAGATCAATGCCACCGGCGTCGCAACGAGCGATCACCTCGTCCCCCCGCCCGGCCTCGACGTAGTCGACGACCAGATCGGGGGACGGCCGCCGACCGAGTGCCGTGATGATCCGCGCCCGCGTGTCCTCGTGGCTCGAGTAGACCAGGACGGTCACCGGCCGCGCGCCGCCGGACGGCCCGGAATCGAGCGCGGCAGCGGGGGTCGAGTGCTCGGCCATGCGGTGATGGTAGTCAGTCGGAACCGGTCGCGACGCGCCGACGGGGGTGGCGCGTGACCCGTCGGTGCCTGCTGGCAGAATCCCCCCGTGGCCTCCGCTACCGCGATCGAGCCGGCGCCTGCCCACGGCTCGCTGCATCGCCCGAACCTGGTCAGCGTCGGGGTCATCGTCTGGCTGTCCTCGGAGCTGATGTTCTTCGCGGCACTGTTCGCGATGTACTTCACGGTCCGCGCGGTCAACGAGCCCAACTGGCCACCCAAGAACGTCGTTCTCGACCTCAAGACCGCCACGCCGTTCACGATCATCCTGGTGCTGTCCAGCGTGACCTGCCAGCTCGGAGTGTTCGCCGCCGAGCGCGGCGACGTCGAGCGGCTGCGGTTCTGGTTCATGGTCACGTTCTTCATGGGCTCGGTGTTCATCGGCGGCCAGTCGTTCGAGTACTTCGTGCACAACGACTTCGTCATCAAGAGCAGCGGCTACAGCTCGGTCTACTACCTCACGACCGGTTTCCACGGCCTGCATGTGTTCGGCGGCCTGGTCGCCTTCGTCTTACTGATGCTGCGGACGACGTACGGGAAGTTCACTCCGGCCCAGGCAACCGCGGCGATCGTCGTGTCGTACTACTGGCACTTCGTCGACATCGTCTGGATCGGCCTGTTCACCGTCATCTACCTGATCCGCTAGCGAAATGGACACCGTGACCGCCTCCGAGACCCCGTTCGAACCGGGCCCGCGCCGCTCGTTGCGCCGCCGGCTCGCGCAGGTCGGGATCGTGATCGTCTCGCTCGGCATCATCGGTCTGCTCTACGCGAGCTTCGCGCCGACCAAGTCCGCCGCGACCAACGACGTCGCCCTGCAAAAAGGCCGCCAGCTGTTCCTGCAGGGCTGTGCCTCGTGCCACGGCTTGAACGGTCAGGGTGGCGCGACCGCCCCCAGCCTGATCGGGGTCGGGGCCGCTGCCGCCGACTTCCAGGTCGGCACCGGGCGGATGCCGCTGTCGGAGCACGGCACCCAAGCACCGCAGAAGCACGTGCGTTACAACGACGAGCAGATCGAGCAGATCGCGGCGTACGTCGGCAGCCTCGGGCCAGGCCCGGCGATCCCGACCAATCTGAACTACCAGAGTGCGGACGTCGCCTTCGGCGGCGCGCTGTTCCGGACCAACTGCGCCCAGTGCCACAACTTCGCCGGGTCCGGCGGCGCGCTCACCTATGGCAAGTACGCGCCCTCGCTCTCGGACGCCACCCCGAAGCAGATCTACGAAGCGATGATCACCGGCCCGGAGAGCATGCCGGTCTTCGGCGACCAGGAGATCTCACCGGCGCAAAAGCTGGCGATCATCAAATACATCCGCACGATCAAGACCGAGCCCAACCCTGGCGGCGTCGGCCTCGGCCGGATCGGCCCCGTGAGCGAGACAGTCGTCGCGTGGCTGGTCGGGATCGGCGGCCTGGTGATCATCACGATGTGGATCGGTTCGCGGGCATGAGGCTGCATCGATGAGCGACGAGCACCAGCCGGGCCAGCCGCATCGACGGATCGGCCGGCGCCATGACCAACCGTCCGCGCCGCGGGCGACCATGGTGGTTCCGGATGAGCGTGTGATCGGGGTCGAGCGGCATGACGACATCGATCCGCGCGAGGAGTCCTTTGCCGAGCTTCAGGTCGCGGCGCTGTTCG
>Ga0335074_10013680_pt1 | contig 11402 bp, 11 predicted proteins | sample Lox_Sample_23_FD_206715 | JGI IMG/M metagenome (GOLD analysis project Ga0335074, IMG submission 206715) | Soil microbial communities from Loxahatchee National Wildlife Refuge, Florida, United States - Lox_Sample_2.3 | ecosystem: Environmental > Terrestrial > Soil > Wetlands | place: USA...
TTCGTCGCCGGGCCCACTCCGACTGGAAGATTTGAGTGCGTGATCTGAGTCTGCAGTTGCAGAAAGCGGAACCGGGCCTCGAGCAGTCCGTTCTCAGGTCCGGCGATCAGGCATTCTGTTTTCATGCTGCAGAGTTCGGCGCCAGCCAATTGATCGCGATAGCCTTGCGGATAGAGGACACCGAAATTCCAGCGCTGACGGTTTTTCACCGAGGACGGACGATAGGGATAGAGCATGTATCCCTCATAGAGCACGGCTTTCGCGATCTGCTCGACGCGCGTCAGATTCATGAGCGTACCGCCTCTTCGTCTTGCGCTTCGAGCATCTGTTCAAGCACCTGCTCCCAAGTAGGGATTCCGTGCTGAACCTTGTAGTCGTAGAGCCGGTCGAATATGTCGCGGCGAAGCCGCAGCCAAGCCGAGTTGGGGTAATGAATATCCATCATTTGGTGCCACACGCTGACGGGAAGGCTGAAGCGGGCCTCCTTCTCCCACGAAATTGGGGCAGCCTGCAAATGGCCGCCTTCTTCCGCATAGAAGACAGTGCCGCTGAACATGAGGTTGAGCGGCACAACGCCGTCGCTCAGCCCGTAAAAATATTTTGTAGCGGCCACGTTGAAATCGAATGTGCATGGGACGGGGACGTCGACGATAGTCTCGCGCTGGAATACGGGAACGTTGACGTTGACATGAGTCCAGAGAAGATTGCGCAGAGTCTGGCTCCAACGATCGGGCTCGCCGAAAAGATCGCGCAGCTTCTGTTGCTCTTCGGGAGAATAGCGACGGCGCGTGACTTCAAGCTGAATCTGGCAGCGCAACACGACGGAATGAATTTCTTCGTTGGGATCGGAGTTGGTGACGCGCAGCTTCAACACGATCAAAGGAGAAGCGGCATGCTGGGCCGCTTCCGCGCCTTCAATCGTGAAGTTGAGGTCAGGCATGGGTCCTCTGAGTAACAATTTCTGCCCTGGTTCGCAGCGTCTGGAAAAATTGGGCGATCTGTTGCCAGACCTCGGTACCGCCGGAGAGTCCGTGCCAGTGCATGCGAATCAGTCCGACCAATTTGTAGCAAGCATCAATGGGAACGATGTAACACTGAGCCGAAGTGGCTTCGTTCGCGCGTGCGACGCGATTGACGAGCAGAGCCTCGATGTCGGGCTCCATCTGATGCAGAACAGGGTTGGCCTCGACGATGGAATTCCAGGCTTCCAGGGGCAATAGCGATTCGGTCGCTCCCGCCGGGCTGGGATAGAAAGCGCTCACTCGCGACGTCAAACTATTCATGAAAAAGAAGGCGAGGTTGATGGGGATGAGCAAGCCATCCCACTCGGCGTCGGTCAACTGAAAATCGGCGAGCAGGCGAACGTCGCGGGAAACGCGTTTGTATTTACCGTGGATCGAACCGCTGAACAGCATCGCGCAGGCATCGCAGGCGCAATGCAATCTGCGCTCGGCCACTTCGATCAAGTGAGCGTGTTCCGGCCGCAGTTCAGCGCTGCACATTTCACACTGCTCGACTTGGCGCCGCTGCTTGCGGGCAAACTGCCGCAGACTCTCGAAGCCGCGCGATTTCTCTTGGATTTGATCAGCGTTCATCATTCTCCGAAAATCACTTCTCCGCTTTCGTCCGCGAACATCATCTTGCGGACATCAGTCCATGCCCTCACTGAGCGACACCTCGGCTCGCGGCGCACTCCCAGATCCAGAAATGGGCATTGCGGGAATGGCAGCGCCTGCCAGTTGCTCCAAGGCAATAAAACCGCTGGCAGATGGCTGGTCGAGTCCATCGAGGACCAGAGACTTCATATCGGGCGCAGCCTCGTACATCGCCTCTTCGACGAGCGTTTTAGCATTCTGCCGGGTGGAACCGCAGGAGTGGCTATCGACGCTCACATGCAACCGGATCTCGCCATCTTTCACGCTGACCAGGGTGGCTTCGGCTCCCATTTTGTGAAGTTTGGACCGGATCTGCTGGAATTTGCGCTCGACGCGGGTCGGCAAGTCGTCGGGATGAAGCCCGTACAAGATGAGCAGACTGCTGACGAGTGGGTCGCGTCCGAGATCGTCGATGAGTGAAGCACCCGATTCGCCGGACTTGAATATGATTTCGAGAATTCGCTCGAGACCAGCTCCGTGTAAATCCATTAAGAGTTGCACAACTTCGGTGGCCTGCGTGCGCAAGGCAGGATCGGCGGCGGCGCTCAGCTCTTCTACGAGACCGGCAATCTTCTGAACCCGTTGCTGGAAATCTTTTTCTTCGGTCACAAGCCTCCCTGATGACAGCGCGAGCGCGGAAGCGGGTCTTCGTCTTTGCCAGTACAGACCCGCTCCGCGCGCCTATCCACAAACGAAGTTCACGGCTCAATGCCAAACATGGGCGAATGCCGCGTCTCAAGCACTTTCCCGTTCCCCAGATACATGTGCACGCCACAGGGGAGACAAGGATCGAAGCTTCGCACTGCGCGCATGATATCGATGCCCTTGAATTTCTCCGGGCCGTTCTCTTCGAAGATCGGAGTATTTTGCACCGCATCTTCGTAAGGTCCGGGCGTGCCATAGACATCGCGCGGATTGGCATTCCAGGGCGTCGGAGGATACGGATGATAGTTCGCGATCTTGCCCTTACGGATGACGACGTGGTGGGAAAGAACGCCACGGACGGCCTCATGGAAGCCACAACCGATCGCTTCTTCCGGGACCTTGAAATCATTCCACGTGCGGGTGTGACCGGAATGTAATTCCTCGAGCGCCTTTTCGGCGAAGTGCAGGGCGCAGCATGCTGCATAGACCTGGAAGTAGGTGCGGGCGCGGTCGCGCTCGATGGCGTTGCTCCACTTTGGAACTTTCCATTCGAACTCGACTTCCGGCAGCGAAGTTGTCTTGGGAAGATACATTTTCACGCTGCTGCCCGTGGCCTTGATGTAGCCGATGTCGACCAATCCAGCCAGGGCCGTGGCCCACAAACGAGCGATCGGCCCACCGCCGGTATCGAGTGCCAGATGGTCACCGGTTCGCTTGTCGAGCCATCGCGGCGACATGACCCAGGTGTAGTTGCCCTTGAAATCGCGCTTCTGCGGACGAGGAATCGTGGTCTGGTTCCAGGGATGATGCTTGTCCACGGGATTGCCGTTGGGATCGTTCTTCACGAACGTCTCCGAATTTTGCCAGTCGTCGTAGTACGAACTTCCCAACAGAATGCGGATGTTCAAGTTGATATCGACCAAATCGGTGGTCACGAGTTTTCCGTCCACGACGACGCCCGGAGTGACATACATCTTGCGGCCCCAGTCCGTCATATTCTTGTAGGTGTAGTCGCAATGATCAGGATCGTTGAATGATCCCCAGCAGCCGAGCAGGATGCGGCGCTTGCCGACTTCCTCATAGCCCGGCAAGGCTTCGTAGAAGAAGTCGAACAGGTCGTCGTGCAAGGGAACGACCTTCTTCATGAACTCCACATACTTCATGAGGCGCACGATGTAATCGGTGAAGAGCTGGATGGTCGGAACCGTTCCAACCCCGCCGGGATAGAGGGTGGAAGGATGCACGTGCCGGCCCTCCATCAGGCAAAACATCTCGCGTGTCATGCGACTCATCTGCAAGGCCTCCCGATAAAACTCGCCGGTGAAGGGGTTCAGCGCCTTCATGATGTCGGCGATGGTGCGGTAGCCGTGCAGGTTCGAGTGAGGCGCGGCGGTTTTTTCCGCTTTAGCATAGACGCTGGGGTTGGTTTCTTTCACCATCTGCTCGCAGAAGTCCACGCCAACCAGGTTGTCCTGAAAAATATTGTGGTCGAACATGTACTCGGCGGCCTCGCCCAGATTGACGATCCATTCGGCCATAGCCGGAGGACGAACGCCGAACGCCATATTCTGCGCATAGGTGGCGCAGGTGGCATGGTTGTCGCCGCAGATGCCGCAGATACGGCTGGTGATGAAGTGGGCATCGCGAGGATCTTTGCCCTTCATGAAGATGCTGTAGCCGCGGAAAATCGATGAAGTGCTGTGACACTCCGCAACCTGGCGGTTGGCGAAATCGATTTTGGTAAAAATTCCCAGGCTGCCGACGATCCGAGTAATCGGATCCCAGTTCATTTCGACCAGGTTTCGTTTCTTCGTGGAGACGTCCTGGCTCGGTGCAGTAATCGTGTTCATTTGAATTTGCTCCTCTCGGCGCGTTCGCCAGCTCCGACATCGCCAGCTCCGACATCTTGGTCGGAATTAATAGGATCTGGGGTGGTATCCGGTCGTCAGTTCAGCCCGCGGATGCCGCCATTTGGGTTCCTTGTTGCAAGTGGCCTGCGTCATGTGCCGCAAAGCGGTGATGGCGCGCCCGTACGCTCCGATGGCCCCGGAAGAAACTTTCGCGCCGGGCGGTTCGTCCATAAAAGGCATGAACTTGTCGGGGAAACCAGGCATGGTGCAGCCGATGCAAATACCGCCGACGTTGGGGCAGCCGCCGATGCCAGCCATCCATCCGCGCTTGGGCACGTTGCAGTTCACGACCGGCCCCCAGCATCCGAGCTTCACGATGCATTTCGGGGAGCCGTAAACCTCGGCAAAATCGCCCTGCTCGTAGTAGCCGGCGCGATCGCAGCCATCGTGCACCGTCTTGCCGAAGAGCCAGGTCGGGCGGAGTTGATCGTCGAGCGGAATCATGGGAGCGCGACCTGCCAACTGATATAGCAAGTAGAGGACGGTTTCCATAAAGTTGTCGGGCTGCACTGGGCAACCGGGAACATTGACAATTGGAAGACCGGCCTTCGAACTCCACTGCCAGCCGAGATAGTCGGCGAGCCCCATGCATCCAGTGGGATTGCCTTCCATGGCGTGGATTCCGCCATAGGTAGCACAGGTTCCGCAGGCGATGACAGCAGTGGCGTGAGGAGCGAGGCGATCGATCCATTCGTTGGTCGTGATGGGCTGATTGGTCTTGGGATCGGTGCCAAGGGCCGCCCAATAGCCTTCTCGTTTGATTTTTTCGTTCGGAATTGAGCCTTCTACAACGAGGACAAAGGGCTCCAAATTCCCTTCTTCCGCCATGTACCAATACTTCATGAAGTCGTCGCCCACTTCGTAGGCCAGAACCGGGTTGTGCAGGTGGACTTTGGGCAGTCCTGGGATCGCGCCGAGAAGCACGTCTTCGATACTGGGCTGAGTTGCCGCGGTGATCGAAACCGAATCTCCGTCGCAGCCCAGACCCGCGGTAATCCATAGAATGTGAACCTCGGGGACCGCAGGGGCCTGTTGAGTCTTGCGACCGTACGGCACTGTCTCGGTTGCCATATCGGGTCTCCTTTCAAAATTGCTGGAACGTTCGTGAAGATTTGACGCGGTCACCGAGAGCGGCCATGGCCCGCGCACCGTGAGCGGAAGCGAAGATGAGTTCTCGAACCTGGGCAGGCACCCATCAAGCGCCTGCAAGAAATCTATGACTAGCATCGACAAAATCGATCATGAGGGACAAGTAGGCAGAGCCCACTTTTGCTCACCTACAAAGTGGTAAAGAGTAATCAGGGATTTCCCTACGGCGTACGGGATTTGGGGGAAGATGACTAGGCGGCGGCTTTCCTTCGGGGGCGAAAATTCGAGTTCTGGGGGAAAAACCGCGACGCACTTCACAAAGGTTGACGGTTCCGGTAGGATGTCCCGACCTGAATCGTCCCGACCGATCGGTCGGGACGAACATCAAAACCAGTAGCGACGACCTCCGACGCTCTAATTTTGGGTAGGGAGAGCTTTTAGCGGGACAGCGAGATGGCAACTCCGATCATGATGCAAGACGAAAAGTTCTACCGGGTGCGGGTGATGAGCCGGATCGATTTTTCTCCCGACTTGTGGATGTTCCGTGTCAGCCGGAACAACGATTTCAACTTCGTGCCCGGGCAGTACGCCACGCTGGGCGTGGAGCACGACGGGAAACGCATCGAACGGCCGTACTCGATCGCATCATCGCCCGCCGAGGAGGAGTTGGAATTCTTTGTGGAACTGGTGCCGAATGGAGCGCTGACCCCGCAACTCCATGCATTGCAACCGGGCGCCGAGTTACTGATGCGAAAGGTGCCCAAGGGAAAGTTTTCGCTCGACTTGCAGAGCGGCAGAACGAACCATCTTCTGATCTCGACAGTGACGGGCGTGGCGCCGTTTGTGAGCTATGTCCGGACGCTGGAGAGGGAATGGAAAGCAGGCCACTTTGATGGATCCCACAAGCTTTTTCTGCTGAATGGGGCCAGCCGGCCGTGGGAGTTCGGATACGTGGACGAACTCCGGCAATTCGCTCACGCGCTGCCGTGGTTCAGCTATGTTCCGACGGTGAGCCGGCCATGGGATCACGAAGACTGGCCGGGGGAAATCGGACGAGCCGATGACGTGCTCCGGAAATATGCCGACCAATGGGGACTCGACGGCACAAACACGGTTGCGTATCTGTGCGGGCATCCGGAGATGATTGAGCACAGCAAGGCAATTTTGAAGCGGCGCGGGTTTACGGAAAAAGGGACGGTAAAGGAAGAGGTTTACTGGATACCGCCCCACAAGTGACGGCTGGCGCCGGGCAAGAATCGGCTCAGCGGCTAGCTTTCCGCGGGCGCGAAAACGACCAGTACGGCGAGCTCTTCGACAATGTCGTAGAAGCGGTGTGCGACCTCGGCAGCCACAAACAGCACCATCCCGGCTGAGACCGGGCGATCTTCGCTTCCCGCTTCAAAGCGCGCGCGGCCGCGAATGACGTAGTAGATCTCGTCTTCGTGATGAGGCCGCTGCGTGTCGGTGGCTCCCGGAGGAAGCACGTACAATCCCGCGCTCATCGTGGGAACGCGCAGAAACTCGCGATAGAGTTTGCCGGTCTGGGCCCGCTCGCGGTCAACTTCGTGGATATCAGCGAAGGACGCCTTCACGCCAGAATCCCCCCAAAAACCATTTCGGTGAATTGCGGGACAAGATTCTGCGATTGGAGATTGCCTTCTGGCTTATACCACTGGTAAATCCAGTTGATCATGCCGAGCAGAGCGAAGGCGGCGGCACGAGGACTGACCGATCCTTTGGATCGGCGCGCCCGTTGCACTTCTGCCATGAGGTTCTCGACGAAGTGGATGTATTCCTTCTTGCGAAGATTGATGCGCTTGCGGAGGGCAGGCGGCAGGGGGTGATTCTCGTGCAGCATCACGGTAATCTCGCGGTCGCGAGGACTGAGGACAACTTCGATGTGCAGACGAATTAATTCGCGCAGGCGCTGTTCGGGATCGGCGATACCGCGCACGGGAGCAATCACACGCTGCTGGGTAATTTCCATGGCGTGATCCATGATCTCGAACAGGATGTCGTCTTTGCTGGCGAAGTGGTGATAGAGTCCGCCCTTGCTGAGTTTCAGAGCCGCGGCCACGTCGTTCATGGAAGTGGCGTCGTATCCGCGCTGCTGAAATAAACGCGCGGCGGTGCGCAGAATTTCCTGCCGCGAATCAACCAGGGTGTCCCGTGCCATCGCGTGACATGGTAAACACTTGCGGCGCAGAATGCCAAGAAACTGCGATTTTCGCGGGGAAGATGGGTACCGGACTTAACTATTGACAGAGGCGCGGGCAAATGCGTAGCATATCTGGATACCGACCGACCGGTCGGTAGACGGTTCCGGCCTGGTGCAGTTCTCCCGATTTTCAGGCAAAGAGTTTCGAACTTATTTTTAAGGAGCACTGAGTGGTCACTATTTTTTATGAACGCGATGCACGCCCCGACACTTTGAAGGGCAAAACGATCGCCATCCTCGGCTACGGCAGTCAGGGACACGCGCAGGCGCAGAACCTGCGCGACAGCGGATACAAAGTCATCATCGGACTCGATCCTTCACGGAAGAGTGCACAGCAGGCGCGCGCCGATGGCATGGTCGTCGTTGCCCCGGATGAGGCCGCCAAGCGCGCCGACTGGATCCATGTTTTGGCCCCTGACGAGACGCACGCCGCTCTGTATGAGCAGTCCATCAAGCCTTATTTGCATCCCGGGAAAGTTCTCGGCTTCTCGCACGGCTTCAGCATTCACTTTAAGACCATCACTCCACCGAGCGATGTGGACGTGGTCATGATCGCGCCGAAGAGCCCGGGGCACCTGGTTCGCCGCGTGTACAGCGAAGGACGCGGAGTGCCGTCTCTCATCGCGATCCAGCAGGACGCGAGCGGCCACGCGCATGAACTCGCGCTGGCCTACGCCCACGGCATCGGTTCGACGCGCGCCGGCGTACTGCAGACGACATTCAAAGAAGAAACCGAGAGCGATTTGTTCGGTGAGCAGGCGGTTCTGTGCGGCGGGCTAACGTCGCTAATTAAGAAGGGCTTCGAGACTCTGGTCGAGGCCGGCTATGCGCCAGAGATTGCTTACTTCGAGTGCCTGCACGAAGTGAAGCTGATTGTGGATCTGATCTATGAAGGTGGATTGGATCGCATGCGCTATTCGATTTCAAATACCGCGGAATACGGCGATCTGACCCGCGGCGAGCAGGTGGTGGGCGACGCGACGCGCGTGGCCATGAAGAAGACGCTGGCGGACATTCAGTCAGGCAAATTCGCGGAAGAGTGGATTGCGGAAAACAAGAACGGCTGTCCGAACTTCAACAAGCTGCGAGAGAAAGAAAAACAGCATCCGATCGAGATCGTCGGGGCGCAGCTGCGCGGCATGATGAGCTGGCTGCCGAAAGAAGGCAAGAAAGCCGCCGAAACTCCCGCGAAAGACGCACAGGTGGTCAATGCTTAAGGGAGCTGACATCGTACTGCAGTGTTTGCGCGCCGAAGGCGTGGACCTGGTGTTCGGCTATCCAGGTGGCGCAATCATGCCGCTCTATGACGCACTGGAAGGCAGCGGAGTTCGCCACATCCTGACGCGTCACGAGCAGGGAGCGGTGTTCGCGGCGGAGGGTTATGCGCGGGTCACGGGCAAGGTTGGCGTGGCGATGGCGACCAGCGGTCCCGGCGCGACCAATCTGGTGACTGGTATTGCCGACGCGAAGATGGATTCCGTTCCTCTCGTCTGCATCACGGGACAGGTGCGCAGCGCGCTGATTGGCACGGATGCATTCCAAGAGACCGACGTGTTCGGCGTGACGTTATCGCTCACCAAGTGGAGCCGGCTGGTCAAGAGCATCGATGAAATTCCCGATGCGATTGCCGAAGGCTTCTATTGGGCACGCAGTGGGCGTCCGGGGCCCGTGGTCATCGACATCCCGACGGACATGCTGAAGGCGAAGAAGGAATTCTCGGGGCCGGTCGCATTCAAACCGCATACGCGGCAGGCCGAGACAGCTACCGTCGGCGCGTTCACCGACACGATTTTCAATCTGCTGCGGCAAGCGAAAAAACCAGTTGCGCTGGTAGGGGCGGGCGCAAAGCTGTCCGAGGCAATTCCCGAGTTGCGGCGCATGCTGGACGATTTGAACATTCCGACTTTCGCTACCGTGCATGGCCTGGGAGCGGTTGATCCGGAGACTGCCTACTATCTTGGAATGGTAGGCATGCACGGGACGCGCGCCGCGAATACGGCGCTGCACGAAACCGATTTGCTTTTTGTTTTTGGAGCACGATTGGATGACCGGGTCACCGGCGATCCCACACGGTTCGCACCGAATGCGAGGATTGTGCATTTTGAAATCGATCCTGCGCAGTTGGACCGGGTGCGTCCCTGCGATCTTCCGGTGGTTGGCAATCTGGCGGATACGATTCCCGCATTTCACGCCGAACTGCGCCGGCATACGCTTCCCGACTTTCAGGAATGGCGCAGTGTGGCGTGCGGCGCGGATCGCGCTGAACTCGATCCGCGCGGCCTGGCGCAGCCGACGATTCGTTTTCTCGACGAACTTTTCAGCCGCTTGCCGCAGAACGCTGTCATCATCGCCGACGTCGGCCAGCATCAGATGTGGGCCGCGCAGCGCTACCGCTCATCTTCTCCACGTGGATTCATCACCTCAGGCGGACTCGGGAGCATGGGCTTCGCTCTGCCCGCCGCAGTGGGCGTGCAACTGGCGAAGCCAGACACTTGCGTCCTCTGCGTCTCAGGCGACGGCGGCTTCCAGATGAATATTCAGGAACTGGCTACAGTACATCGCCTCGGACTGCCGGTGAAGATGGTCATCATCGACAACAAATATCTCGGCATGGTGCGGCAGTGGCAGCAGTTGTTTTACGAGCGCAATTATGCGGAAACCGATCTGAGCGACAATCCCGATTTTGTGGAGATCGCCAAAGCTTACAAGATTCACAGCTGGCGGTTGAATGAAGACGCCATGCGCGAGTTTCCGGTGTCACAAGAGACCGGCGATCAGTTGGACCGTTTTCTGCGGTCGCCGGATGCAGAGTTGCTTGTGTTTGATTGCGCTCCCGAGGCCAATGTTTTTCCGATGGTCCCGGCTGGCGCTGCGCTATCCGAAATGTTGTTAGAAGAAGAACCGACTCAGTAACGGGAGACCCAAGACATGCAGACTTTCCACATCCGGTATCGTAATACTCAGGGAACACTGATGCGCATTCTGAATGCGGCTTCGCGGCGCGGACTTGATCTGCCGTTCGTTCAGGCGGAACCCGCAGAGCACGACCACCAGGTCACGCTTATACTGGATGTGAATCCCAAGCAGGTTGGGCAGTTGTTTCGCGAATGGCATTCGATTGTGGACGTGAGTCAGGTGAGTTCGGGCGCGGCGCGCTCGACGGAGTGGACGTCTCCTCATCTGCCCGCGCGGTCTTCCGCGGAAGCGGCGCGGGCCTAAACACGACTTTGCCTATCCGGGCAAGCATGACGACTTTCTGGGCATCGTCATGCGATTGGGGAACCTGCAAAACAGGTTCCCCGTTTTTGTCGGTACAACGTTCAGCATTTCCATCTTCCGCAGGCGTCCTGTAATCTTTCACGTCACGAATTTTTGAGAACGAGGATTCCCATCATTATGGATCTCAAACACATCAGCCGAACCATTACGGAGGGGCGCGACCGTGCCGGGGCCCGCTCCATGTTTAAAGCCGTTGGATTCACGGACGCCGATCTTTCGCGTCCGCTGATTGGCGTGGCGAACACGTGGATCGAAACCATGCCGTGCAATTTTCATTTGCGGAGGCTGTCGGCCAAGGTGAAAGAAGGCATTCGCGCCAATGGCGGAACGCCCATGGAGTTCAACACCATTGCGATCTCTGACGGCGAAACCATGGGAACCGATGGCATGCGGGCGTCGCTGGTGAGTCGCGAGTTGATCGCCGACTCGATTGAACTGGTTTGCCGTGGCCAGATGTTCGATGCGGTCGTGTGCGTGGTGGGATGCGACAAGACAATTCCTGCTGCAGCGATGGCGCTAGCGCGGATGAACCTTCCAGGCGTTGTTCTTTACGGGGGAACGATTGCAGCTGGCTCATATCGCGGCAAGGATGTGACGATTCAGGAT
>Ga0335074_10013681_pt1 | contig 11401 bp, 10 predicted proteins | sample Lox_Sample_23_FD_206715 | JGI IMG/M metagenome (GOLD analysis project Ga0335074, IMG submission 206715) | Soil microbial communities from Loxahatchee National Wildlife Refuge, Florida, United States - Lox_Sample_2.3 | ecosystem: Environmental > Terrestrial > Soil > Wetlands | place: USA...
CCGCTGCTGATTCACAACCTGCAGCGTGCTTATGACTTGCGTTGTAACCTAAGTGCGATCACTGTCGCTGGCCATTCAGCGGCTTAGATCCGTGCCGTTCCTTTTCAACGGAAAAACGGACATCCTCCGCCCGCCCGTTCGCAAATCGCAAAAATAAATTTTCTCGCCCGCCTTCAGTAACTTAGTTCCTCTCGCTCCCGCCGCCCTGAATCCCCGCATCGGAGAATCGCGGGCGACCCCACCCATGCCCGAATTGGATGATGAAGACCGCCCCTATCGGCCGCCGTCATACACGTTTTCTACCGGTCCGAAAACCCCCGAAGGCAAAGCAAACCCCAGCCAGAACGCCACCAAACATGGCTGCTGCTCGAACAAGCTCATCCTTCCTGACGAGGACGAGCAGGAGTGGAACGACCTCAAACAGAGCTGGCTGGATGATTTTGATCCTCATACGCATGTCGCGCGCACCCTCGTCTATGAGGCCGCTGTCGCGCAGTGGTTCTTACTCCGCGCCCATCGCCGATACAACGAAGCCGAATGGTCCATCTACTCCGAACAAAGCGGCCCGGAGGGCAAGACGGAATGGACCGACTCACAACACCAAAAACTCGAGCGCTTCACCCGCTACCGCACCACTGCCGAGCGAGCTTTCACGCGCGCGTTGAACAATCTCGAGCGCCTGCGCAAGAACCGCCTCCAGGAAGCTGACCGCTCCCTGCGCCACCAACAGCGCGCAGCCGAGATCGAAGCTCGCCGCCTTCAAGAAATCCCAAAACCGCCAAAGCAGACTCGGCCCGAACAGCCTCCTAAAACGCCCGCGCAGCAAACCTTCCAGGGTCAGAACCACCCCAAGAAGCAACGCAAGATTCCACTTCTTGAACAATGGGTCCAGGTCACGGTCGAAGATGGCCGCACCGTCACCCGCCTCTTTCCTCCGAACGAAAAGCTGATCGAGCAAGGCCAAACCATGGATCCGCCGCCTGAGCCCGTCTATCGCCGACTGGAATTCATCGGCGGCATCCCGCCCGAATATCATTGGTCCTCCTCGAGTCATCCTGAGCGCTTCCAAATCGGCGGCGCAGGAATTCAACGCATGACCGTCGATACCTGGCTCGAGGTGATCGAGCGCGAGAGAGCCAGCGGCACGGGCCACATCGGCCCCACCGGCGTCGGCAACTTACCTCGGCCGAAAGAGCGCGGCGGCTGCGATTGCGAGATATGCACGCACAATCGCGGGATTCTCGAATCGCGCGATTAAGCTTAAACCTCCGTGCCCGTCGGCAGTATACTGCGGAATCGAGTAAGTATGTCAGATCACAACCATCTCTCGGCTCTGCGCCCCTGGACCGAGTCGCCGCTTTGGCTCGAGTTACAGCGCCGCAATGACCCGTATTCCACGGCATGCCGCTTGCTTTCGAACGTCATGCCGGAAATCGAGCGCGTTCTAAAGTCGGGTGCCAGCTCACCGAAAGACTTCACACTCCACGATGAGGGTCACGCGTTTTGCGTAACCGAGTGGATGGCCCAAATTATTCCTTCTGACGTTCTTCCCCGCCTCTTAGATCCCGAGATAGCAATCCTGATTCTGGCGGCCTATCTCCACGACATCGGCATGACGCCCGAATGGGGAAAAGTTGCGGCCCATAAAGAATACCTTGTTTCCGGAATTGAAGAGGGATTTCGTGGCGACGAGATCGAAACATTCCAGATCTGGCTTGCGGAACGCGAAGGGCTTCATTTTGCTCCTCCTGTGAATTCGTTTCAGAAGATCGAAGAGCTTGCAACTTACTATTGCCGCTTGCGCCACAACGAATGGAGCGCTGAATGGATCACCAACAATCTCTCAAGCGCTAAGCCATCCCTTTATTACGGCTGGCGTGAAGATCTGATCGCCATCTGCAAAAGCCATCACGAAGGCTACGACGCACTCATTGCCCAAAAGTTCGATCCTCGCGATCTGGGGCAAGCGGGCGTAGTCCATCGACGCTACCTCGCAGCGGTCCTGCGCATCGCCGACATTCTCGAGAACGATCCCGAAAGAACACCCGACGTCATTCTGCGCCATCGTGCCATCACAGCCTCGAGCGAACCCCACTGGCAAAAGAATGAGCAAATGTTTACAGCGCTCGAAGACGGTAAGCTTCGTATCTCTGCCACGCCAAGCCGTGCCGTTCTGTTCAAGGCCGTGGAAGAGACATGCGACGCCGTCCAAGCGGAACTGACGCTCTGCGATCGGCTCAACCGGCAACACCCGTTTAATATTCACCCGGTCACCGGCAGGCCGACTCTGCCTCATCGTTGGGACCTGAATCCATTCGTCACGCGCAAGATTCAGGAGTCGCCCGGCGCCTATGAGTACATCTACGGCGCTTTCCGGCCGAACACCAAAAAGGTGCTCGATCTGCTAGGCGGCCAGCAGCTCTATGAAACTCCCTTCGCCAGCGTCCGGGAGCTGCTGCAAAACGCGTTCGATGCAGTCAAAGAGCAAACCGCCCGCGTGCAGCTGAAACGCAATCTGCCGGATGAGGAACTTCGCACGTGCCTCGGGCCCGGCAACAAAGTCGAGCTACGGTTTGAGAGCGCGGGCAATTCCCACAAGCTGATCTGCCGCGACACCGGTGTCGGCATGTCGAAGCAGGTCATCAAAGACCATCTCCTTGTCAGCGGCGAGCCATCGAGTTCCGAGCGAATCGCGTTTCAGCTCGCGTGCCGGAAGGCAGGCGTGAAGTTCGAACGCAGCGGCGAATTCGGCATCGGGGTTTTGAGCTACTTCATGATGGCCGACCATGTTCTCTTCAAGACCAAGGCCAGCCAAGAATCGGAAGCACAAGACACGCGAGGCTGGGAATTCGAAACCTGGGGAGTCGGAAGCTTCGGCGAACTGCGCCGTATTGACGGCCTGTCTCACGGTACCGAAGTACAACTGGAACTCAGAGCCGCACTGATTCCTGCCCCGGAACAGTTCTTTTCAGAACTTCGGAAATACGTAGCAGACCTGATCGCCATCGCCCCGTGCGAATTTGAATTGACGACGAATCTCACGGGCGGCCAGCCTTTACGTCTGCTGCCTGGTTGGACAAGTCGTGAATCTCGTCTCACCGACTCGCTCGCCTCGGAGTTCGACGAAACCTTCAGAGGTGAATTCGTTGCCGATGACCCGTCTCTATCTGTCCTTGAGCAAACGGCACAAAATGCGAAAGCCGCTGCGAAAGATCGGATGCTCGCGGCAACTCGCTGGCGGCCGCACGAAGGGGAGCTTCCGGGACACTTAGGCCGTTACCGCATCGCGCTGCGATACTTTGACCTCTACGGGAATGCAAGTCTGGCATATCTCTTCGTACAGGAACCGGTTGGTCCGAAGTCGGAACTAACACTCTCCAGGATTGAAGGCGGTCACGGTTTTCTTAACGACATCGCGTCAGCGTGGTCTTCGAAGGGGTTTGCTGTCGAGCTAGCAAATGAATGGCGCGTGCCCGACTATCCAACGTTTCACGTCCGGTTGGATCTCGCCGAAACGCGCCGAGCAAGAATCGATGTGAACCGGCACAAGATACAGTTGGACGACTCCGCAGGTGAAGAAATTAGGGATTTCATTTCTAAAAAGACGACGGAAATAGGAACAGCTTTCCTGCAGGAATACTCGGCCTCCACCTATGCGACTTTCAATCGTCGCCTGCTGGACGTCGCAGTTCCCTCCGAAGAAGTTCAGCATTGGGCAGTATGCGACTCTCAGCAGGGATTGCTCTGGCAGAAAGTGAAATGGCCCGCCATCTGGACCTTCGATTTGGATAAGCCATACGTCACAGCGTCCGGTCCCCTCAAAATGAATGCAGATTTATTCCTGAACGGTGATCGAGTATGCCTCTGCCCAACGCTGGAGATAACCCGGACAAGGTCCTTCGGCACATATAGCGGACCTACCAGAGAAGAGGTCATACCTTTTATTGCAGCTCCCGAAAGACTGATCCTGGGCCCGCCGGCTGCGCCATTCTTGTTTCCTATGTGGCTGAATGCCGGCTTCGAAACGCCGCTCCCGGTGGTCTCCTTCGCCGATTTCCCGCCCACCTGGATCACGCTGCTAGGCTGTGAGTTTAATTTTCCACAAAAACCTATGATTCTCGTGAACCGGGCACACCATTCCCTCGCGTACGCCCCAGACATTCAGTTCAATTGGACGAAGAGAGCCACATCAAGTGCACGCTACGGGGGTACCCTACGAAACACCCTCCCCACGGAGGAACAACGCATGAAGATCAGCACCCAGGCGGCTGAAGCGCTCGACTGGCTGTTAGCTTATTTCGCCTCAGGAAGCGCTTACGACATCTGGCATATCTTGAGCGAGAGGGATCCTGGGTTCCTAGGTTTGGTGTGGGCCGTTTTGGGTCTGCCCGCAACGGAAAACGTCGTGTTCGTAATCGCTGGGTCGCGAATGCATTTTACCGCTTTAACGCCGGATGCACCACCCCGAGCGGATTACCTGCGCGCGTACGCTGATTGGGAGGAATTCCTACCCCCCGCACCCCCCGATTGGCAGCTAACCGTCGGCCCGGTCGAATAGAACTTTATCGATATACTGGCTTGGATCGTTCACATGTCCTCGATTGACATCCCTTTGCGGGGCGGCCGCTTCGGCAGCACTTCGCGGCGCGACCTCTGGTGGGTGCGGCCGCTCTTCACATTCATCGGCCTCGCGGCGTTCGTAGTTTACGCCACCTGGGCCGCATTCCAAGGAAATTATTTCCGTTTCGGACCATATATCTCGCCCTTCTATTCCCCGGAGCTGCTCGGCGATCCCGCACGTGCCTGGTTCGGCGCTTGGCCGCATTGGTGGCCCGGTTGGGCTCCGCTCTCCGCCGCACTCTATATCCTTTGGGCGCCCGGTGGATTCCGGGTTACCTGCTATTACTATCGCGGCGCTTATTACAAAGCCTTCTGGGCCGATCCGCCTTCCTGCACGGTCGGCGAGCCGCGCAAGAGTTATCGCGGCGAGCGCTCATTTCCGTTAATTCTGCAAAACGTGCATAGATACTTTCTGTATCTCGCCTTTATATTTCTTGTAATTCTCGCCTGGGATGTCTGGCGCGCGTTATGGTTCACTAATCCTGTAACCGGGCTCACCGAATTCGGCATTGGTGTAGGAACAATCGTGCTAGCGGTAAATGTCGTGCTGCTCGCCTGTTACACGTTCAGTTGCCACTCTCTCCGCCACTTAGTCGGCGGCCGCCGGGATGGAGGCTTTAATTCATCAGTCCAGCGCGGAGCTTATGATTGTGTTTCCTGCATGAATCGCCGCCACATGTTATTCGCCTGGATGAGCCTCTTCTCTGTCATGTTCGCCGACATATATGTCAGGCTCTGCGCCATGGGTATCTGGCACGATTGGAGAATCGTGTAAATGGCCGAATACCAGACGCACGAGTACGACGTGCTGGTAATTGGGGCAGGCGGAGCAGGATTAAGGGCGGCGATCGAAGCATCGGCCAACCATGTCCGCGTCGGCGTAGTTACTAAGAGCCTCCTCGGCAAAGCGCACACCGTCATGGCCGAAGGGGGAATCGCAGCCGCCATGGCAAATGTCGACGAACGCGATAACTGGCGCGTCCACTTTGCTGACACTATGCGCGGCGGCCAATATATCAATAACTGGCGCATGGCGGAGTTACATGCCAAGGAAGCGCCCGACCGCGTCCGCGAGCTCGAGAAATGGGGCGCGCTGTTTGACCGCACTAATGATGGACGCATTCTCCAGCGCAATTTCGGCGGCCATCGCTATCCGCGGCTGGCGCACGTAGGCGATCGAACCGGTTTGGAAATGATCCGCACCTTGCAGGATCACGGCATCCATCTCGGCATGGATGTTCACATGGAATGCACCGTCCTTCGGCTCCTGACGGACAATGGCCGCATTGCCGGTGCCTTCGGCTATGAGCGCGAGCGCGGCCGTTTCCTGCTCTTTCGCGCCAAGGCCGTTGTGCTCGCAACCGGTGGTATCGGCCGGGCTTATAAGATCACCAGCAATAGTTGGGAATATACTGGCGACGGTCACTCATTGGCCTATCACGCCGGCGCTTCCCTCATGGACATGGAATTCATTCAGTTCCATCCCACCGGCATGATCTGGCCGCCCAGTGTCGCCGGCATTCTCGTGACCGAAGGCGTTCGCGGCGAAGGCGGTGTCTTGAAGAACAAAGACGGCCGCCGCTTCATGTTCGACGACATCCCCGAAAACTATCGGCCACAGACCGCCGACAACGAAGAGGAAGGCTGGCGCTATACGCAAGGCGACCGCAACGCCCGCCGGCCGCCCGAATTGCTGACCCGCGATCATGTGGCCCGCTGTATCATGCGCGAAGTGCGAGAAGGTCGCGGCAGCCCGCACGGTGGCGTCTATCTCGATATCTCGTGGATCAAAAGCCGCATCCCGAAAGCTGCCGAGCATATCAAGCGCAAGCTTCCAAGCATGTATCACCAATTCAAACAGCTCGCGGATATCGACATCACTGCGGAACCCATGGAGGTTGGCCCCACCACTCATTACATGATGGGTGGTGTGCGCGTGGATGCCGAGAGCCAGATGTCCGATGTCCCCGGTTTGTTCGCCGCCGGCGAATGTGCCGCCGGCCTGCACGGCGCCAACCGCCTGGGCGGCAATTCGCTGTCGGATCTTCTCGTGTTCGGGAAACGAGCCGGTGAATACGCCGCGCAGTTCGCAAGAGAGAACGCCGGCGCAGCCATAGATACCGCCGGGATTGACGCTGCTGCGCGCGAGGCCCTGCTTCCGTTCCAGCGCACCGGTGAAAATCCCTACCAGGTGCAGCATGACCTGCAAGACATGATGCAAGACTTAGTCGGCATCGTCCGCCGCCAGGATGAGATGCAGCGCGCCCTCGATGGACTGCGGCTCTTGAATCAGCGAGCCGCAACCGTTTCTGTGCCGGGAAACCGCGAATATAATGCCGGGTGGCACACCTCTCTCGACTTACACCACTTACTAAGTGTTTCCGAAATGATCACCCGAGCCGCCATCGAGCGAAAGGAGAGCCGTGGAGCGCACTTCCGCGACGACTACCCTGCGAAGAATGAAGAAAACGGCCGCTGCAACATCATCGTGCGCCGCGGCGAGTCGGGTGACATGCAAGTCATTCGCGAGCCGCTAAAAGAGCTACCGTCGGAGCTCAAGCAAGTAATTGAAGAGATGAAATAGCTATGCCTACAGCAACCTTCCGCATCTGGCGCGGCAATGGCGACAACGGCGAGTTCCGCGACTACACGACCGGAATCTCTGAAGGCATGGTGGTGCTCGATGCCGTGCATCGCATTCAGGCCGAGCAGGCGAACGATCTCGCCGTCCGCTGGAATTGCAAAGCTGGTAAGTGCGGCTCCTGTTCCGCGGAGATCAATGGCAATCCGCGCTTGATGTGCATGACTCGCCTCAACTCGCTTCCGCTCGACGAGCCCGTAACGCTTCAGCCCATGAAGGCTTTCCCGCCGGTCAAAGACCTGGTGACCGACGTCTCATGGAACTACCGCGTCAAAAAAACCATCCGGCCGTTCAAGCCGCGCCCTCCCGATGCCCCCGATGGCACATGGCGTATGTCGCAAGAAGCCGCAGACCGCGTCCAGGAGTTCCGTAAGTGCATCGAGTGTTTTCTCTGCCAGGATGTTTGCCACGTTTTGCGGGAACATCACCTGCACAACCGCTTCATCGGTCCGCGCTTCCTGGTCTATGCTGCGGCGCTCGAGATGCATCCGCTCGATGTAGAGAACCGCACCGGAGATCTGAAGAACGAGCACGGCATCGGCTATTGCAACATCACCAAGTGCTGCACGAAGGTATGTCCCGAAGGCATTACCATCACCGACAACGCCATCATCCCGCTGAAAGAACGCGTAGTGGACGAATATTTCGATCCTCTTCGAAAACTGTTCCGCATTTTTAAGAAGTAAGATCGGAATGACTATGGAATTCCAGTTGAAGCCGGTCTCCCGGACGGCGATTCCGGAAGCGTTGGAGCGGGCGCATCGATACCGCCTTCTAGGCGAACCTTGGCAAGCAGAAAGTATTTGCCTGGATGTTCTCGCGGTCGATCCCGGCAATCAAACCGCGGCCGTGACATTGCTCCTCGCCCTCACAGATCAGTTTTGTGTCGAGTCGACGCCGGCCCGCGCCCGCGAAGTGCTTGCTTCCATCGAGGGCGATTACGAACAGGCTTACTACGCCGGAATTATTGCGGAACGTTCTGCGCGAGCTCGCATAGCTCAAGGATTTCGTGGCGCGAATGTCAAAGCCCACAAGGAATTGATGGATGCCATGCGCTGGTACGAAGAAGCTCAAACGCGCCGCCCGCCAGGAAATGACGATTCCATTCTCCGCTGGAACACCTGCGCGCGAACTCTCATGCGCCATCCCGAGCTTCGGCCGCAGCCGGAAGAAAGACTCGAGCCAGTGCTCGACGATTAGCCCTAATTCACTCTCGCAACCATCTCAGCATGTGAGGATAGGGCGCCACCCCAAGTTCCCGCGCATTTTTCTCATCGGCCGTCAGGCCCATCCACTGCAATAGCGGGACGCCTGGATAGCGGCCTTCGCGAAAGTTCTCCAGATACGATTCCGAAGCGCCCCGGTAACCATGTGGGTGGAAGACTACCGCGGGATCGAGTTGCAGGTAAATGGCAGCCGCATAAGACCAGCACATCGCGCCGATCTCGTTGCCCAGGTCGGCGCCGGCATCAGGACCTTGCATCGCCCGGGAATCGCCCGTGAGGACCGCCAAATGGCCTGCTTCGTGCAGCAGGTCGCCAGGATAGAGCAGCCTCGCTTCGTCTACTACGAGCCCCCCATCCTCGATCCGAATTCCCGGCAGAATGCTTCCCTCCGGTACTTCGCCGGCACGGACCGCGAGGCCAATGGATTCCAAGAAGCGCCCGATCTGCTCCGCCTCCCGGTTCTTAAATTCACCTAATCTACCCATTGCGAAACATTACCCGTCTGTGGGTGTCTCCTGAATGGAGCCGTTGCGCGAAAGCATGCTCCCCGGGAGGAAGAATGTTGCGTTACTTAGGCGCATTGGTATTAGGCATTTCGCTGCTTGCGCCGGCGGCCGTCTACGCTCAGGACCATGACCGTCATGCGTGGACCGCCAATGAAGATCCGCATTGGCATGAGTATCTGAAGGAGCATCACAAGAAAGATCACGATTGGGCCCACGCCAGCAAGAAAGAACAGAGAGACTACTGGAAGTGGCGCGACGCGCATCCCGACGCCCACTAGCTGAACCGTTCATCAAAGCCTGGCAAAGCCTTCCCGAAGCTTGGCGTAAGTGTCTTCGAGCGCCTCCGGGATGATGCGCGTACTTCCGACGCTGGTCATGAAATTAGCGTCTCCTTTCCAACGCGGAAGTACGTGCATGTGAATGTGCTGCTCAATGCCCGCACCTGCCGCTTCGCCCAGGTTCATGCCTAAATTCAGGCCGTCCGGCCTATAAGCCTGTTCCAGAATCCGCTCCGCTCGGCGCGTGAGATGCATGATTTCCGACGTGTCTTCTTCGCTCGCTTCCGCGAGCCTGGAAACATGCGAGTACGGCGCCACCATCAGGTGGCCGCTCGTATACGGGTACAGGTTTAGTAGCACGAAAGCATGTGTCCCGCGAAAGATCACTAAGTTCTGTTCGTCAGCTTTTGGATCGGCTGCGGCGTCGCAGAAGATGCAACCCACCTTGTCCTTTTTCTCTTTCATGTACACCGAACGCCAAGGCGTCCACAAGTGGTTCATCGCTGAGGCGCCAACAGCGTACTCATGCGGCGAAGACCTAGGAAGGATTCTCGTTATCGTTCGCAATGGCGGCCGGTTCGGATTCACTCGCTGATTCTACCGCCGGGCCCTGAACAGAATGGTTCACCAGGTCGCGCAGTTCTTTGCTCGGCTTGAAATACGGGATGCGTTTGGAGGGGACCTCCACGCGCGAGCCGGTCTTCGGGTTGCGTCCCACCCGTGGCTGGCGCTGCCGGGTCCGGAAGCTGCCGAAGCCGCGGATTTCGATCTTCTCTCCCTTATGGAGGCTGTTCACAATGCTGTCAAAGATCGTCTCCACGATGGTTTCCGAATCCTTTCGCGTCATCTCCACAACCTTGGATACTTCCTCGATCAGCTCAGCCTTCGTCATACTTGCATATCCTTATTTCTTGTCATCTGACTTGTGGTGTTTGATTGCATCTCCAACCGTGGATGTCGCAGCCGCGGCTTGCCGCTTATAGTCTTCCAGGCGATTGCGCTCGCCGTCGTCTGCAACCGAACGCAAACTCAGTCCGATGCGTTTCTGAGCTTCGTTCATTTTGATGATCTTGAAATCTAGTTCCTGCCCGATCGGCAGCGTGGGCTCGTCTTCCGCTGCATGCTGCTTCGATGGGCGCCGTTTGTGGTCGCGGGCAATCTCGGTGCGATGGCACAGCCCTTCCACTCCAGGCAGCAATTCCACAAACACGCCGAATGCGGCAGCGCGGCACACCTTCCCTCTAACGATGTCGCCAATCTGATGACTGCGGAAGAAGGTCTCCCAGGCATCCGGCTGAAGCTGTTTGATTCCGAGTGAAAGCCGCCGGTTCGCAGCGTCAATGTGAAGGATAACGGCCTGCACCTGTTGACCCTTCTTGACTACCTCGGAAGGGTGTTTGACGTGCGCGGTCCACGACATATCGGAGACATGCACCAGGCCGTCGATGCCTTCTTCAATCTCGACGAAGGCGCCAAAATCGGCCAGTTTCCGTACCCGGCCCTCAACCACCGAACCGACGCTGTAGCGGTCCGCCACCGTAGTCCAAGGATCGGCTTCCAGTTGCTTGATGCCGAGCGAAATGCGCCGCTCTTTGGGCTTGACTTCAAGCACCACCGCCTCCACCGGGTCGCCAACCTTGACCACCTTGGCGGGATGTTTCATCCGGCGGCTCCAGGTCATTTCGGAAATATGAATCAGGCCTTCGACACCCGGCTCCAGTTCAATAAAAGCGCCGTAGTCGGTCACGCTCACCACCCGCCCAAGAACCTTGGCGCCGCGGCTATAACGCGCGTCGATATCGCCCCACGGATCGGGATGCATTTGCTTGAGGCCGAGAGAAATGCGTTCCTTCTCCCGGTCGAACTTCAGCACCTTTACCGTGACTTGATCGCCAACCCGTACAACAGCCGAGGGATGGGTGATGCTGCCATAACTCAAATCACTGACATGCAATAAACCATCGATTCCGCCGAGATCGACAAAAGCGCCGTATTCGGTGAGGTTCTTGATAGTGCCGGTGACTTCGCCGCCCTCCTGGATCTTAGACAAGGCTTCCGCTTTCCGCGCCACCAGATCGTCTTCAAGCAGAACACGATGCGAAACCACGGCATTCCCGCGGCGCCGGTTCA
>Ga0335074_10013682_pt1 | contig 11401 bp, 14 predicted proteins | sample Lox_Sample_23_FD_206715 | JGI IMG/M metagenome (GOLD analysis project Ga0335074, IMG submission 206715) | Soil microbial communities from Loxahatchee National Wildlife Refuge, Florida, United States - Lox_Sample_2.3 | ecosystem: Environmental > Terrestrial > Soil > Wetlands | place: USA...
AGGTGCCGAGCCTGACGTCGCTCCGAGTGCCCCGACTCGGACGGCCGTGCATGGGCGAGCACCCGGTCAATGTGCATCCGGAACTCAGCCATGGGCCAGGCCGGTGAGCAGGTGACCGCGGTCTCCCGGCGGATCACCAGCGCTGATGTCCCGGCCGCCGATAGCCCAGCCGCCGATGCCCCGGCCGCTGATGCTCCGGCCGCTGATGCTCCGGCCAGGGTGCGGGCGGTGCCCGCGGACCTGGCCAACGCGCCGACACTGCGTCCCGCGCTGGAAGGGGCCGACGCGGTGTTCCTGGCCCCGGCCGGTGACCTGCTGGCCTCCGCCGGAAGCCCCGGCGTTCTCATCGAGGTGATCAAGCAGTCGGGCGTGCAGCGGGTCGTGCTGCTGTCGTCTCAGGCATCGCACACCCGGCCGCAGGCCATCTCCCATGCCCGCCTGCGCGACTTCGAGCACGCGGTGACGTCATCCGGGCTGGACTGGACGGTCCTGCGCCCCGGCGGGTTCGCCTCCAACACCTTCGCCTACATCCCGTCCATCCGGACCGCCCGTACGGTGGCCGCGCCGTTCGGCGATGTCGGACTGCCGCTCATCGACCCGGCCGACATCGCCGAGGTCGGCGCCGCAGCCCTCCGGGACGATCATCGTGCCGGGCACATCTACGTGCTGACCGGCCCGTCGCTGGTCTCACCGCGGCAACAGGCCGCCGCGCTCGGCGCCGCCCTGGGCTTTCGGCTGGACTTCACGGAACTGACCCGCGACCAGGCGCTGGCCACCATGGTGCAGTTCATGCCGGAGCCGGTGGCCCAGGGCACCCTTGACATCCTGGGCGCCCCCACCCAGGAAGAACAGTCGATCAGCCCGGACGTCGAGAAGATTCTCGGCCGCGCTCCCCGCACCTTCGCCGAGTGGGCCCAGCGCAACATCGCCGCCTTCCGCTGACCGGGATCGGCCGTTCGCCCATAGCTGACCTGACGCTGGTGGCGGTTGGTGGGCGCCAGACGGCGTTACGGTCGGGGGTGTGACCGGTCCGGTGGCGCGATACGACCAGATGGCCGATTTCTACGAAGAGAGGTCCGGCCGGAGCGTCAGCGATCCGGGCACCGCGGCGCTGCTGGACCTGGCCGGGGATGTCAGCGGGCGGCACCTGCTCGAGGTCGGCTGCGGCCAGGGCCGGGTAGCCCGGGAGCTGACGCGCCGTGGCGCCACGCTGACCGGGGTGGACATCTCCGCGGCGATGCTGGCCAAGGCGCGGGCCTACGAGGCGGCCGAGCCACTGGGCATCCGCTATCTGCACGCGGACGTGACCGCCCCGGATGTGCTGGAGGGCCAGGGGTTTGACGGCGTGGTGTGCAACTACGGCTTGTCCGACATCGATGACCTCGACGGCCTGCTGGCCAACGTCGCCCGGTGGCTGCGCCCGGGCGGCTGGTTCGCGTTCTCGCTCCTGCACCCCTGCTTTCCGGGCTGGGACAGCGACGCGCCCAGCAGCTGGCCCCCCGACCATGGGTACTTCCGGGAAGGCTGGTGGCTGGCCGGCAATACCGGGTACCGGGGCCGGGTCGGCGCCAGCCACCGGATGATCTCGACCTACCTCAACTCCCTGATCGGGCACGGGCTGATGCTGGACCGGGCCGCTGAGCCGCCTCTTAGTACCGACATGGAGCAACGGCGCCCGCCCGGCGCCGTGCCCGTGCCGTTCTGCCTCGTCGCCCGGGCCGTCGCGGTGAACCTCGCCGGGTCACCGTGAAAGGGCGGCCGGGCCCGGTCAGCCAGTGACAGATACGATCCAGCCATGAACAGCCTGTCACCGGAGCTGCGAGAGCTGATCGAGTCCGGCCCCATGGCCCACCTGAGCACCATCAACCCCGACGGCAGCCCGCAGGTGACCGTCATCTGGATCGGGCTGGACGGCGATGATCTGGTCAGCGGTCATATGTCGCGGCACGTGAAGCTGCGCAACATCGAGCGGGACCCCCGGGTCGTGCTGTCCTTCGACGCGCCGCGCAAGCCGGGCGTCGTCATGAATCCATACGCCGTGCTGCGGGCCCGGGCCACCGTCCAGCCAAGCGACGTCACCTGGGATTTGCTCAACCGCTTGGCGAAGGTCTACATCTCCCCCGAGGCCGGGTACCCGCCGCCGAAGCGTCCCGGCTATATCGTGCGCTACTCGGTCGAGCGCGTCGGCGGCATCGGCCCCTGGGCGCCGGCGCGGAGCTGAGCTGAGCTGCCGGTCACGGTCTGCAGTCTCAGGGTTTCAACGCGAATCCAGCTGGGCAGCCCCGCCACGGGGGCGAGTGGTTCTGTTCGCATGGATCAAATCCCTGCGAAAGCACAGAAACTCACGGGAGCACTCTTCGCTGATCAACCGTGACCGGCCGGAAGAGCAGGAAGGTAGGCACCCATGACCACGTACAAAGTTGGCTACATCGTCGGTAGCCTGGCGACTGCCTCCATCAACCGCAAGCTGGCCAAAGCGCTGATCCGCCTGGCCCCGCCGGACCTGGAGTTCGTGGAGGTCCCGATCAAGGACCTCCCGCTGTACAGCTACGACTACGACGCCGACTACCCCGCCGAGGGCAGGGCGCTCAAGGACGCTCTCGCGTCGGTCGACGCCGTGCTGTTCGTAACCCCCGAGTACAACCGCTCCATTCCGGGCGGGCTGAAGAACGCCATCGACTGGGCGAGCCGCCCGCCAGGGCAGAACTCGTTCACGGGCAAGCCCTCGGCCGTCATCGGCGCGTCCCCGGGCAAGCTCGGGACTGCGCTTGCTCAACAGAGCTTGCGCCTCGTGCTGGGCTACTGCAACTCTCCGCAGATGACCACGCCGGAGGCATACATCCAGACCTCACCCGGCGTGGTAACCAACGACGGGGAGGTCACCGACGTCAGCACGGCACGGTTCCTGCAGAAGTTCCAGCAGCCGCACGAGCGGCCGTCCGACGTTCCCGGTCGCACCTGTCACCACGATCATGCTGCACTCCTCTGGGTAGGTTGCTCATCACTAAGTTAGTTAACTGACTTAGTTCGCGAGTAAACGCTAGCACCACACGTGGGGCGGTTGTCTATAGTTAGTTGGGTGACTGACTCAACAGGCATCGGCCGCCGAGGCACCGACAAGCGCCGCCGCCTGACGGCCGCCGCCGCGCGCGTGCTGCACGAGCAGGGCGTGGAACGCACCACGATCGCCGACATCGCCGCGGCCGCCGGGGTGCCCGTCGGCAACGTCTACTACTACTTCAAGACCAAGGACGAACTCGTCCAGGCGGCGCTGACCGAGCAGACCACCCACCTGTCCGGGCTCACCACGCGCCTCGACGAGCTCCCCGACCCGCTCCACCGTCTCAAAGGCCTGATCACCGCCTGGGTTGATCAGCGCGATGTCGCGGCCCGCTTCGGCTGCCCCACGGGCACTCTGGCCGCCGAGCTCGACAAACGTGCCGACGGCGCCCTCGACGTCGAAGTGGCCGGGGTCATCCGCCAGCTCCTGGACTGGGTGGAAGAGCAGTTCCGTCAGCTCGGCCAGCCCGATCCCACCGGCCTGGCCATCACCCTGGTGGCCGGCTACCAGGGCATGTCGCTGCTGGCCAACGCGCTGCGCGACCCCGGCATCATGACCCGCGAAGGCGGTCGCCTCAGCCGCTGGCTCGACACCCTGGCCACGACTCCGTAACCTCCCGAGTGTGGTGCCTGGAACCCGTTTGCGTCAGGTCGCCCTGGTGGCGCATGACTGCGGCCAGGTGGCCGGCGAGCTGCGTCAGGCCTTCGGCTGGGCGCAGCCGTTTCACGACCCGGGAGTGGGGCAGTTCGGCCTGACGAACGCGGTGTTCGCGGTGGGCGACACGTTCCTGGAGGTGGTGGCGCCCGCGCAGCCGGACACCGCCGCCGGCCGGTACCTCGAGCGGCGCGGCGGCGACGGCGGGTACATGGCCATATTCCAGGTGCCGGACCTGGCCGTGGCCCGGCGCAGGCTCACTGGCCTGCGGGTGCGGGTGGTCTGGACGGCTGACCTGCCTGACATGGCCGCCACCCATCTGCACCCCGGCGACGTCCCCGGCGCCATCGTCTCCTTGGACTGGGCGGCGCCTCCGGAATCGTGGCGGTGGGCGGGCCCGTCGTGGACGGGCCGTGCGCCGGGGCGCGCTCCCGGGCCCGCTCCCGGTGGCCTGACTGGACTGACGATCGAGGTCACAGATCCTTCCGCCGCGGCCCGGCGCTGGGCGGACGTGCTCGGGATTACCGCTGTCAGCGGCGGGCGCACCGCGATGGTGGAGCTTCCCGGCGCAGGCCAGCGGCTGCAGTTCGTATCGGCGCGGGCCGGTCATGGCGAGGGAATCACGGCCGTGACCATCGCCGGGCTGCCCGGCGGGCCACGAGCGATCGGTGGGGTCCGCTTCACCAGCGAGGAAGGATGACATGACCGCTCTCGATACCGGCACAGAGGATCTGCTGGCTGAGATCGACAACGGCGTCGCGGTGATCACCATGAACCGCCCGGATCGGCGGAACGCCTTCTCAGCGGCCATGGTGTCCGCGCTCGGGTCGGTCCTGGCCCAGGTGGAGAACGACGAAGCGGTCGGCTGCGTCGTGCTCACCGGGGCGGCGGGCGCGTTCTGCGCCGGCGGCGACGTTAAGGGCATGGCCGCACCGCAGGAGACTGGCGCCGGCCGGTCGCTCGACGCCGCCATTCATCGCCAGCGGCTGAACCAGCGGGCCACCAGCGGCCGACTGTGGGGCATGCCCAAGCCGACCATCGCCGCCATCGGCGGGCCCGCGGCCGGAGCAGGCCTGTCGCTGGCGCTGGCCTGCGATCTGCGTTATGCGGTACCGGGCGCCGTGCTGACCACGGCATTCGCCCGGGTTGGGTTCGCCGGGGACTACGGCGGCACGTGGTTTCTCACTCGCCTGGTCGGCAACGGCAAGGCCAAAGAGCTCTACTACTTCTCCGAGCGGCTGAGCGCCGAGGAGGCCGAGCGGCTCGGGATCGTCAACGCCATCTTCCCGCCGGCCGACTTCGAGCAGGAGGTCATGACGCGGGCCCGGCGGCTGGCCGAGGGCCCGTCGGTCGCTTACCGCTACATGAAGGAGAACCTGAACCGGGCCGTGGCCGGCGACCTGGCCGACTGCATGGACCTCGAAGTGACCCACCACGTGCACACCGGGCTCACCGAGGACCACCGCGAGGCCGTCCGGGCCTTTGTGGACAAGCGCGAGCCGCGTTTCCACGGTCGGTAAATCCGGAGCCTGAACGGTTCGTCCGGGGCGTTGCTCAGCTCCCCGATGCCTTATCGCACGCCCCGGCCATAACCAAGGGCGGCCGCGAGCACCGGATCCTGGCCGGCCAGGACCTGGCGCAGCGTCGGGGCGATCACGACACCTGGGGTGCCCTCGGCGACTGCGCTGCCGTTCACGACGCCACCGGTGTACACGACGGTGATGTCCGAATCGGGCAGCTGAAGTGCCTGATCGTCGCCGTATTCGTCGATCGGGTCTTCTGGCGGCACGCCCATCAGCAGCACGTGCGCCTGCTGCAGGGCGACCACGTCGGCCCGGGCCGCGGAGAAGGTGAACTGGTTGACCAGGCCGATGACCCGGCCCGGGCGATCGAGCTGCGGGTAGGTCTCGATGTCGTTGACGAGCGAGCCGAACGGCCCGGTGTCGCCGCCGACGTTGTCCCGTAGGTCGACGATCAGCCGGTAGCTGGGATTGCGGTTCAGCAGCGCAACCGCCTGCGCGACAAGCTGCTGGAAGCCGGTGGTGTCCACGCACTGGTTGTACTTCAGGTACACCGCGTGCTGGCTGGCCAGGACGTCGAGCCAGTACGGCTCGGCCGCGTCGTGCAGGTACAGCGGCAGCGGAACATGGGCCAGCCCCGGTGCGAAGCTGAACAGCAGGTCCGGTTGCCCGATGTCGCCAGCGGCGCGGCCGGTGCGGAACAGGACCGTCTGCTGGCGGCCCGTCGCGGTGCGCACGGTGAACTCCGCCGACGAGGCCGACCGTGTGATCCCCAGCCAGTTCAGAACGGATGCGTCGTCAAGGTCGCCGGTTTCCGTCACGTCGAGGTATCCAGTGTCCTGGTAGCCGATGACCGACCCGATGCGGTCCATGACCCGGGCGATCGGCTGCCCATCCACGGCTAGCACCTGGGCACCGAGCAGCGCCCGGTCCGCCGCCGGAACGGTCAGCAGGTACAGGTCATGGCCGAACCACTGGGCATCAAGCGGGAAGAACGGCTTGGCGGGAAACTGCAGGTAGGTCTCGTCATCGTGCAGCATCGCGACCATGCGGGCCAGCCTGACCAGTAACTGACCCTCAGTCAGCTGTGGCACCGCTGCTTCCAGTCGCGAGGCGGCCGAATCCCAGGTGGTCCGGCTGACCGGTCCCAGCCCACCTGCCCGAACCTGCGGCAGCTCACTGGCCAGGTACGCGATGTCCTCCCGCCATCGCAGCACCCTGGCCGACGGCGGCGCCGAGCCTCCGGTCGCCAGCACGGCCACCGGCACCGCCACAGCTACCAGTACGGCAACGGCCAGCAGAGCAAACCAGGTCCCCCGCCGCGACGGCCAGTGCACGACATACTGCTTACCTCGCCCCGCCGGAACTCGCAACCCGGACAAGCGCGACTTCGTGTACGAGGCGATGTGGCCTGGTCATCGCCAGATTGTCGGTACCGCATGTCAGGGTGGACGGGTGGACAAGCTGAGCACACAGGAGATCATCGATGCCGGGCTCGAGGACTGGCGCAAGCTGGCCCAGGCCCTGCACGCGCGCTACCGGATCGCGGACTTCAAGGCAGGCGCGGCGTTTGCTGCTGCTGTGGCCGAGCTGCCCGAGGCAGCCAGCCACCACCCGGACCTCAAGATCACTAACGGGGTCGTCGACGTCTCGCTGGTCACCCGCGAGGACGGCTTGTGGGTGACCGAGAAGGACATCGACCTGGCCCAGCGGATCAGTGAGATCGCGCAGCAGCAGGGGCTTACGCCCGAGCCCGGCGCCGTGGCCCAGCTCGAGCTCGCTCTCGATACCGCGAACGAGAACGGGGTCGCGCCGTTCTGGTCGGCCCTGCTCACCGGCAGCCCGGACAACAGGATCTACGACTCGGTCTTCGACCCGACCAGCCGGGTTCCGGGTCTGTGGTTCCAGGGCACCGACGAGCACGAGCCGCCCCGTCAGCGCTGGCATTTCGATTTGTGGCTGCCGCCCGAGGTGGCGGACGAGCGGATCGCGGCGGCCGTCGCGTCGGGCGGTTCGGTCGTCGATGATTCGGAGGCACCGTCGTTCACTGTGCTGGCTGACCCCGACGGCAACAAGGTCTGCATCTGCACCTGCCTCGAGCGAGGGTGATGGCGTTCGGCCAGGCGCTCCATGACAAGGCGCTCCATGACAAGGCGCTCCATGACAAGGCGCTCCATGACAAGGCGCCTCAATGACTGAGTACCGCGCCTCCTTCGACGCGGCCATCAGCTTCAGCAACGGCGGTGACCTGACCGCTCACGGGTTCCGGGTAGACGTCCCCTCAGCCGCCGTCACCGAGGCCGAAATCGCCGCGTTGTTCGTGGCCTCGCTTGGCCTGCTGATGACCGACACCGTCGAGCTCAGCAACGTCGAGGTCTTCGCCGAACCGCACAAGGGCACGCGGGGAGGGCCGTCGGATCGCGGTCGTGACGCACCGGCCGCTGGCGGACGGCTGCCGCCCGCAGGCGGGCGGCTAGCCGAGCTCAGCCACGTGATCCGGGCCGGCATGATCACTTACCCCGGACTCCCCGGGCCGGCGATTTCCCCGTACCTGACCAGGGAAGCCTCGCGTGATCATTACGCCCCGGGCACCGAGTTCGCGATCGACCAGCTCACCCTGGTCGGTAACACCGCGACCTACCTCGACGCGCCTTATCACCGTTACCCCGACGGCGCGGACCTGAGCTCGATCCCGCTGACCCGGACGGTCGACCTGCCAGCGATCGTCGCCAGGGTGACCGGCGCCGAGCAGCACGGCATCGATGTCGGCGCGCTGGCCGCGCTGGACGTCCGCGGTGCGGCCGTGCTGCTGCACACCGGCGACGACGCCCGGTTCGGCTCACCGGCCTACGCCGAAGGGCGGCACTTCCTCACCCGGGCCGGCGCCGAATGGCTCGCCACCCACGGCGCGGCGCTGGTCGGCATCGACGCGCTCAACATCGACGACATCGACGACGGCACCCGGCCGGCCCACACGCTGCTGCTCGCCGCCAGCATTCCCGTCGTCGAGCATCTGACCGGTCTGGGGCAACTGCCACCGAGCGGCGCCCGGTTCACCGCCGTGCCGCTGCGCATCGAAGGATTCGGCACCATCCCCGTGCGCGCCTTCGCCCGGCTGCCCGAATGAGGTGGCTATGGCTAAGACACTGATCGACGTTGACGAGGAACTGCTCGCCGCAGCCCAGGAGATACTGCAGACGAAACCAAGAAAGACACCGTCAACGCTGCCCTCCGCTAGGTCACGGCGCTGGCCGCCCGGCGCCGGGATCTGCAGCGTCTCACCTCCGGTGCCTTGCCCGATCTAGCCGATGAGGAAGTGATTCGCGCCGTATGGCCGCAGTAGCCACGCATCTGGGTTCGCATCTTCGCCGGGATTGGCGGACCATGAGGTACGGGTGAGTCCGTGCTCGGGCGGGAGGCAGGATGAGTCGGATCGAGCGTCGCATACGCGCAGCTGTCAATCCGGTGTCGACCGCAGCGACCGGGTGGTGGTGCCATTCGGCCATGCGTCACATGCTGACTGGGCATGGGCCGACGGCCCGGCAGCGGCGGCTCATCCGCCGTGGGATGAGCCGAGGCGTCCGCCACACGCCGTCGGCCGAGCAAATGAAGGCGCGCGCGGCCGCGATCGACGAGCTGCTCGACCGGGACTAGGCTCGCCCAGCAGTTCGCCGGCGGGTAGAACCTCAGGACAGGGCCTGCCGCCAGGCTGGGCCACCGTCGCGCGGGAGCTGATCACGGGATGCTCGTGACGTTCGGCCACGGCACCGCCTCGGCGGAACGGATAACGGAGCTCCTGCGGGCAGCCGACGTGGCCGGGGTCATCGACATCAGGACCGCGCCGGGCAGCCGGCGGAACCCGCACGTCGCCAGGGCGGCGCTGGAACGCTGGCTGCCGGAAGGCGGCATCTCCTACCGCTGGGATAAGCGCCTCGGCGGGTTCCGCAGGCCTGGCCCGGACTCGCCCGACGTTGTGTGGCGAGAGGACATGTTCCGCGGGTATGCGGAGCACATGCGGACCCCAGACTTTCTCGCCGCCGCCGGCGAGGTGGTCGCCGAGGCCCGGACCCGGCGGGTCGCGGTGATGTGCTCGGAGAGCGTCTGGTGGCGGTGCCATCGCCGGCTGCTGGCCGACTTCGTCGTGGTCGCGCGCGGCATGCCGGTGTGGCACCTCATGCACGACGGACGGCTCGATGACCACCGCCCGACGCCCGGCCTCCGGCTGCGTGAGGACGGCCTGCTCGTCTACGACGCCGGCCAGTCTCCGCTCCTGTGAACGCGGGGCCGTGGCCCGGGCATCAGGGCACTTCGGCCAGTGCCGGGGCGAGCCGTTCCAGATAGTCCACGCCGGCGGACCGCGTCGCGCTGCAGGTCGATGGGTGCCGCGCTCGCGGTCGGGACCGGCAGGAACGCGCCGACCGGCCCCAGTGCGCGACGGGCCGCCGCGACCGTGGTGCCGCGGTTCATTGCCGGAAAGCGTGCAGAACGGCGGCCATGTCCTCACCGCCGTGCCCGTCGTCGGCGGCCTTACGGAACTGCTGCGTGATCGCCTCCATCAGGGCCGGGTCGGTGCCAGTCTCCCGCATCGCGGCGGCGATGATCCCGGTGTCCTTGACCGCGCCGTCGAGCGTGAACGCGGGCGGGAACTGGCCAGCGATCATCGCCTGGCCCTTGATGTGGAGAAACGGGGTGTCCGTCACCCCGCCCTTAACCGCGTCCAGGAACAGCTGCGGATCCAGGCCCATGCTCTGGGCCAGCGCGATGGCCTGGGCGGTGCCGGCCACGACCGTGCCAACCCAGGAATTGGCGACCAGCTTGAGACGGGTGCCGTCCCCCGGCCGTTCGCTGACCCAGACGGTGCGGGCCGCGATGGCGTCGAACAGCGGCCGGGCTGGATCCCGCAACTGCTCGGGCGCGGCCGCCAGGACCTGGAGCTTCCCTTCCTCGGCGGGCTGGCGGGTGCCCAGCACCGGGGCGTCGATGAACCGGGCGCCGAGCCGGCCGGCCAGGGCAGGCAGCCGCTCGCTGGCGTCGTCCAGGCTCACCGTGCTGGTCTGGGCCCACAGCACCCCATCCGGCGCGGCCGGCAGCACGTCGGTCATCACCTCGGCCACCGAACTGCCGTCCCACAGCATCGTGACCACGGCATCCACGCCCGCGACGGCCTCGGCAGCGGTATCGGCCACGTGCGCGCCGTCGCCGGCCAAGGGCGCCGCCTTGCCCGGGGACCGGTTCCACACACTGACGTCCAAACCGGACCGCAGCAGGCTGCGGGCCATCCCCGCGCCCATGATGCCGGTCCCCAGCACAGCCACGTGGCGCATCAGCAGCCTCCTCGTTCCCCAACATAGCGCCGGAACGTTTCCGGCCCGGCTGGCCAGGTTGTCATACCGCCCAGCCGGTGGCCCCGGCCCAGGCCTCGGCCTGGTCGAGCAGGCCGAGGATCACGTCCGACTTGGCCTCGGTGTAGGCGGCGCCCTGATCGGCCCAGACCCGGGCCGCCTCGCGTTTGGCCGCCACATAGGCGTCACGCCCGGCGGCGCTGGTCCGCAGGTAGTCGCGAAACAGCAGGTGCTGCCGCTCCCAGTCGCCTCCCTGCTGACACACGTGAACGTGCACGTCCCGGGGCCGCGCCGGTGGCGGCTGGAAGAAGCGGTGTTCATGGTCCCGGAAGCGCAACTGCAGGCCGGCCGCCTCGCAGCGTGGCCCGTAACCGTCCTCGTCGGCCATGTCCGCCACGCTGACCTGGATGTCCACGATCGGCTTGGCCGCCAGGCCGGGTACCGACGTCGATCCCACGTGCTCGATCCGGCAGGCTGCCGGCCCGAGGAGGCCTGCCAGCCGGCCGCGCCAGGCCTCGAACCTCTCCGGCCAGCCCGGATCGTAGGCAACCACCTGGACCGGCATGGGCTCCCGCGGCTGCGAACGCCGGTTCTGCTCGAACCCGGGCCACAGCAACGGCGCGGCCCGGCCGGCCAGTTCCCGGCGCTCGGCCAGCGGCAGTTCGTGCGGCTCGAGCCCTCTCGGCCCGGCCACCAGGGCGTACAGCCGGATCAGGCTGACCCTCGGCCCCTCCCGTTCCCGCATTTCCCGCCAGTCCCTGAACGGGTCGTCTGCCGCCACGGACGCCATCCTCCCGCGCCTGGCAGGGGCGTGCACTACCACG
>Ga0335074_10013683_pt1 | contig 11401 bp, 16 predicted proteins | sample Lox_Sample_23_FD_206715 | JGI IMG/M metagenome (GOLD analysis project Ga0335074, IMG submission 206715) | Soil microbial communities from Loxahatchee National Wildlife Refuge, Florida, United States - Lox_Sample_2.3 | ecosystem: Environmental > Terrestrial > Soil > Wetlands | place: USA...
CCGCCGCCGCGCGGCTACCGACCCGGCCGCACCTGCAGCTCTGCGCGCGTAGGGCTGACTCTGTTCGCCAGTTGCAGACTGCCGCATTCTCACTCCTTGCCCGAAGGATGGCCAGATGACGACGTTTCTCGACAAACAACGGTCTGCGACCAGCAAGGTCCAGGGCCGTGACGTTATAGCCGAAGGCTTAGCCATGACCAGGATCGCGCATTGCTGCTGCGGCTCGCTGCGCGCCGAGGCGACCGGCGAGCCGGCGCTTGTGGCCGCATGTCATTGCAGGGAGTGCCAGCGTCGTACTGGCTCGCCCTTTGGCGTCGGCGCCTATTTCCCGAAGGAGCAGGTGCACACCCGGGGGCCGAGCAAGGTCTACGTGCGCGGCTGCGACTCGGGGCGAAAGATCGAACTCCATTTCTGCCCCAACTGCGGTTCCACGGTTTTCTGGCGCCCGGAATTCGTCCCGCACCTAGTCGGGATCGCCGTTGGCGCGTTCGCCGACCCGTCGATGCCCTGGCCGACGATGTCCGTATTTGAGACGACGCGGCATCCTTGGGTGACTTTCGATCACGAACTCGATCGCTTTGGCCGCCTAAACAGTGTCGAAATGCAGGAGTCGATGCGCGCGCCCTGGGTTGCCGGTGATTTTGGGGCAATAGCCAGAGAAATCGGCGTTCCAGGGGCGGAGCGCTTCGTCGCTCGGATGGGGCTCGAACCTGGCGTGCGGGTGCTGGATATCGCCTGTGGCACGGGCAACGTGACCATTCCTTTGGCCCGCCGAGGCGCCATGGTGACCGGCTTGGATATGACCCCTCATCTGCTGGAGGAGGCTCGAGCGCGCGCGGCTCGCGAAGGACTTGGCGTCGGCTTCGACGAAGGCTTGGCCGAAATGCTTCCCTACCCGGACGGCAGTTTCGACGTGGTGGTTTCGATGTTCGGGATCATGTTTTCTCCGCTCCCCGCGACCATTGTTTCGGAGATGGCGCGGGTCTTGAGGCCTGGCGGACGGCTTGTCTTGGCCAGTTGGACGCCATCGGGCTTTACCGGGAAGATGGGTGCGCTTGCCGGCCGATACCTTCCGCCGCCTTCTCAAGACACGAAATCTCCCTTCCTCTGGGGAGAAGAAGCTACGGTGCGTGACAGGTTGAAGCCGGGCTTCGATGCTGTCCAAACGAACGTCGTGGCCGTCAAGTGGGAGTTGAAGAGAAGCACCACTGATTCCGCTGCATTCTTCACGAAGAACGGCGGCCCCATACAAGTCATGCTCGGTCGCCTCGATGCCCCGAAGCAAGCCGCGCTCGTGCATGATTTGGAGCAGTTCTGGATAGACAACAATCTCGCGACCGACAAGGAGAACCATACCCTCATCAGCAACGAGTATTTGGAGGTGCTTGCCATCAGGCGGTAGGACGAACTGTCGTTAGAATTGGCTGCACAAAGCAAGCATTGGTCAACGGCTCAGAATTCTCGCCAATGAGCGCGCGGTTGATCTTGGAGTCCACCACATCGAACGGTTCTTTGATCGGATCGAGCATTGTCGTCGGGTCGAACCTCAGACGGACTCGATCGTCAGATCAAATCCACCAGACATCGTGAGGCTGATAAATGTCGCAGGTCATTATCCAGGGAGCCGGCATCGCCGGCTGCGCCTTAGCTTTGCAACTCGGGCGCGCAGGACATGAAGTCACTGTCATCGAGAGGGCGTCAGCCCCGCGCTCCGGAGGTCAAGCGGTTGACGTGCGTGGGGCGACCTTGAAGGTGGTCGAACAAATGGGGCTGGTGGACGACATCCGGGCACTGCGGACCAGATTGCGCGGTATGTCGGTCTACGACGAGAGCGGGAAGGAAATCGAAACCACCACAGAGCGGACACTGAGCGGCGGCCCGCTCGATAGCGAGGACATCGAACTGTTCAGGGACGACCTCGCCAAAATCCTTCTCGAGAAGACCGAGAAAGATGCTGTGTACCGCTTCGGAGACGAGATCGCGTCGCTGTACGAGCACGACGCCGGCATCGAAGCGCTTCTTGTCAGGGGCGAGCGACGGATGGTCGACGTGGTCGTCGGCGCAGACGGGCTGCGCTCGGGCGTTCGTCGCCTAGCCTTTGGGCCGGACGATGTTCATGTCCGCCCGCTTGGTATCTACGCCGGCGTCTACACCGCTCCGAACCGTATTGCCTTGCAGGACTGGCAGTTCGTATTCCTTGCGCCTGACCGCGGCGCCATTGTCTATCCTACCCGTGACAACAGCGAGCTTCGGGTCGCGCTGTATTTCGCCACTCGTGATGCTGATCCCGCCGCCCACGACTCCGCCGCCCGGCGCCGCGCCCTGCAGGCCCATCTCGACGATATCGGCGGACCGATCGGGACCATGATCAAAGAGCTCGACGGGGCGGAGGATCTGTACGCCGACGGCATGGCGCAAGTCCGAATGGACACGTGGTCGAGGGGCAGAGTCGCACTGGTCGGCGATGCCGCCTTTTGTCCATCGCCTATCACCGGGCAGGGTACGAATCTCGCGCTCGTGGGCGCGTATGTGCTGGCCGGAGAGCTTGCCGCGTCGATAGGACACGAGGCTGCTCTGGCGCGGTACGAGAAGCGGCTGCGGCCGTTCGTCGTCGCCAATCAGGACATTGACCTACGCACCGGCGAAGGCATCGACAAAGCGAAGATCGCGTTTGACTTCGACGCGTGACGGCGTCCAACCAAGGCAAGAATCGTCTCAATGAAAATAGAAGGCGGCTGAACTATGGAAGAGTCATTTGTACTGATCGTTCTCTCGTTCGCCGCGCTCAAAAAAGCTGGATACCGCTAAACGGCGCGAAATCGCCGAAAGCGTTGTCAGTCGCTGAAATGGCCCGTCTCTACAACGTCAACCAGCCGACCATCTCACGAATCGCTGCCGAGCACAGCGCGAATCCGGAACAGCGCATGGTTTTGAGCAGATCGAGTGGTAACCACTATCAAGGTCCGCATGTGAAGCGTGGTGCGGCAACGAAGCTATCGCACAATCTGTGAGCGGAGGGGACATGCTCGTTGCGTCTACAATTGACCTGATTGGCAAGACACCACTGGTTGCCTTGGACAGGGTTTACCGCGGTTCGGGTCGGATCGTCGCGAAGGCAGAGTTCCTCCAACCAGGTGGAAGTATAAAGGATCGGGCGGCAAGAGCGATCTTGCTTGCCGCACGTGAAGATGGGCGACTGAAACCGGGCATGCCAGTGATCGAGATGACGAGTGGTAATATGGGATCTGGCCTTGCGGTCGTCTGCGCAGCGCTCGGTCACCCACTTGTTGTCACGATGTCCGCCGGAAATAGCCCCGCGCGCGCGAAGATGCTTGAGGGCTTGGGCGCCGAAGTGATTCTTGTTGCTCAGGTCGATGGAAGCCCCGGTCAGGTGACGGGTCGTGATATTGAATCAGCTTCCGAGGAGGCGCGTAGAATCGTCCGGGATCGTAATGGATTCTACGTCGACCAGTTCCATGCCGCAGAAGGCATCACCGCTCATGAGACGACGACTGGCCCTGAAATCCTCGAGCAACTCGGACGCCTCGTTGATGGCTGGGTTGCGGCGGTAGGCACGGGCTGCACGTTCATGGGAGTTGCGAAGGCGCTGAAGTCCGCCAACGCCGGCACCATCTGTGCTGCGGTTGAGCCCCGTGGTTGCCGACCACTGGCTGGTGAGCCCGTCACCAAAGCGCGCCATGTATTGCAAGGGACTGGCTATGGTTCCGTGCCACCGCACTGGGATCCAACGCTGATGGACATAAGCCTCGCTGTCAGCGACGACGATGCTGAGAAATGGCGGCACGAGCTTGCGAGCAAAGAAGGCCTGTATGTTGGCTACTCCGCTGCTGCAAATGTCTGCGCTGCCGCGGCTCTGCTGCGATCAGGCCGACTCAACACGGAAGCGGTGGTGGCGACCGTGCTGTGCGATACTGGCCTGAAATACTGACGTCAGCCAGGACTGATGTCGATCAGGTGCTGGCCGTCCATCCAATCTGCCCTCGATTACGCGTCACTGGCCGCTTAGCGTACAGTTTTCAACAAATCGTGCGGTGACCCCAGATGTCTCGCTTTTCTGACCCCCATCATGGGCGGCCTGGCGCTGACCGCTTCAACCTCTCCGACCCCGATCAGAGAGGACACTCAGGGAAAAACAAATTGGTCAATCTGTTCCACGACCTCGTCGGCCCTCGGCAGAGGGGTTCGGGATTCTCAACGAGATCATCTTGCCCTTCGTCCCCCACGGGAACGATCTGTTTCGCCCTTTGGGCGAATCTCCTTTGCGCCAGCGCCTTGTCGATTTCTTTATGCGCCACCGGGCGGGCGGCAGAGCGGGCTCGCTTGCCGAAGCGGAGCTCGGTTTATGGCGACAACAACGCTCGGGTCCGGGTCCTCAAGCGCCGCTTCGATCCCGAGAGGTCTTTGCGTCCCGCCATCGCCCGGAGGGCGAAACTCGTGCGGTTACGGTTGAAACGTTTTTTCCTGAGCTGAAATCGAACCGTATTTCGCCAGCTCCAGACTGCTGCTGTCTCGGTCCCAGCATGGAGGATACCCAGATGACAACGCTTCTCGAACAGCAACGGTCGACGATCAGCAAGGTCCAGGGACCCGACGAGACCACATTTGATCAGGCGCTTTCGCACATCGCTGCGCTCGCGCCGATGAGTAACTTCTTCGAGTTTCCGTTCGGAGTCTCATTCGCGCCCGACCCCATCTTTAGCAAGTTCCCCGAGGTCCTCGTGCTGTCGCATGGCGCCGTCGCCGTGGGGATCGCCGAGGGCGCCATCATGGACCTCGTTGAACTGGCGGGGACCGGGGTGAAACAAATGTTCATGACCACCCCGCTGGCGGAGACGGAGCGCTTCAAGGAGGGTCTGGCGCGGCTTGACGCCGAGCTCATGGCGGCGCGCGCGCTGCTCGAGGCGCAGATCACTCGCGTCTGGCAAAATCCCGAGCGAGCGCCAGGGAAGGACCTGACCCGCGTGGCGGAGCAACGGCAAGCGGCGGTCTGGATCACCGCGGCCTGCGTCCGCGTCGCCGAAGGCTGTTGAACTCGCCGGAAGCAGGGCCGTGTACGAAAGTTCGTCGCTGCAACGAAGGGTGCGGGATCTTCGCGTCGCGGCCCAACACGTGGCGGTCAATCCGCGCCACTACGTAGCGGCGGGGGACGCCGTGCTCGCGCGCCTATCATGAGCACGCATTACGGCAAAGTCGCCCTCGTCACCCGGGGCGGGCGCGGCAATCAGCCACGCCATGTCAATCCGTCGCATCTCGGAGGAGATTTTCCGTGACCGAGCAACGCACCGTCATCGTCACCGGCGCCGGCACCGGTATCGGCGCCGCTATTGCGGCCCGGCTCCAGGCGAAAGGCTGGCGCGTCTTCTCCACCATGCGCCGCCCCGACCCGGCTCTCCACGGGCCGGACGCGCTGGCGCTGGACGTAACCAGCGACGACAGCGTCGGCGCGGCCGTCGCCGAGGTGATGAGCCGCAGCGGTCGGGTCGACGCAGTCGTCAACAATGCCGGCGTCGATCTCCTCGGCGCGGCTGAGGAGACCAGCTTGTCCGAAGCGGAGCGGCTGTTTCAGACCAATTTCTTCGGCGTTCACCGCCTCAACCGTGCAGTGCTGCCGATAATGCGCGCGCAAGGCCTCGGCCACATAGTGACCGTGGGCTCAGTTGCGGATTTCCTGCCGTTGCCATCCGACGCCTTTTACACCGCGAGCAAGCACGCGGTGAAGGGCTACACCGAGACACTTGCCTTCGAGGTGGCACCCTTCGGCATCAAGTGCGTGCTAGTCGAGCCTGGTCGTATCAAGACCGAGCTTCGCAGCAAGAAGACGGAGGTCGCCGAGCGGCTCGAAGCTTATGCGACGCTGCGGGCAAAGGCTGGCCGCTCCATCGATACCTTCGTGAACGGCGGCATTCCGGCCGACAAGGTTGCCGCGCTGATCGCGCACTCGCTCGACGCGGAGCAGCCGAAGCTGTGCCAGCGGATTGGCAGCGACGCGCACATGGTCGCCTTTGTCCGCCGCTTCATGCCAGACGCCCTCTTTCGCGTGGCCCTCAGGCGCCAGTTCTGAAATTGGCACGAAGCTGCCGGGCGACCACTATGTTCGCGATGCGATGCCTGGAGCGCTGCGTGGGCGTCGTGGCCGATGCGATCCGCCCCGGACTACCGGGCGAGCGGAGAAGGATCCCCCTCGCAAAGACAGCAGGGGGACCCGCCTCTGCAGCCTTCCTCGCAAGTGGAGACCAAGACATGAAGCCTCTGCACATCGATTCCAGCATCTTCGGCGAGGGGCTCAGTGAGCCGGGTCCTCTCTGCCGAGATCGTGGCCGCGCAGCGCGCGCTTCACCCCGGCATCGAGGTCACCTACCGGGATCTGGCCGCCGACCGCTCGGCCACCTGACCAGAATTCATTTCGCCGCTCTTGAGGGCTCCCTCCCGGCCGACAGGGAGGGAGTGAGGGATCTCGCCGCGGGACAGGCGGCGCTCAACGAGTTCCTCGTTGCCGACATTTTGGTGGTCGGGGCGCCGATGTGTACAACTTCAGCATTCCCTCGCAGCTCAAGGCGTGGATCGACCGCCTTGCGGTCCCCGAGAAGACCTTCCATTACACCAAGAACGGACCTGAGCGGCTCGCTGGCGGCAAGAGGGTCATCGTTGCCTCCTCTTGCGGCGGCTTCTCCGGTCCGGAGACACCGCTCGCGTTCCTCGACCACCAAGAAACATACCTGCGCGGTGTGTTCGGCTTCTTCGGTATCACCGACGTGATCTTCATTCGCGCCGAAGGCGTCAACGTCGGCCCTGACCAGCGCGCCAAGTCGATTGAGGCTGCCAGGGCTGAGACTAGCCGGCTCACTGCATGAGTCGCGCGGCACTAAAAGCCGTTGCAGCCGCAAGGAGGGTGAGACCGTTCGTCAGCACCAGGGCGGCCGATATGCGGCGGCCAAGGCGGCCAAGGGTCAGCGGAACGCTACGGGATGCTTTCGCCGCAACTGCTCGAACTGTTGCGCGACTGGCGGCCGGCGGCGCGGCCTCAGCCCTGGCTGTTCCCGGGCCAGAACCCGGTCAACCCAATGTCGGCCCGCCAGCTGGTGCGCGCCGTCCACGCCACGGCGCACGCATCCGCGCACTTTGCCAGCATGAGGGTTTGGCGAAAGTCTCATCGAAGGAATAGCCAGTCCCGCGCACGCTGAGGATCGGGTCACGTTCGCAACCAGTCGACAATGCTTTGCGAAGGCGTCCTATGTGGACATCGACCGCCCGGTCGGTGACGTCGGCGGATGGCCCCCAAACACGCTCCAAAAGGTGTTGCCGAGAAAAGACGCTCCCGGGCCGTTCGAGCAAACACTCGAGCAGCCGGAATTCCGTTGGCCTGAGATGCACGTTGCGCGAGCCCCGGCGCACTCTTCGGGTCTGGTGGTCGAGCTGTAGATCGCCTCGAGTGAGCGGGTGGCCCGCGATAGCAAACCGACTGCGCCGCAATAAAGCACGCACACGCGCTATCAGCTCGCGCATAGAGAAGGGTTTGACGATGAAATCATCCGCCCCGGCGGAAAAGCCCCGCAGGCGCAAGAATTCCTCGCCTTGCGCCGAGAGCAGGATAATCGGCAGCATTCGTGTCGCTTCCTCGGCTCGCAACCGGATACAGATTTCGGGGCCCGATATGCCGGGCAGCATCCAATCGAGAATGACGAGGTCGGGAGGCGCGTCGGCGAGCTTTCGTACGGCTTCGTCGCCGCGATCGACGCTCTCGACGACATAGCCCTCCGTCTTGAGATTGTGTGAGAGCGCGAGGGCGAGCATGATGTCGCCCTCGACGATCGTGATGCAGGGGCTAGTCGAATTGCGGCTGGCGTTTCGTCGGACAACGTTCATCGCGGCATACTTCTCGGGCACAACTTCGCGTGCAGATTGTAGGCCACTTCTCGATGGGCAAGAGCCTCGGCGAAACTCAACCCGTGGATCGAGGCAGTAACGCGAAAGAAAGCGACGTGGCTCTGTCCGTTGCAATTGGGAACGAGCTGGAGTGGTTGTCAACTCTCTTTCTCGAGTTTTCCCGGGCGGCGTCGCGCTCCTCCGCCCGAGGACGACTGGGAACCCCAATCCTTCGGTCTGTTCATCAGAACGAACGCGGTCGCTTTGTCGGAGTCGGCCAAATAGTCCTTAGCAGCCCTGGATAGCTTTTCGACGAAACGCTTTTTGTAGTTCCGATTCTTGGCGTCGAGTTCGAGCGTGGTCACGATGGCGAGCACTCGATACTCGCTTCCATCGCTATTTTTAGCGGTGAAAACGCTCGCGCTCCTCGCGAGGGGGTGTGAAAATATCATCGGTGCGGGCCAGAGCTTTGCGCACTGACTATTATCACATCGCCTGTGACCGAGAAATGGAGGCTCCGGAGGTCGGCTCAAGTGGCGCGCGCGGAAAGCCCGCTGCGGCTCTGCTTGAAAGCCAGAACAGAAGCCGCGAGGCGGAGGGGACTCGTATTCCGGCGAAATTCCTGCGCGTGGCCGATCACTTGAGTGCTTGGGCGCGTCGGTCGCGAGCCAATGCGCTTACCGGCAACCCAACCCTCACGTCGCGTTCCGCAATGTCTGCTTCAGGTCGATTCCAGCCGGCCGCTTCGCGCAAATACCCGCCATTCGCCGAGGGATAGGCGAACCGCCGACCGCCGACCGCCGACCGGCAGACATAACTTCAGAATGTTGATTTCTAGGGCCGGACGAAGATGTTCGTCTCGCTATTCCAGATAGGGCGCGAGCACATCTTCGATCCATTTCATGAATGCGCGGACCCGGCGCGACAGATTGCTCCGATGGGCTACGACGAGGGACACGGCGAGCGCCCGGCGACGAAAATCGGGTATGAGCTCCACAAGCGCTCCACTCTCTAAGTATCGGCCAATCCCCAAGAGTGGCGCCTGAATCAGGCCAAGGCCGGCGAGGGCGGCGGCTTCGTAGGTCTGCGCGCTGTTGACGTGTAGCGCACCTGGCAACTGAAGCGTCGCGTAGCTGTCGCCGTCCGGATATTCCCATCCATAGGGTCTTGCGCCCAGCACCGTAGAAAAATGGATTGTCCGATGTTCCTGACGCTGGAGATCTTCTAGCGATCGAGGGACGCCATAGCGCCCCAGATAGGCGGGACTGGCGGCGTTGACCATGCGCAACAGGCCCAGCGGGCGGGCAATCAGCGTTTCGTCCCGGATGGGACCAAGCCGCAATACGCAGTCAAACCCCTCTTGAACCAGATCGACTTGCCGATCCGTGCTCGACACTTCCAGCTCCAGCTCGGGGTGAGCCGCCATGAAATCCGGCAAGGCCGGCACGATCGTTGTGCGCGCCACCTCGGTCGGCAGATCGACCCGTAAGCGCCCGCGAAGCGCCACGTGATCGCCTGCGAACATCGAGTGTAGGTCATCGACGTCAGCAAGCAGATCGCGGGCACGTGCATGAAATACCCGCCCGTCTTCCGTCAACTGCACGCTACGCGTCGTCCGGTGCAGAAGCCTGACACCGACATCTTCCTCCAGCTTCCGGACCGCCGTTGAAGCCCTCCCTTTTTGAATGCCCAGGCTATCGGCTGCGCGGGTGAAGCTCCCCATTTCCGCTACCGTTATGAAAATGAGGATGGGTTCGAGATTCCGCATTTTCGTGCCCGGTATTGTTCACCGCAGAGAGAACAGTGAGTTAATTTCCTCGGTGTTTATCATACCTAAGAGACACAGTACGCTCCGAATATGGGATCCCCCATGGGAGAATGACAAATGTCCCAAACTATGAACCTGCATCAGGCGCCTGAAACTATAACCTTGCATCGCGGCCTGTGGGCGGGCCGGATAATGAGCGCGTTTGTCGTTATCGCTCTGGCGGCAGACGGCGCTATTCAGCTTTTCGCGCCGGCACAGATCGCGAGCATGTTGCAGGAAACCGGGTTCGCGATGGACCTGACCCGTGTCGTGGGTCCGATCATACTCATCTGCGCCATCCTCTACGCCATCCCGGCCACCGCCGTCCTCGGCGCGATCCTGGTGACGGGCTTTTTGGGAGGCGCCATCTGCGCCCATGTCCGCATGGGTGAGTTGGGGTCGCCGCCGGAAATCATTTCCCTGCTTCTGGGCGCGATGACATGGGGCGGCCTCTATCTGCGCGATCCCCGTATCCGGGCCATTCTGCCGCTCGTCCGTTGAACCAACAGGGGCAGTGCTCTGTCCCTCAAGATCAGGAGAAACGCATGTTTTTAGTAATGGGAATCACGGGAAAAGTGGGCGGCGCAACGGCAGAACATCTTTTGGCGCACGGCAAGGAAGTACGCGCGCTAGTCCGCAATCGCGAGAAGGCGTCAAGCTGGGCCAACCCAGGGGGTGGAACTGGTTGACGGTGATTGGAATGATTCGGCAGCCATCGAGCGGGCGCTCAAAGGCGTCGAAGGCGCGTTTGTCATGTTGCCGGCTGTCTGGGCGCCCTCGCCCGATTACAAAGAAGCCAAGGGCGTGATTGCGAACTATGTCGAAGCGCTCACCAAGGCAGCGCCGCCGCGGGTGGTAGCGCTTTCGTCGATGGGCGCCAACAGGACCAGCGGGCTCGGGATGATCACGGCCTTGTCGCTTCTGGAGCAAGGTTTTCGCGACCTGACATCGCCAGTCGCCTTTGTGCGGGCAGGCGGCTTCTTCGAAAACTTTCTCTACGGCTTGCAAGTCGCCCAGGGCGGGACGCTGCCGGTCACCTACAATCCGACAAACCGGAAATCGACCATGGTCGCGACGAACGACATCGGCGCGGAGGTCGCAACCCTTTTGAGCGGGCCAGCCTGGTCAGGGCAGCGCGTCGTCGAGCTTGGTTCGATGGTCAGCGCGGATGAAGTCGCCGAGCAATTGGGTGACGTCCTGACGCTTGAGGTGAAAGCCTTTGCAGTCCCGCGTGCAGGGTGGGCGGAAGCGTTCGAGCAGTTCGGCGTCCCGAAGGGCCACACCGGACCCGCCGAAGAAATGTTTGAGGCCGTGAACGCGGGATGGATGGACCTCGGAGCCGAGGATACGGAGCACGTAGCGGGTACGACGTCCGCACGCGATGTCTTCGAGGCCGCACGGAACGCCGCCAGGGCGTAAGTCCGGGACGGATAGGCATGAGGCGTCGGACGCGTCGCGGGAAGCGCTCAACAGTTCAAAGCAACGCGGAGCGCCTCCACTCCCGCCTGACCTGATGCATGCATCCGGTGTGCGAAATTCCAGGTGCAAAAGTGTCCCCGCCATCCCCGCAACCCCGACGCCACTGCCGCAATCCGAAATGTCCGCTTTACGTGTGCGCCGTGAGAAGGCGGCGCTTTCCAGTGGGTGCAAGCCCCACCCGGCAAACGCTCCAGCCGGAAGCAACCGGAGCAGTCATGGAGGTGACGAAAT
>Ga0335074_10013686_pt1 | contig 11400 bp, 11 predicted proteins | sample Lox_Sample_23_FD_206715 | JGI IMG/M metagenome (GOLD analysis project Ga0335074, IMG submission 206715) | Soil microbial communities from Loxahatchee National Wildlife Refuge, Florida, United States - Lox_Sample_2.3 | ecosystem: Environmental > Terrestrial > Soil > Wetlands | place: USA...
GTGTACGACGCAGTGTCCCCCGCGGCGCCATCGTCTATCGGTTAGGACATCGCCCTTTCAAGGCGGAAAGACGGGTTCGATTCCCGTTGGCGCTACCACATCAGCCCTCGATTCCAGCACGAATCGGGGGCATTTTCTTCGCTCTACGCGCAGCGGTTGCCATTTGGTAGCCGTGCGAGGCCGCGTCGAGGGCTTTTCTGATGGGGCGCTGAACAGCGATGCGTGGCACTCTCGATTCCGCCGCACGTTGCAGACCTTTTACTCAGGGTTGAAGCATTTGACGACGGCACCTTCGAAAGCATCGCGTCGCGCCTGCCGAGTGTCAAGCCTGTCCTCTATCAGGAAGATTTTGTCGCGCGCGCCAAGGCAGAGATGCCAGACGTTGATGCTGGAGCGGTGGACGCCGTCGTAAACTGTGCGTTAGCCTTGGCGAGCTCCGCTGATAGTTCTTCGCGAGCAGATGCAACCGCGGAAGCAGATGAAGTAGTCAGGAACCTTCCCGTTAGGGCTGGCAAGGATTCATCACAGTTGGTTGCGCGCGTCGCGAGACTGCTCCGTTGTGAGAACGTCGCTCTGGTTGTCAAAGCCTATAAGATTCTGTTCGAATCCCCTAGGCAGCTCCTGGGGACGCGAATCCTCTCCGATATTCGGCCCGTCTTTGCCGATGATCCCACAACGCCGTCCGCGGGGATGATTGTACATGAATTGAAAATCAGATATTCCGGAGATCGTTCGCGCCGCGAGTTCTTCGTGGCGCTGGACACACGGGATATGAAAGAACTTGTGCGCGCGATTGACCGCGCACTTGTGAAGGATGCGGCCCTTGCAGAGGTCCTGAAAGCCTCTAAGCTCCCGCAGATTGATATTGCACCGAGTCGAGAGCCAAAGTAGATGGCACTTCCAGCTCCTTGTCCGCGGATTTCGCGCGAGCCTGAGATCGACTGGAGGCAGTTGAGCGCGCAGAGCAGTCATTCCAACGATCGTGTCGATAAGATTGGCCTCGTGGATTTGCGCTCTGACGTTCGCAGATTAAAAGGTCTATCGCGAGGTGGAGCGAGCAGGCCGAGAAGAGAAACGAGCTCATCCAGCGTTGCAATCGCTAGCTCGGTCGAGCGCATCGCTGAGAGCCTATGGGATACCATCGACGCGCTTCGAAACACCGAACAAGTAGAGCAGGCTGAGGATTATCTTATACTGCGAGTGGCAAACTGGATCGAGGAAGAAGAGTTTGACCTGGTCCGCAGGATCTTCGGCTTCGCAGCGATCGATTGCGTCCGTCTGCTGGGGAACGTGTACGACGAGGCGGCTGACGAACGAATTTCGACGTATGCGCTTATCCTAAGTTTAACGCGATCCCTCAAATCCAAATTGGGCGACAGTTGGAAGACGCTGCACTCACGCGCATATGATGTGATCCGCGATGGTCAAGGCAAGGACGTTGCGGAGCGCGTCCTCGCATACCCCGTCTAAGGGCGCTTCTCTGCCTTGAGCGATCCATCTGCAGATTCGTGCATCAGGTCGCAGTCGACTGCAAGCCCGCTTGAGGGCGACCTAGCGATTGCACACACACTCTTCAACGAGTATCCAGGCACGCACTGCGGCGTCTTTTTTCACACGCGTGAAAAGGAAACCCGGCTGCTGCACCTGGCCCTTCACCTGTGCCTTCTTGAGGAGTCAACGACTTCGAAGTCCTACGCGATCGTCTCCAGCGATCTTGTGCGAACGCAACGCCGTCAGCTTTCCAAGCTCTGCCGTCTAATCATCGAGAAGCACGGAAATAATGTGCCGTATGGGTTTCGGTTTGGCGTGGTCATTAATTCTGATGGGTCATTCCCTGCGCTTAAGCCTGGCGATGGCTTCACTTGCACGACATTCGTCCTAGCGATCTATGCTAACGTAAATTTCTACCCCGTAGATATCGCCACGTGGCCAATGGGTGCGAACGCCGAGTGGCAGGATCGGATTATGGACGCGATTCGGTCGGTTGCACAGAAAAGAGGGTGGGACGTGGAAGATCATTTGGCAGCCCTAAAGGGGCAGGGCAACGCGATCCGAGTTACCCCACAGGAGATTGCGGCGGCGCTTTGCCTGGGGCAAAATAGATACGACGAGCTCGCAGCCTTTGCTGCAGAGATTGCTGAGTACCTGAGAAACAACTTTCCAGTATTAGGATCTGAGACAGGCGGCGCTGCGGCCTAGATGTGCGCCGCGGAACAGTGTCTTTTCGAGCGCCGTACGCGATGCTACGACTAGACTTGACTTGACACGGCGCTTTCCAAATAATCGCCAAGCCGATTGACGGCATCACGTTGGGCTTCTGGCATGAGATGAGCATAGATCGACAAGGTGATCGTTGGCGAGGCGTGGCCGAGAATACCAGCCGTCGTGCGAACGTCGACGCCGGCGTGGATCAGTGTTGTCGCCGCAGTGTGGCGAAGGTCGTGGAGCCTCGTGGTCGAGATTTTCGCTTTCCGCGCCGTACGCTCGAACGCGCAAGATGCCGCCATCGGTGTTATCCTGCGGCCGACCTCGTCAGTGAATATCGCGTTGTCCGTGTTCTGAAAGATGGACCCAATCGCGAGACGTTGGCAGGCCTGCAGCGCCCGCTGTGAGCGGAGTGCTTCAATCGCCATGCGCGAGAGCGGAACCGTTCGCACGCGGCCGTTCTTCGTAGATTTTAGCGCGATACCATCGCGCGTCTGTGAGAGCGAACGGCGAATAACAAGCGCACGTGCCTCGGCGTCGAAGTCATCCCACGAGAGCCCACACAGCTCGCCGCGACGGGCTCCTGTGCACAGTGCGAGAGTCAGATATGGTTCCCAGCGCGTACTGCGGGCAGCATCTAGAAGGGCTGCTATTTCTTCTTGCGTCAAAGCTTTCGCTTCGGAACGCTCCACGCTCGGTCTTGTGACGGCCTCGCAGGGGTTTCGGAATACGAGCTCCATGCGTAGGGCGAAGCGCAGCGCCCCGTTCAAGAGTGTGAAAGCGTGGAAAACAGTCTTTGCTGAAAGCGGGCGATCGTGCAGCTTTCCGGCCTCATCCTTCACAGCCTTACCGCCCCGCTTCAGCAGCATCGCTTGCCACTCTGCTATGCGGTGGACGAAGCTTTGCGAGCGCCATTGCCCCAAGGTAAGGGCGTATACGCCGATCAGCGCAATCGCGGTATTCTTGAAGCGTCTTTGTGCCGCGCCCGAGCGCCTCGCGATCACGGAGAATCCCCCGCAAGACCGGCCTTTTTGACCATCGGCTTCTCGCAGTAACCGCGCCTGAACCGATTCGATTCCCGTTGGCGCTACCACATCAGCCCCGTTTTTACCGGGCTTTTTCTTTCCCATGGCCGGGACTTCTACTTCGACTTCTACTACCGCGTAGCGCGTCGCCCCGTAGCGAAGCCCTCAAACATCAACGAGGCAGGCTTGGTGTGAGTCGGCTAGGCGCGCGTTGTGGCCGCACCTTTTAACCGCGTTACGGCGTCGGCAATTGGGCCTCGCGCATTAAAGCAAAGGTCAAACTCTACCTCGAGGCCATCAGCTAGTGGGAGATCTCCAAAGCGGCTCCTTGGGCAGAAGACCGTTAGCCCACTGCGCTCAACTGCAATCATTGCAAAGTTACCCTTGACGGAAGCCACTTTGCCGTAGCGACGAAGCGGAGCCCTGTCGCCGTCCCGAGGACGATAGAAAATGTGCTGTCGTTCATCATACGAAAAGCCACGATTGCTACTTTCGTCAAACGTCGCCTTCGCCGTCGAGTAATCTTCCGCAAGGACGAGCATGCCACCGAGCGTGGCTATGTATCGCGGGTCCGACATTCCGGTCAAGCTGCAGACTCTTAGTTGCGCTGCGGCAGTCGCATAAGAGACGCCAGTCGCCACGTTAGCTTTTGCGTACTCAATGAAAATTCGAAATTCATCTGACTTCCCGTCCACAAACGGCTTGAGCAGCATCAAGGCCTTTTCCGCGCGACCATGTCGGCGATAGTATCGTGCGAGTAGCATGGCGGCTATCGTGCTATTAGGCGATTCCCTGCACGCTCGCTCCAGCGCCTCGACGCGCGCTTCTTCATCGCCGAGGAATTCTTCGATATTTGCAGACTCAATCCACAACCGATCGTGCATGCGCGCATTCCTTAGGCCTCTTCCAATCACTTCTTCGGCTTTATTTACATAGTCGACTATGTCCCCCACCTCACTGCTCGTTCGGGCCCAGTTGAGAAACAGTCGCGCGAGCGAAACATAGCCGTAATCCTCACGGCGCCCCTTAATTATGGAAGTCTCGAAGGCGTCGACTGCGCGGCTCATGTAGCGCTTTCCAACTTCTCTGCTCTCCGCTTCGAGGCAAAGGTCGGCCAATATCATTCCCTTTGTGTGGTAAAGGACGCGTAGATCTGGATTTAATGAAAGCGCTCCGTCGATCATGGTAAGAGCTACGTGGCTCTGCCCTTCTCGATTAAGCATCCGCGCATAATGCTGGCGCACATAAGGATTTTCGGGCTGCTTATTAACGGCGGCATCAAAATAAGCCACCTTCTTATCGACTGTCCCAAGCACATTGACTAAATCGTCCGAGCGAACGAACGTGTCGAAGGCATCCCTGTCCCATTGATATTGGAGATTGAGTGCGCGCATGACGTCGATGAGCAGCTGCTCACGTTGCGCATGTCCACCGCAAGTGTCCCAAACGATTTTAGCGACCGTGCGATGACGGGCTCGTGCACCATATATACCGTGAGCCTCATCGATTTCGTCGTAGTATACTACGCCTTCCGTAGATACATTTGTTTGTTGGTACATCTCGGGCAATTCAAGGTTCATCAGCCGGGCGAGGAGAGAATCGCGACCATAATGTTGATTCTGATAGAAACTGCATACCAAGGTGTACAGCTGCTTTGCCTGATCGGGCAACTTGTCGTACTCGTCGCGTAGGATTAAGTCGAATGAGCGGCCCTCCGTGGCCTCTCGCATGGTCACCAAAAGATCGTTCAGGTTCCGCTCCCGGACCTTATTAATCCTCATCTCCCCTGGAAGGTTTCGTAACACGCCAAGAGCATCGTGACGTTCCAGAAGCTCGATCAATCTTGGGATCTCATCGTTGCTAAGGGCCAGGAGACGTCGTTCCTTGTTGGGCTTTAGCTGAACTGAAGAGTCCTGCCACTCGTTCAAGCGTGCACCCATAACTAATACGCCATTAAGGCGCAGTGTCGCGGCCTGCTGGATCAGCTTTCGGATGCGATCCTTCTCTATGGTTGCGTTATCTATAAAGAAAAAAGGCTTGGCGTCACCCGCTCTTCGTATAGCGAAAAGGACATCACCGTCGATCAGCCGAGCCCCGCGCTTCAGGAAGTAGACGTTCTTGACTCCTTCCTTAACGAGACGCGCGGCGAGCGCCATTAAGAGTGTCGTTATGCCGGCGCCTGCGTGTGCGAGGACCACCATGCTATCTCGGGGTGTTGAGTTTGTTGCGAAGTCGAGGAGTTCGCTAAGAAGCGTCTCCTCGACGTCGCGCCGAAAATACTGCTCTTGACCAATCGTCGACCACTCCGCCGGGTTTCCGCGCAAGAACTCCTGTACATTTGAACTTTCGGCAAACCGTACAGACGATACGGTGTCCCACGAATGAAGAAACCGAACAACCGGAGCGGGGTTGGAATCGAATTCAGCTTTAAATTCACTTGGTATCGTGTTGCCCAAGCTCTTGACAACGTCGGCGTCGATCTGCCCTGGGTCGAGTTGGGTCAGGAGGCTGGCCACAAACTCAGTGAGGCTACAATGAAGCGTATGGACATTCTTTTTTGCGAGTAGTTCGTCTGTAATAGAAGGGCGATCGACGACTACGCGATATGAAAGAGGCATCGCAGCAGTGTTATATTCCCGCTGCACCTCATCAAGTATGATCCTCCAGTTGGGGTCCCTATTGGAATAGCCAATATAAAGCAGCGAAGACTGCCCAAATTGTTCCTTCAGAATGTTGAACAGCATAGCGCGGCCGTCGCGGAATCGAAGGTAATCATCCTGCGTGATCAATAGTCGGTTATCTAGGCCGGCTACTATTGAACCGTGCAGGTAGTAGACCGGAACGTTCAGCCTCGGATCGCAATAGCGAAGCGTTCCGGAAGACGAAATCGGTACTGGATCCTGGGGAGGGACGGGATTATGACCATAAGCTGAAATGATACCGTCGTCGTAGTTTGTGGTGAAAATCGCGCGCCAGCGGTACCTAGTTAGCGCGACGAGGGCATCATCGGGCTCGAAACCGGAGAGTCGTTCACGGATAAAGGCGTCAAGCGCCGGGCGCCCGCGTTTGATTTCAGCGTATTGGGCAACGTCCGCGAGATCGGTAACGTCGCCTATGTCAAGAGAAAAGTAACTGGCCAAGTCGGCGGCGAGTTGCGCGGCATCCGGCATGCCTTTCCCATCCTTCAGCATGTGATGCCCGATGCCGGCGCCCAGGAAGAGAACAGTTGAGCCCGACTCGAGCGATTGAAGAAGAGGTAACGGAATTGAAATCATGGCCGGTCCAATTCTACGCCAGCTCTGGCGATCACGTTTGAATGCGGCCAATAAGATGAAGGACCTCTTCGGGGGCTACCGCGTGAAGATCAAGGGTGCCAATACTATGGCTTAAATGAGACTAAAGAACCAGTCCCGGTGGCCTTGCGTGCCTGGCTTGCAGCAACAACGAAATGATCAATGACGATAGGGACGCGGCGTCTTTGTGGATGGAGCAAATGGCGAAGTCCTTCGCGGCCAAGACATCGAAAGCTCCTAGGCCAAGTCAAGGTGTGGCTTTGACCTGCTATCCAATCATCCCGTGCAAGCCACGTAGGCGACCTTAGAGGAGCTGCTCATGGGATGTCCCCGTGTGGCCAGCTTTGTAGCCTTACAAACTCATGAAAAGCGCAGCCCCGCTGTGGGCAAACGACGCTTGGCGTGACAGTGCCGTCTGCGCTAACCGCGTGGTCTTTCAGTATTAGGCCGTGACCATTCGGACAGCTCATCGACGCCTTATAGCGGGCAACGGTATTCGGACTACAGGACGACCAGTGCATAGGCGGAGGATCGACTGTAATTGCGGGAGTGCGTTTAATGAGGATGACGCGTCTGGCACCGGCATCTCTCTGGAGCCGCGCTGGGAAAAGCGCAGCCCAGGCGGATCGCACAAACTCACGTAGGAGTGTCGCGAGCGCTGAGAACATCCTAGATGCTACGCCGCGGTCTCAGCACCGATAACGTCCTTCCACAGTTCACGCATCGCTGCGAGGAACATCTTGTTTGAGCAGAACTCGCAACTGTTAAGCTTTGGTCTCGTTAATCGCGTCCTGGCGTGCGGCGGCGCCCATGCCGTCGTAAATAGATAATTTGACCGTGCTTCGCTTGCGATGTTCCCGAATCTAACAAGCTCAACCGCCATTAGTGCCCCCGCTAACTCAGAAACAAAGCTAAACGGCGCTAACACTTGTTCACCGCCTCGAAGCGCGAGCGCCTGCTCCGCGCACAATGCTTTAAATAAGCTGTCATACGCCCTACCGATGAGCGTTGCCGGATCCAGTGTAGAGTGGAGGGCCGCAATCGTCGCCGCCGCCTCTGCGTCGATACGAGCTTTTGCAACGTCGTCAACGGAAACTCCAAGGCCATCCGCAATATCCTTCTCGCGGCCTGCCTCACGCGCCGTTGCCGCATAGATGCAGGCGAGGCAAGCGCCAGACGTTGGAAAACGGTGCGAATGAACGATGATTTCATCGGCAGCCGTGGTGGACGCATCGATGACCTCCAGAGGAAGCTCGAACTGAATGTGTCTTCGGCTGCGCGGGCTGTCGGTTGCGACAAAAACCCTTGAGATTCGTTTGGGATCGCGCCGGACGATAAAATCGTGCAACTCTCCGGGAAATGGTTCAAGGCGTAGGTTTTTGAGAAAGCGCTGCGCCTTCTCGGCGAGGGCGATCGCTTTCGGCTCATCGATGCTCCCTTCCTCAAAGAAGGGGCAGCGATTGAGGTTTCCGGCCGAGACGACCTTCGGATCGGCAATATAGAGCGTGCCATACACGTCGAGGTGCTCGAGTGCTTTCAAGAAACCGTTCCCTATTGCGCCCGCGCCGGCAAGGACGGCGTCCTCGATATGAATGGGCGCGTTCAGCATCTCTTCTGTGACTCCCAACGCGCCAAAGTAAAAATGCCTGTCACCATCGGCGCTCTCGTGTATTCCTAAAGCTTTCGACACTAGCGCGGCTGACGCATAACATGCCGCGATGCACCGTGATAATGGATGGCATTCCTCGAGCACCGAGGAGCCAGTATCGCTAAGCTTTAAGCATTCGCGGGAGAGCGAGACGACGACCGCATCGCCATTGGATGGATTATCGCAACCGACAATCATATCGACGGCACCGTTGCCCGGGGGCACTATTGAAAGGGTTCTGCCCACGATGTCGCTGATCTCCTGAGCGAACTGCGCGGCCTCTCCCTCTCCATGCCGGATCGAAACAGGGACAGCGAGACGTTCGCCAGCCTCCCCTTCGGATATCCCGAGAAGTTTCGCGAGCATCAATTCGTTCTCACGCTTGGGCGTCATCATACTATTCTAAAGTACCGATCAACATGCGCTTTGGTAATCTCACCCCACCTGTTCTCGATATCAAGTAAGAAAAAGGCGCCTTTACTTGTGAAATTTTGGGGCGTAACGCCAACCGCGAAATCTGGGACAACGATCGATAACGCACCTACATGACGCACAATGGCGTATTTATCATCCGCCCAAGAGTGGAACGCCTCACGCGGGTGGGAGTGCACTTGCGCAACGAGCGAAAGGCGGTTTTCGCGCAAATGATCCATCAACGCGTCCATGCTGGCGGCGGGTATCCAGAAGCGGTCCAGTTCCGCAATGTGTTCCGGCCGATAGGCCTCGACGATCAGGCGACGGTCGGCGCGCCTATCGCTGAGCAAAAGGGCTACGCACTCCTTCCCAGTGGCGCCGGCTGCTCGAAACATCGCGAGGGTGTCCGAGATAACACGCTCTCCGCATCGCAGCCCTACGCCGTTTTCTTTTGCCATTCGTCTTTCAGCTGCATGAGGATGCCGACGATATTCATGCCGTCTACATTGCGATATTGATCCCAGCGATCGTTTTGATGACCCGGATGATTGTGGTATTCTCTTGAGCCGCGCATACAGACGAAAGGCAAACCAGTCGTCGGATGGGGACCCGGATTGAAAATTCCGCTCATTCCTGGCGGGAGGGCCCGCAGCGGAGTTCCATCGATGGCTTGGAGCTGAATAGATGGCGCTAACGTGTTCCAGCTGTCGCATGTGAAGCGGAGGCGCAGCGGTTTCGAGTGCGCAACGGTCACGTCCAAAACCGGCCACTGCTTGGTGTGAACGACCAATTGCAAGCGCTCCGCAGCGGGATCCGTAAGTGCGGCAACGTCCGCTTCGAAGAGCGGCCGCGCTATGGCCTCATGAGCCACCGCCACCCTCCGCCTTGTGCCACTCGATTTCAACGACGCATGACAAGTGCTCTTCACTAAAGGTCTTATTCGGATCAAGCGTTCGGCCATCGACTTTGACAACCCAATCTGAGGTGTCGGTGAGGTGCTGCGCTTCCTTGACGAGATCGAGGACGCTTTGAATCCGCTCGCCCTCATACGCGCGGCGGTAGTCATCGTCATTTGGGAAGGGCCCGAGAGGCGTGATCACGGCTACTCCCAGGGGCTTGTGGTTTTCGTTTCCGTGGTTCATTTGCGTTCGGGCTCCGTTCTAGGGCACGCTTGCTTTGGCAGTCTCACAAGGAGACTGCTAGATCATATAATAACTTGACTTTTATGTCAAGTTCCCTTAGTTTAGAGGGGGAGGGGGGAGCTTGCCCGACTTACCGGCTTTTGGTGAAGACGGACTGTTGCCGCCGGGAGACTATGAGTTAACTCTTGACGAGCTTGAGCAGAGCCATCTTGTCACTGGTCTCGACGACGGTGAGCCGTGGTCGAAGAAGCATCGCGCCTTTTTGGTTTCCAATCTGCGCATTCTTGTTGCGCAGCTTTGGCAGGTCGGAAGAGGTCGTCCCGAGTTTCGGGTAAATTCGCCGGTGCTCTCGGCTAAGAGGAGCATGGAAATAGGAGCGGCGTAGCTCCGGATTGCTTACATCCAAAGGAGTACGCCGTGAAATCAGTCTACCCGAATGTGCTGCGTCTTGCCAACTCCCAGGCCGATGGCTTGGCTCAGCTTGATGAGCTCTGCCGAACCAAAATCGCTGAACTCGTGCAGGCCTACTTGGAATCCGAAGTCGACGAGCTGATCCAGCGCAAGCGCTACGAACGCGCAGCAAAGGGCGAACCACCGATCTATCGCAACGGCCACGATCCCGAGCGCGGGATCACCACCGGCGCCGGCACGATCGCGATTCGTCGCCCACGCCTGCGTGGCGCAACCTACGAATCCGCCGTCATCCCCAAACACCAACGACGCTTGCCAAGCCTCGATCGCGCGTTCCATCAACTCTGGCTCGAAGGGCTCTCCCAACGCGATTTCGAGCCGGCGCTGCGCGCCCTGCTCGGTACAGAAGCACCGCTTTCCGCCTCAGCCATCGCTCGCGTCAATACGCAATTCCGCGGTGAATTCGATGCCTGGCGAGCGCGCCGGCTCGATCATGAGCACTACGTGTATCTCTGGGCCGACGGCGTCCATCTGGGCGCCGGCCCCGGCGACGAACGGCGCGTCATCTTGGTGATCGTCGGTGCCGATTCCCAAGGGGAAAAGCATCTCGTGACGCTCGATGAGGCGATGAGCGAAAGCGAGCTGAGCTGGAAAGCGATCTTACACGATCTCAAGCAACGTGGACTGCGTGCAGCGCAACTGGCGATTGCCGACGGTGCCAACGGTTTCTGGTCGGCGCTTTCCGCCGAGTATCCTGACACGCGCCAGCAGAGATGCTGGCTTCACAAGATCCGGAACGTGCTCGACAAAATTCCTGAATCGCGCAAATCCGAGGTTCATCGCCGATTGCGCGAAGTTCTTGGCTCATCGACACGCGCCGAAGCAACGACGCAGATCGAGACGTTGGCTCGCGAGCTTTCAACGGACTACCCAAAAGCCGCAGTCTGCTTGCGCGATGATCTCGATCGCATGCTCGCGTACTTCGCCTTTCCGAAGGAGAGTTGGAAGAGCTTACGCACCACCAACGCGATCGAATCGATCTTCTCGGCGGTTCGGCTACGAACCAATGTGATGAAACGTATGCGCAGCGGCGACTCTGCGCTCTACCTCGTCTTCAAGTTGATCGAACGATTGTCGAAGACGTGGCGCCGCATTTCCGGCTATCACACCATCACGCTTGCAAACGAAAAGGCTGCATGAGATAATGCACGCAACGGACTACGCCGCTCCAAAACGTTTACACGAAAATCGGCGCGACCTCA
>Ga0335074_10013687_pt1 | contig 11400 bp, 7 predicted proteins | sample Lox_Sample_23_FD_206715 | JGI IMG/M metagenome (GOLD analysis project Ga0335074, IMG submission 206715) | Soil microbial communities from Loxahatchee National Wildlife Refuge, Florida, United States - Lox_Sample_2.3 | ecosystem: Environmental > Terrestrial > Soil > Wetlands | place: USA: Florida...
CCCGAACCTGCCGCGCCCGTCCGGCCCGCCGCGCAGGCTGTTGGCCCCTAGGTTCGACGACGATGGAGATAAGAACTCGTTCACGCCATTCGCCTCCGCGTTCGCAGCACCCCTTACCGCTTCCGTTGCCCGCCGTCACGCTCCCGCCTGCCCGGCGTTGCATTGCACAATTCACTTGCCGCCGACCCCGATCCGACGCATCCGGCGTAGTCCACGAAACGGAGTGCGCCATCATGACGAGCAATCCCCGCCTCACCCTGTTTCATTCACCCAACACGCGATCCACGGGTGCGTTGCTGTTGCTCGAAGAGATCGGTGCGCCGTACGAGCTGCGCGTCCTCAACATGAAGGCCGGGGAGCAGCGCCAACCCGCTTATCTGGCGGTAAACCCGATGGGAAAGGTGCCCGCGCTGCTGGATGGCGACGCGTTGATCACCGAACAGGCCGCCATCTACATCTATCTCGCGGACCGCTTCCCACAGGCTGGGCTGGCGCCGGCGCTGAACGATCCGCTGCGCGGGCCCTACCTGCGCTGGCTCGCGTTCTATGGCGCCTGCTTCGAGCCGGCGGTGGTCGATCGCGCGATGCAGCGCGAGCCCGGCCGACCGGCTATGAGCCCCTATGGCGATTTCGATACCATGTTGAACACTCTGGTGACGCAGCTTGCCCACGGGCCATGGCTGCTCGGCGACCGCTTCACTGCGGCCGACGTGTTATGGGGAACCGCCCTGGCATGGACGACCGGCTTTAAGCTGGTGCCCGAACTGCCGGAGATCGTCGCCTACAGCGCTCGGGTGAACGCAAGGCCGTCGGTGGCACGGGTCAAGGCCAAGGACGCCGAGCTCGCTGCCTTGCAGGCGAACGATTGACAGGTCTCGACGCCGCCTGCCTCGGGCCGGGCCGGCGCATGGCCCAGCCCGGGACTGGCGGCAAAAGCTCAGGCCTGCGGCGCCACGCCGACGTAATGATACTGATGCAGGATATCGTCGGCCGGATAGTTCTTGTCCTGCTTGATCTGGAAGATGCTGATCGTGCGGTCGGTCAGGTCGCCATCCTTGTCGAACGAGATGCTGCCCTGCAGCGTCTTGACCTTCGACGTCTGGATCGCATCCCGGACCGTGTTCTTGTTGACCGGCTTGCCGGCCGCAACCACCCGCTTGATCGCATCCACGATCACCAGCCCGGCGTCATAGGCGGTGATCGCGTAGTCGTCCGGCTGGGTATGCCATTTGTCGTTGTATGCCTTCACCCAGGCCGCGGCGTCGGCATCCTCGGTGGTGTGCGGCGAGGCGATGGTGGCGTACCAGCCCTGGTTGGCGGGATAGCCGGCGCCGTTCAGCATCTCGACCGAATACATGCCGTCGCCGGCGCCCTTGATGACGTTCGGAATGATATCATGGGCCTGTTTCGCGAGCTTCACGCCCGCCTGGCCCACCCCACCATAATAGAGCGCGTCCGGATGCAGCGCCTTGATCTTGGTCAGCACGGCGGAATAGTCGGCCGCCTTCGGATCCAGCCGGTCGCGGCCAAGCACCTTGATTCCCTTGGCCTCGGCTTCCTTCTGGAAGGCATCCGCCAGCCCGACGCCGTAGGCGCCGCTGTCGTCCAGGATATAGACCGTCTTCACCCCCAACTTCTCGGCGAAGAAGTTGGCGAGCTCAGGACCCTGGAAGGCGTCGGTGGTGACGGTCCGAAAATAGATCGCCTTGCCGCCCGGCATGTACTCCGAAGCGAATTTCGGATCGGTGATGTCGGGATTGGTCGAGGACGGGGTGATGGTGGCCAGATCGCCCTCGCTCAGGATCGGCGCCATTGCCTTGCCGGCACCGCTCATCATCGGTCCGATCGCGGCAACCACGCCGTCGCCCATCATCTTGCGCGCGTTGGTCGCGGCCTGTGCCGGGTCGTACTGGCCGGCGGTCGCGGTCCCGTCATCGTAGGTGATCACCTGCAATTGATAGCCGGGGATTTCATGCTTCGCATTGGCGTCGTCGAACGCCATCTGCGCGCCATGGAGAATCCGAGTCGCGGACTCGGCGTCGGCGCCGGTCAGCGATAGGTCGATGCCGACCTTGACGACTTTCGCGGCGCCCTGCGCCCGAGCGGAACCGGTACCGGCGAGCGCCGCGGCGGCGCTTACAACAGCGAGGCGGGCAGCATCTCGTCGCGTGATCATGGCCAATCCTCCTTTATCCATTCTGCGAAGTTCATTCGCGGGGCCGGGATCAATGTCATGAAACAAGGCTCCCCGGAAGGCCCCCGACGACCCGGTCGGCCGCCTCTTCGGCGCTAGAGCAAGTTCAGGCTGAGTGGAAACGCCGCACCATCGTCCACCTCTCCCGCTTTGCGGGAGAGGTCGCCGCGCGGCAGCGCGGCGGGTGAGGGTGCCCGTGCGCTGCCGATTCCAGTCACAGTGAACGTGCTCTAGCGGCGAAACCGAAGGTCGATGCCGCGGGCCGCCCAGTCCGCCTCGATCGCGTCCATGTCGATGAAGCCCGACGGATTGGCGCGCGACGGCGAGCCGGCCAGCCCTGGCGCACGGGTGCGTCGCCACAGCCCGAGCAGCCGGCGCAGCTCCGCCAGCGGATCGGCGTGGTCATCGACCCGGAGGTCGAGATCCGGAAAGTCCTCGGTTGTGACCAGCTTCATCGCCGCCGACTGACGTCCGCGGCGATCGCCTCCCGCCGCTTCCCCGGCCTCCATCGCCGCCATCAGCCGTTCCGGCGAGTTCAGTTCCGGGTGCGCGAGCCACTCTTCGAGCGTGGTGGCGACCACCCGTTCGCCTGCCAGCATGTTACCGGCCACACTGATCCCCGGCGAGGCGAGGCTACCGCACCACTCGACGCAGTTCTGCCCGGTCCAGGCTGCGGTTCGGCCGTGCCGATCGACCGCATGCACCTGGCGCAGGCCGCGTCCTTCGTCACCGACCAAGGCTCCCTCGATGGCTGCTGCCGGCGACAGGCCGCGCGCGAGCCCATCCAGCACCGCCGGGCCGAGATAGCGGTTGGTCATCGACTGGGTGGAGACCGCGCCGACCCCGGCGCGAACGAAAGGACAGGATGCGCCGACCGCGAAGGCGCAGGTGGCGACCGCCACCGCGAAGCTGCCGGCGGACGGGTCGTGGACGACGATCGACCAGGTCATGCGCTACCGTTCCGAGAAGCCTGGCTCAGGATCGCCGCTACGGTTTCACTTGAACAGCCCGCTTTACCAGCCGATTCAATCCCCGATTCTCGCTCATCGTGACGGCCCACGAGCGCGTCCCTGCTCTCAGGTCACGGTCGCCGTTCCGGCCTCATTCCATTTGGTCGCCAAGAGCGCCCAGCGGCGTGGGCACGTCGTTTCAGAGCGTCCTCTCGTTCACCAGCACGACCGTGGTCTGGTTCTGAAGCGTGAGGTAGAGCGAACCACCCGAAACCTTCTGACTTTCGATGGGATTGCCGGTAAAACCGCTATAGGCGAAGGTGTCCTTGGTGGGACGGAAGTCATTGATCGTTACAGTTCCGCCGCCAACCGGCTCACTGAAATTGTAAGTAACAGCACCATCGATGGCATGTTCCCATGTCTCCAGCGAGCCACTGCCCACGAAGATTGTGGCTCCGCCTGGATCGGTAAGGACCTGGTCCGAGCCGGAACCGCCGATGAAGGTCAATCCGTTCTTACCTCCCTCGGTGACTCGCACGGTAGCCCCGCCGGCGCTGATCATGCTGCCGGCGAGATCGCTGATTTTGTAAGTGCCTCGAAGCAGGTCGAGCGTGGCCCGGCCGGCTCCTTCGTAGACGGTCATGTTGCCGTTGGTCGTCGCGACATCGCCGCCGATCAGCGACCCGCTGAACGCGGTAGAGGTGGTGGAAAGGGTGTAATCGAAGTTTACAACGGACTGATCTTCAGTCAGGTTGACATAGCCGGAGACGCCATGGATGTTTGCCTTGCCGCCTGGGAAGACCGTGAAGTTCTCGCCGCCTCCCCGCATGTCGAAGTTCTCTATCCCGTTAACATAGCTCGTCTCACTCTGGCCGATCGCCGTTGAACCGTTCACAGTGGCGATGCCGTAGATGTCGTAATTCGAATTGAAGCCGGCAACAGTAATGGTGTCATTACCAAAACTGAAATAGGTATTGCCGTTGCCGTTCGACTGGATCGTGTTGGTCGATCCGGCCCGCGTGTACACCGTCTGGGCACCATCGCCGCTGACCGCAACGCCACCCGACCCGCCATACACCGTTTCAAGCGTCGCATCTTCGATAACAGTCAAAAGGCCGCTGCCGCCGATCACGATGCGGTCCGGCTTCGTCAGGCTCATGGTCTGGTTGCCGGTCACAGCGCTCAGGTCGGTCATCTCCGCAACCGTCCCGGGTGGCGTAGTGCTGGTCGAGGCGGCGATCGTCCCACCCGAGGCGTTAACATTGCCACTCTGTGTCCCGATCCCGTTCAGAATCGTGCTGAAGTTCTCGATCGTGTTGTCGGTCACCGTGACCGGCGACGTGAACTCGTTGTTGACGACCTGAGCGGAAGGCCTATAGTTGTTGATGAACGTATTGTCCTGAATGACCACCTTCGAGTTGGCATAGGGCTCCATCGGGCCGCCGACATGAATCGCGATCGGCGCACTGGCATCCGGCCCCTTCTCGATGGTATTGCCTTGGATGATATCGTTGCCGGCTTCCGGCAAGTCGATGGAATAGCTCGCGGTGCCGGTCGGCCCGTCGATGATCTGGTTGTTCTCGATGATGTTGTTCTCGGCCCGGCTTTTCACCTCGTGGCCGACCACCGCATCCTCGGAGATGCTGTTGGTCATGATGAAGGTATTGATGTAGCCGATATAGAGGTTGTGGCTCTGGCCGTCGCCGGCGCCATTGTGATCGAACACACAGTCGTTGACGTCGATGGTTCCGGTGCCGTCGACGAAGGGTGGCGCCAGGATGCCGTCCTGGTTGTTCGAGAAACTGTCGTCGTCCAGCGTCAGGTTGCCGCTCTGATAGCGGATGCCGGCGCCGTTGGACGCTGTGGACTTCGCCCCCGAGAACGAAAAGCCCTCGATCGTGACGTTCGGGGCGGAGGTATCGGTGCCGATGATGAACAGCCCCTTGCTGACGTTGTACTTGCTGCTGCTGGGCTGCGGGACGATATCGACAGTGCCGCCGACCGCGGCAAAAGTCAGATTCTCGCCGATCTTGAGATCGCTGACCTCATAGGTCCCGGCGCTGACGTCTATCGTGTCGCCATTGGAAGCGGCGGCGACCGCCGCTTGGATCGTTTCGTACTCTTCACCCGTGCCTACAGTCAGAACACTCATTGCCCTCTAGCCCCCTGAGAGGATATTCGATTGAGATTCGTATCGTCGTCTTTATGAGACGGATAAGCAATAATCCTCCTGCGGTTATTTTTTGCTTAATCGCCGGAGATTTTAGCCGCCATCGGGACAGGCTCCTGCAATCTCGGTGGCGAGCCGGGACCTGAACGTGGTAATGAGCAGCAGACGCTGTTTTCTCGGCGGAATCAGGGGGGAGCCCATTGCGTCGGCAAAATCGGGCCTCCGGCAGTTGCCTTTGCCGCACGGCCGTAACCCCGCCGCCCTGCCAGGGAGTTCGATGAAGGTGACGCTGAACCGGGTCCTGGGCTCGCTTCTGGTCGCAGCCAGTCTTGGGCTGCTGCCGCTGGCCGGCCATGCTGCCGACTATTTGGCCAACGCGCGCACCGCCATCCAGACGGGCGATTTGAAGACCGCCCAGATCGAGCTGCGCAACGCCGTCCGTGCCGATCCGCAGAACGCCCAGGCGCGCTTCCTGCTGGCCGAGGTCCAGCTCCAGCTCGGCGATCCCACCGCCGCCGAGGAGCAGGCCAGACAGGCTCAGGCACGTGGCTATGATCCAGTGCTCACCACCCCACTCATTGGCCAGGCGTTGCTGATGCAGAACCGGCCCGGTGACCTGCTCAAGCAATTCACCCCGACCGGCAAGAACCCCAAGCTTGATTCCGTGATCGATTTCGACCGCGGCGCCGCGCAGATGACGCTCGGTCAGGCCGATGAGGCGCGCCAGTCGTTCGCCGACGCCGAGCGGCTCAACCCGGCGAACGTCCGGGCCTGGATCGCCGGCGCTCGGTTGGCGCTCGCCAAGGGTGACACCAAGGCGGCCCAGGATCAGGTCGAGCACGCACTGACGGCCGACGCGAAATCGGTCGAAGCGCGGGTGCTCAAGGCGCAGATGATGGCGCAAAACAAGGACATCCCGGGCGCGCTGGCGCTGCTTGATGCTACCATCGCGGACAGCCCGCCCGCCACCCCGGCCCGCTTAGTACGGGCCAACCTGCTGATCACCCAGAGCAAGTTCAAGGAAGCCAAGACCGACGATGACGCGGTGCTGGCGGTACTGCCTAACAGCATTGAAGGCCTCTACCTCAAGGCGGTGCTGGAGCACGAGGCAGGCCAGAATGCCGATGCCAGCACGGTGCTGATGCGGCTGGCGCCGACGTTCGACAACATGCCGCGCGGCTATTTCCTCCAAGCGCTGGTCCAGGAGAAGCTGGGGCAGTTGGCCCTCGCCGAAGACGCGGCTCGGAAATTCGTCGGCCATGAGCCGGCCGACCTCAACGGCGCCAAGCTGCTCGCCCGCATCGAGCTCGAACGCAACCGGCCGGACCAGGCGATCGAGGCGCTCAAGCGGGTCGTCGCCTCCGGCCAAGCCGATCTCCAGACTTACGATGTCCTGGCGCGGGCCTATGCCGCCGTAGGCCAGCCGCAGCCGGCCATCGACGCGTTGCGCAAAGCCGAAGCCCTCGCGCCCGACAATGTCCAGATCCGAAGCCAGTTGGCGTCCCTGCTGCTGGACGTCGGGCAGCCCGATCAGGCGACCGATGAGCTGGGTCACGCCTTCACGCTGGCGCCGAAACAGCCGGAGATCGCCGAGGCCCTGTTCGTGGCGGTACTCAGGACTGGCGATCCGGCCAAGGAAGACGCGACACTCGCCAAGATCCGGGCCGCCCAGGGCGATACGCCGCTGGTGCAGAACCTCGACGGATTGCTGAAGCTCACCCGGCTCGACGTCGCCGGCGCTCGCGCGACGTTCGAGGCAATCCTGCAAAAGGATCCCGATTTCCTGCCGGCAAAGATCAACCTCGCACGTGTGCTTGCCCTGCAAGGGGACGAGGCCGGCTATGAGAAGACGCTGACCGCGATCCTCGACAAGAACCCGGTGACCGAACCGGCGCTGACCATGATGACCGGGACGTTGGTGAATTCCGGCCGCCTCGATCAGGCGGTGAAGCTGCTCGAGCGCGCCCATGCCGCATCGCCGCAGGATATGCGGCTGACCCAGTCGCTCGGCGACCTCTATATCCGCGCCGGCAAGGCGCAACAGGCGCTCGACCTCGTCACCGCATTGTCGCCGAAGGGCGACGTGCCGCCGCAGCTTCTCGGGCTGCAAGCGGCGGCGCAGATCGCACTGAAGCAGACCGACCAGGCGCGCACCACGCTCACCCACATGCTGGACCTGCAGCCGCGGAACCTGACGGCGCGCCGACAACTCGTGGCTCTGCTGGTCCAGGCGGGCGACTACGAAGGGGCGCGCAACCTTATCAAGGCCGGCATGGCGGCGATGCCGGATACCTATCAGCTCTATCTCGACTACGCACTGATCGACCTGAAGACGGGCGGCATTAAGGCGGCTCTGACGACCGCTGATTCGCTCTATACCGAGAACCGCACCTTCACCCCGGCGCTGGCGCTCAAGGGCGACCTCTATCTGGCCAACAACCAGCCGGCGGACGCCGTCAAGGCCTATCAGGCGGCGGATGCCGCCTCGCCGTCCACCGCGTTGACGCTGCGGCTGGCCGGCGCGCAGTTGCGGGACAAACAAGCGGACGCAGCGGACAAGACGCTGACCGACTGGCTTGCCAAGCACCCCGATGACCTGGTGGTGGCGGAGCAGCTCTCCGGCCTGGAGATCAGCCAGCAGAAATATGCCGATGCAAAGACCACGCTGCAGGCGATCCTGGCGAAGCAGCCGCACAATGTTCCGGCGTTGAACAACCTCGCCTGGGTGGACCAGAAGCTCGGCGCAGGGGACGCCAAGGCGCTGGCGCAGCAAGCGTATTCGCTCGGGCCGAGCGCGCAGACGGCCGATACGCTGGGCTGGATTTTGACCACCGGCGGCGACCCTTCGAAGGGCGCGCTCCTGCTCCGGCAGGCCAACTCCAGCACGGACGACCCGCGCATCCAGTACCATTTCGCGGTGGCCCTGAAAGATACCGGGCAGAAGGATGAGGCGGTCAAGCTGCTGCAGCAGGTCGTGGCGGCGCAGGGGCAGTTCGAAGAAAAGACCGATGCGGCGAAACTGCTGACCCAGATAACAAAGGGCTCCTGATCGCACGACCTGCGCCGGCCGGTTGCCGCACCCGTGCTGCGTCTGCTGACCTTCTCGACACTGTTCCCGAACGCCGAGCAGCCAAACCACGGCATCTTCGTGGAGAACCGGCTGCGGCATTTGCTGGCCAGCGGCGAGGCTCAGAGCGAGGTGGTCGCGCCGGTGCCGTTCTTCCCCAGCGGCTCGGCGGTGTTCGGAGAATGGGGCCGGCTCGCCCATGTGCCTCGTCATGAGGTTCGGCACGGGATCGAGGTCCATCATCCGCGCTATCCAGTGATCCCACGGGTCGGCATGTCGCTTGCGCCGACCCTGCTGTACCGGGCGACGGGCCGGTTTCTGGACCGGCTGCTGGCCTGGGGTGCGCGGATCGATGCGATCGACGCACATTATCTCTATCCGGACGGGGTGGCGGCGGTCTGGCTGGGCCGGCGACTTGGGGTCCCCGTGGTGATCACGGCGCGCGGGACGGATGTGAACCTGATCCCGCGCTACCGCGTCCCGCGCCGGCTGATCCGCGGCGCGATGGCGGGAGCGGCGGGGCTGATCGCGGTCAGCGCGGCGCTGAAGGCGGCGATGGTGGGGCTAGGCGCGCCGGCTGAGAAGGTGACGGTGCTGCGCAATGGGGTGGAGACAGCGGTGTTCAGGCCCCCCGCGGACCGGGCGGCTGCCCGGGCGGCGCTTGGGCTGACGCGGCCGACGTTGATTTCGGTCGGGCACCTGATCGAGCGCAAGGGTCATCATCTGGTGATCGAGGCGTTGCGCGACCTGCCGGAGTGGGAGTTGATCGTGGCGGGCGATGGGCCGGAGCGGGCCCGATTGGCCGGGCTGACCCGGACGCTGGGGCTGGGCGAGCGGGTCCGGTTGCTTGGCGCGCGGCCACACGCGGAGCTGCCGGCGCTGTACGGGGCGGCCGATGTGCTGGTGCTGGCCTCGAGCCGTGAGGGTTGGGCGAATGTGCTGCTGGAATCGATGGCCTGCGGCACGCCGGTGGTGGCAACGAACATCTGGGGCAACCCGGAAGTGGTGCAGGAGCCTGCGGCCGGAGTGATCGTGGAGCGCGGCGCCGGAGCGATCGCGGAGGGGGTACGCCGGGTGGCGGCCGGGACGCCGGATCGTGCTGCTACAAGAGCGTATGCCGAGCGGTTCAGTTGGGATGAGACGACGGCAGGGCAATTGACGCTGTTCCGGCGAGTGGTGGAGGGAGGATGCGGGTCCAGCGCTTCCGGCTTGCAGCGACGCAGATGAGCATTCCCGCGGACCGGCACCCTCACCCGCCACGCTACGCTGGGCGACCTCTCCCGCAGGGCGGGAGAGGTGATCAGGTGCCGGTCCAAACGGGATGGCGCTTGGTCAGGAAGGCGTCCATGCCTTCGCGGAAATCGTCGCTCATGTAACACATGAGGATGAGGTCCTGGTCGCCCGGTTCTCCGGTTCTCAGGCGACGCAGCGATTCCTTGGTGGCGCGTAGGGTAATGGGCGCGTGGCCGGCAACGAGGCGGGCCAGTTCGTCGGCTCGGGCGGCCAAGGCCGTGACGTCTTCCAGCACTTCGGCGACGAGGCCGATGGATTTGGCTTCGTCGGCCTCGACCAGGCGGGCGGTGAAGATGATCTCGGTGACGCGCGCCGGGCCGATCAGTGCAGCGAGGCGGGCGAGGTTGCCCCTGGACAGGCAGTTGCCGAGGGTGCGGGCAATGGGAAAGCCAAAGCGGAGGTTGCGGGCGGCGATGCGCAGGTCGCAGGCGGCGGCGATGGCGGCGCCGCCGCCGGTACAGGCGCCGGCGATGGCGGCGATGGTGGGTTTCGGGCAGCGCTCCACTGCCTGCAGCACGCGGTCGAGGCGGGCTTCGTAGGCGATCGCATCATCCGGTGAGGTAAAGGCGCGGAACTGGGAGATGTCGGTGCCGGCGGCGAAGGCCTTGTCGCCAGCGCCGCTGAGGATCAGGGCGCGGATGTGGGGATCCTGGCCGGCGTTGTCGCAGATCTCGGCGAGGCGGTCGTACATGGCGAAGGTCAGAGCGTTGCGTGCCTCGGGGCGGTTGAAGGTGATGCGGGCGATGCCGTCTTGCAGGTCGTAGAGCAGATCGGGGGTCATTTTGGCGGCCTCTCTGGCTGCGGGGATTCCCTGCTATAGAGACGAGTCATGCCTGACGACACGTCTGGTCGGCCGGCCGTACCGGCGACGGGGTGGGACAAGGAACTGGCGGAGCTGCGGCGGCGCGAGGCGCTGGCCCGCGAGATGGGCGGGGCGGAGCGGGTCGCCCGCCAGCACGCCGGCGGGCGGCTGACGGTGCGCGAGCGGATCGAGCGCATGCTGGATCCGGGCAGCTTTCACGAGGTCGGGGCGATTGCCGGGGCGGCGGACTACGGGGCGGATGGGGAGATTGCGGCGTTCCGGCCGGCCAACTGCGTGTTCGGGCGGGGATTGGTCGATGGGCGGCCGGTGGTGATCGCCGGGGACGATTTCACGCTGCGGGGCGGGTCGGCGGATGCCTCGATCAAGGGGAAGCCGCGGCTGGCCGAGCAGATGGCGGCGGACCTGCGGCTGCCGCTGATCCGGCTGATCGAGGGGTCGGGCGGCGGTGGGTCGGTGAAGACGATCGAGACGACCGGGCGGGCGAACCTGCCGGGCGGGCTGGGGGAAGGGTCGTCGTTCGAGCTGTGCGTGGCGAATATGGGGCTGGTGCCGGTGGTGGCGCTGGGGCTTGGCTCGGTCGCCGGACTGGGGGCGGCGCGGCTGGCGGCAAGCCATTATTCCGTTATGGTCAAGGAGTTGTCGGCCGTCTTTGTGGCGGGACCCCCGGTGGTGGAGCGGTTGGGGGAGCCTCGGGGCAAGCAAGAACTGGGCGGGTGGGAGATCCAGACCGGGTGCGGCGCGGTGGATCATGCGGTGGAGACCGAGGAGGCGGCGTTCGAGGCGGCTCGGCGGTTCCTGTCGTATCTGCCGGGGTCGGTGTGGGAGCTGCCGCCTCGGGTGCGGGGGTGGGACGATCCGGGGCGGGCGGATGAGGCGCTGGCGGTTGCGGTGCCTCGGGACCGG
>Ga0335074_10013688_pt1 | contig 11398 bp, 10 predicted proteins | sample Lox_Sample_23_FD_206715 | JGI IMG/M metagenome (GOLD analysis project Ga0335074, IMG submission 206715) | Soil microbial communities from Loxahatchee National Wildlife Refuge, Florida, United States - Lox_Sample_2.3 | ecosystem: Environmental > Terrestrial > Soil > Wetlands | place: USA...
ATGACGTCGAGGCGCTGCCGGTGAGGCAGGTCACAGCGGATTTCCACTGCGTGACAAAGTTCACGGTGCCCGGCATCCACTGGGCGGGCGTGCCGACTGCCGAGATCCTGCGGCTCTACCCGCCGGCGGCTGCCGTGACGCACGTGATGATCTGGGCGGAGTTCGGCTACAGCGCCAACATCCGGATAGGCGACTTCGCGGCGGAGGACACGCTGCTCGCAACGCACCGGGACGATGCCAGGCTGACCGCCGAGCATGGATACCCGCTGCGGCTGGTCGTCCCGATGCTGTACGCGTGGAAGAGCGTCAAGTGGGTCCGTGCCATCGAGTACCTGACGGCGGACCGGCGTGGCTTCTGGGAGGAACGCGGCTACCACAACGTCGCTGATCCGTGGCAGGAGCAACGCTATTCATACCAGGAACGGGCAGGCGAGGGCCCGCCGCTCTGAGCCCCGGCGCGGCGAGGACGGGCTATCTAGCCGCCGTTTCCGCCGCCTCCGCCGCCGATGAGCCCGGAGAACAAGCCCACGTTGATGGTGATCGTCGATCCCTTCGGAGCCTGCCCGGTCGGCGAGTAGCTGACCACCTTGTGTCCCAGGCCGGACGAGTTCACCGTCACCGCGAAGCCCGCCGCGGTGAGTACCTGCTCAGCCTGGTTGACGTTCAGGCCGTCCACGTCCGGGACGTTTACCATCGGCGGACCCGCCGACACGTAGACGGTCACCACCTCGCCTTGCGTTATCGCCGTATTGGCGGCCGGGGACTGCCGGACGATCGTCCCGGATGGCTGTGAGCTATCGGAGACCGTGACGGGGTCGATGCTGTAGCCGCCCGCCTGCGCGGCGCCCTGGGCCGCGCTGAGCTGCTGGCCGACGAAGTTCGGCAGTGGCTGCCCGCTGCTGACCGTCAGCTGGACCGGCTTGTTGTCCGGCCAGCGCTGACCAGCGACCGGGTTCGTCGAGAGCACGATGCCCGCGGGGATCGTAGTCGAGGTCTGGTAAGCCGGCTGGCCCGGCGTCAGCCCGGCGGCCCGGAGGTCGTGGTCGGCCTGGGCCAGTGACTGGCCCGTCACTTGCGGCACCGTGACCAGGACCGGTCCGAGGGACGGGATGATCGTGACGGTGCCGCCGTGCTTGATCTGAGCCCCGGCGGCCGGATCGGTGGAGATGACCTGGCCGGCCGGCACCGTGTCGCTGTGCCGGGCGGCGCGCGTGACCACGGTCAGCCCGGCATTGCGCAGGTCAGCGCGGGCGCTGCTGACTGTCAGGCCGGCCACCGACGGGACGCTGAAGTACTGGCCGCTGGCCGTCCACCAGACACCGATGCCGATCACCAGGACGGCCAGGACGATCAGGATCCGCTTGCTGAACAACCAGCGTTGCAGGAACGGATCGCGATAGCGCCGCTGACCGCTGCCGCCGCGACGGCCCGCGTAGCCCCTGTCGGTCGCGAAGTCCTGCTCGAAGCCGGCCGGAACGATGAGGGTGTGGTTCGCCGCGTATCCGCTGCCGGGCTGGGCGGGGTAGCCGCCGGACTCCGGGTCCGCGCTGCCGCGCACCGGACCCGTAGTGTCCAGCCCCGGCCTGGCATGCGCGCCTGTCCTGCCGTTGGCCGGCGATCCGTTGGCCGGCAACCCGTTAATCAGCGACCCGTTAGTCAGTGATTGACCGTCCTGCGCGCGCCCGCCCAGCAGGATCTCGCCGGTCACCGGGGTGCCAGCGGCGGTGCCCGCGTCTGGGCCCTGGCTGTCGGTCACCGGCCACGGGCCGGACTCGCCGGGTTCCTTGGCGCGGCCGGGTTGCGCGGGAAGCGGCATGCCGCGGCGCACTTCGGTGATGGCCTTCAGGTAGTGCCGAGCGTCCGGCGGACGCAGTTCCGGGTCGCGCGACGTGCCGAGCGCGACCAGCGAGTCCAGTGCCGCGGGCAGTTCCGGGACAACGCTGGACGGAGCCGGGACGACAGCGTTGACGTGCTTGTAGGCCACTGCGAGCGGAGACTCGCCGGTGTGCGGTTGCTCTCCGGTGAGCATCTCGAACAGCATCACCCCGGCCGCGTAGACGTCGCTGCGCTCGTCAGAGGAGTTGCTGGCGACCTGCTCGGGCGCCAGGTAGGCGGCCGTCCCGATGAGCAGGCCGGTCTTCGTGTGGCTGACTCCCGCCGCGGCCCGCGCCAGGCCGAAGTCAGCCACCTTGACTGACTTGCCGTTGCCGAGCAGTACGTTCTCAGGCTTGACGTCCCGGTGGATGATGCCGGCATCATGCGCCGCGGCGAGGCCGGCCAGCACGCGCTCGATGATGTCGAGGGCCTCGCGCGGGTTGAGCCGTCCGCGCGCGACAATCAGGTCGCGGAGTGTCGGCCCCGGCACGAACTCCATGGCGATGTAATGCAGGTCGCCGGTGGAGCCCTGGTCGAAGACAGCGACGACATTCGGGCTCGACAGCCTGGCGACCGAGCGTGCTTCGCTGATGAAGCGCCCGACGAAATCCTGGTCCCGCGCCAGCTCCGGATGCGCGATCTTCAGCGCGACCGTGCGGTCCAGCCGGATGTCGCGGGCGTGGTACACGGTCGCCATGCCGCCACGGGCAATCTGGGACTCGACCAGGTAGCGGCCGTCCAGCAGTTGCCCGATCGGTGCCGACAACGTCGTATCCATCGGGAGAATTGTAGGGTGCTCGTGACGTTCCGCGCCCGGGTAACGACGTGGCAGAGCCTCTCGGGGGTGCTGCGTGGCCCGGTTATTGTGCGCCCCGCGCCTGCCGGTCGTGACCTGCTGAGACGTCAGTTACCGGCCGGCGGGCGGGGAGGAAGCGAGTGCGTACCGGCGGCGCGGCACCCGGCCCGCGAGGAATGCCAGCCGTCCGGCCGTTACTGCCAGCCGCATCGATTCGGCCATCAGCTCAGGGCTGCGCGCCCGGGTTACTGAGGTGGCGAGCAGCACCGCGGCGCAGCCCAGCTCCATCGCGATGGCGGCATCGCTGGCGGTGCCGATTCCGGCGTCCAGGATGACAGGCACGCTAGCCGACTCGACGATCAGCTCGATGTTGTGCTGATTACGGATGCCAAGACCGGATCCGATGGGAGATCCGAGCGGCATCACGGCGGCGCACCCGATCTGCTCGAGGCGCCGCGCCAGGACCGGGTCGTCGCTGGTGTAAGGCAGCACGACGAAGTTATCGGTGACAAGTTGCTCGGCCGCGGTCAGCAGCTCAACCGGATCCGGCAGCAGCGTTCGCTCGTCGGCGATCACCTCGAGCTTGACCCAGCTGGTGCCGAGCGCCTCACGGGCCAGCCGGGCTACCCGGACTGCCTCCGCGGCGGTGAAGCAGCCGGCGGTGTTCGGCAGGACCCGGATGCCCCGTTCGGTCAGCAGGTCAAACACGGACCCGGCCGACGACGGCGCCACCCGGCGCATGGCGACCGTGGTGAGCTCGGTGCCGGAAGCGAGCAGGGCCCGGTCCAGCACGTCGAGGCTCGGCGCGCCGCCGGTGCCCATGATGAGCCGGGAACTGAACGTTTCCCCGGCGATCTGCAGCGGATCGTCCACCCTCAGCCTCCTTGCACCGCGGTCAGCACTTCGACCTCGTCTCCGTCCGACAGCGTTGTGGAATTCCACGCCGCGCGCCGCACTACGTCACCGTTGACTGCCGCCGCAAGGCCTGATTGCGAGCTGGTCAGCAGAGCTACTGCCTGCGCGAGCGACAGCGGGCCAGTGACCTGGTGCGGTTCGCCGTTGATGATCACCTGCATGCCGCAGTCTCCTCCGGGTGCCCCGCCCGCGCAGCGGCTCGCATGCCGTTGGCGTGTGCCCGGAACCGGTCCGCCCTGAACGCTGCCCAGATCGGATCCGTCGTGCCGGTGCGCAGGTACGCGGCTACGGTGTCGGCCGTGACCGGGGCGAGCAGCACACCGGCGCGGAAGTGGCCGGTCGCCAGAACCAAGCCGGGAAGCTCGCTCTGGCCCAGCACTGGCGAGTTATCCGGCGTGCCCGGCCGCAGCCCTGCCGTCATGTCCTGCAGCTCTAGCTCGGTGATGCCAGGCACCAGCGTGCGCGCGTCTCGCAGCAGTTCCCAGACGCCGCCAGCCGTCACGGTAGTGTCCGGCCCGAGCTCCTCCTGGGTGGCGCCGATCACCAGCTCGCCGCTGTCACGGGGCACCAGGTACACGCTCGACCCGCGGACCACGCCGCGCACGGTCCGCCGCAGCAGCCCTGGCGGCAGCCCGGCTGCTGCTGCCTGTCCGGTCGTCCTGAGGCGGATGATCTGGCCCTTGACCGGGCGAACTGGCGGCGCGACCCCCGCTGGCAGGCCAGGCAGCCCGGCTGACTCCCAGCCAGCCGCGAGCACGATCCATCGCGCGGCGATGACGCGGTCATCAGCCAGCCGGGCGCCGCCGGCCCGTCCGGCGGTACAGCAGATCTCGGTGACGGCCTGGCGCACCAGCTGAGCGCCACTGCGTTCGGCTGCATCCAGCAGCGCCACGGCAAGCAGCCTCGGGTCGACTGAGCCGTCATCCGGTGCCAGCAAGCCACCCCGGACCGCAGGGTCGAGCATCGGCTCTTCCTCGCGGCAGTCACGCGCGCTCAGTTGCTCCAGGTGCACGCCGAACGACTCCTGCAGTACCCGGGTTTCGGCCAGCAGCGCCAGGTCATCGCTGTCGTATGCGACCTGGAGGGTGCCTGCCTGCCTGAAGCCAGCTGGCAGGCCGGTGACGTCTTGCAGCTCGCTGATGAAGTCCGGATACCGCCGCAGCGACTCCTGGCCGAGGGCGAAGATCTCTCGCTCGGCATAGGCTGCCTCGGCGATCGGCGTCAGCATGCCCGCCGCGGCGTGGGTGGCGCCCAGGCCGGGCCGGGGATCCGCGATCACGACGGACAGCCCTTGCTGGGCCGTGCGCCAGGCGATGCTCATGCCGATGACTCCGCCGCCGATGATCAATGCGTCGCATTCGGCGGGTACCGGAACGCTCAAGTTCGGCTCCCTTCGCCGGCATGACCCGGATCAGGTTCCTGCGGTCGGCGGCTCCGCAGCCGCCCTCTCAGTCCGGTCCGCACCGGACTCCCGCGCGATAGCTCCTAGCCTAGCCGTCCGTGCCCGTGCAGCCGCGCCGAAACGAGCCTCCACCATGATCACGAAGGATCTGTCGGCTGTTTGCCGACAGATCCTTCGTGATCATGGTGCGCTGACGAGCCGCGGAGTGACGGATGTCCAGATTCGGCCGGAATCCGAGGTCCGGAGCAGGTGCGGCACCGCTTCCGTACCGCCGCCCGGGTAGGTCCAGCTGAACCCGGCGCGCAGGCTGACGAAATCGAAGTCATCCCAGTTCCCGAACCGCATTCCCTGACGGACCGTGGTCCAGGTCAGGCCGCCGTCGGTGGTGAGGTAGAAGTCGCGGCCGATCGTGCCCTGGGATCCGGCGGAAACCGCGATCCCGTCGGCGGAGGAGAAGAAGCGGACACGCGGATAAGGGCCAGCGCCCGCGGGCATCCGGAGTGCCTGCCAGTCCTCGCCGGAGTTGGCGCTGACCAGCAAGTACGCCCCGGTCGGATAGACGCCGATGACCAGGAACACGGCGTGCCCGGCAAACTGCGGCGGGGAGATATCGCAGCCACTGGGCTGGCAGGCTCCGGCAGCCGGCGGCAGGGTGGCCGGCGCCCAGTGCCCGCCGCCGTCTGCCGATGCCAGAACGTCGTCCGGCCCGCCCGGGCAGGAGCTGGTGATCCAGCCGGCCAATGCCGACTGGAAAGCAACCCCGACCTTGTCGCACCCGACCGGAAGGCCGCTGCGATCGAGAGCGCCTCCGGCTATCCGTGCCGACTTTGCGGCCAGCGACCAGTGCAGCCCGCCATCCGTGCTGCGGTACAGCGTGACCGGATTCTGATTCATCGCCTCGCCGAGGCTGTCCAGCAGCCAGCCACGCCGCGGACCGGCGAAGTCGATTCCCACCGGCTGTCCGGCAGCGCCCACGGCGGGGGACTCCCGCCACGACTGACCGCCGTCGGTGGTGCTGAACACATGCGTCTTCGCCGGCCCGCTGCTGTTGCCGGTAGTGACTACTAGCCAGGCTCGCCGGGCTGTTGCGGCTTGCAGGAGCGTCTCGCCTGTCGCGAGCACCGATACGGCCGCCGGGGGAGTGACGGCCGTCCATGTCCGTCCGCCGTCCGCCGTCCGGGCGACTGCCAGCGTGCTGCTGTGATCCGGGTTCGACGGCCAGACCAGGGCCCAGCCCGTCGTCATGGAGATCATCTGCAGCGCGTCGATCCACACCGCCGATCCTGCGCGTGCCCGGGCTGGTGTCGAGGCTGACGGCGAGCCAGCCGCTTCTCGGCTCGGTGCCTCGCCGCGTGGCCGGGCGCCACCAGACCCGCCGCATCCGCTCACGCTAAGTGCGAGCGCGACTACGAGCCCTGCGGTCGCCGGGCCGCGAACGGCGCGGCTGCCATGACGGGCCTTGTGCTGCCGGATCATCTGACTCGCCCCCGTTTTGCGGCACGATGTACTGGGCCAGCTGCGGACTGCGTGGCTCACTACCGTGTTGGTTGCTACTGGGACTGCCGGAGGGCTCGCGCGGTTGCGGGCTGTGCTGGCCGGGCGGTGTCGGCTGAGCGGGCGGGAGAAACGATGCGGAGATGACCGGGCCGGCGAAGGTGGTCGTGGTCGGGGCCGGGCTAGCCGGGCTGCGGGTGGCCGAGGAGCTGCGCGCGCTCGGTTACCAGGGCGCCCTGACGCTGATCGGCGCTGAGCAGCGACCGCCCTACGACCGGCCGCCGCTATCGAAGAAGGTGCTGACCGGTGAGCTGGACGACACTGGCCTCCGGCCGGACCTCGGGGCGCTCGCTATCGATCTGCGCCTCGGTGAGACCGCGGTCGAGCTAGGGAACCGCGTCGTGCGCACCGACGCTTCGACGTACGAGTGGGAGGCGCTCGTGCTGGCGACCGGGGCGGTGCCGGTCCGGCTGCCTGGCGACGGACCGCAGCGCGTACTGCGGACCGCGGATGACTCGCTGGCCCTGCGCGAGCTGCTGCAGCCAGGGATGCGGCTGGTAATCATCGGGGCCGGATGGATCGGAGCGGAGCTGGCAACGGCGGCGGCGGCCAGGGGCGCCGTGGTTACGGTGCTGGAGGCGGCAGCCGCGCCGCTGGCCGCTGCCGTCGGGTTCGACGTGGGCCTGGCAACCGTGCCGTGGTACGCGCAGGCTGGCGCCGAGCTGCGCCTTGGGCAGAGCGTGGCAGCCGTCAGGCCGGACGGCGTCGCGCTCAGTTCTGGCGAGATCGTGCCTGCAGACGTGGTGGTGACAGCTGTCGGAGTGCGCCCGGCAGTGTCGTGGCTGGCCGGCTCTGGCGTCCGGGTGGAGAATGGCGTGGCTGCCGACGCGCAGTTGCGGACCTCGGTTCCCGGCGTGTTCGCGGTGGGCGACTGCGCCTCGTTCTGGTCCCGCCGGTATCAGCGGCAGCTCCGGTTTGAGCACTGGGACATTGCGCTGCATGCGCCCGAGATTGCGGCCGCGAACATCCTGGGCGGGAGTGCCGAGTACGACCCCGTTCCGTACTTCTGGTCGGAGCAGTTCGGTCGGATGGTGCAGTACGTGGGCTGGCACGGTGCGGCGGAACGCCTGGTCTGGAGGGGTGATCCGGGCGGCGCCAAGTGGGCAGTCTGCTGGCTGGCCGGCGGCAGGCTGGCCGCGGCGCTGACTGTCGGGCTGCCTAAGGACCTGCTGCAGTCGCGCAGGCTTATCGAGGCGGGCAGCCGGGTCGATCCGGACAAGCTGGCTGATCCGGGTATTGCGATCCGGGACAGTGCGATGGCGGACTGATGCCGGGGCTTTGCGCTGCAGCGGGGGGCGATTGGCGATCCGATTACTCTCCGCGCCGGACTTGACACCGATGGGTAGGTTTCGGCGGTGACGGGATGTGGGAAGCTGCAGACGTGGCACAGATCGACCTTTCAACCGACGCGAACGTCGGCGCCTGGCTCTCGGTTCCCGATGTTGCCGGGCGGCTCGGCCTCCCGGTCAGCCGAGTCAAGCAACTGCTGCGCGATCGCAAGCTGCTTGCGGTGCAGCGCCCGAACGGCGAGTTCGCTATCCCGGCCGCCTTCCTCGACGGAGACCAGGTCATCCACGGCCTCGGCGGCACGCTGACGCTGCTGTTCGACTGCGGGTTCTCTGACACCGAGGCGATGAGCTGGCTATTCACGGCGGATGAGACGCTGCCGGGTACGCCGGTCCAGGCACTCACCGAGCACCGGCGCACTGAGGTGAACAGGCGGGCCCAGGCGCTAGCCTTCTGAGCGTGTCGGAGCGCCCAGAGCACCTGCAGTCCCGGCTTGCGGCCTCGCGGCTCTACCTGTGCACTGACGCCAGGGAGCGCGAGGGTGACCTGGCCAGGTTCCTTGACCAGGCGCTGAGTTCCGGCGTGGACATCGTCCAGCTCCGGCAGAAGGGCCTTGAGGCAGGCCAGGAGCTGCGGTACCTGGAGGTGTTCAGGCAGGCGTGTGCTGCTCACGGCGCGCTGCTGGCGGTCAACGACCGGGCCGACGTGGCCTACGCCTGCGGTGCCGACGTGCTGCACCTGGGTCAGGACGACCTGCGGGCCGAAGTCGCCCGCGCGATTCTCGGACCCGGCCCGCTGATCGGGCTCTCGTCGCATGCGGCGCCGGAAACGGCTGCGGCCAGCACCGAGCCGGCCGCCGACTATTTCTGCACCGGGCCGGTCTGGCCGACGCCGACGAAGCCGGGACGTCCGGCTCCGGGGCTGGACCTGGTCCGGTACGCGGCCAGCCTCCGCACGTCGCGGCCCTGGTTCGCCATCGGCGGCATTGACGAGGGCAATCTGGACCAGGTGCTCGACGCTGGCGCAAGCCGGATCGTGGTGGTGCGGGCTATCACCGAAGCGGACGACCCGGGGGCTGCCGCGGCGCGCCTGGCTGCGCGGCTGAGGCTGGCCGGCTGAGGCTGGCCGGCTGAGACTGGCCCGCTGACACTGGCCCGCTGACCTGACCGGAACCGCGTGCTGCCGCAGCGGAGCTGGCCTGCGCGGCGAAGCTGACCGCGCAATCTGCGGGTGACCGGGACTGCGGCGGCGGACTGCCCCGTTCCCGGAATGGTGGTGGTTTTGTTATTCCTCGCGGTCCGTCGCGGTGACGGCGAGCGCCGCTAGCGCAGACTTCGCCTCGTCGGTGATGGGCGCGCCATCGAGGGCCGAGACGGCTTCCTTGACGCTGGCGGCGATCAGGCCTTCACATTCGTTGACGGCGCCGGTGTCGGCGAGCACGGCCTTGACCTCTGCCGCGCCGGCCGGCGTCAGCGCCCGGTCGCCGAGGCGCTCCTCGAGCAGCCGGGCCTGCCTCGCGCTGGCTCGCTCACTGGCCAGGGCCATCAGAACGGTCCGTTTGCCCTCGGAGATGTCACCGCTGGTCGGTTTGCCCGTCCTGGCCGGATCGCCGAATACCCCCAGCAGGTCGTCACGCAGCTGAAAGGCGATGCCGAGCGGGATGCCGTACTCGGTAAACACTGCTGACACCGCTTCGGCCGTAGCGGGCGACGACGCCGCGAGCAGCGCGCCCAGCTGGAGCGGCCGCTCAATCGTGTACTTGGCCGTCTTGAAGATGATCACGCGCATCGCCTTGCCGACCGAGCTGCTCCTCGTCGCCTGGCTGAATATGTCGAGGTACTGCCCGGCGGCAACCTCCGTCTGCATTGCGTCCAGGGCGCGCTGGCCGCGCTGCAGCACCTCGGCGGGGAAACCGCTGGCGTGGTACATCTGGCCGGTCCAGGACAGCAGCATGTCGCCGATGAGGACTGCCGCCGCGGTGCCGAACTGGTCGGCTGCCGCAGGGTTCGCTGCCGCAGGGTTCGCTGGCGCCGGGTTCGCTGCGGCCAGGCGGGCGCTGAACTGCCGGTGGAGCGCAGGCTGGCCGCGCCTGGTGTCGCTGGCATCCATCACGTCGTCGTGGACGAGCGCGCTCGCCTGGAGCAGCTCGAGCGACGCTGCGGCCGTGTAGATCTCGGCGCAGTCCTGGCCGCCGGCGGCCCGCCAGCCCCAGTAGCAGAACGCCGGGCGCAGCCGCTTGCCGCCGGACAGCAGGCCCTGCATTGCCTCCAGGCAGGGCTGCAAGTCATCGCCGATCGCGGCTAGCGCGGCACCCTGGCGGTGCAGGAAGCTGTCCAGCGCACTCGCCACCTGGTGGCGGATGTCCGCCAGCCGCGCCGGGCCCTGGCTGGCTCGGTCAATGGCCATGTTTCTGCAGCGTAGACCTGTTACCGGGTGCTCTGTCCGGCGCAGGGGCACTGGTTGCGGATAGCCTGCCACCATGCCTGTTGGTCCTGCCCCTGCGATCAGAGACCTGCTTGCCGCTGGCCGGCAGTCGTTCTCGTTCGAGTTCATGCCGCCGAAGACGGAAGCCGAGGAGGAGCGGCTCTGGCTGTCGATCCGCCAGCTTGAGCCGCTGAGGCCCACGTTTGTCTCAGTCACGTACGGCGCCGGCGGCTCGACCCGAGACCGAACGGTCCGGGTGACCGGGCGCATCGCTGCCGAGACGACGCTGACTCCGCTCGGCCATCTCACTGCGGTCAACCACTCCGTCGCCGAGCTCAGGCACGTCATCGGCTCCTACGCGGACGTGGGCGTTCGCAACATGCTGGCGCTGCGGGGCGATCCGCCGGGCGACCCCGCTGCCGAATGGCTGGCGCATCCCGACGGCCTGAAGCACGCCGATGAGCTCGTCAGGCTGATCCGGGCGTCGGGCGATTTCTGTGTGGGGGTTGCCGCGTTTCCCGAGCAGCACCCGAGGTCGCCAGACTGGGACACCGATGTCGACCGTTTCGTCCGGAAGGTGGGCTCAGGCGCGGATTTCGCGATCACGCAGATGTTCTTCTACCCCGAGGACTACCTGCGCCTGCGGGACGAGGTCGCAGCACGGGGCTGCGACGTGCCGATCATCCCGGGGATCATGCCGATCATCAGCGTGCCGGGGATCGAGCGAGCGGTGCTGCTGTCCGGGTGCAAGTTCCCGGCGGAACTGGCGGCTGAGCTGCACGCGCATGCCGACGACAAGGCAGCAGTCCGCAAGATCGGGGTGGAATTCGCCGCCGCGATGTGCGAGCGGCTGCTCGCCGAGGGCGTGCCGGGCCTGCACTTCTATACGCTGAACGGATCGCGGGCGACCAGGGAGATCTACCAGGTGCTCGGCCTCGGCCCGGCTGTCCCCGCCTGACCAGCGGCCGAATCCTGATTGGCGAGCGGCAGCACGGCGCCCATCACCGCGTAAGGCGGGCCGCCTCCCGGGAAAAGGAAGTTAATGAGCAAGTCCTCGAAGCCGAGGCTGTAATACAGCTTCCTGGCGGGGGTCGGTGCATCCCTGGTGGATAGGAGCGCCGTCCGCTCAGTCCGGCCACCGGTCA
>Ga0335074_10013690_pt1 | contig 11398 bp, 10 predicted proteins | sample Lox_Sample_23_FD_206715 | JGI IMG/M metagenome (GOLD analysis project Ga0335074, IMG submission 206715) | Soil microbial communities from Loxahatchee National Wildlife Refuge, Florida, United States - Lox_Sample_2.3 | ecosystem: Environmental > Terrestrial > Soil > Wetlands | place: USA...
CCGATATCGTTTCGCCTGCGGCCTTCCTTCAAATTGTGAGTCATCGGCCGGCGCCGGGAATGTAGGTGTAGTGGACTTCGGTGGGGCCGTGAGCGTCGCCGGTGAGGTCGTGGGTGTGCCAGACGACGCTTTCCGCAGCGACTTCAGGATGCTTGCCGAGGAATTCGAGCGCGTAGGTTGAGGCGGTTGGGTCATCCTTCTGGTCGGCGAACTTGGCGGACTCGATCTGGGCGCGCTGCTTGTCGCCGAGGCGGCGGTAGAGGATGGCGAGCTGGTAGTGGGCGGCGAGGTCGTCGGGGTCGATCTGCTGGAGCTTCTCGTACTGGTCGCGGGCGGCGGCGTAGTCGTGCTTCTGGAAGTAGCTGAAGCCGAGCTCGCGGAGACCGTCGCGAGAGCGGGGATATTTGGCGAGCATGGCTTCGAGATCGGTGATGGCCTGATCCACCTGGCCGGCATTGCGCTCGACGAGCGCGCGATAGTAGAGAGCGCGAGGATCGCCGGGCAGGAGGGTGAGCGCGCGGGCGAGGTTGGCCTTGGCGTCGTCGTAGCGTTCCCAGGAGATTTCCACTACGGCCATGTTGGTCCAGGCGTCGGCGTAGGCAGGGCGAAGAATGGCTACCTGCTCAAAGGCGCGGACGGCGGCCTGATACTGCTGTGCATCGAGCAGGGCGATGCCGTAGTTGTTCCAGCGCATCCACTCGGGGTTCTCATCGGGGCCGGGAGCGACGGGTTGATTGTCGCCGACGCAAAGGGTGCGGGTTTCGCTGGCCATCTCAATGACGGGTTGGGGGTAGTGCTTGCCGGCGGGCATTGTGGGGTCACCGGTCATCGCGTAATCGACGAAGTGCTGATCGAAGCGACGGTACTTCACTGCGGCGGTGATGGTGAATTTGCCAGCAAGGCCTTTGGGCAGACGGAAGCGATAACGGACAACCTGCGAGCGGCCGGACTGGATGGTGTTGTTGTAGGCGAGCACGCGGTTGTGCCAGATCTGGTGAAGCCCGTTGAGCGTGCCGTTCACGTTGATCAGGCGGTTGGTGAAGGAGTGGGCGGAGGGATCGAGGTCACCGTCGGGCTGAATGAAGCCGCTCTCGACGAGGGTCTTGCCGGAGCCGTCCTTCACCGTGAAGTCGACCCAGGACTCGTAGAAGTCGCGCTGCTCGGGAACGAGGGAGTGGCCGATGCCCTTGTTCTGGATGACGATGTCGGCGGTGAGGGTTTCGCCGGGCGCGATGGCGAAGTGGGTCAGGCCGAGGGGAGCGACCAGAACCTGATCAGAGGACGTGGCGGCGGCGCTTTCTTTCTCCAGGGCGAAGATATCGACGTTGAGGACGCCTTTGCCGTCGGGACCTTTGCGGAGGAATTCGACGAGTTTGGCGGCCTGGTCAGGGAAGTTGTAGTACGCGGGGACGAGCGAGTTGCCGCCGAGCCAGCGGTGCGACGCGAAAGTGCCGTCCTTGGCGCCAGGATCGTCCGCGCCTTCGCCGGTGCGCGGCATGTGACAAGTCTGGCAGTTGGAGACCACGTCCTTGCGATAGAAGGGAAGCGGCGACTGCTTGCTGAAGCTGGCGGACTGCCATTCGTCGTAGACGGAGAAGGCGCGGAGCCACTTGTAATCGTCGAGCTCAGCGGGGATGGCTGCCTTGTGGCAGGCGGCGCAGAACTCGGGCGTCTTGAGCAGCGGCCTCATGACTGCTTTGGAATGGCGGTCGAGGTGGGCGAGGATTTCGGCGTCGGACACAGGGCGAGTGATGGGCGCACCGTTTTCATCTACGAGGACTGCGGGAGGGCCCATGACATAGCTGCCGGTTCCGGTAGTGTCAGTGGACTGGATGGAGTGGCAGGCGGAGCAGGTGACACCTTCGTCTTCAAATGGGCGCTTCTTGGGCATGCCCTGAGAGAGATCGCCGGAGAAGAGAGCAACCGGATTGTGGCAGCCTTCGCAATGGCGCGAGAACTGGACGCCCTTCTCATCGATAAGCGCGTTGACGTTTTTGAGGTACCAGGGAGCGCGGAAGCTGTTGGAGTGGACCGACTCGCGCCACTGGGTGTAGGCCGCTTTGTGGCAGTGGCCGCAGTACTCGGCGGTGGGGAAGCTATGGGGGTTCTGGAACTGGCCGTTCCAGGTCATCGCGTTGGAAGGAAGAAACGGCGATTCCTTGCCGAAGGCGTAGTTGTAACGGTGGGAGATGCCGTCGTCGAACGGCGTCACCGGGCCGGTGACCTTGATGGCCGCGGTGTACGCGGCGGGGTAGTTGGGCCAGTTGGAATTGGTGTCTGGAGGCGGGGTAGAAGGCGAAGGACCGGGAGGATTGGAAGCGGCGCGGACAACCCAGGTGACCGGGAGACAGGCTGACAAGGCAAGGATGAACAGCGCGGCGCGGTGCAGGGTAGTCTTGAGCATCGGGCAACGATCTCCGGGGAAATCTGTACCCGGCGGCAATGCGTTGGGATGGGCGCCGGGACAGAAGAAGCGTAGCAGGAGGGGGGAAACTGCGTGTCCATCGAAGGGTGGAGGGCGGTGTGAGCTAGCGCACGCAAGCGGGCTGCCGAATCAGCGGGTGGTTCACAGTTTGGGATAAGTGGTGGAAAAGCGGGGCTGAATGGTGTGCGCCGAATCACATGTACTTAGCCAAACGACCCCTCAAACTGATAGCCTTGAGTGAGGAAAGCTACTGAGCGCGACAATGGCCACAAGTCCTTATTTTTCACTTGCCGTCTTGTTTGCGGCAGCGCTGGGGTTCGGCCTGGCGCCGTTGGGGCTGGCGTGGCTCTGGGCACGGGTGTTCTCGCCGGCGAAGCCCAATGCCATCAAGAACGCGATCTACGAGTGCGGGCTGGAGTCGAAGGGCGATGCCTGGGTGCAGTTCCGCTCGGCCTACTACCTCTACGCCATCATCTTTCTAATCTTTGACGTGGAAGCAGTGTTTCTGCTGCCGTTTGCGGTGGCGTTTACGGGTTTGGGCATGGCGGCATGCCTGGCGATGCTGGTGTTTGTGCTGCTGCTGGTGGAAGGGCTGGCGTGGGCGTGGGCGAAGGGCGTGCTGACTTGGGCGTGAGGCAGAGTTCGCAGTTCACAGTTCGTAGTTCACAGTAATGAGTGCGCTGTGGGTTGGAAACTGTGAACTACGAACTGTGAACTGCGAACTGGAGCGAAGCGACTTGGTTGATCAGAATCTGAAGATAGAACTCGGCAAGCAGGGCATCTTTGTGACGACCATCGAAGAGCTCTACAACTGGGGCCGGCGAAGCTCCGTGTGGCCAATGCAATTCGGGCTGGCGTGCTGCGCGATCGAGATGATTGCAACCACGATGGCGCGCTACGACCTGGCGCGGTTCGGGGCGGAGGTGTTCCGGCCGTCGCCGCGGCAAGCAGATTTGATGATCATCTCCGGCACGGTGACGAAGAAGATGGCGCCGCAGGTGGTGCGACTTTACAACCAGATGGCCGAGCCGAAGTACGTGATCGCGATGGGCGCATGCGCCATCTCGGGCGGGCCGTTCAAGCAGGGTTACAACGTGCTGAAGGGGATTGACCGCTATATTCCCGTGGACGTGCACATTCCGGGATGCCCGCCGAGGCCGGAAGCGCTGATTCAGGCGTTCATGACCTTGCAGAAAAAGATTGACGGGCAGAGCCTGACGGGCGCGGATCGGCCGAGGCACCTGGATGCGAATGCACAGAGCGAGTTTCCCGTGCCGGAACCGGGCGAGCACGATCTGGAGCCGGCATCGAATCCGGGCGTGTGGACGGTGCCGGTGGTGATTCGATGAGGGCAGGGAGTAGGGAGTAGGGAGTAGAAAGCCGGCCAGCTGGGCCGAGGGAATTGAAGTTTGAAGAGCATGGAAGAGATCAAGGCGGCGATTGAGGCGGCGGTGGCGGGCGCGGGGGTGACGATTGTGCGCAACGAGAGCCCCAGCGGGCAGCATTCACTGTTGATCGATCCGCCGCACGCGGTGCCCGTGGCGCGGTTCTTGAAGGACGGCGAACTGAAGCTGGATTTTCTCTCCAACGTGACCGGCGTGGACTGGCTGGACAAGGAAGTTGCGGAGAAGGTCAAGGTCACGAAGCAGGTTGCGAAGGAAGTGGACAGTCCTGAGGGGAAACGGACCCAGATGATTGAGGAGACGGTGGAGGAGACGCGAAAGCACGTCGAGCCCGGATATCTCGAAGCCGTGTATCACCTCTTTTCCGTAGAGAAAAAGGACGGTCCGGTGACGATCCGAATGCGGACGGCGAACCGGGTCGACCAGGTGCAGTTGCCATCGCTGACGCCAATCTGGCGCGGGGCTGAGTTCCAGGAGCGGGAAGTTTTCGACCTGTATGGAATCGTATTCACGGGGCATCCGGACCTGCGGCGAATCCTGATGTGGGATGGATTCAAGGATCATCCGATGCGCAAGGATTACGTGGAGCCGGACGATTACGAATACGAGCCCACGGCGCACGATCATGTGGCGACGCGCGCGAAGCAGCACCAGGAAAAGCAGGAAGTAGGGAGTAGGGAATAGAGAGTTGATGGGAGCCTTGGATACCAAAGCCGATGCAATGGAGGCCTGGAACCGTCCGCCGGTGATCACACCGGAGGGTGAGGGCGAACTGCTGGAGCTGTCGATGGGCCCGCACCATCCCTCGACGCACGGCGTGTTCCGCATGGACGTAACGCTGGACGGCGAGCGGGTGCTCAAGCTGAAGCCGGTGTTCGGGTACCTGCACCGCAACCACGAGAAGATTGCCGAGGGCGCGGCGTACCTTGCCTCGATGCCGTACACGGACCGGCTGGATTACTTCTGCTCACTGACCAACAACTGGGCCTACGCGCTGGCGGTGGAGAAGCTGGTAGGGCAGGCGGTGCCGGAGCGCGCCGAGTACATTCGGGTGATCCTGGCGGAGCTGACGCGGGTGCAGAATCACGCATCGGCGATCGGATTCCTGATCCAGGAGATGGGAGCCAGCGGTACGCCGTTGATGTACGCGTTTCGCGAACGTGAGAAGATCCTGGACTTGTTCGAGTCGCTGACCGGCTCGCGCATGATGTGCAACTACATGCGCTTTGGCGGCTGCCGCGTGGATGTGTCCGAGGCGTGGCTGCAAGCGACGCGCAAAGTGGTGGGCGAGCTGCCGAAGTTTGTGGACGAGTTTGAAGAGCTGCTGACCGGGAACGAAATCCTGATGGCGCGGACGCAGGGCGTGGGCGTGCTAAAGCCGGATCTGGCGGTGAATGCCAGCATCACCGGGCCGATGCTACGGGCTTCGGGCGTGAACTACGACATTCGCAAGGTGGACCACTACGGAATTTATGACCGGTTCCAGTTCCGTGTGCCGCTGGGCGATCACGGCGACATCTACGACCGCTACATGGTGCGGGTGCTGGAGATGCGGGAGTCGATCGGGATCCTGGAGCAGGCGCTGAAGGAGGTTCCTGGCGGACCGGTGATGGATCCGAAGGCGAAGATTCGCGGGTTCAGGCCGAAGCCGGGCGAGGCGTATGGGCGCATTGAAGCGCCGAAGGGCGAGCTTGGGTTCTACCTGATCAGCAGGGGTGGAGCGGAACCGTATCGGTATCGAGTGCGTCCGCCAAGCCTGATCAACCTGACGGTTCTCGAAGACATGTGCCTGGGGCACAACGTGGCGGATGTGGTGCTGATTTTTGGAAGTGTGGATATTGTGCTGGGCGAGGTTGATAGATAGTTCGTAGTTCACAGTTCACAGTTCGCAGTTCACAGTAAATATTGTCGGCGATTCAGTAACTGAGAACTGGGAACTGTGAGCTGTGAACTCGGAGGATTTCTTGCTGGGTGAAGGCATACTGAAAGGTCTGAAAGAGACGGCGAGGAACGCGCTGGGGAGTTTTGTCTCCGAAGAGCGGCTGACCACGGTGCAGTATCCGGAGCAGCGGATTCCGACTGCCGAGAACGCACGCGTGTTTCCGTTCCTGGTGTACGACGGCTCGGACTGGCAGGCGGGGCTGCGCTGCGTAGCATGCCAGATCTGCGAAAAGGAATGCCCGCCCAAGTGCATCTACATCGAGAAGAGCAAAGACAAGAAGCCGGATCACGTGGGCAAGATGCAGATCTATCCGGCGAAGTTCGACATCGATGTCTCGGTATGCATGAGCTGCCAGATTTGCGTGGAGGTGTGTCCGTTCGAGGCCATCAAGATGGATACTCAGTTTGAACTGGCGACGGCGGACCGGTTTGGCGGGCTGCTGCTGGATCGCGAGCAACTGGCCAAGTCGAACGAGTATTACCATCAGATTCACCCCACCGAGGCGAGCGAAGTGGATGCGCGGCTGGCCGCGGAAAAAGCTGCGGCTGAGGCGAAGGCAAAGGCTGCCGCAGCGGCTGCGGCTGCGAAGGCGGCTGCGCCGGCTGCTCCCAAGCCCGCCGCTCCGGCAGCGACCGCGCCGCCGACAGAAAAGATTCCCGCATCGCCCACGGCTGAAAAAGAAGGAGACGCAAGGTAGATCATGGCTAACACGCTCGACCAGATCTTCGTGCTTCTCAAACATTGGATCATGGGGCTTTTCCCCTCCGCGCTTCAGCCGATTGTCGGCGTGCTGCTGAGCGTGGTGGCCATCGTCGCTGTGTTTCCGGGACTCTTTGCACTGACCACCGTGCTGGAGCGCAAGGGCCTGGGGCGCATGCAGAACCGCATCGGCCCCAACCGCGTGGGGCCGTTCGGCATCTTTCAGCCGATTGCCGACGGGATCAAGTCGCTGACCAAGGAAGACATTATTCCCGTGAGCGCCGACGCGGTGGTTCACTTCATCGCGCCGCTGGTGCTGGTGGTGGCTGTGTTCATGGGGTTCGCGGTGTTGCCCATGGGACGCAACATGCAGCTCGTGGACATGGACGCCGGCCTGCTGTTCTTCTTTGCGATCGGCGCATCGACCGAAGTGTCGATCTTCATGGCGGGATGGTCCAGCCGCAACAAATACTCGCTGCTGGGCGCGATGCGCGCGGTGGCGCAGATGATCAGCTACGAAGTCCCGCTGCTGATGTCGAGCGTGGCCATCGTGATGATCACCGGCTCGCTGTCGCTGGTGAAGATTGTGGAGGCGCAGAACCAGTACACGTGGGGCCTGCCGCACTGGTACATCTTCACGCCGTGGGGATTCGCAGGATTCGTGATGTTCTGCATCGCAGCCACCGCGGAGACGAATCGCTCGCCGTTCGATTTGCCTGAGGGCGAATCGGAGCTGGTGGCGGGCTACTTCACGGAGTATTCCGGTTTCAAGTTCGCGCTGTTCTTCCTGGGCGAATACCTGGGCATGTTTTCGATCTCGGGACTGGGATCGACGCTGTTCCTGGGCGGGTGGTCGGCGCCGCTGCAGGTGCTGCAGTTTGTGCCGTCGTGGATCTGGTTCTTCTCCAAGGTCATGCTTTCGATTGTGGTGCTGATCTGGATTCGCGGGACGCTGCCGCGGCTGCGCCAGGATCAACTGATGAATCTTGCCTGGAAGTTCGTATTGCCGATGACGCTGCTGAACCTGTTTGTGGCGGCGCTGTGGCGCTTCATGGGCGAGGGATGGCTGCGCTGGATTGTGTGCTCGGCCATTTTGATTGCCGTGTACGTGATTGCGGGCCGCATCGGGATGCGGCGCGGAGACTTCGGGCCGAGGACGTATCGCTATGCGGAGTAAAAAGCAGGGACAAAGGGACAAACGGACAAAGGGACGGAGTCTCTCCGTCGACCTGCTGGTGGGCGTGAACGACGGGGTGCGCCTATGAGCTTTGTGTTCTGGATTCTGGCGGCGATTACGGTGGCCGGCGGGCTGGCTGCGGTAACGCTGAAGAACACGGTGCACTGCGCGCTGGCGTTGACGGCGGCCTTTGCGGGACTGGCGCTGATGTTCCTGGAACTCGATGCGCAGTTCGCTGGGTTCGCGCAGATCCTGGTGTACATCGGCGCGGTGGCGATTCTTTTGGTGTTCGCAATTTTGCTGACGCGTGGAGCGGAGGAAAAGACAGAGAAGAGTGTCTTCAGCCGCACGTGGTTCACGGGGCTGGTGATTGCGGCGGCGGTTTTTGCGGTGCTGGCGTGGGCCGTGCTGCACAGCGGGGCAGCGCTTCCGGATCACGCGGGCCTTCCGGGGCCGGCGCCTCAAGTCACGGTGGCGCAGATCGGCAATGCGCTGATGGGGCGCTACGTGCTGCCGCTGGAGATTGTGGCGCTGCTGCTGACGGCGGCCATGATCGGCGCGGTGCTGGTGGCGATGCACGAGAAAGGGGAGCCGAAGTGACGCCTTCGCCTCTGATGAGTTTCCTGCTGGTGGCCGCGGTGTTGTTTGCCATTGGGCTGGCCGGCGCTCTGACGCGGCGCAATGCGATCCTGGTGCTGATCGGTATTGAGCTGATGCTGAACGCGGCCAACCTGAACCTGGTGGCGTTCTGGCGCTACGGGCCGCATCCGGAAGCGCTGACGGGCATGATGTTCGCGGTGTTCTCGATTGCGGTGGCTGCAGCGGAGGCTGCGGTGGGTCTGGGCCTGGTGATCGCCATTTATCGCCATGCGCGCACGGTCGATCTGGACGAGATCAACAGGATGAAAGGGTGAGCCGCTGATGCAAGAGGCACTTCAGTTTGCTCCACAAACCGCTGCGTCCGGAATCGCGCGCATCCTCTGGCTGATTCCCGCACTGCCCATTGTTGCCTCGGGAGCGATTGCGCTGCTGAAGCAGCCGCGGCGGAGGCTCGCATCCGGGCTGGCCATCGGGTCGCTGGCGGCTTCGATGGTGCTGGCGTTCGCGGCGTTCGCGCATGTGGTGGCTGGCTGGGCCTCGGGCTATGCAGTGCGCGAGACGGTTAACTTTGCCTGGCTACACTTCGGCACGTCAGCCGTTGAGTTGGGATGGGTGCTGGATCCATTGGCCGCGGTGATGCTGGTGATGGTCACCTTTGTCGGCCTGCTCATCTTCATCTACTCCGTCGGCTACATGGCACACGACGAGAACTACACCCGCTTCTTCTGCTTCCTCTCGCTGTTTGCGGGCGCGATGCTGGGTGTGGTGATCGCGAACAGCCTGCTGCTGCTGTTCATGTGCTGGGAGATCGTGGGGCTTACGTCGTACCTGCTGATCGGGTTCTGGTATCAGAAGCCTTCGGCTGCAGCGGCGGCAAAAAAGGCATTCCTGACCACGCGCGTGGGCGACATCTTCTTTCTGCTCGGGATCGTGTGGCTTTTCGCACAGACCGGAACGCTGCTGTTCTACTCGAATGGCGGGGGGAACCTGGAGCCGCTGGCGTTGGGCATGCTGCTGCAGACGCCGGCGAAGCTGGGCCTGAGCGCGGCCGGCGCGATTGGACTGCTGATCTTCGCCGGAGCGGCGGGCAAGAGCGGCCAGCTTCCGCTGCATGTCTGGCTGCCCGATGCGATGGAAGGCCCAACGCCGGTTTCCGCGCTGATCCATGCGGCAACGATGGTGGCCGCGGGCGTGTACCTGATTGCACGCGTGTACCCGCTGATGGCGGCAGGCATACTCCCCGGGGGGACAACGACCGCGCTCACGGTGGTGACGTGGGTGGGCGCGTGCACAGCGGTATTCGCGGCACTCATCGCGGTGGCGCAGAACGACATCAAGCGCATCCTGGCGTATTCCACCGTTTCGCAACTCGGCTACATGATGGCCGGCCTGGGGTTGGGCGGGGTGGCTGTGGGTATGTTCCACCTGATCACGCACGCGTTTTTCAAGGCGCTGCTGTTCCTCGGCGCGGGCTCGGTGATTCATGGCTGCCATGAGGAGCAGGATGTGCGGCACATGGGCGGGTTGCGCAGGTACATGCCGCTCACGTTCGTTACGTACGGTATCGGTATGTTGGCGCTGTGTGGCGTACCGATCTTCTTCTCTGGCTTTTGGAGCAAGGATGCAATTCTGGAGTCGGCACGCGGATGGCCGTTGTCGCAGATCCCCTACTCCTTGCTCGTGTTCGGCGCAGTGCTCACGGCGTTTTACATGACGCGCCAAGTCAGTTATGCATTCTTTGGCCAATATCGCGGCCAAGGACATCCGCATGAAAGCCCGCGTGTGATGACCACGCCGCTGGCGGTCCTCGCGTTTGGCGCGATTACGCTGGGCGTCATCGGCACGCCGGCATGGCCGTGGTTCCGAGCCTTCCTGGGGAATCGCGCCGCGGGCCTCGATTTGCACGCATTTGCTGAGCCTGCATGGCTTATGCTCCTGCTTTCAGCGTGCATCATCGTCATCGTGGGTATTAGCTTGGCGTGGATCCTCTACGGGAACAAATCGCCAAGCGCGGAAGAGCCCGACACGCTGGAGAAGGCAATGCCGCTGGTTTGGCGCGCCCTCAGCAATCGTCTCTATGTAGATGAGCTTTATGGCGTGACAGTGATCGCGTTCTATTATTGGTGGGCGCGCGTGGCGGACTGGCTCGATCGAAAGCTGTGGGGCGGCATTGTTGCAGCGGTGACGTGGCTGTTCGGACTGTGGGCGCAGTTCAATCGCTTCCTCGATGACAACTTCGTCAACGGCGGGTTCGACAAAGGCTGCGAGGAGCTTTCGGCCGGCGGTGGACTGATGGCGCGGGTGCAATCCGGACGTGAGCAAAGTTACTTGCGCCTGTTAGCGCTCGCGGTCGTGATCCTGGCCGTCATTCTGATCTGGAGCACGCGCGGATGAACGGAATTCCGATACTCACGTTGCTCACCGCGGTGCCCATTGGCGGGGCGATTATTGCGCTGTTCTCCGGCCGCCATGCGCGCGGTGTGGCCATGATCGCGTCGCTGGTTTCGCTTGCTCTCGCGCTGGTCATATGGATGCACATTCCCGCTAACGGCAGCATGGGAATGGTGGAACAGCATCCGTGGGCGGCGTCGCTCGGCATCGAATACCACCTGGGCGTGGATGGGCTGGGCGCGCTGATGCTGGTGCTCTCTGCCATCGTCTCGCTGATGTCGATTGACGCGGCGCATCGTGTGCATGTGCGGCCGAATCTCTACTTCGGGTTTGTGCTCTTTCTTGAGGCGGGACTGTTCGGCACGTTTACTGCGCTGAACTTCTATCACTGGTTCCTCTACTGGGAGCTGAGCCTGATCCCGGCGTTCTTCTTGATTAAGCTGTGGGGCGGTCCGAAGCGCGGGCTGGCGGCCACTCAGTTTTTCGTCTACACGATGGCCGGATCGGTGGGGTTACTGCTGGCATTCCTCGCTGTGTTCCTTTGCACGGGCAGCATGGACTTCACGCACCTCTCGCTGATGGCGATGACAGGCGAATTGGAGCAGGTTGTTGCAGCGCATCTTGGCTCGCATGTGATGATCTGGCTCGCTATTGGAGTGCTGGCGGGATTTGCCGTCAAGGTGCCGCTGATGCCGTTCCACACGTGGCTGCCCAACGCGTATGCCGAGGCGCCATCGCCGGTGACGATGTTGTTGACCGGC
>Ga0335074_10013692_pt1 | contig 11397 bp, 15 predicted proteins | sample Lox_Sample_23_FD_206715 | JGI IMG/M metagenome (GOLD analysis project Ga0335074, IMG submission 206715) | Soil microbial communities from Loxahatchee National Wildlife Refuge, Florida, United States - Lox_Sample_2.3 | ecosystem: Environmental > Terrestrial > Soil > Wetlands | place: USA...
CGCCACACCCAAGAACTCCACCCAAGATCGATGTCTCTCTTACGACCTCTCAAATACTTACGCAGCCCACCCAAACCTTTTAAGTCATTGAAACTACAGGTTAATTTAGCCCTGAAAAGGCTGGCGTCGGCGGTTCAACTCCGTCCCTGGCCACCATCATTTTCAATCACGTAGCAAACCAGCACAAAATTTCACACCTGTGATTTCACACCTGTGTCTGCTCACTAGACCGCCGTAGGCGAACAAACGGCGAATATGATAAACTCTTCGGCATGGACGAGGGCCGCAAACGCGTGCTGTTGATCGCGGCGAGCATCCTCGCTGCGCGAAAGCTCGCTCAGTTTGATGGTGGGGAAAAAGTTCCGGCGACCATCAGCGCAATCGCAGATGCGGTGCGGTGGGCTGAGGAGATAATGAAGGCGATTGACGAACGATTTCCGTCAGGGCGATAAAGGAGGCACACGCCTAAAGTGGCGAGGAGAAAATGTGGAGAAGATCACGGTTAGCGATCATGGGGACCGAAGCTATCCTTTCCGAAGAGAGCTGTTCGAAGATCCGTGCGTCGTATACCACGGCAGCTGGAGTACCTGGAGCCCACAAGTTGAAGCGACGGGCTTCCACCAGGGCGATTTCCCGTTCGAATGGAAGTGTGTCGCGACGGTGTGCAATCGAACCCGGGCAATCGGGCGGGGGTCGTTCCTGTCCGCGTTCCTTGACAAGCAACGTAACCTTTTTTTGCGGCAAACTTTTGGTTTGCTCGTGCTTATGCCACAGATGGTGGCGGTGAAATTGTGCGCAAGGCGATCGAAGAAGCAAACGCGTTCGAGCGCATTTGTAGCGTTCCAGCGGAGCGTGATGAATTACTCAAATACTTAACAGCAAGCTCTCAGCAGGCGGCTATCTTAATCTTGACCGACGATAAAGCTCTCAGTCGTCTACGCACGGACGTCAAAGAGGCCAAGAATGCACTCATGTCTCTGACACAGGGCGGGCATCCGGTCGTCTATGCGGTTGCAGTGAAGCCTAACTGGTTCGAAGATTGGGCACACTATATCAGCTATTGGGAGATGGGTATCAGGATAGACCTTCAGTGCCGACATGATGTTGCTCCTGAGAGAATTTTGGCGAAAGTTAATTATCCCAACAACACTGACCGGGAGTTCCTGCCTACTTGGTGCCGCACGTGGGATGACGCTGTGGCTCTCGCTTCCGTGGATCGCACCCAGGGGGAAGATCCGGTCGAATGATCGGCAGACTTTTATTCCGACCAGGACAAGGGAAAGACCTTCCCGAACACGGGCTGCGCAGGTCCGCCTTCCTGGAAGCGGCAGTATGGAGTTTCCTTTAAAACCATCAGGAGAAATTTTCTGTGACATCAGCGCGGTAAAACCAATCGCTCTGGCGCTCAGATGCCTGGAGAGGCACGATCACCGCCGTCGGGAGCCTCGTCGAGGTTTGATCCTCAAAATGACGCACTCCCGCGCGGGACAGGATCAGCTCATGGAGTTCTGCTGCATAGAATGCCAGCAACGCGAACCCCACAAGGAACAACAGACGCTGAAGATATGTTCTGAGTTTCACTAACTCCTCGCTCCGATTCCCGCAACACCGCGGGGAAATCGTGTCATGCACGTACTTAGCCGGTGGATTCTGATTCTTCCTGGCGCTTCATCGCTCTTCTTTCCTGCGCAATCCACTGGCGGATATAAGCCGGACATTTATGCAGGTCAATGCGATTCACCTCAAGGTGAGCAAGGAATCTCACTGCCTCCTGAGCGATCACCGTAACCTCGCTTAAATCGAGGACGACATTCTCTTGCATCCCTTCGTCCGCCAGCGCTCTCTGGATCTCTGATAAGTGTTCTGCTTCAAGGTGGCCGCTCATGCGAAAGGTCACCCAGCTGCGATCTACAACCTTTGTCATCTTCCACATAGAAACACAATTCCCTCGAAATCAGCTTTACGCTCTGCTGGGTGCAATATTGCACGCGGGCCGCCAAAGATCCGCAGGTGGCAACCCGTCAGATTTCCCAGTCAATTTGCGGAGTGTGGCCAGTTTTGCTGCTTCGGCGGGCGCCGTGATTGTCTCGAAATCTCGTGAACTCCCGATGGCTTCCTGAATCGCCGGGCTCATCAAAGTGCGTATTTTGAACGAATTCTGATTTGGCACGTGTTTTGCATTGGTAGCGTGCAGACGTCGGTTCAAGAAGCGTGGGAGTTCAAGTTTCGAAAGACAGCGTCAGATTTCGTCGCGTTGTCGCGGCGAAGCGGGACACAGGATCACGTCCTTGTTCATAGATTCGAAAAGTAAATTCAAAACTTAATGGAGAAAAAAATGTAATCGCACAAATTGCAAATGATTGTGTTGTGCCTGGTCGCGATCGCTGCCCTGTTCGCATCGAGCAACGCCAATGCCGACACGTGGAACAAAGCAACCAAAATTACCTTCCCCGAGCCGGTGGAAGTCTCTGGTACGGTCCTGCAATCCGGCACGTACTGGTTCCAGTTAATGGACAGCCCGGCTAACCGGCACATCGTCCAGATCTGGAATGCCGATCGTTCGCGGCTGATCACCACGATTCTGGCTCTTCCGAACTACCGGCTGCAGCCAAACGGAGACACGGTGATCAAGTTCGCTGAGAGGCCGTCCGGTACTCCGGAAGCTGTTAAGGCGTTGGTTCTATCCCGGAGCCAATTTCGGACAGGAGTTCGTCTACCCCAAGGCTCGGGCAACGCAGATCGCACAGAATGTGAACGAACCTGTTCTTGCTGTGCGTGACGAAGTTCCGGCTTCTGTACTGGAACAGACTCCGGTGAAGGCGGTCGAACCGAGCGGTGAGGAAGTTGAGATTGCCGAAGTGGTCGACACGGTTGCCATTCCCCAGGCACTGCCGTCGACGGGCAGCCCTCTTCCGTTGCTGGGACTGCTCGGCCTGCTGGTGGTGGGCACTGGTGTTGGGCTTCGTTTGATGCCAACCCGCGATGCAGCCTAGTCGCTAGCCAGCGTATCGGAGCGCCCGCGACCCAGGAGGCGGGGTTGCCGGGTGCTTCGACGCGTTACGATTTACTCGCGATCTGTACAGCCTCGCCAGTTTAGGAGATTAGAGATGCGTTACACGTACATGTTGCTGGCTTCTTTATTCGCGTGTGTCAGTTTGACCGCACAATCGAAGCCCTCTTCAACGAAAATCGGGGCTTCGGCCGTCTGGCAGTTGCCGGCGCGGTTCACTACGACCGCTAGTGTGGCTTGCGACCGATCATCCGGTTCCAACTATGCCGACTGCATGATTGGTCAGATGGCTAAGGCCGGCGCTCCACGAGACGCAGTACAGTTCACGCGCGAACTTTACAAGCAAAGTCACGGCGACTTTGGCATCATGACAGGATTTCAGAATGAGGGGCCGGTTGCCTTCGCTTGGATCACATATCCCTTGCGAGCTAACACTAACTATGGTCTCCTGCTGCTGAATGGGCAGCCGCGCATCGTCAACATTGAGGATCTCAAACTGCTTGATGTTAGAACCATGAAACGGAGTCCGCAGTTCCGAGATATTAAAGCGCAGTTTCCGAATGTCAATGTTTGGCCGGGAGATCGGGATGGAAGAATATGGCCCAATTCGCAAGCCGGGTCCGATGGTGGAGTGCAGTTCACGGTGACCTACCCGCTCATTAACGGATGCCATGCCTGCGCTCACGCCGGAGCTGCCATTTTCAACTGGAATTTTGACGCGAGAGGAAAGTTCCTTGGAACTTCGTTCCAAGGAATGATCGCCCCGCCGCTGTAGTAGCGGTGAGAGTTTGTTGGCGCACGGTACTAGGACTTTACGGGCGAACGGCGGTAGCGTTGAGCCATAACGCGTTTGAGAAAACTTATATGCTATTCATCCAAATCGCACCGCCGTCATTGCCGATGAACATCGACTACTCGGCAAGCCCATTGCATTGGATCATTGCACACACGGAGTTATTCTTTCCCCTTTTGCTGGGAGGCTTGATGTTGGTCGTAGAACTCGGCTTCCGGCTCCGCCAAACCTCGCCGGGCGTCGACGGCGAACGCCAGTCTCTGGTCGAATCGGCGCGAGCCGAACTGAGTGTTCTGCTGGGCCTACTGCTCGGATTCAGTCTACCCATGGCCTTGCCACACTATGAGCACCGGAATCAACTGGTGGTCGACGAGGCAGGTGCGCTAATAACTGTCCAGGAACGGGCTCGGCTATTACCGGAGCCGTTTCGAGACGAAATCCTGACATTGTTGGCGAAATACGTCGCTGCCCGCGTCGAATTCGGAGAGGCGGGACCGGATGAGCCTGTGGTGCGGGATAGCGTCCACCTTGCCGAGCAGCTTCAGCGTGAGATGTGGGAGGACACGACGCGACTGGTTCAACAGAACCCCAACGCTGTCACTCCAATATTTGTACAGGCGCTGGGTGAATTGCCCGACCTGATTGAACAAAGGCTCGCAGCAGAAGAAAAGCGCATACCAGTCGCTATTTGGCTGGTCGTGATATTGATCTCCGCGTTGACTTGCTTCGTTGTGGGGTACAGCATGCGAGAGAGGTTCTTCCTGGGCATGCTGGTCGTGCCACTCACGGTCGCGATCGTGCTGTCGCTGGCGTCCGAATTGGATAACCCACGTACCGGTCTCGTTCACGACGGCCAACAAAGCTTACAAAGACTCTATCTCGACTTGGGTACAACACCAATGCCCGGCCGATGAGTCGGGACCAAGCCGTGCGCGTCATCAGCGGCAGATAGCGACCTGACATCACGAAATCTCGGGAGTTTCATAAAGGTCGGGACGGAATCGCCTCCTTAAACCCAGTCCCTTCAATATTCGCAACTTGGCACCAAGGTTGCAGTGTCAAGAAAGTCGTGATGAGTTCAGCAATCAATCAGGAGAACCAATTATGCTTGAATCCGCTGCCAAGATCAGCGTTGAACACTTACCCGGAAATCGAAGTTTGCACGTACACAAGGACGACACCGCGTTATTCACCTTTACGCGCGTACAAGCCGATGACAAAAACGTTGAGCACCGTTTCGAAGCCTCTGCTGCCACGGTGTGCTTCATCCGCGGCACTGGCAAAATTGCGATAAACGACAGAGTTGTCGAATATGATGGCAAATGGTTTGAGATTCCACGTAAGATCGAGTATCAGATCTTTCCAGAGACAGATACCTTGATGTTGACCATCCAAAAGCCCACAAGGGATTCCATCGATATGGGTGGTATTACTTCGGTAGGAGCAATTTATGATTCGCATCCTGTGTCTTAGTCTCATGTTGTCGTTCGCGAGTTATGGGCTCGCACAAGAGCCCTCTGCTGTTCCCACGCAACACTCATCCCACGTTCCCAGTCAGGCGGCGCCGTCCGCGGCTGAAGTCTGGGATAGTCTGATGGCTGGCAATCGCCGATTTATCGCTGGCAGGCCCCAGACCCGCGACCTAGTTTCCCTGCGGCATAAGCTGGCTTCGGGACAATCTCCGAAAGCCATCATTCTCGCCTGCTCCGACAGCCGAGTTGGTCCAGAGCTGATTTTCGACCAGAGCCTGGGAGACATCTTCGTGGTGCGTACTGCAGGCAACGTTGCCGACATGGTGGCACTCGGAAGCATCGAGTACGCCGTGGATCATCTTCATAGTCCTCTGCTGATCGTGCTAGGGCATCAGAAGTGCGGTGCGGTGAGTGCAGCGTGCTCCGGTGAAAAAATGCCCAGCCGTAACCTGGACGCGATCGTGGAGAGGATCAATCCGGCGGTCACCCAAGCCAAGACCTATGCCAAGGCAGACGATCTGATCAAATCCGCGATCAAGGAAAACGTACATCAGAGTGCCAAAGATGTGCTGGCGAACAGCCAGATCATTCGCGACGCGGTGAAAGCAGGCAAGCTCACCGTGATCGAAGCAGAATACGAGCTCGATAGCGGCCAAGTCGTTCGCCTGAACGCGCCAGCCAGCGCGCAGAATTAAGCGCATCGCCATAGTTCACAATAAAACCGTAGAGGCGGAAGCGTCGTCATCTAGAGTTCTGAATCGTAGAGTTCTGAATCGAGGATGCGGCGCTCCCGTGACTTTGGCATAACCCTCCTCGTTGAACAGACAACTCTGTCCCGTCCTGTTGCGATTCCTTCTCTTCTTTCTTCCTGGCTCTTCCTGGACTCTATCTCCGTCGCGAACTCTCGTGAATTCCCGAGGCCCTCGAAACAGGCAATTCACAATGCCGCTCATGTTTTCAACCAGTTGCCGTTTGGAACGGAATGTGCATTACCACAGGTGACACTCGAGCCAGACTCGAAAAACGAAATGAAAAGAGGAAGCATTATGAAATCACGAATCATGAGTATGTTTTGCGCAGCAGTAACGATGGCAGCCGCGATTATGACCGTCGCGCCATCGAACGCACAAGAAGCGGCCGCTAGCGTGCCGGTAAGAATGACCGTCACGGCAAGCGTGCCAAACGACAAACGCATGCCTGAACTCAGCCAACAGGACATCGCCGTTACCCGCGGGAAGGAACGCCTGAAAGTGACGGACTGGGTTCCGGCTAAGGGCGATCGAGCGGGTCTCGATCTTTTCATCCTGATCGATGACGCTTCGAACCCGGCATTGGGAATGCACCTCGACGACTTGAGGTCATTCATCAACGCTCAGCCGTCAACGACGGCGGTTGGAGTGGGATACATGCGGAATGCCACCGTGCAGATCGGGCAGAACTTCACGACCGACCACGTCGCAGCAGCAAATGCTCTACGGTTGCCTCTGGGTTCGGCGGGAGCCTACGGCAGTCCTTACCTTTCGGTGATCGATCTGATGAAGCGTTGGCCGGCCAGCGACAACCGGCATGAGGTTTTGATGGTCACAGACGGCATCGACCGAGCCCGTCGCGGGATAGGTTGGCGCGGCCTGTACACCAATCCCGACGTCGATTCAGCGAGCGAAGTTGCGATGCGCACCGGCACGATCATTCACACGATCTATGCGCCCGGTGTGGGCCGCAGGGACCGCAACTACTGGGAAGCCACGAATGGACAGATGGGCATAGCGAAGCTGTCCGATGTAACCGGAGGCGAGTCTTTCTTTCTGGGACTGCAGCAACCGGTGAATTTCGCGCCATATCTCGACCAACTGCAGAACATCCTCAACAACCAGTACCTGTTGAGCTTTTCCGCGCAGCCCGGGAAAAAGGCGCAGCTCCAAAATGTGTCGATTAACACCGAAGTTGCGGGGGTGGAACTCGCCTCTGCGAACGCGGTGTGGGTGCCGGCTGCGAAGTAGCGAAGGGCATCTCACGGTGGAGGGCCCTCGCATTCCGTAGGGCCCTCGCCAATCGACACCCGTGTGAACACCAACGATTTCAGCTCATCAAGCATGAGATTGCATTCCGGTGACCAGTGAAGGAAGGGAGCGATTTGCCATGAAATTGTTTAAGTCGAGTGATCGGTGGACCAACGTCGTGATTCTGCTGACCGTTGGATTGTTCGGTCTGTCGTTAGCGGTCAAGGGATTCACGCACGAGCTTTTTCTGGAAGCAGGTGTGTTTCTCGTGTCGGTGAAATTGATTCTGATGGCAGGAAGGAACGCAGCATCCCAAAAACAGCTGGAACGACACCTAAATCAGATCAAGGCATTGCTGGCAAGCGACACCGTGCCGGGTGGAATCACCGAAGAAACATCGGCGAACACTGCGAACGACCGCATCCGCCAAATTTGTTAAGAAAAAAAACCAATTCTGTTGGAGAGGATTACTTTATGAAAAGAGTTTGCGCTGTATTCGTGTTCCTGACTGTGATTGCGGCACCTGTCTTCGCACAAAACAAAGAACGGGACCGCGTAGCAAACGCGGGCAATGTCATGAGGGAAGTTCTTAATATCCCGGATGACATTCCGCAGAACGTTATCGACAAAGCGGATTGTGTCGTCGTCCTACCTTCTGTGATCAAGTTCGCCTTCGGATTCGGCGGAAGTTATGGAAGAGGTGTCATGACCTGCCGCAGTGGCGAAGACTTCAAAGGCCCCTGGGGAGCTCCGACCATGATGGCGCTCGAAGGCGGCAGCTTCGGACTCCAGATCGGAGGACAGGCAACCGACTTCGTGCTCCTGCTGATGAGTCCACGATCGGCCCACAGCATTCTTTCGAGCAAGGTAAAACTAGGCGGAGATATTTCCGCGGCCGCGGGTCCAGTCGGGCGCAATCTGAGTGCCGAAACCGACGTCGCGCTGCGAGCCGAGATTCTTTCGTACTCCCGGTCGCGCGGACTCTTTGCCGGAATCTCTCTGTCCGGCTCGACGCTTCGCCCGGACAATGGGGCCAACAAGAAGTTGTACGGAAGGAATGTCAGTGCGCACGACATCGTCTTCAACAACGAGGTTACGGCGCCGGAGCCGGCAAAGTTACTGCTCTCCGAACTCAACAAGAAATCACCAATTAATAAGTCGAATAGCTAGGAAAGGATGTGTTTATGCTGAACAACTTACGTTCGATACTGACTTCTCTGTTGGTCGTGCTGATGCTACTGCAGGGGACCGGTCCTCTCGTTTGGGCGCAGGTAGGTGCAGCGCCCACGCCGGAGGAACTGGATCAACTGCTGGCGCCGGTTGCGCTCTACCCGGATGCGCTGCTGTCCCAGATCACCACGGCGTCGACCAATCCGCAGGAAGTCCTGGATGTCAATGCCTGGTTGCAAGCGAATCCCGGTTTGACGGGAACTGCACTCACCGATGCGGCTGAGAAACAAGGATTCGATCCCGCGTTTATCGCATTGGTGAATTTTCCAACCGTCCTAGCCATGATGGCCGAGCATATCGACGATTATGCTGCGGTCGGGCAGGCGTTTTCGACCGATCAGGACGCAGTCACTGCGTCGATTCAACGGTTGCGGGCCCAGGCTTACGACTCCGGAGCGTTGCGCACCAGTGAGCAACAGAAAGTGGAGGTGCAGCAATCGGCGGGACAGACAATCTATGTCATCCAGCCGGCGACCCCGACCGTCGTTTATGTGCCGCAATATGACCCGACCGTTGTCTATGTTCGTCCTGCTCCCGGCGTGGTTGTCACGACATCGCCGATTACATTCAGCGTGGGAATAGGGATCGGCGCCCTGATTATAGATAACCGGCCCTGGGGATGGGGTGGTTGGGGATGGAATTGGGGAGCGAGGCGGGCCTACTACAATCACAGCTATTGGAACGGCTGGGGAAACCCTTATCGTCCGCCACATTATTCGTATCATCCGCGACCGATCGTGTGGGCCAATCGTCCGGGATACCGTGGCAACTGGGGCTATCGTCCACCTCACTACCGGCCACCAACTTCTCCGGCACCGAGACCCGGACGCCCGGGAAACCCTCCCGGCGGTCACCATCCCGCTCCAGGCAAACCAGCTCCAGGCAAACCAACACCGGGTAGGCCCAGCATGCCCGGAAAACCCGGCACTCCAAGTCCAGGAACGCCGACGCCTGGTGCCGAACGACCAAACAAGCCAGCGACACCAAATCAGCCGAATCAGCCGAGGCCAGACCAGCCGACAAGGCCGGGCGGGAACAAACCGGCGGTCCCGAATCAGCCGACCGGTCAGCCGGGCAAACCAGGTGCACCGCAGCAACCCGATTCGAATCAACCCGGCTCGAATCAGCCTGGTTCGAAGCCGGGCCGATCAGGCGGAAGCAGACCAACGCGGCCAAATCAGCCGTCAGGGCAACCTGCCAAACCACAGCAGCCTGGTTCGAACCAACCTGATTCGAATCATCCCAAGCCAGCTCGGCCAGCCGGGCCTGGCGGAAAACAGCCGGCGCGCCCGACTCAACCGTCAGGGCAGAAAAACCAACCTGGCACACTGGAGGAACCCAAGTCAGACTAACCGTAGCCGAAAGGCCCATCAGCGCCGGGCAAGGCAATACAGCACACCGCGTGCGCTTTTGCCGCCAGCAAGCCTGACTCCCCGACTCTCGTTCGCAACAAATCGGGTGCGGCCATTTGGTCCGCACCTGATTGTATTTCACGCCCTGCTCACCCTCGCCACGCTGTGTGATCGATCCTCCGCATGGTGGAGCAGCAGTCCATCCCACGGCGCTTCCCGGTTCCTCGTTTAATTTCGGGATTTCCCGGGTGCTCGTGAACCCGAGTCTTTCGGAACTCCCTGTAGTTCATGAAGTTACATTTGGCTCGCCGAATGCATTTCTCCTCATCGAGCGGCATTGAAGTTGAGAGTCGCATGAAACTCTGAGGAGAAATGTTATGAAAAGAACCAACACTGCGCTGAAGCTGGCTCTAGCCCTTCTGGCGCTCGCCCTCGCCTCTACGGCATTTGCCCAACAGCCACCAGACAACGTGCAGGGCGACTGGACGATTTACTCCACCAACATCGGGAACGGCAGGATGGAGACTAAGCATGTCCAAATCCAACAGTACGGGAACCGGATCGCCGGGTATTTCGAAGGTCCGAAGCAGTCGGGTCCCATTCAAGGACGAATCGACGTGCACCACATCATGTTCCAAACCCTGACGCGCAATATTCTTACGTTCCGAGGGCAAATTTACGGCGATCAAATACAGGGGCTTTACGTACTCCACAACAGGCGTGCGCCGTGGCAAGCAGTGCGCACCATTCCGCCGGCCTCAGCGGTTTCGCCAACTACCGGCGCGGTCTATTACTCGCAGCCGATCTCGGCGCCTCCAGTAACGGAAAGCACTTATTCAGCACCGACGCAGCAATATTCTGCACCAACACAGCAGTATTCCGCGCCGGCGCGCCAATACTCGTCGGCGACACAACAAGACGCAGAACCGCAGCAGTACTCGGCGCCATCGCAATTGTCGACAAACGACTCGAGCCAGGAGAGCTTGGCTCCGACGCAGTCAGGGCCGCCGACGCCCGCGCCGCTGTCGGCGGATGAACTAAATGCGCTCGTCGCGCCCATTGCTCTTTATCCTGATGCGCTGGTGGCGCAGGTGCTGGCGGCCGCTGCGAATCCGGATCAGGTCACGTACGCAGACGACTGGCTCGCGCAGAACAGAAACCTGAACGGCCAGGCGCTGGCGCAGGCTGTCGACCAGCAGTCTTGGGATCCCAGCGTCAAGGCTCTGACGCAGTTTCCTTCTGTGCTCGACAACCTGGCCCATAACCTTTCATGGACCTCGAGCCTTGGCCAGGCCTTCGCGGATCAGCAGGCCGATGTAATGGCGGCTGTACAGGCGATGCGCGCCAAGGCACAAGCCGCGGGAACGCTGCAATCCAATTCGCAGATCACAGTCACGCAGTCTGCACCGAGTACGATCGTGATTCAGCCGGTGAATCCGCAGGTAGTTTACGTTCCGCAATACAACCCGACTGTGGCTTACGGCGCACCCATCGTTGTGCCTTACTACGTGCCGCCACCGCTGCCGGTCGCATCGGTGGG
>Ga0335074_10013695_pt1 | contig 11396 bp, 7 predicted proteins | sample Lox_Sample_23_FD_206715 | JGI IMG/M metagenome (GOLD analysis project Ga0335074, IMG submission 206715) | Soil microbial communities from Loxahatchee National Wildlife Refuge, Florida, United States - Lox_Sample_2.3 | ecosystem: Environmental > Terrestrial > Soil > Wetlands | place: USA: Florida...
CCACCCGTCCGCCCGGGAGTCAAACGACTCGGCGCTGGCCGTCCTGGGCGCGAAGAACGCTGGTTGCGGGACCGCGGGGGCCGCGTCCAGCGAACGGCCGTTCCAGTGCAGGACCCACGGCAGCGCCGTAGCTATACCATCACCAACTCCCGCTACCGGGGGTTCATAGCCGGCGAACCAGGCGTCGTTGGCTGACGTGGCCGCGGCGGCGTACATCGAGGTGTAGGCCCCCGGGGGCGCCGGGGTGGGCACCAGCTTCCAGGAGGCGGCGCACGCTGCGGCCGCGGGGCTGGAGGAGCTGGCGGGCCTGGCGGGGCTGGCGGCCCCGGTGAGCGCGGCGGTGCTCAGCACAGCGGCGGCGACCGCGGTGACTGCTCTGGTCGTGTACATGAGGTCTCCTTCAGAAAGCGCCGATGCCGTGCGGGGTACCCCAGCCGGTGGGGCCGTCGTAGCCCTTCTTGGCGGTGCACAGGTAGGAGCCGCCGCAGCTGAACCCGGGGCCGGCGTTGGAGCCGGAGGTCACGTCGTACAGGTCCTGGTGGTGGTCGTAGATCCAGGACGCGCCGGGGCCGATGGTGGCGGTGTTGCCGGCCAGCGCGTAGACCCCGGCGATCAGCGGAGTGGCGACGCTGGTGCCGCCGACCGCGATCCATCCGTCCTCGCCGTAGCTGTCGTAGACGGCGACCGGGGTGTCCGGGTCGGCGACCGCGGCGGTGTCGTTGTCGGTGCGCATGCCGCACAGCCGGTCATGCTGCCAGGCCGGCTTGGGGATGAAGGCTGAGCAGCCCGACCCGGTGCCAGACCAGGCGGTCTCGCCCCAGCCGCGCTTGCTGGTGTCCTGGTAGAGGGTGGTGCCGCCGACCGCGGTTACGTCGGCGCAGGTGGCCGGGTACTCCGCTCCGAACCCCGAGTCACCGGAGGCCACCGTGATCGCGATCCCGGGGTGGTCGAAATAGGTGCTGCAGTCGGCGGTCTCGCCGTCGTATTCCGGGCTGTCCCAGCTGTTGGAGATCACGTTGGCGCCGAGGCTGGCGGCCTCGTTCTCGGCGATCTCCAGGTTCGGCCCGGTCTGGTCGGCGTCGTCGGCCTCGACCAGGGTGATCTTGCAATTGGGGCAGATGGCCGAGGCCATGTCCAGGTCCAGGGACTCTTCGACAGCCCAGCTGGCGTCGGCGGGCGGGTAGCTGCCCTGCTGGCCTTCCTGGTTGACCTTCTCGAAGCACCCGTTGGTGGTGGTGCAGGCGGGCAGGTTGTTGGCCGCCCGGTAGACAGCCAGGTCGGTCTCGGCGTTGGGGTCGTCGTAGGCGTCCACGATCGCGATCATCTGCCGCTCGCCCAGCAGCGCTGACGGCAGTTTGTAGGCCGACTGCAGGTCGGCCGCCAGGTACGGGGCCAGGCCGTCGCTGGTGGCCTGCGCCCGGGTGAGCGGTCGCCCGGCGGCGGTGCTGTCGATGAGAGCCAGGCAGGTCATCGTGTGCCCGGACGGGGCGGGGCAGGCGTGCCTGAAGGTGACCAGCCCAGCTGAGGGGGTATGGGAGGTGTCCCGGCCGCTGGCCGCGGCCGGGGCGGCGGCTGCGGCCAGCGTGAGCGCCGCGGCTGCGGCCAGCGCCAGGCCGGCCCAGCCAATGATGCGGGCGCGGAAAGACATGATGACGGTTCCTTTCTGGCCGCTGCTAGCTGGTCAGCCCGTAGGCGTTGATGATGGTCTGGGTCACGCTGTGGCCGGCCCGGTCGGCGGCGGTCACCCGCAGCGCCACGAACCCGTCGGTACTGGCCAGCGCGGGCTGGCTGATCGTGGTGGTGAACTGGCCATCGCCGAGGCTGGTGGCCGGCTGGGGTGTGGTCCAGGTCTGCCCGCCGTCAAACGACGCCGACACCGTCGCCAGCACACCGGCGGGCGGCGGCGCGTTCTGCTGGCCGGTGACGGTGAAGTTGACCCTCTCCGGGGTGCCAGCGGCAGCCTGGTCGTTGTAACTCAGAGGCAGGTCATAGCGCAGGAACAGCAGCGGCAGGAAGGAGCAGGACCGGGTGGCATCCGGCGCGCAGACCTCCTGCGGCGGCAGCGCCGCGGCTGGTTCACGGCGGCTTGACTGGAACTTCCAGTCGGTGTTGATGGCTGGCTCGCCGGTTCCGGTCAGCGCCTCGGTCCAGTCCAGCTCGTAGGCGGCTGGCTGGTCCAGCATCGGCAGCTCCAGCCCGATCGGGTCGAGCTCGCCCGTGGGAAACTCAGCGGAAGAGTAGGCCAGTGTGCCGTTGCGGTAGAAGTTCAGGCTGCTGCTGTAATTGGTGTTGCCCGGATAAAATTCGGATTGGTGCGACGGGTCTGAATCGGCGAACGGGAACATGTCCAGCGCGCCGTTGTCGTCTTGGCGGCAGGCCACGCAGTACGTCAGCTGCGACCCGCCCAGTCGGGCGTTCGGCGCGATGGGAGACGGCACGAACGGCGCCTTGTCCCACACCTCGGTGATCTGCCCACCGTGGGCGAGAGCCGCAGCGGCGCCTTGCAACACGTTGGCGCAGCTGCCACCACTGCCAGGCAGAATGCCGGTGGGTTGCCACACATCCAGCCGCGGGTCGCTGCTGTACCAGTAGTCGGTGCGCTCCCCGTCCGGCACCAGCACATTCTGGATGAGCGGACCGGCCACGAGTCCGCTGCCAGACGGGAAGTACACGGACACGGAGTCATAACTTTGGTCCTGGCTGTCGCAGCCCGATGGTGGAGCGTAGAACTGCTCGTGCACAGTGGTCAGATCCGACGCCGGGACCGTGTAGGTCAGCGAGGACGGGATGCTGCCCTGGTGCGGGAAGTCAAAGGCATAAATTGGGTCGGTGCCCTGAGATCCGCCCAGAGCCCCGAGGGTTGTGTTGGTCAGCGCCGTGAAGGCGTCGAACAAGAACCCGCCCTTGGTCACGGGGGCGGTCGGAGTCGCGAGCAGCGCGTCCGGGAAGTCTTTGGGGGCCGGGTTCGGGGAGACAGCGAACAGGCGCAGGTATGGTTCTGCAGTCGGCGGCAGCTCGTCTGTTCCGCCGCCGCTCACGCTGGTCCGGCTGAAACCAATCTCGTCACTTCGCACCGAATAGCTGACCGGCGTGGCCAGCGTCGCGCTGTAGGGCACGGCGGTGCGGGCGTCCAGGCTGACGGTCGTGTCGGAATCCACGCTGACCTGCGGCTTGACGACCAGCGCGGTGTCGAAGCCGGTGCCTGAGGGATCCGCGGTCAGTATGCTGAACTCCAGACTGTAGGTGCCCTTGGGCACGCTGAGGCTCTCCGAGCCGCTCCCGCTGGTCGCGGAGGTGTACAAGTTCGCGTTGCCGACGTTCTGAGCTAGCCCGATGAAGGTGCCCGGGTCGCCGTTCAGGTCGGTGAAGTTCAGCGTGAGCGTGTAGAAGGGCAGGCCCCGGCCGGCCGTGCTGGCCCCGGACACAGGGCTCGCGGACACCGGGCTCGCCGACAGAGGGCTCGCGGGCAGCGGCGGGGCACCCGGGGCGGAGGCGAGACTGATGTTCTTGATACCGGGCAACTGGCCCGCCCCGGCCCGCGAGCGGGCGGAGCGGACGGCGCGCCATTGGTCAGCCAGCAGGCGTCCCAGCCCCGCCGCCTGCGCAGGGGTGATCGTGCCGGTGGCGGTGGCGCCCGAGCGGCGGGTGACGTGCAAGCCGGGCACGCTGGCCGTCTGGGTCGCGCTGGTATAGGTGATCTGGACCGGTATCCCGGCGCGGCCAGTGCCAAGCCCGGCCCGGGCCAGGTAGCTGACATCGAACAGCCGCGGATCCAAGGTGGAGCGCAGGTAGGGCACCGCGGCATCCGGAACCACATACTGGTCCCCGTCCCAGGTGAACTCCACGAACGTGGACGGGGCCGGAGGCTTGCCACCCGCGGTGCCCGCCGGGACCGGGGTGACCTGCTGCGAGCCGCCGGTGGTGGACAGCCGCACCTGGTCACCGGTTGGCAGCGTGACCGTCGTGTTCTGGGGAGACTGCGGCTGGGCCGTCGGCGGGGCAACACCCGGCGTGCCGGGCAAGGCTGGATTCCCGGTGACACGAAGCACAGCGTGCTGGGGACCCAGGCCGGCACTCGAAGCCTCCGCGGCGGACACCGCGGGCACGGTCACGCCGGCCACCAGCGCCACGGCAGCTCCGGCCACGCGCAACCGGCGAGGCGATATTCGGCGTCTTGGCTTGCTGGTCGGCAATTCTGGGCTCATGAATCCTCCATCACCTCGGCGGGCTGGCTCTCGGGCGGGGCTTCCCTGCCGCCTGGTCTGCGGGCCTATAGCGGCACGTACTCGTCGTCGTCGGGCTCTGCGGGCGGGTCATCGTCCCCGTCATTGACCCCGGAGACCGGGGGACAGGGGTTCTCGTCCGGACCGGGCCGAGAACCCCTGCCCGGTTCGCTGTCGTCCGCACCGCCGGTCTCGACGGCGGCCCCTCGCTCGGGTCGGCCAGAAGGCGCCACGTTCATGTCAGTCCTCCCAGAGGTCACCTTCTTTGCCGCCAATCGTGGCCGCGCGCCAGTCAGCCGGACAATTGGGCTAAGGATCAAAAAAAGGTGCGGGCACGGCTCAAGAAATTCGCGTGAGGCTCCGGGCAGCCGATGAATTAACGGGTCACAGCAAGTAAGGGGAGTTCACGCCGTGCGGGGATGATTCCTGTCTCGAGCGCGTAGGCGGCCAGGGCAGCCGATGTCGCTGTGCTGGTCTTGCGCATCGCCGAGCCGAGGTGGCGGCCGACGGTCTTGGGCGACAGGAACAGTTCTGCGGCAATGTCCCGGCTGGTCCTCCCCGCGACGAGGAGGCGCACGACCTCCAGCTCCCGGGGGGACAGCTGGTTCCCGTACCCTGGCCTGCCGGGACCCGGCCGACGGGCCGGTACGCCGTGCTCGCGCAACGTACGGGCGGCCCGGGCAGCATCGGCCGCCGCGCCGAGCTGGGACAGCCCGCGCAGAACCTCGGCCAGCAGGGCCAGGCCGATGTCGTGCTGACCTGCGGCGATCAGGCAGCGGGCCTGGCGTTCGCGGGCCAGCAGCGCGTCGTAGGGCCGGGGCAGCGCCTGCCATTCGGCGGCCGCCCGGCCGAATAGGGTTGCGGCCCGGGGGTGCTGGCGGCCGGCTTCCGCGAGGAGCGCCCGGCACAGCGCCAGGCCCGCCTTGGGGGCCGGGGCGTCACGGCCGCGCAGCCCGCGAGCGAGCGCATCTGCCAGCCGGGCAGCTTCCGCGGCTTGGCCGTCACCGGCCAGCGCCGAGACCCGGGCCGGGGCAAGGTCGGCCGCCCAGATCCAGGTTCCCTTGCCCGCCACGATGCGAGTGGGCTCGCTGGTGACCTCCAGCGCCATCGCGGTGTCACCTGCCGCCAGGTGCAGCCGGGCCAGTGCCGCGGCCGGCTCCATGAGGTATCCCACGACGCCGCGCCGGAACGCTTCGCCGATAACGCGTTCAAGAATCTGCACGGCGCGATCCCGTTCCCCGGCCGCCGCCGCCAGCAGCCCGGTGACCAGCACGGCCTCCATCCGGGGCATTGGGTCGAGGTCTTCGTCGCCGATCAGGCCGTCCGCCCGGCCGGGCAGCCCGTCCCAGCCTCCGGTGAGCCAGTCCAGGTGTACCAGGGAGGCGAGCGGCGAATCCCGCAGCCGCGCGTAGTGATAACGGCCGGCCAGCTCGGCGGCATGCTCCAGCCGCCGCCTGGCCTCGCCGTACCGGCCCCAGATCAGCGCCACCTCGCCCAGGTTGCCGTGGGCGCGGGCGATCTGCAGGCGCTCACCGGGGCCGGAGGCGTCCCAGGGGACCCGGGCCGCTTCAGCCCAGCCGGCCTCCTCGCCCAGCAGCACCAGCGAGTAGGCCCGGTCCGCCAGCAGCCGCAGCCGCTCCGCGGCCGGCACGTCGTCCGCCACCTCGGCCGCGCGGCGCAGCCAGCCCAGGTGCTCATGCGCCGGGCGGTTGCCGCCCTGCGGCCAGCCCAGCAGCGTCATGGCCCGGACGGCATGCAGCGACCCCGGCGGCAGACCCGCGACTGCCCGTTCCAGCTCCGCGCGGGAGGCGTCCACGTTGTCCATCGTCAGGAGCGCCCGGCCGAGCTGGAACCGCAGTTCCGCCGCTTCCGCCGGGGTGAGGCTGGCCGAGCCGAGCGCGGCCCGCAGCGCATCCGCCAGGCTGACGAAGTGGTCGCCGGCGGGCAGCGCCAGCAAGATGATCTCGCCCGCCAGCCGGGCCACGATTCCCGGCGGCAGGCCTCCCGCCGTGACCAGATCGTGCAGCAGGACAGCCGCCGTGGCCTCGTCGCCCGCGGCGGCTGCGACGCCCGCGGCCTGCTCGCCGTACCTCAGCCACAGCTGCGTCTCCCCGGCCTCGCGGAAGTGGCGCGCCACCGACGCCACCGGAAGCGGCAGCTGGCCGGTCAGCGCCTGCCCCGCGCGCAGGTGCGCCGCGCGGCGATCCGGGCCGGGGATGGCCTCATAGACCGCCTGAGCCGTCAGCGCGTGCCGGAACGACACTAGCCCGCGGGCGTCCTCCGTCAGCAGCCCGCTGCCCAGCGCCTCCGACAGGCCCGCCGTGGCCGGTCCTGGGTCCAGCCCGCCCACGGCGGCCAGCACTCGCTCGGCGGCGGGTTCAGCCAGGACTGCTGCGGCGCGCAGCAGCGCCCGCGCATCCGCACTCAGCCGCGCGGCCCGTTCCAGCACCGCGTCCCTGATGCCAGGTGGCACCGTGATCTCGGCCAGCCGGCGGCGCACCCACTGGCCGCGGCGGCGCACCAGGTCGGCGCGCTCGGCCATCAGCCGCACCGACTCTTCCACCGCCAATGGCAGGCCGCCGGTCCGCTCGTAGACGAAGTCGGCGAATCCTGCCGAGACACGCTCGCCCGCCAGTATCGAGGACATCAGTGCCGCCGTGTCGGCCACGTCCAGGGCGCCCAGCGCCAGCCGGAGTCCCGAGGTAGCAGCGACCAGCCGGGCCAGCCGGGGCAGGGCCGAACTCGCGGGCAGGTCCTCGGGGCGGCAGGTCACCAGCAGGCTCAACGGCTGCGGCTGGCGGGAGGCCAAGAACAGCAAGAATTCGAGCGTTGCCTCATCCGCCCAGTGCACGTCCTCCACAATCAGCAGATCCGTCGCCAGGCGGCCGAGCAGTTCGGCCACGGCGGCGAACAGCCGGTAGCGGGCCGCAGCCGCGTCCTCGGCCGGCTCCGGCGCCGACGGCAGACCAGCCGCCCACTCCGGAAACAGCGGCCGCAGCGCACCGGCCAGCGCGCTCAGCCGCAGACTGCCCACATCGCCGACCGCCCGGCGCAGCGCATCAGCCACCGGCGCCAGGGTCAGCGGCCGCCGAAACGGCGGGCAGACAGCCACCAGCGCCTGACCCTTCCGACCTTGGTCGCTGGCCAGATACTCGCGCACCAGCCTGCTCTTGCCGATCCCCGCTTCGCCCTCGATCAGCACCACCGCGGGCGGGCCCGCCATCGCATCGGCCAGCGCGGCCAGTTCCCGGCCACGCCCCACGAGCCCCGGAGCCCGCATCGAGGGCAGGCCCGGGACACCGTGCTGTTCGGGAGCCGTCTGATCGGGCATGAAGATCTGCCGCTCCAGCTTCGAAGACCTTGCTCACTGCATTCTGCGCAGTTCACTCGCAGATGCAACAGTTACTTCCGGAACGCTCGGCCCAGCTGACCGGCAGAAGCCCGCGCTGGCGACAAGCTCGAGGATCTCCCGGCCGGCCTCCGGGCCGGCCTCCCAGCGGCTGGCGGGCATGGCCGGCTGGCCAGCAGGAATAGCCCGGCCGCCGGGCAGGTTCAGTCTATGCAAACGCATACATCTAGGCGCCGTCCCGGCACCGTGCAGCGGGCCCGGGCGTGGACGCAGCGCCAGGGAGGCTGAACATGCAGTTCGGGATTTTCTCGGTCAGCGACATCACCAGGGACCCGGTGTCCGGGGAAACGCCGACCGAGGCAGAGCGGATCGACGCGGTCGTGCGGATCGCCCAGAAGGCCGATGAGGTAGGGCTTGATGTGTTCGCGATCGGCGAGCACCACAACCCCCCGTTTTTCTCGTCCGCGCCGACCACGCTGCTGGCGTTCATCGCGGCGACCACCAAGAAGCTGATTGTCTCCACCGCCACCACGCTGATCACGACCAACGACCCGGTGCGCATCGCCGAGGAGTACGCGATGCTGCAGCACCTGTCCAAGGGCCGGATGGACCTGATGCTCGGGCGCGGCAACACCGCCCCGGTGTACCCGTGGTTCGGCCAGGACATCCGGGAGGGCCTGCCGCTGGCCCTGGAGAACTACAACCTGCTGCACCGGCTGTGGCGCGAGGACGTCGTGGACTGGCAGGGGAAGTACCGCACCCCGCTGCAGGGCTTCACCTCGATCCCGCGGCCCCTGGACGACGTGCCGCCGTTCGTGTGGCACGGCTCGATCCGTACCCCGGAGATCGCCGAGCAGGCCGCGTACTACGGCGACGGGTTCTTCGCCAACAACATCTTCTGGCCCAAGGAGCACTACATCCGGCTGATCCGGTTCTACCGGCAGCGCTACGCGCACTATGGCCACGGCACCGAGAAGCAGGCGGTCGTCGGCCTCGGCGGCCAGGCGTACCTGGCCAGGAACTCCCAGGACGCCAAGCGGGAGTTCCGGCCGTACTTCAACGAGGCGCCGGTCTACGGGCACGGGCCGTCCATGGAGGACTTCATGGAGATGACGCCGCTGTCGGTGGGCAGCCCGCAGGAGGTCATCGACAAGACCCTCACCTTCCGCGAGCACTTCGGCGACTACCAGCGCCAGCTGTTCCTGATGGACCACGCCGGCCTGCCGCTGAAGACGGTGCTCGACCAGCTTGACCTGCTGGGGGAGGAGGTCGTGCCGGTGCTGCGCAAGGAGACCGCGGCCAGGCAGGACCCGCAGACGCCAGACGCCCCCACCCACGCCAGCCTGGTCCGGGCCAAGTATGGCGACCAGGCTCCGCGCCAGCCGCGCCCGAACGCGAACCGCGGCGACAACGTCACGGGCGGGTCCCCGTACCAGGACACCGACTCGGAACTCCAGGCCGAGTACCCGGAGATCTGATGGCCGACCAAAGGCACCTTGCCAACGACGCGTGGGAGGCACTGCTGTCCGCCCATGCCGTGCTGATGAGGCAGTTCGCCGCCGAGGACATCTGGCCGGAGCTGTCCATGCGGGAGTACGACGTGCTGTACACCCTGGCCAAGTGCCGCGAGCCGGTTCGCATCAGCGAGCTCAACCGCCACGTCCTGCTCAGCCAGCCCGCGCTGTCCCGCCTGGTGGACCGGCTGGCCGAGCGCGGCCTGGTCGAGCGCCAGCCCGACCCGGCCGACGGGCGCGGCGTCCGGCTCTCGCTCACCGCGCCCGGCCAGGTCCTGCAGCGCCAGGTGGGGCGCAAGCACGCCCGCAGCGTGGCCCAGGCCATGACCGCCGCGCTGAGCGCCGACGAACTCCGTGAGCTCGAAACGATCTGCCTGAAACTAGCCAGCCCCGCCGGGCCACTGTCGCGGCGGCCAACGACCAGAACGGGGATAACCACCCATGACCACTCCTGAGGAACGGGAAGCGTTCCGGCTCGCCGTGGTCAGCGCCGGAACCAGCGAGCCCTCCTCAACCCGGCTGCTGGCCGACCGCATTGCCGAACGGGCCGCGGCCCTGGCCGCCAGCCGCGGCAGCACGGTCACGGTCAGCGTCATCGAACTGCGCGATATCTCGGCCGACATCTCGAACGCGCTGGTGACCGGGCTGATCACGCCGAAGCTGCAGCAGGCGATCACGGCGCTGGGCCAAGCCGACGGCATCATCGCCGCCGCCCCGGTCTACAAGGCCGGCGCCAGCGGGCTGTTCACGTCGTTCTTCCAGGTCCTCGACAACGACCTGCTCATCGCCAAGCCGGTAGTGCTCGCCGCGACGGCCGGGACCGCGCGGCACGCGCTGGTCGCCGACGACCAGATGCGGTCGGCGTTCGCCTACCTGCGCACGATGACGGCGCCCACGTCGCTGTTCGCCGCCCCGGACGACTGGAGCGACCCGGCCCTGGCGCAGCGCGTCGACCGGGCCGCGTTCGAGCTGGTGCTGCTCATGGAGAGCGGGTTCGCCCGCAAGGTCAGGGATGAATCCTGGCGCAGCTATCAGCACGAGTTCGGCAGCGCCGCGGCCGGGGACGACGAGGACTCCATCGATCTCGGCTCGGACCTCATGCGGCTGGCCACCGGCGGCTCCGCCGCCTGACCCAGCCGGGCCGTCCCGTTCCGGAACGCCGTTTGGGTGAGCCGGGTAAAGATCACCGCTTGCCGTTCTGGCCAAGCCGCCCGAAAGAGGCGGGGCCCGGCCGGGCCGGTGCGGTGCGCTGCTGCGGCGGGCCCTGGTGCGCCCACGGCGGGTAAGGAGGCGGGTAAGGACTGGCGGGCCGGCGCATGGCGGCGAAGTAGGCATTGGATGGCGCGACCCAGAGCAGCACCAGAGCCGCGAGAGCCAGAGCCCACTGGGTGAGCGCGGTAGCCCTCGCCGCTATGACCGGATCGTTGTGCAGGCTCAGCAGCAGACCGAGTGTCAGCACGGCGAACAGGACCGTGGACAGGATCCGGGCCCACGACCGGCCGTTTTTGTTGGCGTGCGCCATCCACAGCCACAGGCCGGTCCCGACCAGCCCAAAGAAGATGGTGACCGTCGCGTCCAACGCCGGGCCCACGCTGAGCCAGTTCTGGGTCACGCTGGGCAGCGCTTCGAGCTTGTTGTGTTCCACCCGGTATACCGCAGCCGAGCCGACGATCGTGTTGAGCACGGCGCTCGCCGCGCCGGCGTACATGAGCCCAACGGCGGCAGCGACAGACGACGGCCGGTAACTTCCCGGCATCCTGGCCCCGGGAGCCGGCGGGGGCGGACCCGCTGCCTGGGGTGCGGGCCGCGGCGGACCCGCGGTAACTGGGGTCGCCACCGCGGTCGGGATGGGCGCCGGACCCCCGGCCGGGATGGGGGCCGGACCAGCGGCCGGCGCGGCCTGGACGGGCTGGCCTGGCTCCAGCGTGCTGCGGTAAGCCAGGTCGGCGGCAAGGCCAGGCGGCAGCCAGGAGCGGGCAATCTCCGTCGCGTGATCGGCCTGCTGGGCCCGGCAGAACGAGATGATCTCGGTTGGCTGGGGCCGATGAGCCGGGTTCTTTGCCAGGCACCGTTCGACCACGGTGCGCAGCGGCATGGGACAGTCAGCGAGGTCCGGATCCTGGTGCAGGATCCGGTACAGCACCGCCTCGCCCGCGCCGTCACCGAACGGCGCCCGGCCGAGCACGGCGTAGGCGGCCAGCGAGCCCAGGGCGAAGATGTCGGTCGCCGGGGTCGTCGGCTGACCCGCGATCTGCTCCGGCGCCATGAACTGCGGGGAACCCACCAGCATGCCCGTGCGGGTCAGTGCGG
>Ga0335074_10013696_pt1 | contig 11396 bp, 6 predicted proteins | sample Lox_Sample_23_FD_206715 | JGI IMG/M metagenome (GOLD analysis project Ga0335074, IMG submission 206715) | Soil microbial communities from Loxahatchee National Wildlife Refuge, Florida, United States - Lox_Sample_2.3 | ecosystem: Environmental > Terrestrial > Soil > Wetlands | place: USA: Florida...
GTCGAGCCAGGGCGACCAGTGGCTCAGGTACTCGAGGTCGTAGCGCACACGCTCCTGCATCTTCTCGAGCGTCTTCGTCTCGCCGCGAAGCCCGTTCACCTGTGCGAGCCCTGTGATTCCCGGGCGCACCTTGTGCCGGATCATGTAGCCGCTGATGAGTTTGCGATACAGCTCGTTGTGAGCGATCGCGTGGGGCCGCGGACCGACCATGCTCATCTTGCCCTGCAGGACATTGAAGAGCTGCGGCAGCTCATCGAGTGAGGTACGCCGCAGGATGCGCCCGATCGGCGTGACGCGGTGATCGCGCTCCGTCGCCTGCGTGACGACCGGTCCGTCCTCGCAGACGGTCATGCTGCGGAACTTGTAGACGATGATCTCCTCGCCATTGAGCCCGTAACGGCGCTGGCGAAAGAGCACGGGCCCGCGGGAGGAGAGCTTCACCGCGATGGCGATGAGGAGCATCAAGGGTGCGGCGAGGAGCAGCGCGAAGGTGCTTGCCGCGAGGTCGGTTGCGCGCTTGAGAACCGCGTCCATGCCGTGGAACGGGGTGTCGCAGACCGAGAGCGCCGGCATGCCGTTGATCTCGACGAGGCGCGCCTGGACCAGGTCGAATGCGAATACGTCGGGCACGAAATAGATTGAAGCGGTCGTGTCGCGCAGCTCCCGCACCATCTCGCCGATCCGCGGCACGTTCGACAGCGGCAGCGCGATGTAGATCGTCGTGACCTCATGCAAGCGCGAGAACTGGGCGATGTCCTTGCAGTGGCCGACGAGCTGCTCGGGATCGATCACCTTCGCGACGCGCTCGGCGCTGCGGAAGTCGAAAAAGCCCATGAAGCCGCGCCGCGGCAGGCGCCGATGCAGCTCGAAGCCGACGGTGTTCGCCCCGACGATGATGTAGCGGGGCGCGTAGGCGCTGTTCGCGAGCATGCCGCGCGCCCGCTGCCGAAGGACGTGCGCGAGACACAGCGCGATCGGGGTGGCGATGAACCAGGTCGTGAGCTCGATGCGCGAGAAGAGCGCGGTCGCCTTGAAGGCGAATGCCGTGAACAGCAGGATCGCGACGACGCACGACCACTCGAGAAAGATCCGGGAATAGATCGTCGAGACCGGGCTTCTCGCAAGATCGCTGTGCCGGCGCGAGCGGTTGAAGATGTAGCTCGCGACCAAAAATGTGAGCACGCCGAGCGCCGCAAGAGAGCGCGAGAAATGCGCGCCATAGGCGAGCTCGACACCGACGAGGGTGAGCACCACGATGAGCGGGTCGAGCTGCTTGAGCAGCGCGAGCAGTGCAGGCTCGACGCTGCCGTACCGCACGCGCTTCTGGGCATCCGCTCCCGCAAGTGAGCCGGTGACTGATCCGACGACCGCTGCCACCTAAGACCTCCGTTCCTTATCCGTAAGTGTCGCCTGGAAAAATTACGTGGGCGCTACGTGGCCCCCGAGTTCTCGTGCAAATGCGGTGCTGTGGATCGATGTGCGGTGGTGGGTCAATGGCTCATTCTTTTACTGTCGTTCACGTAGCAACTTCTATGCCGACCCGTGCAAGGTGGGCCGCCGAAAAAAGCTACCGGCGCGCCCTGCGGGAGTTTTCCTTCGGAGTTGTGCACTCCCGCAAAAGTTCATCCATTATAGGAGCAACGCCCCCCAGCTACTAGCGGCGCATCTGTTGCGCACTAGCGACGGGCAGTTGCACCGCCAACGCCCGTTTTGGATGCACCGCGCCTCCTTATGTGAACTTCAACGCCGCCCATGAACCATGGACTCCACGGACTCACTCTAAAACGCACCTCCGACGGAATCGCTTACAACGCAAATCGATATTGCGTGCAAGAGGTCGTCCCGGATCACAGACAAGCGAGGCTTGGATCGCGACGGAGGCGGGCGGGACAGCCTATACTGTCACGATTCAGGCTCGCCCTCGGGTGCGGCGCCAGGATGACCTCGGGGGCTCAGGGTTGGGATGAGCTGCGGGGACTCCGCTCGTCGGGAACGGCACTGCGGCACAAACCTTGCCGATTGCGCCTTCCACGTTCCGGGAATGGCGAGTTCGGATAGTCGGAGACTAGAAACATGAATGCGCGTTGGGACCCTATACGCGACAAGATTCAGGGGGTATGGCGGTTCCGCTGGATCGCGATCGGCACGATGGCAGCGATCGCCCTGATCGGATGGCTCGTCGTTTTTGCAATGCCGGACCGCTACGAGGCCGACGCCGAGGTGCTCGTCAACCAGCGCACCGAGCTCAAGCCGGCGCTGCAGGGCCTCGCCACCGAGCAGGACGTGAACGTGCAGCTCGATTACGTGCGCGACTCGCTCCTGAACGGCCCCGAGCTGCGCAACCTCGCCGAGCAGGCCGGATTGATTCCTGCAGGGATCGGCATAGAGCGGCAGCAGCAAATCCTGAAGGGGATCCACGACCGCATCACGCTCACGATCACACCCGCCGACGATGTGCAGCAGGCCAATACACCGCCCGGCCTCACCTACGGGATCTCCTACCTCGATGCGAACCGCGACCGCGCGCTGCGCTTCGTGAGCCTCCTCCTCAGGACGCTCGTGAACGAGACCCTCGGCAACAATCGCCAGGGTTCCGAGCACGCGCAGCAGTTCCTCGGCACCCAGATCAAGGACTACGAGAAGCGCTTGCGCGCCGCGGAGGATCGTCTCGCCGCATTCAAGTCGCAGCACCTCGGGCTCATGCCGACGGAGCAGGGTGGTTACTTCACCCAGCTGCAGAACGAGAACCAAGCGGTCGAGGATGTAAAAACCAAGCTCATCACCGCTGAGAACCGGCGCAACACCCTCGAGAGGCAGCTCCACGGCGACGCCGCGCTGACCGCTATGAGCCTTCCTGCGCTGGGTCCCAACGGCCAGCCGGAGGGGGTGGACACAGTGTCGCGAATTGCCGAAGTGAAGGCCCAGCTCGATGCGCTGCTCCTCAAGTACACGGACAAGCACCCCGATGTGATCGCCGCACGGCAGGAGCTCGCAGACCTCAAGCGCCAGCGGGCCGCCGAGATCGCAAGCCTCAAGCGTGGGGACCTCAGTGCGGCCGCAGCGAGCGGTGCCGCGGCGAATCCCGTCTACCAGAGCATCCTCCTGGCAATCAATCAGGCGGATGTTGATATCTCGGACCTGCGCACCCAGCTCGCCGAGCACGAGGAAAAGGCGAAGGAGCTGCATCAGTTCCTCGACACCGCGCCGCAGATCGAGGCCGAATACGCGCAGCTCTCCCGCGATTACGACGTGAACAAAGCCCAGTACACGGCGCTTCTCGAGAGTTTCGAGAAGGCGCGGCTCGGGGAGCGTGCGGATACGGCAGGCTCGGTGCGCTTCGAGGTGGTCGAGCCTCCAACCGTCGGGTACCAGCCCGTATCGCCGCGCCGCCCGAAGCTCTTGACCGAGATCCTCGTGGCGGCGGTCGTTGCGGGTGGCGGACTTGCCTCCTGGCTCGATCAGGCCCGGCCCGTCGTCGGCTCCGCGGGCGCACTCGTGCAGCTCACCGGCGTCGCTGTCCTCGGCGTCGTGGGCTCCGCATTCCCCTCACGCGCCCGCGAGCTCTCGCGACGCCAGCGGAGGCTCCTCTCGCTAGCCATCGCCTGCGTATTCGTGGGATTCGTCTTGGCAGTGTTGCTTAGCCAGGCGGGGCTGCGCCTGAGCATTCCCGGTTTGACACAGGTGGCATCGTGAGCGTCATCGAAACCGCACTCGATAAGCTTCGCCGGGCAGCCGGCCCGACCAAGATCCCAGCCGATCAGAGCGGCAGCAGCGTGCCTTTCACGGCGCGTCCCGCGCCCTACTCGGCAGAGCCCGCACTGAGGCCCGAGAGAAGGCTCTCGGTCAATCTGCTTCGGCTCCGGGCCGAAGGCTATCTGCCGGAGACGGCCGAGGAGCGGCGCTTCGCGGACTACTACCGTGAGATCAAGCGGCCCCTCATCAAGAAGGCCCTGGCCCCCGATACGACGGCCGACCTGCGCTTCATCCTGGTCTCGAGCGCCCTGCCCGGCGAGGGGAAGACCTTCACGACCCTGAACCTGGCCTTCAGCATGGCCCGGGAGCACGACATCTCGGTGCTGCTCGTCGATGCCGACATCCCGAACCCGCAGATCAGCCGCGCGCTAGGGGTGCAGGAGGAGCCGGGACTCATGGACGCGCTGCGCGACGACACACAGGACCCGGAGTCGTTCGTGCTGGGCACCGACATCCCGGGGCTTGACCTTCTGCCGGCGGGGGCATCGGGCGACGGGGCGGCGGAGCTCATTGCAAGCGCACGGATGGCCCAAGTAGCCGCGCGTCTGAGCCTGCGGAACCCGCGCCGTCTGGTCCTACTTGACTCCCCGCCCGTTCTCGCCTCGAGCGAGGCTCGGGCGCTCCTGCACATTCCGGGGCAGGTAATCCTTGTCGTGCGATCGGGACAGACGCCGCGCCAGGCGCTTCAGGATGCGATCGCGCTCATCGAGCGCAAGAAGCTGAACGGACTCGTGTTGAACGATGCGAGCGTCGGCGCCGGCGAGGGCTACTACTACGGATACGGCTACTCGAGCTATGGAAAGGGCGAGAAGTCCGTTATGGCTCCCTGATAGGATCGACGTTAGCTCGCCGAGCCGGCGGGGCGGCCGACCGTTTCCGTAGCACGATCTGCGCACGCGGCAAATAGAGCAAGACGCGCGGACCCCGCACCAGGTAGCGCCACACCAGCCGTCTGGGATTCCTGAGCAGCCGATATAGCCATTCGAGCCCCGCACGACGCATCCAAGCCGGTGCACGCCTTTCCGCTCCCGTCAGGAAATTGATCGAGGCGCCAACACAGAGGGCGAGCCCGCGCGCGACGCCCCGGCGCTTGAGAAGCGCTGCGAGCGTCTCCTGCTGCGGCGACCCGACGGCGAAGAAGCAGAATCGAAATGGGCTTGCGTCCTCTACGAATCGCAGGCATTCCTCGACCGCTCGCGCGCGACCGATAAAGCCCATCGGCGGGTTGTAGTGTCGTAGATTCTCGAGACGATGAGCCCGAGTCAGGTGCCTCGCCTGATCTTCCGTGCCGCCGATCAGGACGATGCGATCTTCGGGCCGTATCACCTGAGAAAACAGGTGCGCCGTGAGGTCTGCTCCGGGACATACCGGGAGTCGTAGTCCCTTGAGGAGTCGCAGCAGGTGCGCGGCAAAACGGCTGTCGAGCAGTACGTAGTCCGCAGACGTGTACAGGTGACGGAATGTCGCATCCTCATGGTAGCGCACCAGGTGGTCGACATTTGGGGTTACGACGAATCCGTAGGTTTCCTGTCCGAAGCGCGCCGCGGCGGTGGCGAATGTACCGACGTCGAAATCATCGAGTTCGTGGATCAGCGCGCTTCTCCGAGCGATCGATAGTCCTGCACGGGCTGCGTGAAAGGTCTCTCCAGACGAGCATAGCCTGCGGCAAGACCTGCCAGGACGTAGAACATTTTCCCGTAGACGAATATGAAGCTGTTATCCGCAAGCATGAAGAGCGTGCCGAGTATGCAGGCGACGATGCAGAATCCCAGCATCGCGAGATCGTGGTCAGACTTCGCGATTCGGTTTGCGAATCGATAGGTCTTGACGAGCCCGACCAACATGAATCCCAGAAAGAGCGAAAGGCCGACTAGGCCGTAATCCAGCGCCATCTGTGCATAGGTATCGGTCATATCGATGATGCCCATACCCTGGCGCAGGTCCTGCATCTTGAAGACCGCCAACTGGTCGCCGAAGAGAGGACTCGCCTTGATGAGCGTCCAGGCCCGCTCGGCGAGCGCCTGGCGATAGGTCCAGTTGCCCACATCGACCGAGCCACCCATGAAGGGGAGCATGCTCACGATCCGCGCACCGAGAGGGGTGAGGCCCACCCCGACCGCAACGAGCGCCGCGCCGGCGAAGGGCTTGAACAGCTTCGCGAGCGTCGGGGAGGACAGCGCGGAGAATAGTATGTAGATGAGCACGACGCCGAGCCAGGGTCCGCGCGAGTAGGTGGCGATCAGGCCGAACCCCAAAAGAGCGAAGACCCAAACGTCGGTCGCGGTCGATTTCACCTGCGACCTCAAATACAGCCAGAATCCGACCCCGATCGCGAGGATGTAACCGAGCGACAGGGAGCCCCCGGTGGAGGCCTCGGCGCGCAGCACCGTGCCGCGCATCAGATAGAAGGTGGTCGCCGCCCCGTTGGTCCAGTTCTTCAGGATATCCATGTAGAGCAGCCAATGGCGCACCGTCTCGAATATCGCAATTCCGCCGAGGATCATCGCTGAGAGCCAGAAGGTCGCGAGCACCTCCGCGATCGCGCGGCGGCTCCTGCAGGACCGGCTGACCGCGAAATAAAGCACGTAGCTGTCCAGGAGGAAGAGGAACGCCAGCCGCAGGTGATTGGTCGCCGAGTCCGGCAGAATCGCGTGCCCCGGCAGGTCCGGCTGAATGAAGAAGATGGTCTGCAGTACGCCGAAGCCGAGGAGCAGATAGTCCATGTTGGACCAGCGCGAGCCGGTTTCGCTCCGCACGCTTCGAAAGCGCCAAGCCGCCGGCACGAGCACACAGAACGCGAGCAGCCGGTAGTTGTCGGCGGCGAACAATACGCTCGTCCCGCCGAAGGGAATATCGATCGGGACGGGGGGGACGACCTGTAGCATCAAAACATAGAACGCCACCGGATTGCGGTCCCTCTGCCCGCCCAGGAAGAGCATGGGGGAGGCGAGCAGCACGAACAGCCAGAAATTCGGGACCAGGAATCCGGCGGCGGTAACCGCGAACCACAGGTTGCGGCGACGGACAAAATCACTAGCGTCGCCGAAGCGCAGGAGGATCGGCCGCGTGAAGTGGAAGACCGCGCCCCCGATTGCGAGAACGACAAGCAGCGCCTTGAGGGTGTTCAGCATGTTTCGTGAATCAGCGTGTCCGTGCTCATGCGAAGCGATACCGCCCGATTTTCTGCCTGGAATCGAGCAGTCAGCAACTTTCAGTCCGTGTGGGTCACAGGGCCCCGGGCGCCTTGCGCAGCTTTCCGAGCGCGCGCCGCGCGCGTCGCATCAGGGAAAGTGCGTTCCGCGCGAGGGCGACGCGCTCGATGGGCTTGAGCTCATGAACGTCGGTGCGCGAGGGCCGTTGACGACCGAGCACGGGATTGGCCATCCAGGCCTCGAGCTGCGGATGAGCGGCTCTGAACCAGTCGTAGGCACCGTCAACGTGCATCGGGCCGCCTTCCGGGCTTCCGGCGGGCCGCTCCCGCATGGCGGTCAGGAATGGAATGAGCCGTGTGACCGCCTCGGAAGAAAACGCGACGAAGTGCGATCCCAGGACGGTATCGGTGGGGCTCGCCGGTGCGATCGGCGAATCGTCCCGCACGCGCCCGATCCAGTCATTGCGACCGCCGTAGAAGACGGACCACCTCGTCCGTTCCAGAGCGGCGAGGGCGAAGGGAAGCGTCCACTGAATCTGGTTCGAGAAGTCGCAATCGTCCTCGAGGATCAAGGTCGCTCGCGACCGGAGGCGTTGCGCTCGCTCGAGGGCTTTCAAATGGCTGTCGAAGCAGCCGCGTGCACCGATCGAAGCGAAGCCGCCCGCGTCGGGAAAGCGCGAGGCCTCGAGCAGTTCCACATGATCGTCGCGGAGCGACAGCCCTATTCTTCGCAGCTCCGAATCCATTTCGTTCCTGCGGTCGCGACGCTCTTTCAAATTGATGATCTGAACGAAGTCGAACGCTTCGAGCAGAATCGAGCGCAGCTCCGTTCTGAGGAGAGCGGCGCGGGCCTGTCGGTGTCCCTCCGGTCGCGTTTTGTCCCGGGACGTATTCATCCGACTGATCCCCCTTTGCGAATAGTCTAGCTGGCTTCTCCTCGGTTCGCTCGCTCTCTATCTTGTCAAGTGCACGCGTACCGAAACACGACATAAGCAGCATGAGAGGGCCCGTTCGCAATATGTCTGCCAGCTGCGACGCGTTGCATAATGCAGCGAAACGATTTATCTCTATCGTCGAGTTCGATAGTCGCTTGCGTCGCATATAAGCAAACCCGCCGCGAGGCGGGGACGCAAAGCCTCCGGTCTCAGCGTCAGCGCGAGATAGCGGGGTTGCCGGCGGTGATTCTCATCGGGAATCTCGCCGCGATCCCCTCCCCGTTGCCTGGCGTTGCCACCGGAGTCTCACAAAGAGACGAGCTCGTACTGGGTGGGTTTTTCGCCGGGGGGCGGATCAATGGACAAGAACGGGTGCGGCCGCGCGCTGCAGGGATTGGCTTATGTTCTGGCCGCGTCGCTTGTCGTCGCGGTTTCGGGTTGCGGGGGCGGTTCTTCGGGTTCGGGGGGCATACAAGCCTCACAGACATCGCAGTCCGGCGGTGCCACGATTTCCGGAAAGCCACAAGCGACGGCCACTGCCGATGTGCCGTACCGATTTCAGCCGAGTGCCTACGACAGCAACGGCGGTACGCTCACCTTCTCGATCACCGGCAAGCCGGGCTGGGCGAGCTTCGATACGGCGACGGGCGTGCTCTCCGGTACGCCCGGCGCTGCCGATGCGGGTACGAGTCCGGGGGTGACCATCACGGCGAGCACGGGTGAAGGAACGGCTTCACTGCCCGCATTCTCGATCCAGGTGACCACCGGTGGACCCCTCACCATCACGAGTCCCTCGAGCCTGCCGGCGGCGACCAATGGTGGGAGCTACTTCTATCAGCTCGCGGCAAGCGGCGGCACGCCACCGTACAGCTGGTCGTGGGTGTCGGCGAGCGGCTCGATCTCGTGGATCGTGACGCCTCAGGGCTGGCTCGAGGCCGCACCGACGACCAATGAGTCGGACTCGGTCGTCATTCAGGTCACGGACGCTGCGAACAATGTCGTTGAGGGGACGTTCTCGGTCGCGGTGAACGCCAATCTCGCGATCATGAATCAGAATCCGGCGACCGGCGCGATCGCGCTGCCACCGGCGGTCTCGGGCAACGCCTACACTCACTCGCTGCAGGCCGCAGGAGGCACGGGTGGATATACCTGGACCATCAGTTCCGGCTCGCTGCCCACGGGGCTCAATCTCTCATCGAGCGGGGTGATCTCCGGCACGCCATCGAGCCCGGCGAGCGGCAGCTCCGGCGTGGTGCTCGAGGTGAGCGATAGCGGCGGTAACACGGCCACGGCGAGCGCCGTCATCACGGTCGGTGCGCCGAGCCAGGTGGCACGGCCCTCCTACAACACCGGCAGCGGCTTTTTTGTGTATCAGGGCCAGCTCTACGATCCGAACGGAAACCTGTTTCGTATCCGCGGCGTGGATCGCGCCCATTACGATGCCGCCGATCAGCCGGGCCTCTCGAACGCGCACGTCAATGCGGTGCGCTTCTTCATGTACGACATCGGTGTCGGCGGAGCGCCCGATGCCTCGACCTACGCGAGCGTCGCCCAGGAGCAGCACATCGACGAGGGCGAGCTGCCGATCATCACAGCATCCAACGTGGCAGGCGCTTCGCAGGCCAGCACGGGCGATTCGAGCACGCGAGATCTTGCCTCGATCGTCTCCTGGTGGCTTGCGAACGAGGCGGCCTTCGCCCCGATCATGAATCAGATCGCCATCAACATCGCCAACGAATGGGGACCGGCCAATAATTCCGCTTGGGCCTCGGCGTACGAAAGCGCCATCGCCCAGCTGCGCGCCGCCGGCTACACCTGCCCTCTGGTGATCGATAGCGGCGGCTCCGGGCAAGACATCAACGATTTTCTCAACTACGCGGGCGCCGTGTTCAACTCCGACCCCCAGAAGAACATCATCTTTTCCTTCCACTTCTACGGGCTCGGCGAAGGGGCTCCCTGGTCCACGCTGCCGCAGCTCACGACGATCACCGCTCAACTCGCCTCACTCGCCCAATCGACGGGCGCGGCCTTCATCATCGGGGAGTTCGGCCCGGGGCGTGGAATCGGCCCGAGTCCCACCAACCTCGCTCCCGGGCAGATCATTCAGGCGGCCGAGCAGAACAACCTCGGCTGGATGGCCTGGGCCTGGGACGATAACGATAAGGCCGCCTGCCAGTCCGACAACTACTGGTTCAGCATGACCTACAACTGCGGCACGTACAGCGTTCCATCGGACCTCACCTACTACGGGCTCGATGTGACGTTGAATCCGGCCTACGGCTGGATCGCGCTCGCAAGCCCCGCGTCGGCATTCGTGACGCAATGAGGGTGTGAGGGGGTTCACAATTATCGCATCGGGGCTCTGAGAGTCGTCCCGTCGTGGGAGGCTCCCAGAGCCCGCGAATCGCCCTCAAATTCCCTTCAAATTAGCCGCGCGCGCCGCCTCCACCGAGGCTGTCTCTGCGCCGCGACGCATTGCGGAATAATCGCAAAGCGGTTATCTCTAGCCCCGCTTGATGATTGCTTGCGTTGCAATTGGCAAACCCGCTGCGAGGCGGGGACGCAAAGCCTCCGGTCTCAGCTTCAGGCGTGAGATAGCGGGGTTGCCGGCGCAGATTCTCCTCCAGAATCTCGTCGCTCTCCCTGTCCGCTGCCGGGCGTGATCACCGGAGTCCCGTATCAAAACGCAGATTTCGGAATGTCGACGGGGAGGTCGGATACATGGAGAGCTTGGGCGGCGACCGCGCGCTTCGGGTCTTGGCATATCTTCTCGGCGCAGCGGTTGTTCTCACCGCCGCAGGCTGCGGCGGCAGCGGTTCTTCGGATTCGGCGAGTGTGCAGTCCTCGCAAGCGGGTCCGATGAGTGCGCAGGACCCGCGCCTCTCCACGGGTAACGCGACGATCTCCGGAACGCCGCAGCTCACCGCGACGGCCGGTGTACCGTACCGGTTTCAGCCGCGGGCCTTCGACAACAACGGCGTTCCGCTCACCTTCTCGATCGTGGGCAAGCCGGGCTGGGCGAGCTTCGATCCTGCGACGGGCGTGCTTTCGGGCACACCGACGGATTCGGATACGGGCAACACGTCCTCGGTGACGATCACGGCGAGCAACCCGGAAGGAGCGGCCTCGCTCCCTGCGACGCCGATTCAGGTGACCGCCGGCGGTCCGCTCGCGATCACCAGCCCCTCGAGCCTGCCGGCGGCGACGAACGGCGGGAGCTACTTCTATCCGTTGGCCGCAGGCGGCGGCACCCCTCCGTACAGCTGGTCGGTGGTGTCCACGACCGGCTCGACTGCGTGGGTCGTGACGCCACAAGGCTGGCTCGAGGCTGCCCCCACGACCGACGAGAGCGACTCCGTGGTGGTTCAGGTCACCGACGCTGCGAACGCCGTCGTCAAGGGGACCCTCTCGATCGCGGTCAACTCCAACCTCGCGGTCATGAATCAGAACTTCTCGACGGAGGCGATCTCCCTCCCTCCCGCCGTCTCGGGCAACGCCTACACTCACTCGCTGCAGGCCGCAGGAGGCGCGGGCGGATATACCTGGCAAATCACTTC
>Ga0335074_10013698_pt1 | contig 11395 bp, 8 predicted proteins | sample Lox_Sample_23_FD_206715 | JGI IMG/M metagenome (GOLD analysis project Ga0335074, IMG submission 206715) | Soil microbial communities from Loxahatchee National Wildlife Refuge, Florida, United States - Lox_Sample_2.3 | ecosystem: Environmental > Terrestrial > Soil > Wetlands | place: USA: Florida...
GAAACCACATACCTGCTGGAAGCCGCGTTTCTGCCGATTGAAATCATGTCCGAGCACGACCGCACGTCGAAGACCCTCGAAAAACTACGCGAATATGAAGCCGCGGGCATCCCCAATATCTGGGTGTTCGGCCCGCGGCTGGAGCAGCTGTTTTTTTATCGCGGCGGCTCGCTACTGGAAGTCAGCGGGTCGGCGATTCGCCCCACCGTTTCTCCGGAAATCGAACTCACTCGCGCGGAAATCCTTCGCGTGGAGTAAACCGCGAGCGGCCGCTCAAAACGCAAAGCGCAACTGGATGGCGACTTTGCGGTTGTAGGTGCTGGGGCCGCCCACGGGGCCGAAAGCGCCGCCGAGGCTGGTGTACTGGCCGAAATAGGGCGACGAGAGGTCGCCGTTGGGCGGTGCGTAGTTGGCGCGGTTTAAGGCGTTCAGGGCGTTGATGGAGAGGGTCAGAGTATAGCGCCGGCCGCTGGCTGCGCCGAACATACCCGGAGGAGGGCCGCCGCCCATCATCGGGCCGCCGCCACCGCCCGGTCCGCGCCCGCCACCGCCACCGCCGGGAGGGGGACCGCCACCGCCCGGTCCGCCCATCATTCCTTGCGGGTTGCCGTTGGATTCGTTCTTACCGCCGAAGGCCCAACTGCGCGAGAGACGCAGCATAAGCGTGGCGGTGGCCGGGCCGCGCGCGTAGTTGTATCCGATGGTGGGCGTGCCGGCCGCCGGAGCCAGATTGAAGCACCCGAACGCGGCCTCGTAGACCAGGTCCTGGCCATTGCACTCCGCGGCCGCCAGGTTCATGAGCGCCGGCCGCTGGCTCAGGATGCCGTCACCGATGGTGTCTCTTCCGGTAGTGATATCGTACGGCGTGCCGCTGGATGCCAGAAAGAAGGGGTTGATGGTGAACTTCAAGGGCAGCGGTATGCTGGTGCCGACCACCAGCCGGTGGCGGACGTCGCCGAAGGCCGAGGGTCCCCATTCCGCACGCACGTCATAGGGATTGGCGGGTTGCCCTTCGGCGTCGGATTTGCCGTAGGAAAGGGCGTAGAATCCGAACAGCACGAGTCCCTTGTAATTGATGTTGGGCACTACCGTGAGCTGGTTGGTGCGGCTGAGGCCGGTGTCTTCGGTCAACATGCGGACCCCCGGGCTGCCGTAAGGATAGGCGCCATCGATGGGGGCGTTGATGTCGCGAGAGAGCTGCAGGTGCGTGCCGCGGCTGGTGATGTAGTTCACGCTGACCCGCGCGTACTGGTTGATCTGGCGGTCCACGCCGACGCTGGCCTGATAGATGCGCGGAGCTGCTATTCCGTTGGACACATACTGCAACTGCTGCGGCTGGAGGCCGCTGGCCAGCGACGAGACGGAGGGAATCGTGGGGAAGAAGCTGGGATTGAAAATCAGGTAAGACTGCTGCGTGACGCCGTTAAAGCGGATGGCATTCAGTTGCAGCGAGTCCGGTACGCGGTTGTAGAAGACGCCAAAACCCGAGCGCAGGATGGTTTTGGCGGCCTTGTTCCCCTTGCCGTCGAGGCCCCAGGCGAGGCCCAGCCGCGGCGAGTAATCGCCGTAGTCGCCGATGTTGGTTTGGGCTTCGTAGCGCAGCCCATAGCTGAAAGTGAGGTTCGGTTTGGCCTTCCAATCGTCGTTGGCGAAGAGGCCGATATCAGTCAGGCTCACCGAGGTGGTCGGAATTCCGGCCCCGATGCTGAATTCGTAAGCGCCGCCGCCCAGGGCGCGAATCTGCGCATCGTTCAGCCCCTGCTGCTGGAACAGCAGCGTGCGCTGGTAGACCTGCAGGCCCGTCAACTCAACCGACGTCCCGGGGATCGCCTGGTTGTTGGCGTCGAGCGCCGGCCCCGGCCCGCCGACGAAGGTGTAGGTGCCGCCAAAATTGCTCATGGCTGTGCTGCTGTCGAACCCCTGGCGGAGGCGGCCGCCGAATTTGAAGGTGTGGGTGCCATGGGTGAGGGTGGAAGTGTTGGTCACCTCCCAGTGGTTGGCCGAAGTTCCCGAATTGCCCACCTGCGCCCCGCCGCCCGAGAAGGCGCCATCCACAATCAACGCGGGATCGTTGCTGCCGCCGGTCATGGATGAAGTCGAGCGCATGAACTGGAAACGCGTCTCATTCACAAAATGGGTGTTGACGAGCGACGTTTCGGTGACCTGCACGGTGTTTTCGGTGCTGCCGGTGTTGTAGCCGCGCGAGGACAGGTTGAAGCTGCCCACGCCCTGATTGTCGGAGGTGATGCGGGTGTTCTGATACCGCACCGTGAGGGTGTTGTTGGGCGTGAGGGAGTAATCCACGCGGGGCGACAGGGTCATGAACGTGAGGGGCGTGAGCACGGCCTGGTTGATGGTCTGGGGAACCAGGCTGGCGTTCAGATCGGTGGCCAGGATAAAGGCGTTCTCCGTGGTGCCGCGATAATTGCCATCGAAGCTGAAGGAGGCCTTGTTCTTTTTGAGAGGGCCGGTGAAACTCAATCCGAAGAAATCCTGCTTGTAGGGCGGGCGGGTGGATTGCTCCAATAGCGGGCTGCGGGAATTCAGATCTTCGTTGTTGTATTGCAGGAAGGCGTTGCCGTGAATCTGGTCGGTGCCGGGCTTGGTGAGGATTTCGATGCGCCCGAAACCGGGGCGGTCGTATTCCGGCGAGAAGGGATTGGAGTTGATGCGGATCTCGCGGATGGACGATTTCGGGGGCAGGTTGCCGCCGGTGAAGCCGTCGATGTATATGGAGCCGCCGCTGGGCCCGGCGCCGGGGCCGGCCATGGCCTGCAACTGCTGGGAAAGCTCGTCGGGATCGTCGGAGAGGGTATCCAGGTCCTTGTCTTTCAGCACCAGCGCGCCGCCGTTATTGGCCGGATCGGCCGAGACTTTATTGGCCTCGTCCTCGACATTCACCACCTGTGCTTCGGCTTTGATGGTGAGCTGGACATCGAACGTGGAGGGAGCCGTGATTTCGAAATCCTGCCGCTCGGTGACGCTGAAGCCTTTGGCGATCACGCGCAGCAGGTACTTGCCGGCGCGCAGCGAGGGGAATGTGTATTCGCCGGCATCGTTGGTGGTTTGGCGCTGCTCGCCGCCGGGGCCGCGCACCTGCACCAGGGCGCCGGGAACGACCGCTCCCGAAGGGTCGGTGACCACACCGTGCAGGCTGGGCGCCGGGGGCGCTTGAGCCAGACCGGCGGCTGCCAGACAGAACAGGAATAAGCAGAGAAGTAGCGTGCGTTTCATTGTCGGGTTCCTTTAATTGCCGCGGCAGACGAACGTCCGCCGTTTTAGAAAATAATGCTGGGCATGCCGAAGCCGCTCATGTCTCCGAGTCCACCGCCCATGCCGCCCATGGCGCCGCCGTTCACTCCACCGCCGGCGCCGGAGCGGCCGCCGCGGCCGGAATTCATGGTCGCCATCCGGATCAGCATGTCGGCGTTGGCCAGCAGCATGATGGCGGTAATCTCATCGGTTTTGGCGCCCTTGGTGCTGGAGACGACGATGGTCTCTCCGGGTTTCAATTCGTCGAGTTTGGCGGCGGGCATGCGCTCCAGCATTTGCGCGAGATCCATCATGCCGCCGCGGCCGGGAGCCGCGCCGGGGCCGCTTCCGGGGGGCCCTGGGGACATCCCGTTGGGGGGCGCCCCGTTTCCCGGCGCGCCGCCGCGGCCCATCATGCCCATCATGGCGGACAGATCGGGCATCTGCTTGAGCTGCGAATCGGCGGTCACTTTCACCACCAGCGGCTTACCGGAAGCCATCTCTTTGACGGTCACTTCGCCAGTCTCGGCGTTCACGGCGGTAATCGAACCGGCCCTGGTCTGGAACGTGCCGAAGACCACCTCGTCGGCAGTGACTTTCAGACCGTCCTCGCTTTTTTGCCCGCGGGCGCGCAACTGGTCGCCCACGCCGACTTCCTCCAGCTTGCTTTCTCGCGCATCGGCAAACTTCACCGAATCGGGCGCGTACCGTTTGAACGAAGTCTTCCCGGTCACCGTGACCACGGCCTGGACCTCGCCGGTCATGGTGCGCATCTTGAGAGTGATCTCGCTGCCGTTTTCGGCCGCCACCACACCGGAGACGCCCCGGCGCGTCCAATCCAGACGATCGGCAGCGTTACGCCTGGCGATGTCGCCGGAGGACATGTCGATGATGCGCCGCAAGTTCAATGAGCCGGCTTCGAGAGTGGCCAGAACGCGGTCGCCCACCGCCACATCGGTTACCGGAATGGCCTGCGCTTTTTTGAGATCTTTCTCTCCCGGGGCGACGCGCTGCGCAATGGTATCCGGAGTAAACCTGGCAACCACCGCCGGAGCATTGTCCGGCTTAATCTCCACTTCGGCCTTTTCGGGGCGGAAGCCGGTGATTGTGCCGACAAACGATTTCGACGCCGTCTGCGCGCAGACCAGGGCCGCGCACACCGCCACGCCGAGGACAGATAGCAACTTTCTCATCTCTTCCAGTAAACGACACGCGGGGCCACACCGCGTCTTAAGTTTTGTAAAAGCGGACCGGCGGCGGGCCACGCGAGCTGCGGTTTGCGCTACAAAGGAGTCTGGAAACCTTTTGTGACGGCCACGGACGCCAACCGCGCGGCGAAGTCGATCCTGCTGGTAGAGGACGACCTGGAACTATGCTCTTTGATGAAGGATTACTTTTCGCAGCAGGGGTTCCGGATCGACGCGGTACATGACGGGCGCACAGGCCTGGCGCGTTCGCTGGAAGGCGAATTCGATTTGATCCTGCTGGACGTGATGTTGCCGGTGCTGGATGGCTTCGAGTTGCTGCGGCAGTTGCGCAAGCGTAGCACTACCCCGGTGATCATGCTGACCGCGCGCACCGCCCAGATGGATCGCGTGGCGGGACTCAACGCCGGCGCCGACGATTACCTGCCGAAACCGTTTGGGCCGGAGGAATTGCTGGCGCGCATCCGGGCGGTGCTGCGGCGGACCGGACGGCGGGAAACGCCCGAAGTGCAGGTATTCGAAGCCGGTGGCGTCCGCGTGGACGCGCAGACGCGGCGGGCCTCGCTGGGCGAGAGCGATCTGGAGATCACCGCCATCGAGTTCGACATCCTGGAAATTCTGGTGCGTTCGGCGGGCCGTACGGTGTCGCGCGACGAACTGGCGGCGGCGTTATACCAGCGGCGGTCGACACCCTATGAGCGTTCGCTCGATGTACACATCAGCCACCTGCGCAAGAAGCTGGAAGGTGCGGGCCGCTCGCCGATTCGCACGGTTCGCGGAGTAGGCTACTTATTCGCGGCAGGGCAAGGGGAGGAAGCGTGAGGTCGGTCTACGCCAAAATCCTGCTGTGGTGCTTCGCGACCCTGGTGCTTTCGCTGGGGGCTTTCATAGTGGTGACGGTCTTCATGTCGATGCACGCGCGCGGCGGCGGGATGGACCCGGGCCGGGTGGATGCGATGCTGCTGGAAGATGCGTCTGCCGCTTATGTGCAGGGCGGCCCGGCTCAATTGGCTGCCTACATGGACCACTTGAATCGCTACCTGGCGGGGCGCCGCTACCTGACCGACGCGCAGGGTAAGGACCTGGTCACGGGCGAGGACCGCTCGGCGTTGTTCAACGCGGTGGGGCGGAAGTGGGGCGTACCGCACCGTGCCGGCGGCCGGTTTACGGTGGTGCAGAGCTCGCGCGACGGGCGATACCGGCTGATCGTAGTAAACGACATGCCCCTGGACCTCGGCAGCTACATTCCGTTTTACCTGCTGATTCTGGCGGCGGTGGCTCTGGTGTGCTGGATTCTGGCTTTGAATATCGCTTCGCCGCTGCGCAGCGTGGCGCGCACCGTGGACCGCTTTGGGGCCGGCGACTTGACCGCACGGGTGAACTCCGCGCGCAAGGACGAGATCGGCGAATTGGGCCGCGCTTTCGACCGCATGGCGGAGCGCATCGGCACGCTGGTGGCGGCGGAGCGCCGGCTGCTGCAGGATATCTCGCACGAGCTGCGCTCGCCTTTGGCGCGCCTGAGCTTTGCCGCGGAACTGGTGCGCACGGCGGAGGACCGCGACTCGGCGGTGGCCCGCATGAAGAAAGAGATCCGCCGGCTCACCGACCTGGTGGGGGCGCTGGTACAGATGACGCGCGCCGAAGGCGACCCTTCCTCGAACCTGCCGGAGATCGTGCGGATCGACGAGCTGATCGCTTCGGTGGTAGAGGATTGCCGGCTGGAGGCGGATGCACGCGGTTGCGCCATCGCCATGAAGGCAGGTGACCCGATCACTCTCCGCGGTGACGAGGAGCTTCTGCGGCGGGCCATCGAGAACGTACTGCGCAATTCCATCCGCTACACGCCGCAGGGATCGCAGGTGGAAGTGAGCCTGGAGAAGGCCTGCAGCACGGTGCGCATCGCGGTGCGCGATTATGGGCCGGGCGTGCCCGATTGGGCGCTCGGCAAGATCTTCCACACTTTCTTCCGGGTGGACGATTCGCGCGACACCGCGACCGGCGGAGCGGGGCTTGGATTGGCCATCACCAAGCGGGCCGTCAGCCTGCACCATGGCAATGTGTGGGCGGAGAATGCGGCGCCGGGGCTGAGGGTGAGGATCGAGCTGCCTCTGGCGGCATGAGGGCGGCCGTCTTCACCGCGGAGACGCGGAGGGAGCGGAGGAAACACGGAGAAGGACGAGGCGAGGACACACTTTTGAGCCGCGGTCAGGTCAGCCGGCCTTCTTCTCGCGCTTGACGAGAGTTTCGTGGAGCAGTGATTTGATGTAGGTCTGGTAGGCCAGACCCTTCCGCGCGGCCTGCTTGCGGGCCAGGATGAGATCCGCTTCGGGAATTCGCAGCGACACCACGGGGGCCGGCTTCTTCTTGGATGCCGCGAGGCGCTCGAGGAGCTTTTCCTTGGTCAAAATCTGGGCTTCCCCGTTTCTTACGGCCTCAAGAAGCTCCTTGCCGTGACGTTCGCGGTTCTGGTACCACCATTCGGCCTCTTCTGCTTCAGTTGGAAAAGCCGGTACAAGGCGCTTGTTTTTTTTCGTCATGGGAATCGTTCCCGGAAGGCCTTCGTGTCCGCGTTACCTGCCGGAAACGCGGTGACCGCGCGGACCTTACTCTTGCGAAATGTCCATACTATCGACAGCAGCCGGCCTCCATCGGTGAGTCCCACTGCGCGATATCGTTCTTCGTGCCCGGCCAAGTCGAAATCACGATCCAACGGATCGTTCCTCATCACCTGCTCGAACTCCGCCGGAGTTACCTTGTGGAGGGCCAGGTGATTTCTATTCTCATCGTCCCACTCGAACTCGAATCCATTGGCCAAAATCGCACTGTATCGCAACGTATATACGTTGTCAATGGCGGGTCCGGGCGCCGGAGAGCCGCCCTCACCGAACCCAGGCCATCCCGTCCGGTCCCGTTCCCGTCTTGATCAGGGCCGACAGCTCCAGGCTTTTCAAATTGATTTCGGCGACATCATTATCGCCTGTCACGGCTACATAAGCGCGTGCACTATCGGGGGTGATCAGAATGCCGGCAGGGTTGTGGCCCAGCTTGATTCGCTTGATCTCGTTGCGCGTCTCGCGCTCCATCACCAGGAGGTCTCCGGCATCCAGATCGGAAATCAGCACCAGGCGGCCATCGGGCGTGAACTTCAGACGGTTGGAGCGTTTTGTGCCGGCACTGAACGTACGCACCACGCGCTTGGAAAACAGGTCGATCACCGAAACGTCTCCATCGCGCGAGTGCGCGGCCCACAGTTGCCTGCCATCCGGAGTGATGTCGAAGCCTTCGGGACCCCGGCCCACCGGCACAACGGTTTCGTTCCAGTTCTCAATTCCGGCGGCATCGATAATACTGATGCTGTCGGAGCCGATGTTGGCGGTGTAGATGTGGTTCAGGTCCGGGCTGACCATAATCATGTGTGTGGTGATCTGGCCTGTGCCGAGCAGCAGATCGATCCGATTCGCGGCGGGATCGTAGCGGCCGATCAATCGGTTCACTTCCGCGGTGAAGTACAGCTTGCCGCCGGCGAAGGCCAGCCCGTGAGGACGGCGAAGCGGGCCGAGATCGACGCGGCGCAGTTCCTTGCGCGTGGCCAGGTCGATTACCGATATGGTATTGCCTGGCATCGCGCCGCCATAGTTGGCTACAAAGGCGAGGCGGCCATCGGCGGACGCGGCCACTTCGTGCGGCGTGTCGCCGGTGCGCACGGTGCCCAGTACCTTGCGCGTGGCCGGATCGACAATCGCCAGCGAGCCTTCTTTATTCACCACCAGAAGCGCCGGCGACGGCACCTGCGCGGCGGCCGATGCGGCAGCCAGAAAAAACGCAAAGGCGTGGGCGAGGCGCATGCCTGCTATTTTCCCGCAGTCATGGCCATCAGAAAGCGGTAGTAGAAATCGACGCCCTCGAAAAAGGAGGCGACGCGCACGCGCTCATCCTTGCCGTGCGCGCGGATGTCGTCCTGGTCGATGCCGATGCCGTTGACGCCGTAACTGGGGATTCCCGCCGCCATGGTGTGGACGCTGTCGGACGCGCCGGTTTCCATTTCCGGAATTACGGGAGCGCCGGGCCACATTTCGGCGGCCACCTTTTCAAGCGGCTGCAACACGTCCGGTGGTGGCAGCACGGTGGGGAAGCCTTTGCTTTCGGGAGCGCGATCTTTCACCGTGCCATCGGAGGCCACGTAGCGCACGGTGACTTTGGCGTCAGCGAATATGCCGATGAGGGCCTGGCGTGTTTCTTCGGGCGTGTGCCCGGGCAGGATGCGGCAGTTGACGATGGCCTGGGCGCTCTGCGGCAGAGCATTGTTGGCGTGGCCGCCGGCCAGGCGCGTGGCCACGCAGGTGGTGCGCAGCATGGAGTTGTAGCGCGGGTCGCGGCTGAGGCGGGCCACCGCCGGGGCCTCGGGCGGATTGTGCAGGATGGCGTTCATGTCGGCCTTCAACTGGCCGTTTTCCAGCGCCGCGCGGCGCTCGAAATAGGTGCGCGTCACCGAGTTCAATTCCACCGGGAACGGCGCATGTTCCAGCCGCGAGAGCGCATCCGCGATCTCGTAAATGGCATTGTCCGGCCTTGGCAGCGAACTGTGTCCGCCAGGATTGAGCGCCGTCAACTGGAAATCGGCATATTGTTTCTCGCTGGCCTCCAGATCCACATTGACGGGCTTGCCGTGCATGGTGGTGAGGCCGCCGGAATCGGCATTCAGCACGAAGGCCGCGTCGATCAGGCTGCGGTGGTTCTGGAGGAGCCATTCGACGCCGTTGAATTTGCCGCCCTCTTCGTCGGCCGTGAGCGCCAGAATCAGGTCGCGGTCGGGAACGTAGTGCTCGCGGTGGAAGCGGATGAAGGTGGTGATGAGAATAGCGTCGTTCACCTTCATGTCCTGGGTGCCGCGGCCGTAGAAGTAGCCGTCCTTTTCGATGAACTGGAAGGGGTCGGTGGTCCAATCCTCGCGGCGCGCCTCCACCACGTCCAGGTGGCCGATGATCAGCACCGGCTTTTGGGCGCCCGAGCCACGCAGGCGCGCCACCAGGTTTCCTTTGCGGTCATTCGGACCGAGCACCTGGATATCGGCGGCCGGGAAGCCGGCATCCTTCAGCCGCTGCGCCATGGCCTCGGCGGCGCGCGTGGTGCTGCCCACCGAATCGGTGGTGTTGATTTCGATCAGCTCGCGAAAGATATCGCGGCTCAACTGGCGGGTCGCGTCATCGACCGCCGCGTATGCCAGGCAGCCGCCCAGCAGGAATAGAAACACCCAACGCATGACCTATTGTACGGGGTGTTGCAAGGCCAGCTCCGGCCTCGGAGCACGCTGTTCCCGTCGCGATGGTATCGTGATCGGAGCAGCCTATGTCTAGAGTCCTTACCCAAGAAATTGTAATGTAAATGAGTCAGGTTTTAGGCGACGAGTTTTTCCTCCTCGCAGCAGCGGTTGATCTCGGCCTGAAGACGATCAAAGGCGGCCCGGAGCGTGGAATCGCCGGGCGGGCCGGCAGGCATGATCTCAGCGAGTTTGGGGCGGAGCAGGCGAGCATATGTGCGTGTGAAAAACAGGGCAAGGCGCAATCCAGTGGGGGTCAACTGCTAGCGATGGCTGTGTGGGATCCGCTGAATGAGAGCGTGCAGACGGAGTCGGCGCAGGGCGGAAGCTCGTTGCCCGTCGACCTCTATGGGTCGAACCACCTGTTCAAACGTTCGAGCTTAAAGTCGTCAAACAGGGCAACAGTCGTTGCGGTCTGGGTTGTCGGGCTGTCTTGAAAGGCTTCGAGGAATTGCCTAGTGGCCTTTTGCTCGGCCTTTTGACGCGCGGGATCTGCCTGACCGTAGTCGATTTCAACGATCCAACTGGCTATTCCCGTGGGAGGGCCGAGCGACCTCAGGGTGTGCTCGGTGCTAGCACGAATCCGGTGGATCGATTCAAAGACTCCTTTTTCCTTTGTGCCAGGTCCCGGAGATTGCCAGTTTTGATTCAGCCTTCGAACCTCGGCAGCAACTCCGATGTCGACGGCCGCGGAAGGGCGGCCCGGGACGTCGCGCGCGCTACGAAGGGCCGCGTCAGGCCTTACAACACAGTCAGTTTTCGACCGGCTTCGGCAAAATATGGTCGACGACCAGGAAGCTCTGTTGCAGCTTTTCGGCGCGCAACGTGAGGCCGAGTTGCCGCTGGAGAGGGCCTGACACGCTATTGAGAACTGCTCCAGCGCCGCTTGGGCCCGCGCCTACCACCGAGTCCCCAGCCCGTTCGGGCCTGGTCTCTTCAGGCGCCGGTAATTCGACTTTGAAGTCAAACTTGCCAGCCATGCCCGTTTTGTCCACAACAGGAATCGTATTGTGTGTGTAGATCCTCCGTAACGCATAAGCCAACTGGGGCATTGTGCATCCTTTGAAGGTAACTCGTTCGAGACCATCGCTGACCGCGCCTTGCCACGTGGTCGGCTCCGCGACGCGCGGGAACCCGGTGGCATCCAATTTGACCGGTGGTATTCCGTCCTGCTGAGTTGGGGTCGGGTCCTCGACGAGCGGGGTAAGTTTGGGGCCACCGGAAGCAATGCGCAGTTCGAAGCCGGAGACGTCCTTTGAAACGGCATGAAATGCCAAACCAAAACGCTCACCGAGCATGTTCCTGAGCATAAGCACGAGTTGCGCTCTAGTCGTGCCTTTTGGAAGCGTGGCTGTGACGGTATATTCGGAGTCGAGGGAGCGAGGGCCAATAATTCGGTCTCCGTACTCCTCCGAGTAAGCATCGGCGATCAATCGCCTTACGGATACCCTTGAGTATGTGATCCTCCCTGGGTCGGAGCTGCCGGGGCCGCCTGTGTACCCCAACGGTACCCGGTGATCGATGGGCTTGATGGACACCAACTCGAAATGTGACGAGTTGGCGTCCTGAGCCCAAGCGTTAGCGACGATGAACAGGATCATCAAACGAGCACAACACCCAA
>Ga0335074_10013699_pt1 | contig 11395 bp, 8 predicted proteins | sample Lox_Sample_23_FD_206715 | JGI IMG/M metagenome (GOLD analysis project Ga0335074, IMG submission 206715) | Soil microbial communities from Loxahatchee National Wildlife Refuge, Florida, United States - Lox_Sample_2.3 | ecosystem: Environmental > Terrestrial > Soil > Wetlands | place: USA: Florida...
CGATAGGCCCCTGGCGCCGATCCGTCATCGGCCGGCGGGTGGAGCGCCGGCGGGGAATCCTCCACCCGTGGGTGGAGCGCCAAGTTCGGTCTGCGGGCCGATGACAGGGGACGCGACGGCGCGTAGCGTGACGGGCATGCTCACCAACTCACTCGACGCCGCCGTCGCCCAGCGTGGGGCGGCCTCCCCCGCACAGCCACACACGGCCTCCGCGCCGCCGTCGGACACCGCGTCCCCGCCGCAGCCCAAAGCCTCCTCGGCACAGTCCGACGCGGCGTCCTCGCCGCCGCCGGGTCCCGATCCGCTCGTCATCTCCATCCACGCCCTGCGCAAGCGCTACGGCGATCGCGAGGCGGTGCGCGGGATCGACCTCGAGGTGCGCCGCGGCGAGATCTTCGCGTTCCTCGGACCCAACGGCGCAGGCAAGACGACGACCGTGGAGATCCTCGAGGGCTTCCGCCACGCCGACGCGGGCGCCGTCAGGGTGCTCGGCGCCGAGCCGTGGCGCGCGCCCTCGGCCTGGCGCGAGCGGATCGGGATCGTGCTGCAGGAGTCCGAGGCCGAGCCGGGTTTGACCGTGCGCGAGTGCCTGCAGCTGTACGCCGGCTACTACCGCGCGCCGCGCGGGGTCGAGGAGACGCTCGCGCTCGTAGCGCTGCACGAGCAGGCCGACGAGCGCGCCACGGCCCTGTCGGGCGGCCAGCGCCGGCGCCTGGACGTCGCGCTCGCGCTGGTCGGCGACCCCGAGCTGATCTTCCTGGACGAGCCCACCACCGGCTTCGATCCCTCCGCGCGCCAGGCCGCCTGGGCGGTCATCGCAGGGCTGCGCGAGATCGGCAAGACGGTCTTCCTGACAACCCACTACATGGAAGAGGCCGAGCGCCTCGCCGACCGCATCGCGATCATCGCCGCCGGCGAGATCGTCGCGCAGGGCACCCCGCAGACGCTTGGCGATCGCCAGCTGGCGGGCGCGCATATCAGCTTCGCGCTGCCGCAGGGGACGGCCACCCCCGAGCTGCCGCCCGCGCTCGCCGCCGCCGCGAGACCCGACGGCGCCGGCAGGATCGTGCTCACCAGCTCCAGCGTCGCCGCCGACCTGCACGCCCTGTCGGAGTGGGCGCTCGCACGCGGGCTCGACCTCAACGACCTCGAGGTCGCCCGGCCGACGCTCGAAGACACCTACCTGAAGCTCACCACCACCGACCAGCAAAGGAGTTGAAGATGTTCTACCTCGTGAAATACCTCATCCGCGCGTGGCGCCGCCGCCAGGCCGCACGGCAGGCGGGCAGCTGACATGAGGCTGCTCGCCCACCAGACCCGCTACGACGTGCTGACGAGCCTGCGCAACCCCCGGGCGCGCTTCTTCACGTTCTTCTTCCCGGTCGTCCTGCTCGTGATCTTCGCCGGGGTCTTCCACGGCACGACCACGGTCGACGGCGCCCACGTCGCGCTGGCGCGATTCTTCGTGCCCGGCATCCTCGCCATGTCGATCGTCGTCGCCACCTACGGCAACCTCGTCGTCTCGATCGCCACCCTGCGCGAGACGGGCGTGCTCAAGCGCCGTCGCGCGACCCCCGTGCCGCCCGCCGTGCTGGTCGCCGGCCAGGCGCTCTCCGCGCTGGCCGTCACCGCGATCATGGCGACGATCCTGCTGGCGATCGCCAGGCTCGCCTACGGCGTCGGCATGGCGCCCGGCGCGATCGCCGCGATCGCCTGCACCGCGATCCTCGGCACGCTCGTGTTCGCCTGCCTCGGCTACGCCGTCTCCGGCCTGATCGGATCTCCCGACGCGGCCCAGCCGATCGTGCAGGCGAGCACCATGCCCCTGTGGTTCATCTCGGGCGTGTTCATCCCCACCACCAACCTCAGCGGCACGCTGCGCTCGATCGGGTCGCTGTTCCCCGTCGAGCACCTCGCCGACGGCCTGCACCTCGCCTCGGTCAACAGCTCGTTCGCCAGCGCGATCTCGCCCTCCGACCTGCTCGTGCTCGCCGCCTGGGGCATCGCCGCCGCGGCCTTCGCCGCCTGGCGCTTCAGCTGGCTGCCCAGCAGCGCGCGGGCGTGAGCCCGTTGCGGGCCGGCGAGTGCGAGACGTCGCGCGCGAGCTGGGCCGGTTCGCCGGCGACTGGGCCGGCTTGCCCGCACGCCGACGCTTCGTCCCCGGGCCACTGTGGAACACTTGTGCTCCGGCCAGGGGCACACGGCGAGCGAGGCTGATGACGGCCAGCAGCGACATCGACTTCGAGAAGGCGATCGAGATCACCGAGAACGCGCTCTCGGCGGTCAGCCACCTCGCGATGGAGCAGATACGCCTCGGCGCGGAGACCTCCTCGCACGTCGAGTCCGCCGAGCGCGACCTGCGCGGCGCCCTGCGCCAGCTCGTGCTGGCCGAGCGGGAGTCCGCGCAGCATCCCAACCACGGACCGCCGCGCGTCGCCGACGAGCAGGCGTAGCGCCTCCCCGGCGGCCTGGCGCGGGCAGCGTCGCGCCGCCGCCCGACGCAGCCCGCCGGGACCTCACGCGCCCCGCGGCCGCTCCACCCAGTCGAAGCTGCGCGTGACCGCCTTCTTCCACTGGCCGTACTCGCGTTCGCGCGCGTCCCGATCCATTTGCGGCTGCCAGCGCCGGTCCTCGCGCCAGCGCTCGCGCAGCTCGTCCTGGTCTGACCAGAAGCCCACCGCCAGGCCCGCCGCGAAGGCCGCGCCGAGCGCCGTGGTCTCCGTCACGGCCGGGCGCACCACCGGGACGCCCAGCACGTCGGCCTGGAACTGCATCAGCAGCTCGTTCGCCGTCATGCCGCCGTCCACCTTCAGCTCGCGGAAGGGGACGTCCGCGACCGCGTTGGCCTCGTCGAGCACCTCGCGGCTCTGCCACGCCGTCGCCTCCAGCGCCGCGCGCGCGATGTGCCCGCGGTTGGCATACGCCGTCAGGCCCACGATCGCCCCGCGCGCGTCATCGCGCCAGTAGGGCGCGAACAGCCCGGAGAAGGCGGGCACGAAGTACACGCCGCCGTTGTCATCGACCGTGCGCGCGAGCTCCTCCACCTCGGCGGCGCTGCCGATCAACTGCAGACGGTCGCGCAGCCACTGGACCAGCGCTCCCGTCACCGCGATCGAGCCCTCCAGCGCATACGTCGGCCGGCCCTCGCCGAGCTTGTAGGCGAGCGTGCTCAGCAGCGTGCGCGAGCGCACGATCTCCGCGCCCGTGTTCAGCAGCAGGAAGGAGCCCGTGCCGTAGGTGTTCTTCGCCTCCCCGCGCGCGAAGCACGTCTGGCCGAACAGCGCCGCGTGCTGGTCGCCGAGGATGCCCGCGATCGCCCGCCCGCCCGCCGCCGTGCCCGACGCCTCGCCGTAGACCTCGCTGCAGGAGCGGATCTCCGGCAGCATCGCGCGGGGGATGCCCATCAGCCGCAGGCTCGGCTCGTGCCAGTCGAGGCTCTGCAGGTCCATCAGCATCGTGCGGCTGGCGTTGGTCACGTCGGTCACGTGCGCGCCGCCGTGCGCGCCCCCCGTCAGGTTCCACAGCAGCCACGTGTCCATCGTGCCGAACGCCAGCTCGCCGTTGTGCGCGCGCTCGCGCGCGCCCGCCACGTTCTCCAGCAGCCACGCCACCTTCGGCCCGGAGAAGTACGTCGACAGCGGCAGGCCCACGCGCTCGCGCAGGCGGTCGGCGCCCTCCTCGCCCGCCAGCTCGCGCACGAGCCGGTCGGTGCGCGTGTCCTGCCAGACGATCGAGTTGTGGATCGGCTCGCCGCTCTCGCGGTCCCACACGACGGCGCTCTCGCGCTGGTTGGCGATCCCGATCGCCTCGATGTCGCCCGCCTGCGCGCCGGACTTCGCGAGCGCTCCGCCGATCACCTCGCGGGTGCGCCGCCAGATCTCCTGGGCGTCGTGCTCGACCCAGCCGGCCCGCGGGTTGATCTGCGCGTGCTCGCGCTGGTCGGCGGCCACGATCCTGGCGTCCCTGTCGAACAGGATGAAGCGGCTGCTCGTCGTCCCCTGGTCGATCGCTCCGACGTACCTGGCCACTGCCCAGCCTCCTCGCTTTGCGTCCGGCCGGCGGGCCGGCGATCGGATCAAAGTAGCGGCCGGACGGGTGATACGGTGGCCGGCAGGGCATGGAGAGGCAACCGCGCAACCTGATCCTGGCGGCGATGATCTTCGCCGTCGCGATGACGTTCATCGACCAGACGATCGTCTCGATCGCCGCGCCGCAGATCCAGCGCGAGCTCGACCTGACGGCCACCGGCGTGCAGTGGGCCATCAACGCCTACCTGCTCTCGCTGGCCGCGCTGTTCGCCTTCGGCGGCCGGCTGGCCGACACCGTCGGGCACCGCCGCATGGTCACGCTCGGCGTGGTCGTGTTCGCCGGCGCCTCCGCGATGTGCGGGCTGACCCCCAAGGGCGCTCTCGCGGAGGCGTGGATCGTGCTGTTCCGGGTGATCCAGGGGGCGGGTGGGGCGATCATGTTCCCGGCTGCGCTCGCGATCGTCGTGCAGACCTTCGAGCTGCGCGAACGCGGCCGCGCGCTGGCGATCTTCTTCGGCATCGCCGGCGGGCTGACCGCCGTCGGCCCGATCCTCGGCGGCGTGCTCACGCAGTGGACGTGGCGGGCGATCTTCTGGGTGAACATCCCCGTGGCCCTGATCGCGCTGGCGCTGATCGCGATCTCCAAGCCCGCCACCGTGCACCGGCCGGCGCGCATGGACTACCGCGGCCTCGTGCTGATCGCCGCGGGCGTGGCGCTCAGCGTGTTCGGCTTCCAGGAGTCCACCATCTGGGGCTGGAGCAACCCCGCCACCGGCCTCTGCATCGCCGTGGGCGCGGCCGTGCTGGTCGTCTTCTACCGCGTGCAGCTGCGCACCGCCGCGCCGCTGATGGACGTGCGGATCTTCCGCATCCGCCCGTTCCTGGTCGAGAACCTCGTGCTCGGCGTCTCGATGCTCGTGTTCATCCCCGTGTTCTTCTTCGCCAGCGAGTACGCCCAGATCGCGCTGGGCAAGACGCCCTCCAACGCCGGCCTGTACCTGCTGTACTTCTTCATCGGCTTCGTCATCGCCGCGCAGGTCGGCGGGCGCATGCTCGACCGCGTCGGCGCCAAGCGCCCCGTCACGATCGGCTGCGTGCTCGCGGCCGTCGGCTTCTGGCTGTGGGCGGGCAAGGTCACCGCGCTCAGCTTCAGCTCCCAGCAGCTCGACATCGTCATCGCCGGCGCCGGCATGGGGTTGATGGTCGGCCCGGCGAGCACCGACGCCGTCAACCGCGCCTCGCGCCTGTCCTACGGCGAGGCGACCGGCATCACCCAGACCGTGCGCAACTACGCCGCGAGCCTCGGCCTGGCGATCCTCGGCACGATCCTCGTCGACCAGGCGCGCTCGCGCCTTCTCACCTCGCTGATCGCCCGCGGCGTGCCCGCCGCCCGCGCCCGCCAGCAGGCGCACAGCATCGCCCAGTCCCAGGGCGGGCACGGCAGCCTCGCCTCGATCCCGCACTTCGTGCGGCTGGACTTCGCCTACGCCACCCGCTCGGTGCTCTACGTGATGGCCGCCTTCATGGCGATCGCGGCCGTCACCGCGATGCTCGGCCTGCGCGCCGGCGTGCAGCGGGAGCCAGCCGGGCCCGAGGAGCCGGAGTCCCGGGCGGAGCTCTCTCAGTCCGCCGCCGCGGTGGACGCGGCGAGGCCCTGATCGAGCACCCGCTCGGCGCCCGTGTAGACGTTCACCCCGCCCCGCCGCGCAAAGCCGCACAGCGTCATGGCGCGCTCGGCCGCCAGCTCGACCGCCAGCGAGGTCGGCGCGCCCACGCCCACCAGGAACGGGCAGCCGGCGAGCGCCGCCTTCTGCACCAGCTCGAAGGACAGCCGCCCGCTCACGCACAGCAGCGCCTCGGCCAGCGGCAGGCGCCCGGCCAGCAGCGCGTGGCCGATGACCTTGTCCATCGCGTTGTGGCGCCCGACGTCCTCGCGCACGCACAGCAGCTCCCCGTCCAGGCCGAACAGGCCCGTCGCGTGCAGCCCGCCCGTGCGCGCGAACCCCGGCTGCACGAGGCCCTCGGGCAGCCGCGCCAGCAGCGCCCGCGCCACGCGCGGGCCGGGGGAGAGCGGCGCGCAGCGCACGGCCACCTCCTCGAGCGCGCCCTTGCCGCACACGCCGCAGGAGGAGCTCGTGTAGAAGCGTCGCGCCGCCGGCTCGCGCGTCAGCGGACCGCCCACCTCGATCGTGTTCGCCGCCAGGTCCTCGCTCAGGCCGACGGCCGGCGCGCGCTCGATCAGGCCCTCGCCGTAGAGGAAGCCGACCGCCAGCTCCTCGTCGTGGCCCGGCGTGCGCATCGTCACCGCGATCGCCTCGCCGTCCACGCGGATCTCCAGCGGCTCCTCGATCGCCACCAGGTCGCTCTCGCCGTCGCGCAGCACGCGCCTGAGCGCCCTCGCGGCCGCTTCGGGCGCGGGGCTCGCCGCCACATCCGTGGCGGGGGCCTGCCCGCCGGGCGACGGCGGCGGGCTCATGGCCGCGCGGAGCGGTCGCGTTCGCGCTGGGGCACGACCGTGTACTTGGGGTCGCGCGTGGAGGCGCGGCCGGCCTCGAAGATGCCAAAGCGCGCGCACGCCGAGGCCGCGAGCAGGGCGGCCCCGGACAGGGCGGCCGCCGGACGGCTGCGCCGGCCCGCCGCGCTCGCGCCGGCGAGCCCCGCGAGCGTCAGCGCCTCGGCGGCGCGCATCAGCGCGCCCGCGCGACCGCGATGGTAGGTCTCGGCCACGATCCCCACGCGACGCTGCAGCAGCCGCACCGCCGCGAGCTCCGTCAGCGCGCCGATCGCCGCCAGGCGCCGCGCGGGCGCGTTCTGCGCCAGCGGCGCGCCCAGCAGGCCCAGGCCCGCGGCGGCGCTGGCCGCCGAGCCGACGAACACGAACGGCATCTCCCTGTGCCCCTCGTGCCACGCGGGGGTCGCCGTGTTGGCGATCAGCACGGCCGTGTAGGAGGCCACCGCCGGCCCCAGCAGCGCCGCGCCGGCGGTCCCGAGCCGGCCGAGCGCCGGCGCCGCGGTCCCCAGCCGGCCGAGCGCCGGCCCCGCGCTCCCGAGCCGACCGCGCGCCTGCCCCGCGCTCGCGAGCCGGCCGCGCGCCGGTCCCGCGCTCTCCAGGGGGCCGCGCGCCCACCCGTCCTCCGGCGGCGCGAGCAGCTCCTCCAGCGCCGCCGCCAGCGCCGCCGGCGCGTAGGCGGACAGGATCCACACGCCCACGCTCATCGGCGAGGTCGGCTTGAAGACGCGCAGCATGTTCAGGAAGCGCGCCGGGCGGCCGAGGTCGTGGACGAGCGCCGCCAGCGACAGCGAGATCGCGCCCGCGGCCCCGAGCTTGAGCGGGCGCGCGAGCAGCGGGCGGCCGCTCAGCTGCGCGCCGGCCGCCAGCGTCGAGGAGGCGCCCGCGAGCCCGCCGAGGAACAGGTAGCCGGCGATGTCCAGCGCCGCCCACGTGGGTTCCTTGACGATCGGCCGGCCGTAGTAGCTGGAGAACTCCGCCGGCGGGACCATCGAGCCCCGGCGGTCGCGCCCGCCGCGCCGGCGCCGCTCGCGCGCGCTCACCCGCGCCCCGCGAAGCTCGCGCCGACCGCGCCCAGCAGGCCCGCCGCCGCGATCGCGGCGTGGCGCCACATGCGCGGCAGGTCGCGCGTCGTGGCCAGCGGGTCGGGCGGCAGGCCGTAGGCCTCGGGCTCGTCCAGCAGCAGGAAGAAGGCGCCGCCGCCGCCGACGCCGTCGCGGGGGTCGTGGCCGTACAGGCGCGCGTCGGAGACCCCCGCCTCGCGCAGCTGCTCCACGCGCCCGCTCGCGCGCTCGCGCAGCTGCGCCAGCTCGCCGAACTGGATCGACTCGGTCGGGCAGGCCTTCGCGCACGCCGGCTCCATGCCCTCGCCGAGGCGGTCGTAGCAGAGCGTGCACTTCCACACGCGACCGTCGTCCTCGCGTTTGCCGATCACCCCGTAGGGGCAGGCCGGCACGCAGTAGCCACAGCCGTTGCAGACGTCCGCCTGCACGACCACGGTCCCGAACTCGGTGCGAAACAGCGAGCCGGTCGGGCACACGTCCAGGCAGGCCGCGTCGGTGCAGTGCTTGCACACGTCCGAGGACATCAGCCAGCGGAAGTCGCCGTCGCCCGGCGCGCCGGGGTCGTGCTGGAGGTTGGCCCGCGAGTCGGCGATCGGCTTGCGCTGCTCGATGAACGCCACGTGGCGCCAGGTGTCCGCGCCGAGCCCCTCGCTGTTGTCGAAGGACATGCCCGTGAAGTTCAGGCCGTCTTCGGGCACCTGGTTCCACTCCTTGCAGGCCACCTCGCACGCCTTGCAGCCGATGCACAGCGTCGTGTCGGTGAAGAAGCCCATCCGCGGGGGGTGCTGCTCGTAGACGTCCGCGGCCGGGTCGCCGTGCCCGCGCACGGAGCTCAGCAGGCTGCGCTGCGAGGGGTTCACGGCCGTACGCCGGTCCCCGCGGTGATCCCCGCGCGCCGCTTGTAGTCCTCGACGAGCCGCTGGCGCGCGGGCCCGCGCGGGCGGCGCCCCGGGCGGATGTCGGCCGTGAACGCCTTGTCCTCCTGGATGTGCGCGTTGGGGTCCAGCGACATCGGCGCGAGCTCGTTGGCGGAGTCGCCTTTGGCGTGTCCGTTGGGGCCCCAGTGGAAGGGCATGCCGATCTGATGGACCGTCCGGTCGTGGACTCTCAGCGGGGCCATGCGGTCGGTGACGAGCACGCGCGCCTCGATCACCCCGCGCGCCGTGGCGATCGTCGCCCAGCCGCCGTGCTCGAGGTCGCGCTCGCGCGCGAGCTCGGGCGAGACCTCACAGAAGAACTCCGGCTGCAGCTCCGACAGGTAGGGCGACCAGCGCGTCATGCCGCCCGCGGTGAAGTGCTCGGTCAGGCGATAGGTGGTCACCACGTACGGGAACACATCGGCCCCCGCTTCGTCGCCGCTGGGGTGATAGCGGTTGTCGGGGTGGGGATAGGTCTGGCGCGCGGGGTTGGCGCGCTGGCCGTAGAGGACGTTCTCGAAGGGGGAGTCCTGCGGCTCGTAGTGGGTCGGCAGCGGACCGTCGGCCAGTCCGGCCGGCGCGTACAGCCACCCGCGCCCGTCGGCCTGCATGATGAACGGCTCGGCGCCGCCGAGCGCGTCGGGACCCCTGGCGCCCTCGGGGGGCACGTAGGAGGGCGCCTTGTCGGCCTCGAAGTCGGGCGTGTCGTGGCCCACCCAGCGGGCCTGCCCGGCGTCCCACCACACGAGCGCCTTGCGCGCGCTCCACGGCTCGCCGTCGGGGTCCGCGGAGGCGCGGTTGTAGAGCACGCGGCGGTTGGCCGGCCACGCCCAGCCCCACTCGGCGCCCGTCCAGTTCTGGCGCTCGCGCGGCGTGCGCCGGGCGGCCTGGTTGACGCCGCCGGCGAACACGCCGCAGTAGATCCAGCAGCCGCACGCGGTCGAGCCGTCGTCGCGCAGCTGCTCATAGCTGGAGAGGGGCGCGCCGTCGGGGCCGGTGCCGTTGATCTCGCGCAGCACCGCCTCCGCGCTCGGCTCGCGGATCGGCCCCGAGGTGGGGTAGTCCCACACCAGCTCGAGGATCGGCCGGTCCATCTCCTCCTGCGAGCCGGCCAGCTTGGCGCGGATCAGCTCGCCGAGGTGGAACGTGAACCACAGGTCAGAGCGCGCGTCGCCCTGCGGCGCCTGCGCGGCGTGGTGCCACTGCAGCAGCCGCTGGGTGTTGGTGAAGGTCCCGTCCTTCTCGATGTGGGCCGCCGCGGGGAAGAAGAAGACCTCGGTGGCGATCTCCTCGGTGCGCATCTCGCCCGTGTCGATCTCCGGCCCGTCCTGCCACCAGGTGGCGCTCTCGATCAGCGAGAAGTCGCGCACGACCAGCCAGTCGAGCTTGGCCATCGCCATCCGCTGCATGCGGTTGTTGGCCGAGCCCACCGCCGGGTTCTGGCCCATCAGGAAGTAGCCCTTGCAGCGGCCCGCCAGCTGCGCCATCACCGTGTCGTAGGTCCCGTGCGCGCCGGTGATGCGCGGCAGGTAGTCGAAGCAGAAGTCGTTCTCGGCGGTGGCCGCCGCGCCCCACCAGGCCTTCAAGAGGCTGACGACGTAGGAGCTCATGTTGCCCCAGTAGCCCTTCTCGGCCGCGTCGGCCTCGACGTACTCGCGCAGGCTCTCGTATGCGTGCGCGTGGGGCATCGGCAGGTAGCCGGGCAGCAGGTCATACAGCGTGGGGATGTCGCTCGAGCCCTGGATGCTCGCGTGGCCGCGCATCGCCATGATCCCCCCGCCGGGACGGCCGACGTTGCCGAGCAGCAGTTGCAGGATGCAGGCCGTGCGGATGTACTGCGAGCCGACCGTGTGCTGCGTCCAGCCGACCGCGTAGACGAACGCGCTCGTGCGCTCGCGACCGGAGTTGGCGCAGATCGTCTCGCACACCTGCAGGAACAGCTCGCGCGGCACGCCGCAGGTGCGCTCGACCAGCTCCGGCGTGTAGCGCGAGTAGTGGCGCCGCAGGATTTGAAAGACGCAGCGCGGGTCCTGCAGGCTCTCGTCGCGGCGGGGCTCGCCCTGGACGCTCGGCCCGCCCGAGCCGGCGCTCTCGCCGCGGGCGGGCTCGCGCATCGCGCGCCCCTCGCCGTGGATCTCCTCGTAGCGGTCGCGGTTGCCCGACGCGGCCGCCGCCGGCGCGCCCTCGTACTGCCAGCTGGCGCAGTCGTAGCGGCCGCCGACGGCGTCGAAGCCGGAGAACACGCCGTCGAGGTCCTCGGTGTCGCGGAAGCCCTCGGCGATGATCGTCGAGGCGTTGGTGTAGGCGCGCACGTACTCCGCGAAGTAGCGCTCGTGCTCGAGCACGTAGTTGACGATCGCGCCGAGGAAGGCGATGTCGGTGCCCGCGCGCAGCGGCACGAACACGTCCGCCAGCGCGCTCGTGCGGCTGAAATGGGGGTCCACGTGGATGACCGTCGCGCCGCGCGCCTTGGCCTCCACCACCCACTGGAAGGCGACCGGGTGGGCCTCCGCCATGTTCGAGCCCTCGATCACGATGCAGTCGGAGTTCTGCAAATCGCCCGGGAACGTCGTCGCCCCGCCGCGGCCGAAGGAGGTGCCCAGGCCGACCACCGTCGAGCTGTGGCACACGCGCGCCTGGTTCTCGACCTGCACCACCCCGAGCGCGCTCCACAGCTTCTTGATCAGGTAGTTCTCCTCGTTGTCGAGCGTCGCGCCGCCGAGGCTCGCGATGCCGAGGCTGCGGCGCACGCGCCGGCCCTCGCTCTCCCATTCCCAGCTCTCGCGGCGGGTCTGCACGACTTTCTCGGCCACCATGTCCATCGCGGTGGCGAGCTCCAGCGACTCCCACTCGCGGCCGTGGGGGCGACGGTAGAGC
>Ga0335074_10013700_pt1 | contig 11394 bp, 9 predicted proteins | sample Lox_Sample_23_FD_206715 | JGI IMG/M metagenome (GOLD analysis project Ga0335074, IMG submission 206715) | Soil microbial communities from Loxahatchee National Wildlife Refuge, Florida, United States - Lox_Sample_2.3 | ecosystem: Environmental > Terrestrial > Soil > Wetlands | place: USA: Florida...
TTACCAATCATATTTAAAACTCAACTGGGTCTGGTGAAACCAAGGAAAGGCATTGACGAGATAGGGATAGTTATCCACTACGCCGGGTTCGGTCGGCTTGTAGTCTTGTTGGTACAAGGAGACTATCTTCTGGGCAATGGGGCTGATGGGGTCTGTCATAACGTTCCCTGGGTATACTGTGCCTCTTGGGCTGAAAATGGAGCCATAATAAATTGTGTTGCCAGCCGAGTCTGTGAAGGGCGCAGAGCCTGGCCCGTTTGTCAAAATGGGGCACGGACTAGTAGGACAAACTGTCGCACCTTGCGCTGCAGCACCATTTGCCAATAATTCACTGAAGTCTCCTGTCAGCATTTTGGCTGTAGGCACTGTGCCCCCGGTTGGATCAGCAGCCCAATCGGCCTGCATATACTTCTCATAGGCCGCAAATATGTACATTTTCTTTATGCCCAGCCACTTCTTCCAGACCGGACCGCCGCCGCTGAAGCCATAGTCGAAGTAACGGTCTGTGGGACGCCGATACTCCTGATCGCAACTGGTATCACCCGGAGCACACTGTGACAGCCACCAATTATTAGTCCACGTATTGGCGTTCAGAAATTCGTTGGCGAGAAATCCAAAAGTGGCGCCATGAAACTGGTTTGTGCCGGATTTCAATTCGTAGAGGAATGCACCACCCCCTGTCCGTCCGTCCTCTGCCCGGAGCCCGGTGGTATCTACCTGCGCCTCCTGAATAGCATCCATGCTCGGCTCCGACTCGGCAATATGGCCTACAATGCCGGAATCGACGGATGTTCCATCAATAAGGACACTTTTCGTGAAATCCTGAGATCCGCCAACGCTTGTTGTCCATTCGCTGCCGTTGACATTAGGAGTGGCAGCAAAGGCAAAGGCGGTAATGTCGCGTCCGCCATTTACCGTTAGCGGAAGATCCGTCATCTCCTGGATGTTCATGTTTGTGCCGACTTCGCTCTGCAATTCCAGAACAGGGGTTGCGCCCGAGACCGTAACAGTCTCTGCCGCACTGCCAACCTCCAGCACGGCATTCACTTGAACCGTATGCTGAGTCTCAAGAACAATTCCGTTGCGGTCGAGGTCTTTGAACCCGGCCCTCCGGAATGCCAGGTTATAACTCCCAATGGGTAGGTCCAGCAGCGAGTAGAAACCTAGACTATTCGACACGGCCTTGAATTGCACCCCGGTCGCCGCTTGAGTTGCAACCACGTCGACTGACTGAATTACCGCCCCCGAGGGATCGCTAACCGTCCCCGTAATAGTGCCAAGGTCTGTCTGTCCTCGGCTCGCGACCGGAACGGTGAGGAACAGCAGTAGCAACCCCAACACCTGTAAATGTTTACAAATCCTGGTTTTCATATCCATTCTCCTTAGCCATCTGGCCAAATGCAAATCACATTCACGCCGTCCGCTCCTTGGTCACAACCCACCGAGCCAACTGACATGAAAAACTTCAATCAGCAATTGCTGATTTGATTTCGCACCAAAGCTACGCTCAAAAGGAGACGCATGGCAATCATACAAAGGTATGGAATTGGAATTGGAGTTGAAAGGTTGGGTTGATACGCTGCGGGAACGGCATGCAGCGCATCAAAGATGTATCAACCCACGCTGCGCGGCAGCGATGATTGCCTGGGTCCGATCAGACACGCCCAAGCGGAGAAAGATCATGCTCAAATGGCATTTTACGGTGACTTCCGCGATGCAGAGAGTCGAGGCGATTTCCTTGTTGGATTTTCCAGCAGCAAGAAGCGAGAGAACCTCACGCTCTCTCGGGCTGAGCTCCGTCTCCAGCTTATGAGAATCAAGAACTTCCGTGACCGGCGCCGGTAGAAATTTCTCGCCTTGATAAACGCGGCGCAGGGCATCCAGCAATAGTTGGCGTGGCATTCCCTTAATGAGATAACCGCTTGCGCCCGCGTTCAGCGCCTGGCGAATATCTTCATCTCCTCGATAAGTAGTGAGCACGACGAAGCGCGCATTTGGAAATTCAGCGCGAATCTTGCGAATACACGCAACGCCACTCATCCCTTCAAGACGAAGATCCATTACGGTCAGGTCGGGAAGATGTTTGCGGAACAGATCGATCGCCTCTTCACCGCTACTGGCCTCAGCCACGACCGTCATGTCCGGTTGCGTATCGATAATCGTACTAATGCCAACACGTACAACGGGATGATCGTCAACAACCAACACCTTAAACCTCATGGGAGCTTTGGCGCACATCGCCGACCACCTTCCCTTCCAACGCCCTCCGTCTTCGCGGGACAGAGATGTACACTCGTGTACCCTGCACCAAATCGCTCTCAATCTTCAAGTCGCCGCCCAGAAGACGAACTCGCTCCTGCATCCCAAGTATTCCGAAGTGCCCATCCCTGGACAATGTCCCATGCGGATCGAAACCGCACCCGTCGTCTCGAACCCCAATCTTTAGATCGTGTTCCGTGAAGCACACATCAATATCGATGCTTTTCGGGTTTCCATGCAAAACTGCGTTCGTGAGGGCCTCCCTCACAGTCATCATTAGCTCTCGTGTCGCCGATTCGCCAAGTGTGAATGCAATACCTTCCACGCGGCACTTGATTGGAACGCCCGACTCTGATTGAAATTGCCGCGCGACACTCTCGCACAGCGATCCAGCATTTGTGGACGATGCCGAAGTATCTCGTAGCGCCCACACCGCTTCGCGCGCTGTTTCGATCGTCGTACGCACCTGGTCAGTCGCAAAACTAAGGAGCTGCTGACGTAGAGGCTCATCAGCCGCCTCCACTCCCAACGCCGCCTCCAGCAGCGTGGAAACGCCAATGCATCCCTGAATCACGGTGTCGTGCATTTCGCGCGCCAGCCGCTCTCGTTCCGTGCTCACCGCCTGGAAACGCAACCGCATCCCGCGAAGTCGGAACCTATAGATTAGAAATACTAGTCCGAGCAATGCGATTACGCAACACCCGAAAAACCAGGACGTTGCATAGATATGTGGCTCCTGCGCGACAAGGATGGAGGTTTCAGACACAGCCTTCGGGTTGCCAACATTAAAAGCCTGTACACGGAATCGGTACGTACCTGGCGGGATATGTGTGTAATATGCAGTCGTGCGTGCGAACGCATCGATCCAGGGTTCAAGTCCCTCCATTCTGTATCGATAACGGAGACCATCCAACGAGCGAAGATCTATGGCGGAATAGGAGATTTCAAGTCTTCCATTGTCTGGCCTCAGCACAATGTTTCTACTCAACGGCAATGACTGACCATTGGCTATTACCCGGTCAATAGCTACAGGAAAAGGAGTATCGGAAACGATCCGGTGAACATCAATATGGACCGCTCCTTTGCTGCTCGGGTACCACAAGTCTCCATTCGGACCCACGGCTCCTTCCGGCTGAAAACCACTGTAGAGCGCGGCCGATTCCAAATCGTGCGAATCCAAATAGAGTGTGAGATCGACCCGGTGCTGCGCGCCGCTCGCAAATTCATCAAGGCTGCCAACGCTCAGGCGCGACACGCTGCTCGGGCCGCTCAACCAGATGCTTCCTTTCGAATCATCGAGGATCTGATAGACAGTATTACTGGCGAGACCATCTGCCGTGGTTAAGTGAACCAGCTTTCCGGCCTTATACCCAAAGAGCCCGCTGCTCGTTCCGAACCAAAGTTCGCCAGATGAATCCTGGCAAATGCTCCACAATTCCTCCTCCCGCATCGCTTGTGTTACCGCATCACGCACAATTCTTCCGCCAGCTATATGGCTTAGACCGCGGAACGTGCCCACCCAAATATCGCCGCCGTGATCCTCGAATAGCGCCGTAATACAAAAGTACGCCAGCCCATCCGACATCTCCACATTCTTGACACCCTCGGGACCAATGTAGCTTAATCCGCCATCTGTACCCACCCATACGCGTCCGTCTCGACTCTGAAAGATAACGCGCACAAAATCGTTGGTCAGGCCATTGCGGACGGTAAATCGCCGCACACGCCGGCCATCCAATTCAATCAGTCCCGAACCATTCGTTCCAAGCCAAAGCCTTCCCACCCGGTCGCGCACCACGGTGCGCACGCGGAGGTCGGACAGTCCGGGAAACACGTAGCGCTGAGCAACCCTATTTTGAATTCGAAATAGTTGTTTCGATGAGGCCACCCAGATCGTCCCGTCAGCGCCGCGGTAAAGGGATTCGAACTCCGAGTCTTGGCCGCCTGGCAACGACACGATGCTGACCGGTGTTCTGCACAACCTGACGAGCCCGGCTTGAGTACCGAGCCATACATCCTCTTCACGGTCCTCGAGCACGGTCTCCACAGTCGTGCTGGGCAGGTTTAAGGAAGCAACGTGGATCAGATGGTGCCCGCGATAGAGGAAAAGACCTTGTCCGAGCGTTCCAACCCAAAGCGCCCCGTCTGAAGTCTTTCGGATGACGCTCACCCGTGAGGAGATGCCGGGTAAACGCGCCATAAGACCTGAGGATTTCAATAAGTGTAGTCCTGAGAGCGTTCCTACCCAGAGTTTGTCATCGCCCGCGACCTCCATGGACGTGACAAGATTCAAATCCGGACCGCCCGGTAGACTATATTCCTTTATCATGGATCGGCCTTTGAGCTCTAGCAGCGACGTGCCGCCCACCCAAATGTGCCCTTGACGGTCTTCCGTAATGGCCCGGACGAAAATGGCTGGAATACCGCCGTTGGCATCAATGCGTTCAATAGAAGAGCCTGTCACCTGGAAGAGGCCCTGATCCGCACCCACCCAGATTGTTCCGCTGCTATCTTTATAGATGGCTCGAACAAATTGATCTGCACGTCCATTGACTGTTGGAACGGCTTGAAATCTGCGCTCCCAATAGCGGACCAGCCCGCCTCCTTCTGTCCCGATCCATAGGCTCCCATCCCTGGACGCAAGCAGGCAATTCACACCTCGTTCCAGCGCCACCGGAGCCACGTCACTTCTATAGGCAACAAATTGCGCGCCATTAAATCGTAGTAGTCCCCGGTCGGTTCCGATCCACAAGTTGCCATCTGCAGTTTGCGCTAGAGCCTGTACCGTCTGATTGAGAAGCCCATCTTGCGCCTGCCAGAATCTGCTGATGTAACCCTGAAATCCGACACTCTGCGGCTCCGCGACACTCCAAGTGGCAGTGGCCGATAGAAGCAGAAAAATGAGCGACGCTTTCATGAATTCCTTCGTTATAGCCGGAGATTATATCCGAACTGCCAAAGTCTTTGCTTTTGCCAGGAACACCAAACACTTTGGCCCAACGTGTTTCCCGCATATTCGCAGGATAACTGAACACAAGCAATCTCGGTCTCGCGGTGCTGGCCCAACTTCGTTTGCGCGGTCATCCTTATGTATGATTGTCAATTCCTTACTCTTAGGCATATGTTTTTAACTGAATAATACGAAACGCCAGAGACAGATTGAGCAAAACTACGCACGATGCTCGCCCTATGCACTGAATGTTTGGGAGAACTCGCGACAAAAGCGAAGGTGCACGTCAAAAGTGGCTGATATATGGCGCGAGACAAGACGAAAAACGAAGAAGTTCAGAGCCGCAGTGAGTATTTGCCGCTACGTCGTACTTCATGAATTCGCTGGCATAGACGGGGGTTGCCGATACTTTGGCGAAGTGTTTAGTGGAAAACCAAAAACGTAAGGAGACTATTGCATTGATCCCTTACGCTGCAGCCAAGTTACGCAATACCTCTTCCCCTCGATTGGCAGTCACGGCCACAGCGCCATCATAGTCGGAGCAAGGCGACTAGGAAGCCAAAAGGAAAAAATGGAAGCGGAGCCACGCGATAAGAACGAACGAAAGGAATGGAAAAGCGCCCATGTCTGCTCGCAGTGCGGGTTTCCTATTGACCTAAAGAACGTCGGCCTCGTGGAAGCTACGACCGGATTTATCACTTGCCCAAAATGTGACTGGTCAGGACAAATTGGGATTGAGATCGTCGAAAAAAAGCCCAGCGATTAAAGACGATGAGGCCCGGCCAATATGGCAGATCGGAAATAAGCGTGCGCGTGAGTAGTTCTTGCCTCCTGCAGCGCCAAGCGAAAGATCCACGCCAGAGACAGTGATACCGCAACATGCCGCTTCTCACGCGAAAAACATCGACTGCGTCACGGAAAGGTGCCGCTGGTTGGACTGAATTTGAGACTCAAACCATCAAAAACATGGCGAAATTCGTCGCCCGCTCTGCCAGTAATTTGCATCGTTTTGCTGCAGCCTTCGGTTGGCGAATTTGTTGCTCACTCTGCCGACGAAAGTCATTGCGTACGATTGACGAAAGTCGTGGCTTGGATTAGGTGCTAGTCTCATTGAAGATCCGGCAAAGATGGTGAGAGTATTAGGCAGAAATTGATAGGGCATAAGGTTGCACCTGATTAAAGCTCGCGAGTTTCCGCATGAAGGCTCGAACCAACTCGCTCAGGACCTTTGATGAGTCGTCCGCTCGAGAGGCAAGGTAAGTCTTGAGTGTGAGCGCACCTTCCGCCAGCGGGCGCACGGTCACTCCGTCGCGGGCTATTCGGATCGCGCCCGACTTCATGACAAAAGACACAGCGGAACCATCGGCAACGAAGGGAAACGCCTCTTCAGGAACAATTACGTGCTGGATTTTGGCCGGCTTCACGTGCCGTCTCTCTGCAAGTTGCATCACGGCGTCGTAAATTAGCGGATGCATCCGGCGATCGAACAGAATCCAGCGGCGCCCGCCCAATGCATCGAGCAAAACGGAACGATCGTAGGCCAGATCGTCCTCTTCCGACATCGCAATATAGAAGGGCGACTCAGCAACCTTAAGCATGGTCAAGCGCCGCGAATCCGGCGGCTCAGTTGCAATCGCGAGATCCAAACCGCCCTCCATAACTTCGTGCGCCAACTCAAAGGAAAACTGACTGGACAGGTTAATTCTGAGTCGCGGAAAGAGCGGCAGACGAACTGACATCAGAGTGGTGATAAGAAAAGGGTCGACATATGGCGATCTACCCACGTTGAGCACGGTCTCAGCGTCTTCCATTGCCGCCCGCGCCACATCGAAGGCTCGCCCACGGTGGAGAATCCCCATACGCGCTTCTTCAACGAAAGCTCTTCCGGCATCGGTCACCGTCACCATCCGATGATTTCTTTCAAAGAGCTTGCATCCAAGCTCATCTTCAACTTCGGAGACGTTTCTTGAGATGGTGGGCTGGCTCAAGCGAATCTTCCGGGCAGCCCGCGAGAAGCTCAATTCTTCAGCGACTGCGATAACCGACTGCAGCAGTTTCTCCTGTCGGCGCGACATAGGCAGGCTCCTGGGTTGCATTGAACCGCGGCTGAGGACTCGAGCCTGAACCGATTCTTCTTCGAGATTCGTTCAGGGGAAACAAGCAATAATGGCAAGCTACCGTCGGATTTCAACTTCGGGCGAAAAATGGTAGCTTTCGGAAGTGCACCAGCCCTCAAGCCCACGACTGCGGCGTCTCGCGCAGGAGATCGTATTCATCCTTAGACGCGAATAACCGATATCAGGCTGCCCCGATGACTCAATTCCTTGCACCGTTATTCAGAAAGAGAATAACCGACTTCCAAAGTTGAATTGGACAACGGCGAATGCACTGGCCAATTGTGATTCTGAGGACGAGTCGAAAGCACCATGCAGTCCCTCCGCCGGCAGGTTCTCCCTTGGAGGTTCCATGAATCACCCCCCGAAGTTCGGCCCGGTTCGTTCAACCAACGGCTTTTCGATCGATCCGATCTCCTCCAACGAGCGGCTATATACGCCGAAGCAGGTAGCTGCGCGCTTAGGCGTCTCCGAACGCTGGGTGCGCGATCATGCCACACGCCGCTTTCCCCGGATTCGCGCCGTCAAGCTCGGCCCCCTGCTCCGCTTCCGAGATGCCGACATTAGCGAATTCATTGCGCAGCAGAGCGCCGCATAAACCTCTTTCCGAGAGCGCCGCGGGGTGCTCAAATAGAGATGTTCTCCGCGACCAAACTGTTCGGGACCAGAACAGGAGAACTACAGTGGCTATGGTCTATCAGAAAGGCACCGTGTACCTGAAAGGAACTCGGGAAAAGAAGTGGTACGGCAAATTCCGGGTCTACCTACAGAACCAGGAAGGAAAGGAAACCGAAAAGACACGCAAAGTGGTCCTCGGACCCAAGGCGAAGATGCGCAAGTTCGAGGCAGAAGAGCGCCTGCAACAGATCATCCGCCAACACAACGGCGGAATTCTCGATGGTGGAACCCAGCTAGCGTTCGATGATTCCGTAACTTTCGAATGGTTTGTCGAAAACCGCTATTTCCCGATGCGAGAAGGGCGATGGCGGCCGGCAACCAAAAAAACCACGGAGTTCGAGATTCGGCGCTATCTGGTTTCGACGCTTGGATCGAGACCAATGCGGACTCTCAACACGTTCGAGCTGCAAGTCGTACTTAACAAGCTGGCGCAGACGTACTCGGATTCAGTTGTCCGACACGCCTACGTCAACCTCAAATCCATCTTTAAGACAGCCCGCAAACTTAAGTTCGTACCCGAGAATCCCGGCGAAGACCTGGTGATGCCCGATACCAAAACGGTAGAAAGACCCACACTCACGACAGAACAGATTGTGGCGCTCGTGTCCGCCGTGACAGACCCGCACGACCTCTGTTTGCTTTGTATCGGCATCTTCTGTGGGACTCGCACCAGCGAGGTGCTTGGGCTGCAATGGAAATCCTGGCAGGGTGATCATTTGCTTCCCTTCGGCACTGCGCATGAGGGACAGTTTTTCGCCGGCAAGTTGAAGACGGGAGCCAGCCGGGATGCCATTCCCGTGCCGGAACCGATCCGCAAAGTGATCGCGGAATGGCACCGGCGATGCGAAGATCCCTCACCGGAGGCGTTCATGTTTGGGACCTTCGGACGAGGCGAGCGCACGGGGTCGGATGTACCGCGCCACGGAAAGAACTTCCTCCGCTGGCGAATTCATCCGATTGCAGACAAGCTGGGGATTCCAACTCGGCTGGTGACCTTTCAGGTCATGAGGCGGACCCTAGGAACGGACTTGCAGAAATACGGAACGCTCAAGGATGCGCAGCGCATTCTGCGGCACGCCGACATCAAGACGACGGGAAATATATACATGCAGGCCATCCCCGACAGCGTGATGAAGGCGATTAACAGGAGGACGAAGGCGGTGCTGAAGGGCCGGGGGATCGAAGGAAAATCTCTAACGGTTCCCAACGGTTCCCAGTTGCGCTTGAAGGAGTCTGTAAGTTGTTGATTTTATTGGCTCCTCAGGTAGGACTCGAACCTACAACCCTTCGGTTAACAGCCGAATGCTCTGCCATTGAGCTACTGAGGAGTGAATGGCGCTGATTTGTCCTTATTTAAGTTAGCAGAGCGGGACGGGGGCGTCAAAAAATGTGGCGCATCGCAGCCAGGCGATCGAGCCCCCGGCCGCTGTGCCGCATCGGGCCGGTCCAACTCAATCTACGCCCCACTTAATCTACGCCCACGAGAACTCGATGGGCATCTCAACGTCAGCATGCATGCTGCGATGCACCGGACAGGTTTTGGCGGCACGCTCAAGCTTCTCCTTCTCTACCTCGCTCAGCGAGTGCGGCACATGGATTTTTACCGTCAGGCGCTGGATTTTCCTCGGCGGCGCCGAGGTCATCTCTTTGCTCACCGAGGCGGTCGCTCCGGTGATGTCGATGTTCTGCGTGCGCGCGGCTATGCCCATGGTGGTCAACATGCACGTGCCAAGCGCCGTTGCCACCAGGTCGGTGGGCGAAAAGCTTTCGCCACGGCCCTGGTTGTCGGTTGGGGCGTCCGTGGCGAGCTCGGTGCCCGATGGGCCGTGGGTTGCTTTGCAGTGCAGGTCTCCCTGATACTCGATTTGAATGTTGACCATGATTCTTCCCTTGAGAATACGGTTGGATGGCAATCGATGCGTGAGACGTTTCGCCGCCCTCTTTCCGCGAATACTTCAATGCTAGGTGTTTGCGGTTGATCGCCGCAAGCGTCCGGCCGCGTTGCTCGAACCGCTCTCTCGTTCACCACCACTTCCTTTTGGAGTCCTTGTCCCGATGAAGCTGAACATTCCTGAAGGCGAGTTCGACGCCTACCTCTTCGACTGCGACGGCACCATTGTGGACTCGATGCCGCTGCATTACATTGCCTGGAAGAAGGCGCTGGCCGAATGGAACTGCGAGTTCGACGAGGAGCTGTTTTACGCGTGGGGCGGCAAGCCGCCGGTGCAGATTATTGCCGACCTGAACCAGATCAACGGGCTGCACATGCCCGTGCAGGCCGTCGCCGAACACAAGGAGAACCTTTATTACGAGCAATTGCCCTCGCTCAGGCCCGTGCCCGAAGTTCTCGAAATTATCCAGGCGTCGCGGGGCCGCATTCCCTTCGCCGTGGTCTCGGGCAGCACGCGCGAGTCGATTTTCAAATCGTTGAGCGTGGTGAACATGTTCAACTGGTTCCCGGTGATCGTCGGCTCCGAGGACTACGCGCGCGCAAAGCCGGCGCCAGACGTTTTCCTCGCTGGAGCAGAGCGGCTGAGCGTGCGGCCGGAAAAGTGCCTGGTGTTTGAGGACGCCCAGATCGGCATTCAGGGCGCGATTGCAGCCGGCATGGCATGGGTGCGCGTGCCCAACCCGCTCGAGCGCCGCAAAGGAACCGAAGCCGCGATTCCTGCGTAACCACTTTCGAACCGGAGGTTTGTTTGCCCACAACCACCAGCACATCGGTCTCCACGGCGTCTGCGCAAACCGCACCCAGCGCAAACGGCCTTGGCGACAACCTCACGCTCTTCGCCATCGCCGCCGCGGTCGCCACCATTCACATCCTTACCAATGCGCGCTACGGCTTCCATCGCGACGAGCTGCAGTTTCTTTCAGATGCGCTCCACATGGACTGGGGCTTCGTCGCCTATCCTCCGCTGACGGCAGCGGTGGAACACGTTGCAATGGCGCTGTTCGGACTGAATCTGGTGGGGCTGCGCCTTTTTTCAGTCATCGCGCAGGCGATTGTGGTGTTTGTTGCGGGACTGATGGCGCGCGAGCTGGGCGGTTCGCGATTCGCGCAGGCAACCGCGGCTCTGGCCGTTGCATTCTCGCCGCTTGAGCTGTTTGAAGGCACTGAATTTCAATACACCACGTTCGATCTCCTGTGGTGGGTGCTCATCGCCTACTTTGCCATTCGCCTGCTCAAGTCGGAGAATCCACGCTGGTGGATCGCCATTGGCGCGGCGATCGGCCTCGGTCTCGAAACCAAATATGGCATCGTCTTCTACATCGCCGCCGTCATTGCCGGACTCGTGTTTGTGCCCGCGCGGAACACTTTCCGCACACGGTGGTTCTGGGGCGGCGTCGCTATCGCGCTCCTGCTCTTTCTGCCGAACCTGATCTGGCTCGCCC
>Ga0335074_10013701_pt1 | contig 11394 bp, 17 predicted proteins | sample Lox_Sample_23_FD_206715 | JGI IMG/M metagenome (GOLD analysis project Ga0335074, IMG submission 206715) | Soil microbial communities from Loxahatchee National Wildlife Refuge, Florida, United States - Lox_Sample_2.3 | ecosystem: Environmental > Terrestrial > Soil > Wetlands | place: USA...
TCTATGAACCAGGTAGAAGCCTCCAGCCAATAGAATTTCCATAGAGGTACGAGAAGCATTGTTGGGAATGGACTACCAGGCCGTGGAGTGAAGGCTGAAGACAGTTCGTCTTCGGCTGCGACGAGAGGCCCGTGAGTCTCTTTTGTGGTGGCTTATAGCCGTAGCATAGCCTGGTAGGTTCAGCAGGAGGAGTATCTAGGAGGTCTCACCCTTCGCTGATATTGCCTGCGCTTGAGCGGACCAACCTGAAGTGGCTGATATTCCTGTTATGAAACACGTTCGCTCCCTACAACTTGATGAACATAGGAAGGAAGAGGTTATACTTTTGATTGTTTCAATCTACGCAAAGAAAAGCATGGAATAGAAAATAAATGCAACACCACCGTATTTGTAGGCCCGGCCAACCAACCAGACGCAATCGCGTGAATAAAAACCAATGAAAATGAGCAGATCACTCTTCCGTTTTGCATCCGTAAGCACCGCTGCTGCAACATGCCTCCGCACCGCAAATAGCAAGCAAAGCTCCCAGCCGAGGGCCACGTCATGAAATCACCAAAAGACGCGTAAGCAGAACCACAGGAAAGAACAGTACAGAAAGCAACCGACCGCCAACCAACCCCGCCTGCGTCACGCAACCCACCAGCACGCCGCCCAGCCCACCACGACTCGCTCACGCCACCGCCGCCGCGGCAACAGGACTGCCCTCGCCCTTGGGCCGCTCCCTGTCCGGCACGTCGCCGTCGTCGTCGTAGTCCTCGTCCACCTCCATCTTGCGCGCCGGCGGCTCCTCGACGCGGGCGACGGGCGCGGCCGGCGCCGCGCTGCCCGACGGCACGCGCTCGCGCACATCCTCGCCCTTGACCAGCGGCGCGTCGGCCATGGGCAGCAGCGGCGCGGGCTGCGACGCGGCGGCTGCTGCGGCGGCGGCCGCCGCGCCGTTGGGCGTGATGGCGTTGAGGGCGGGGAGCGAGGATGGCGCGGGGCCGACGGGTGGCGGGCGGTGGGCGGCCTCGGATGGGTGGTAGTTTTCGGAGTTGGCGAGGGCTCGGCGGTGGTCGTTGTCGTGGTCGAGGCTGCGGCGGGCGGTGGGCGGGCTGGTGGTGCTGCTAGGGTGGCGGTCGGGCACGGAGGCCGGGCGGCCGCCGTGCTCGTCCAGCCGCTGCCGCTTCTCGTCGTTGCTCATTGCTTTCAGCTCGTCTTCGTAGTCGCGCAGCCGCTTGGGCCCGCTGGGCGTGCGCTCGTCGAGCCGGTTACGTGCCGCTTCTTCGGCCGCTGCTAGGGCGCTCGCTGGTGGTGGAGCGCCTGTTGCGATGCCTGACTGTCCTGTGGAATGTGCGGAGTAGGGTGCTGATCCAGCGGATGATGGTCGCTGTTCCAGTATGGGTCTCACTTCTGGTGGCGGCGTAATGTGTGCGTGCACACTCATGGATCCATGCGGTGAGGAATCGCGTGGTGGAGGTGGTGGAGGGAGTGGTGGTATTGCTGCTGCCGGTCCATAGTTCGGGTTGGTGATTCGGTTTACTTGCGATGACTGAGATTGTGGAAGTGGGGGCGGAGGCGGAAGAGGTACTGAAGATGCACCATAGGGAGGAGCAGCGTTCTGGCTCTTTGGAGACGGTGACATTCCTCGACGAGGCGTGACGTTCGCACGAGGTGGCTCTGGATAATGCCTCATGGAGTCTTGGTTTCGACCTGGGCTGGCCGGACGAGGTGGTGGCGGTGGAATAGGAGGACGGACTCCGTCGCGCTGATCGTAAGGAGTCAGCTGCTGCACTGGCTGCGGATGCTGTTGGATGTCGGCAAGACGGCGGCCGTAGTCCAAAGCTGGAGGAGGCTGGCTCTGTGGAGCCTGCGAGGGAGCCGGAGCACCCCATTGAGGACCTGGCGGACCGTTGACAGCAGCCGGCTGATAAGCTTGTGGATGGACATCCTGTGGCAACGGTGCGGTATTCTGATTTGGCATGCCACTTGTAGGTTGTCCATTCTGTAAGAGCTGCAAACGAGCTTTGATGTGAACATTGGTCGGGTCGAGATCAGCGGCCCGTTGATATGCATCGAGGGCATCGGCTGTTTGATTGTTGCACGACTCGTACTGAGAATGGTCAGTTCGTGGCACGCAAAACAAATTTATTTGAATTCCTCTTACCAGAGTGCCAAGGTCGTACCAGACTTCGGAGATGTTTGGATTCAAGCGGATAGCACGGGAGTAAGCGTCCAGCGCATCGCGGTACTGATTGATCTGGTAATACAACACTCCGATCGAGCACCAGAAGGTCGGATTCCTGCCATCACGGTAAACGGCTTGCTGGTATGCTTCGTACGCTTTTGGATATTTCTGTTGTGCCATGTAACATCTGCCAAGGAGATACCAGCTCTGTGCGTCGTTTTGATCTGCGCAATCGTTAGTATCACGCACCACTCGCTCAAGCGAATTCTGCACTGACCAGAGGCAACCGACTTCTCCAGATAATCGATGGCTTGTTCCTGGCTTTGGAAGCTAGTGCTTTGTTGATGATGCAGCCAACCTAGCTGCTGGAGGACTTTGGCATGCTTTGGATCACGGTCAAGGACACGTTTGTAGGCCGCTTTCGCAGAGTCATACTAGATGCAAATTAGTCGACATTCGCTTCCATAGTAAGACGGTAATTATTTACGTCTTTCTGTTGCTCGTGCACGTGACCAATCTGGAACCAAATGTCTTCTTCCGTCAGTGGGCGAGGAGGATCGGAGACGATGTACTTAAAGCACTGCTAGCGGGTTAGAACATGAAAGGGCAACGATACAGATTCGACAGACCTCCAGACTGTTGCTGTATTTGCCTTGCTGCTTGTAGATTATGCCAAGACGGAAATAGATCTCATTTGCCTTTTCGAAGTCTGGAGCCATGCGCATGACTTGGGAGAATGCCTCTTCGGCGTGGTCGAGAGAACCATAGCGGTCGTATAGAATACCTATGCCGTACCATAGTTTGGGCTCCTACATCGCGGAATGATTAGCTTGATGGGACCTTTTGCAATTCGTTTCAACGGTGCGTACCTTTGGATCCTGAAGATGGTAGAGAGCCTGTTGGTAGGCGGAGTAGGCCTCTTGCAGGTTATCCATCATCAAATAACAGTGGCCTAATTGCGAGCAACGGTGAGTGATATTCAACAGTGATTTCACCAACAAAACTTACCAAGGCTTCCCCAAACTTCTCCGTTGTTTGCGTCGAGTTTCAAGATGGTGCGCAGATAGTCTATGGCCACACCGAACTGGTCCTTGGCGCGGAGTATGTTGGAGATTGCTTGCATGGCTGGAACAGACCACGAGTTGTGCCGGATAGCTTGTTCGTATGCTTGGATTGCGCCGTCGAGGTCGCCTTGGAGTTCCAGCACCGATCCTAATGTATTGTCAATTCCTGCTGCCAACCGTATTTCACCAAGTATTTACCAATCTGCAGCCATGCCCCCTCATTCATTTGAGCCAGTGCTTGGGTGAGGGTCTTCGGTTGAGCGACTACATGACCGTTGGGTTGGTGTGCGGGAGGAGGGCCATGGTGAGGCGGCATAGCACCACTCGGTGAAGTATGAACATGAGCAGCCATTTCATGTGAAGCCTGGCTTGCTGAAAGGTGTAAGAGATGCGTGGGTGAAGCGGCAAGCCCAGCTTGCGACAGCCGAAATCGTGGTCAAAGTCTCAGGCGGAGATTCCGGTTCACCACGCAATTTCGGATGCCACTGGCTCGACACCAGGAATTCGCAAGTATCACCGGTGGTGAGCGGGAATTATTGACGGGTTTGAGGTTTGCTGGGGTGGCAGTTGGAAGTGGTAGTGTTCGCAACCGCCAGTAGCAGGGCTGTGATGCCGGATATGGGGCAGAACCACCAAAATGACGGCGGCGGAGGATGCAAAGCGGTAGTGGGATGGGAGAAGGCAGAAAATAGAGAGACGAGGTGATGGGCAGAGGATGAAAGAAGAGCAGAGAGTGGAAAGGAGACTGTGGGCTAGCACGAACAGCACAACGGCGAAATACGACGGGGATGGAGATGGGATGGGATGAAGATGGGCGATGGGTGATGGGAGCCTCTCGCCTCTCCCCTTTCACGCGGCGGGACTTCCTAGCTTTCTTGCGCGGGTTAGGGTTTTACGGTTGGTTTGCAGCAGCGACATCAGCGTCTCCGCTGAAGGCTGCTCTTCGAGACCCGCACGCATGCCTTCCTTTGGGCGGGCTGGGCTGGCGTGGAATACGGGGGCCCCATTGGGCTTGGGCCTAAGCCGGTGGAGCCATGGCTGATTGCCCATGGCTTTCCGGCTGCGGGCTGCGGGCGCCGGGCGCTGCACCGGGGGAGGGCAATTACGCAGAGCCACACCCTACATGGACGCTGCTGTTGGTCCAATTGCCAAGCTGATCTCCCATTGCCAAGGTGATCCCAGTGGCGCCGTCCGCTTCGTCTTCCTTGCCAGCGACGTGAGCGTAAATCTAGGGAACTTTTTGTTCTTCTTCCGCTCGTTACTGACCCACACCTGCACACACGCACGCAACCCGTTCGCGCTCGCACCTTCACGCACCCTCCACCGGACGCCTGCACAAGCTCACCTATTCTACAGGCTGCCTGCATACCACACCACCCTGTGTACGTCTGCACGTTCCTCTCTACTTCCGATAGCTCTCACCCGTGCTCTTCAGCAAAAGCTATTAATTGTCTCCGTATCGAAACGCGTGGGTACAGCTGTCATCGAAGCGCATCGAACCGCTGTCGAGCCGTTGCGCACTTGCATGCCGTTAGTTGGCCCGTAGTTTCAATGCCAACCAGCCCTTAACACCTCCCAAAACCCATGACATCCGTCTGTTTCGCCGAATCTCCTGCAAATTAATGTGCCGGTGTGCAGCCTCAACTTTTGACCGAGTGTTCAGAGCTGATGGAAGGGCTTGTGGCTGGCAATAAATGTGCCGTACCTGAGCATTGGGGGGCTGACCGCCGGCGGTCCGGGCATGCAAAACGGTCGCTACAGACTACCGAGCGGCTCGTCAATATACATACACCAAGATCACGAAGAGTGCAGTGAGACGAGAAAGTGAATGAAGTTTCGACTCCACCTTTTGCTGAAACCAAACGTTCATCATCATGCTTCGAAATACCTCACAAGTGCCAAGCAAGCTCTTCAAGACAAATCTGCGACCATATCGGCTCAGCGCTCCGCAAATAAAACCCCTGCCATGCTCTGCTGGATCGCAACGGGGCCTCTTGAGTGCCTTTTCAGGTCCCCTGCCAGCCTCGGTAACCGTACCAGTGAATTCCATCGGATGGCGACCATGGGTTGCTTCTGTCACAGGCCCACGTCCCGTCGTCATCCTACCTGTCGGAGCATATTCCGCGTCCTTTGCATCTGTGGTTCGTTCACGAGCAGCCCAAAGTCAAAGTCAATTCAGCATCTGCGAGTACCACGGATCGAAAATAATTAATTCTCCTACGCAGATGCCCAGGAAATGATTGCCGCGATTAGCATCTGGCGTAGAACGCGAACCGGTGGCGTCCCACACGACCGTGCCAGAAGGATTTGCCCTCTTCCAGTCGTCTGCTTGAGAAATGAAGATGACCAACGCACACCGGCCCTGCCTCGATGCAGCCACTTGCCTGCTTTTTTTTTTGACCGTCAGCGCCATCATACTACACGGATTCACCCCCCTCGTACGACGGACGCTTGTGCAGCCCGGTGTCTGGTGCGTCTTGCCCGCTGTCCGCTGGGCTGCGCCGTAAACCGGGGCCTGCCTTCGTTAAAACAGGCGTTTGGCGTGTAACGCGTTGGTGCATGGGCTCATGCAGATCGGCATGGCGCACCTGGCCAAATCACCGCGCAGGCGGCACACCCCAAAGCCGGTCCTTTTCGCTAGCCTGCTGTCATGGACATCCACTGAACTAGTGCTCGCCAAAAACCATTCTTCCTCCCACCCTTGGCGAAGATCTCGATGGGGGGTGGGTGAAAGGTGGGAGCGGCGGCACGAGTCAGCCGGCAACTCAGCAGTACTCAGCAGGGCGCTTTGCATAACGTGTGTCGTCCGCCATTGGGTCCACTGCATACATGATGGATCGCCCGAACGGTGCGGCTTTTAGCTTCGTGGCTCAAAGAAGAAAAGCAAGCCCTCTCCTCAGCAGTCAACGCCCGCTGTCGTGCTCCTGGACGGTTTCGGCAGGCCTCGATACGGGAGCGACAGCGCCATCAACCTCCACTTTTATCACCTACGCCTCGCAAGCGCCCCCCGAGGCTCCACGTGAGATTGCATCGCGCACCCAACCCCGGTCTCCTTTGGGCCTCATCCTTGTCCCAGCCACCCTCGGCGACAGCCGCACGATGAGGCCCTCATCGGGGCGCCCAGCCGTTTCGAGCAATGACATGCGTTCGGTCCCTGTGTTTGCTCCGCGGGGCGATGCGCCGGACACTGAGCCAGTCAGCGCCCGTTTCCCTCTGCGGTCCGGAAGCGCAACTGCGAATCTCCGTGACATTTTCTTTCCGCCAATGCGCTTCTTCCTACCCCATTCGAAACACCTTTGCACGCTTTACGAAAGGGAGCTACAAATTTGAAACGCTCTGTGGAACGATGTCGTAGCCCAAAACTGGTCGTGATCAATGGAGTCGCTTTCTCACCTCAGGCACACTTAAGTCCTTCACGTGGTCTGCTGTCTCGGAAGAGTAACTGGCTGAATAAGGTAAGTAGGTACGATTGCTGAAAGTACTCCGTATCATTTGAACTCTGAGAGCAATGTTCGCATGTGCGCAAAACTCACGGAAATAAAGATCTCAAAAAGAACGAGAAAGTGGCAAACTCCTCTTCGGCTTGGCTCTCAGACGCACTCTCTTGTGGCTGTAGATCCATCTACAGCTATGCATAGTCATGCCATGACAGAGCCAAGGCAAAAAGTAAGCAGCTTATTCCTACGACCAACGCATCCGGCCTTCTCTAAAAATGCTATCATTGCCTTACGTTCTCTTGACTCTTCTCCCTCCAATCTGGACGATGCTGCACGGATAGAGCTTTGATCCCACCCGCGGCTAGCTTAAGCCAGCTAAGTGCGTGAGCATACCGAGTAGTACCCGTTGTGGCGACCCTTTGTGGAACATCAGGTTCTAATGTCAATGCTCGCATATTTCATTTATTCGTAACGGACGGCTAGCCTTGTCTCAATTTTCAACTTCATCTCTCAGAAATCTTTCATATCGCTCTGATGCCTCGGGACTGTTCTTCGTAAGAAAGCCGCAGGCGATATATACAGAGTCCTCTCGCAGCCACTTCACTTGATCCGCTTGATTCGAACAATGTCACCTCGGAATATTGTCATAAGTTATGCCATTTCCTGTTTCCAAGATACTCGATATTCGTTGAATGAGAAGGCTCGAGCGGTACTTGATATGAGATGCTGAATGTACTAATGCAAAACACGGAGCAGACGTTCTCTCCATAAGCTCTACGGAATGGATATCGTTTTAACAAGACTCTGCGGTTGGCAAATCACCATCCGGCACAACTAACGCAAATCTCGTCACTAGTTATCTCAGTCATTTGCAGTCAATGCCACCAACCAAAAAGACCTAAATGTTACTCAGAATCCCAGGCTGTATCTTCTCCAGCTTCGCGCTCAACTCCTTCCACACTCGCTCTTGCGTCTTCTTCCCCTCGTCGGTCAACACGAACGGCGCCGGTGGCTCAACCTTGCAACTCGTGACATACTGACCATGGCCCTCAGGCCCGATGCAAGCAGCGGCGACGAGGCTCCTGGAACCGACGTCGGGCGACCACGCGCCGCCGAGGAACTTGAGGACGTACTGCCAGAAGCCGGCCTCGCGCATCAGGCTCGAGTGGTTGAAGGACGGATTGACGAAGTTGATGACGACGGGGTACGCGTCAGCGTCCGGGCAGCGCTCCTCCACCAGCTGCCGCACCGCAAACACTTCCAGCAGCTTGCTGGCAAAGTAGCGCGTGCGCATGCGCTTAGTGTGCGGGTCGTTGAGCGCGGCGAAGATGGACGGCCCGTCGTTGCGCTCCGGCAGCTTCGTCAGGAAGTGCACCTCCGACGACACAATCACCAGGTGCGTCTTGGTGTTGTGTACTTTGGCGGACTCCTTCAGCTTCGGCAGCAGCAGCAGGCCCAGCAGCATCGTCGACACCACGTTAGTCGTGATGGTCGCCTCGTTGTCCTCCTGCAGCCGGAACTTCGACGTCGCGATGCCCGCGTTCTCCAACAGCACGTCCAGCCGCGGCAGCGCGGCCGCACGCGCCGCGAACTCCTTGACGCTGTCGTAGCTCGCCAGATCCAGGTGCCACACCTCGACGACGCCGCTGGTGCCGGTGCTGGCCTCGATGTCGGCCTTCGCCGCGGCGCCCTTCTCGACGCTCCGGCACGCTAGGATTACCTTCGCTGCGTGCAGCTTCACCAGGTGCCGGGCTGCCTCCAGGCCCAGCCCGATGTTCGCTCCCGTCACGATCACCGTCTGGCCTTCGAAGCTCGCCTGTGGGAGCGGCGGCCTCGTGAAGTACTGGATGTAGAAGAAATTGGCGAAGTAGCTCATGAGCCCCATGCTTGCGAGCTGCCGGATCTCGGTTCGTTAGGAGCAAAGTCTCTGAATCGGTTTTGTGTATTGATCGCAAATGGAATGAACGAGCGGTTTAAGTTTCTTTGAGGAAAAGTAATAAGGTTGATGACATCTGTCCCCTCGTGTTTGAGATTTTTTTGTCCTCCGTTTGAGATTGGCCGCTGGTATTCGTACCCCCCGCCCATTGAGTTTCTGCACCCCCTTTCCGGTTCTCGCACCACTGCCTCACCTTTAAAAGCGAAAAGAACTTACAGGCACACATTGAGACTTGAGATTTCGGCTTGTGGGCCTCCATAAGCTATATGGCTGGCTTGGTAGAGGCCGTGTAGCTGGCACATGGCTAGGGAGTACCACGGTGGCGTTCGGCTTTTTATCGTAGTGGTACGCTTGACAGAGACTTGTGCATCGTATGGCCGCCAAGACCGCCAGCTGGGTCCGCTTTTGGGACTAGCAGACTCGCAGAGATCAACAGTTTCCTCTTTGGGTTCTGTGCAGACGTTAATGCCTGCTTCACAGCATCTCGACGCTTTGGAGCCGTATAAGACTCCCCTTACCTATCCATCCATCTCCTCGGGCTATTATCTGCTCGTACGTCAATTCATGCCATATTCAAATCTTTACTGATATTGTATGTTATAAGAATTCCAATTGCCAACAAAGCTTATTCCGCAGCTAATCAGTCATACTATTTTCACACATTTGTCATACTATATATTTTACCTTGTCCGCTTCTGTCACGAACCTCCCTTTCGTTGCTTTACGCTTACAATTTAGGTTTCATTAAATCAAGGCCATTAGTGACGTTGATGAACACAAGTTATAGCCAATAAGACAACCACGCAAGAGCAACCCATCAATGTCGTACTACACTTCCAGGCTCTCATGATCGTGAATGTTATTCCACAGATCTATAGCCTCTTCATCCATCGCGTCCGATACCCATACGAAGCTCCTTAGTAGCTGCCTTATCTCCGGCCAGCTCTTCATGCCCTGTCGCTGCAATAGTCCGCATATCCTCACTACGAACCAGGTTCTCTCTGACATCATCCCCTTAGCTGCTACCCCGCCTACAAAGAGAATCCAAACTAGCAGCTCAACCCTTTCATCGTAGACATTCTCCAAGTCGATACACTCAAGCGACGCCTTTATCCAGCGTACCAGCCGTCCTATCAAGCCTAGGATGGGCGACATCGGGACCAGAATACCGACATCAAAGACTAGTGATACTAGCCTTACTGGTTCGTACAGCATGTTGTTACCGATATAGTCGTGGCATGGCGGCATCGACAATATGGCATGGTGCAACGATGCGATCTCTCCGCCGAGCGCTCGAAGGTTCATATTTTGCAGTTCACCTCGCATTAGAGCGCTCTGTACCGCAAAACAACGTTGTAGGCGGTAGAAAACCAAACCTAAGCGGCTGGATCCGACCAAGCGCTTTAGCGTAGGTAGTGAAGAGCCTGGGGTGAGAAGCTCGGCTGATTCGGGCTGAGGATTCAGTACATTGAGGCTTAAATCGGCAGCGAGGCTTGCAATCTCGTCAACTTCGACCCAAGGTTGTAAAGGCGCACGCAGCTCTAGCGTCGCCATGAGTGAGTCGAGGATCGCAACTATCTTGGCCACTGGGTGGCTTCTCAGCGCCGTTAGCCCGCCAAGGCGGTCTACAAGCATGAATAGGCCGCTGACATGCGCATAGTTCACTTGCATGTCGAGGAAATCCCAGCCTTTCGGCATATGCGCTAGACGGAAAGGGTGCACCCTCGGTTGATCTTCGTTCGTGGGTTGCGATATGTGGCGAAAGTCCATCGTCGTACTGAGAATGGAGAAAAGGAGTGCTTCTGAGGGTATCTTGCCTTGGCAAACGAGCGATAATTCCTCATTAATGAGACGTAGGGCCTCGGCGCGATGCGAAAGCACTTCAACATTCTCACACTCTACCAGACTGTGCCGTAGCTGGTCGCGATGGACGGCTGCACCCCAAACTATGGAGTGGATAACCATGCTTGAGGGACAGACTGTGGACTCCCAGAGCTCACGTACTACGTCAGGGGGAAATTGTACCGCAAAACTTCTTGTGACCGCTAATTTAAGCTGAGCTTTTGACAATTCTCCACTAATAGGCGGTTTAGGGACGTACCATGAACCATAAATTCACGTGCTAACGGTGACCACCTCCACTGGGATCCCGAAGCCAGCAAGGTATCCACTTCGGCGGATGGCCAGGGAAGGCTAGCATAGTCCAACAGACTCTGGTCCATGCTTCTTAAGAGAACTTGGGATTGTACGCTCTGAACGACAACTGGAGCCCATACAATCGGCTTGGGCAATTTAGCCTGTTCATCTTCCTCTATCCGCTTTTTTCGTCGGACGTTTGTCATGACAAATGATCGAGCCGCAGAAAGGTTCTGCTTCCGCATGTCTGGGCCATCGTCACAAACGTAGATGAAGTGGAAGTTTGATGGCTCAGCCTTTTTTGCCTCCTTTTGCGACTTATTACCCGATCTGGACCCGCGTGGAGGTACGCTCGAAGGCGAAATTGGGCTAGACATCGGCACTCTGAGCTGCTATCAGCAAGAATTTCTTCAGGACGATGGTTCTTCCCGAAAGTTTCCTATCCCGAAACTTTGATTCTGAAGGCTGATTGAGTAAGGCAGTAACTCTGAGCAGTGGTTGCTGATGGGAGTGTGCAAGGCTCGAGGCTCCTCTCAGCAGCATCACGATCGTCGCCATGTGGCAGTTGCTTTGCTTATTCTATCCCATCTGTAGCCGTAGATCGCGTGAGCGGGGATCACGTGTTCAACAAGCAATCAGTGACTTAAATAATCA
>Ga0335074_10013703_pt1 | contig 11393 bp, 13 predicted proteins | sample Lox_Sample_23_FD_206715 | JGI IMG/M metagenome (GOLD analysis project Ga0335074, IMG submission 206715) | Soil microbial communities from Loxahatchee National Wildlife Refuge, Florida, United States - Lox_Sample_2.3 | ecosystem: Environmental > Terrestrial > Soil > Wetlands | place: USA...
AGACCGCATCGGCTTGAGTTGGGCAGTCCTATGGCTCTAAATATGCTGATGTTCACAAGAAGGATGCAGGAATTACCTTTGACGATCCGCGAATAAATTCCTGAATAAGGCTTCTTTGCGAAGGAAGAAGCCGATCGTTGCGACAGGGCCCAGTTACGATCATGGAGTAAAACCAAGAACTTGGGATCTCCTTGCAAGATGACATTCAGACAGCCACAACCAGAGTACTTGATATATCATGTCAAGGTCGATTGAATTACGAGATCCTGGAGGTTCCCACTACAACCGCAATGTTGCATCGGGGCAGCCTCTCAAATTGGGGCGATCCCCGCGTTTCACTAGACTAGTTCCATCCTAGCGAAATGGCGATACCGCGGACCCGGGTAAGACGTGTGTGCGTCGGGAACGGATGGGCTGAAAAGACATCGTCATGACGATCTTCCTTCATCTGATCCCGCCTGCACTTGCCCTGCTCTGATACCGGTGTCTCTATACAGCATATTGGCTTGCTGATTAATTGCGAATGTTTGATTGCTGACTCTTGTTAGTACTCCAATTCTGGAAAGTCGTAACGAGTTGCACCGCTTCGCACACCCACACCCCACAGTTCTCGCTTGCTGCAGGCCTGCCATCTCGGAGAGCTTTCTATCCGCTGTAAGAGTTATTAAGTTTAACGCTGGTGGCTGATCAGTCGCGTGTCTTGGTCGATTGAGTCGGTCCGCAGATCTTATAGATATTCCATCGTGTGGACGCTTGTTCTTGCGGTCTTCAACGCTACAATGGATCTTTCTGAGGAATGTATAGACGACTACGCCTCGTTAACATCTGAGGCTGGAGAGTATGTCTTTGAGAATGGTCGCAGATACCATGGATACAAGTCTGGACGTGTGTTTTCTACTTCATTATATTAGACTGATACTGACCTTTCCAGGATACCCAATGCCCAATGATGAAGTATGTCATGAGCGTTCCCTCGGATCTAATAACTGACCATTTTCAAGAACGAAATGGATCGAGAAGATATGAAGCACCACTTTACGATGCTGATTACAGAAGGTCGACTGCATCTTGCTCCCATTGGGCCGGATCCGGAAACTATCCTTGATATAGGTACTGGTACAGGTAAGAAACTTAAGTTGTCATGTGGTGCAACTCAATTACTTACAATCTTCAGGAATTTGGGCTATTGACATGGGTTGGTCTTCCAATATCTTACCGCGACTTATCTAATTATCGCAGCCGATGCATATCCAAATACGAAAGTAAGTGCCTTCCAGTATAACTTCCACAATGCCGCTTCTAATTGTAGCAGGTCATTGCGACTGACTTAAGGTTAGTATCTACAATTCGCGCTGAGGAAACCTGCTAACCAACCACTAGCCCAATCCAGCCGGTGTGGTAGGTCTCTATTGGTTGGATATTACATTGTGCTTATTGTCCTAGGGTGCCTCCAAATGTGGTGATCGAAATCGATGATGCAGAAGACGAATGGCTCTATAAACCCAACTCTCTAGATTTCGTCCATGCTCGGTATCTGTTCTTTGGGATGCGAGACTGGCCAAGGCTATTACAACAAGCGATGAAGTACATGACACAGTCTCTTTTGTTTCCCCTGCTGACCGCTTCAGGGCGCTGAAACCAGGTGGATGGATTGAACTTGTTGAAATGCATGTCATCCCGCAAAGTTATGACAACAGCCTCCCTGAACCTAGCCAAATTATGGAATTCTACAATGTCCTAAAACCACTAGGCGATAAGATAGGCATAGATCTGAATGTTGCGCCGAAACTCAAAGGATATCTGGAAGATGCAGGATATGAGAGCGTGCAAGAGGAGATTTTTGACTTACCTGTGGGTGACTGGCCACAGGACCGACGGATGAAGGAGGTAGGACGTTTTCAACGCTTTCAAATGCTGCAGGGCTTGGGGGCCATAGGGACCGCGCTGTTAACCCGTATCGGAGAATGGAGTAAGCCACAGGTAGAAGTATTTCTTGCTGGAATAAGAAGGGAAGCAAATGACCGGAATGTTCATTTTCACTACAAGTTGTAAGTTTCTGATCTCTGTCTAAGCTCAGACTTGACTAAATTGCCAGACATTTCTCATACGGTAGGAAGCCTGTCTCGGCGTAGTTACATATATATGGTGGCAATTCGGTGGAAGAAGTATGGCCATCATCATATATTTGGTAGATATATGCCAAAGACAACTATTATAAATACAATTCTCAGCCCTTACATCGAGTCTCGCGCGTATGACGCCGTAATTGCACATTCCAGCGACAACGGTGATAAGCTATTGCATAATGGTACAACCTAGCCCAAAGCAGAACATAACGGGCCGAGCCGAGAACGCCTTTCCCGAGCCGCGCAGTCAGGTCCGCCTGCACCTGCACGTCCTCGCCTTGGGACCTGCACTCTCTTTCCCGGTATCCAATGATTTTCTCCAGTCAACAACGATCATGATCGGCTACCTCCTCGCCCTCCTCCCCATCTACATCTTCATCTACCTCCCCGTGTCACAACTTCTCGGCCTCCCGTCCTTTTCCTCCTCCCCCTCGTCCTCGTGGTCCTCATCATCCTCCGGGCTCCACGACAACCACGAACACAAATTCAACGAATCGTTCATTGCGTTCGAAGACCCGGACATTGTGTGTCACGAACATACGTACACGACGCATATTCTCAGCAGAGAGCCGTTGGTGCTTTATCTAGAAGGGTGGTTAGCGGAGTGGGAAATTGAACATCTCCTCGAAATCAGGTCCGTCCATACCGTCTACCCTTCGAACCATGCCATTCCCCTCTACCCTCTATCCCTCCCCCTTTCTCCCAGCACTCACCACGCACCCCCAACCCCTCACAACCCCAACTAACACTCCCCACCTCCCCAGTCAAAACCAATTCCAAACCTCCCACATCTCCACCGGCCCCACCCACTTCACCGACCCCCTCATCCGCCTCTCCGAAGTCGCCACCCTGCCCCGCACCCCCACGGTGCAATGCATCGAAGCGCGCGCGCGCTCCCTGCAGGGCTGGGGCCGCCAGAGCCTCCAGAGCCAAGCCTGGTCCCTGTTCGGCAGCTCAGCACCGACGCCGCCTGCTGAGGATCCAGAAAGCTCACGAGGGGGGATAATGCTCGAGCGGCTCAAGATCCAGAAGTACGGCCCGGGAGGGCACTACACGCATCATTACGACTGGCAGGGGGCGGGGAAGGCGGACCGCGTGAGCAGTTTCATGGTGTACGTCGATGCGAACTGCACGGGTGGGGGCACGGAGTTTCCGCGGCTGGGGAGGCCGGAGGATCGGAGATGGTGTAGGTATATAGAGTGCGGAGAGGAGGAGGAGGAGAAGGGGCACGAGGGGGTCATATTCAAGCCCGTGCGGGGCAATGCTGTGTTCTGGGAGAACTTGAGGGCGGATGGGTCGGGATATTTGGAGACGTGGCATGCGGGGTTGCCGGTCGAGACGGGGACGAAGGTTGGGTTGAATATCTGGAGTTGGTATCGGTTTTGAGCATGGGGCATATAGATGTTCTATAGCATACAAATTCTATGTATCATATCATAACCCCAAGGCCCTTCTCTTCCTCCACGCCTTCGCCTCCTTCACCACGCCCATCACGAGTGGCACCCCTATGGGCCCCAAGAGCGGGAGGTACACGGCAATCTTATGCTCGTCTGGGAAATACACCTGGCCTACCATGGACTTCTCAAAGAACGCCTTCTCAGCCGCCTCCTCTGCGATCCGGGCATGCTCGAGCCCTTCGCTGCCACCAAGCCCAGCGCATGCTTTCTCGAGGTGCGAGATTGTTGTCTGAACGCCTTCGGCTACGGATTGTGGGATGCTGATGGAGGGCAGCGCGAGGGTTAGCCGCGCGAGGCTGCCGAGGGTGCTGCTGGCTTTGAGGAGGAGGCCAGCGCTGCGGACGCGGACGAGAGTCATTAAGCGGAGGGGGAGGGAGCCGCTTTCGGGGGCGCCGAGGAGGGCGACGAGCTGGTTGGAGAAGGTTAGCATTGCGGGGCGGAGATCGTCGCTAGAGGAAATTAGCTTGGGATTGAGATTGTGGAGAGGCATGCCTACACATTGGGCTGGATGACGACTCCTCCCCATTGTGGGATCAACCAGCTTTTCCCACCGCCTTCAACTTCCATGTCGCCTACGTAGACGATAAAGTTGATTGTTGGTGCTCCTCCGATGCTGGGACTCAGAGGCCATTCTGCAGCATTGATGAAGCCACTGAGGTCCTCCTTTTTGAGTATGTTGCCACTTACGCCGGGCTGTGCGTAAAGTTGGACTTGTGTGTCGATAGTAAAGTTACTAATGGATGAGAAGCTTTCTAGCAAAGGCTTCATGTATTCCTCCAGAGCAGCTTCTATATTCCATGATGAAGGGGTTGCAGAGGGCGTGAATAATGAGAAGGTGAGGTGGTATGTTCGGGAGTATTTCACTGATCGGGTCGTCCGTTTCGCTAAAGCCTCTGCTACTTCTGGAGCTAGAGCTTTGGGGCTTCTCTCTGGAGGGGCGGAGCTTGTGGAAAGTAGATACGCAATCATTGCCTGTTCTTCTGCAAAGATCTCTCGAAGTTTGTTCGCGATATATGTAGCAAGAGTGGATGAGGTGGACGAGCTTGTGGGTATTTGATTCGGGGTGTAGAAGATGTCTAGTGTCGGTTCGTATGGCTGGAGTACAGCATCAGTTGTTTGACCTGGCAATAGTCTAATCAACAATGCCACTTCTTCATCCTGAGTAGGCCCAGTAGAGAACCCCACCGTCTCGGATGATGCATTGGATGGAGGTGATAATTGGAGTCGTAGGTGATGCCCGGAGAAGTCATTGAGATCGTCAAGTGCATGTTGAGTGGTTCGCAGAAGATGCTGTGCCTCCGATGTTTGTAGAGAGCCGGGATCGATAGAGATTCGAAGTGGAAATACTGGTCGACATACCTAGATGCGTATTAGCAGGCGCAATAATGGAGTATGCCCTCCTTACCTTTCCATCAGCCCAATCCATCATCTGACTTAGGGGCAACCGCGCCCGATATATTGCAGTTGTTCGCCACCATACTGGCAGCCCCAGGAACAAGACAATGGCCCAGAAGGAGAAGATGACAAGGCTGCGAATGCGAAAGCTCTCTGCGCTCTCCAGTGGAGGCTCCTTTTTTATAGGCGCCGCTGAGACTGCATTCTCGGGCGCAATATCGTCTTTCAGCATGCCACGATCGGGGCATGCACTGGTTGAAGTACTCATGGCCTCATTGTGTAAGGAATCAGCCATGAAGTTGTACCACTCTCGAGGTTAAAGCTTTGATGATATTAATACATACATATTAATATACCAGCCAGATTGGCGTCGCGGAATTAGCCGCACTCGCACGGTGCTAGGTGGTAGCCGTGCAGGTGGCCCTGCAAAGCCTTGTGAGACAAGAGGCCTATCAGACCAATGTAACGTCCTGTCAGATGTAAAGTTCAGTATGGCGCTCGACGGCATTCGGCTCGGGTTTGAAAATTCATACCTCCACCTTTCATAACTCTCGGCGGGGAGGAGACTGCGGAGAGGCCCAATCGCAACTTGCCAGCATGTGACGCTAAAACCTTTGAAAGGCCGCGAATGGCGAGGGTTGCGAGCCGAGGTTTAATACGTTGAACCTCTTCCCGCTGCAGAACTACAGCATAAGCAGACGCTGACATGTTGTGAATATACACCCCTCTGTCCTCTCCCTCCTCTCCTTTCTCCGCCTTATGCCGTCATGTCTACAATGGCTGGTAAGTTTGAAAGACTCCAATCAAAGAATATCCGATCTTCGTGGTAAGATCACTGACCTCTTCTCCAGTTCCTCTTGCCGCAGCAGTGCCGGCAACTGCAGCAGGCCTCCTCTACTTGAATGCGAAATTGGCCATCTCCTATGACTGGCGGCTCTTTGTCACCCTCATGACGAGTATACTGGTAAGCAACTCGAGGGAAAATGCAGGCCGTTTGAACCCATTTTATGTTCTGGAGGACCGCGCCAAGGACAAGAAACTTGCAGATAAAGTCTTTTTAATCTTTGAGGGCCGGCGGTGGACATTTAAGCAGGTGTATGAGACGGTCTTGAGATATGGTACATGGTTGAAGACGACTTTTGGCATAAAGCACCAGGAGATTGTGGCCATGGACTTTATGAACTCGGAAAAGTTCCTCTTCATGCAGCTGGGACTCTGGAGCATTGGTGCCCGGCCAGCCTTTATCAACTACAACCTGACCGGGAAGCCATTGGCACATTGTATACGGGTCTCATCCGCTCGATTAGTGCTAGTCGACCCAAATGTCGCAAGTAATGTAACAGACGAAGTACGTGCCGAACTTCCGGGCGTACAGTTCATCATCTTCACGCCGCCGCTCGAAGTCGAGACCATGAACACGACAGCTGTCCGAGCGCCAGATACCGAGAGATTTGCTGCAAAGATGCAAGAGATGGCCAACTTGATATATACCAGTGGTACTACTGGCCTTCCCAAGCCAGCCGTTGTCAGTTGGCATAAAAATATCGCGGGCCCGCTTGCTGCAGCGAAATTTATGGGACTTAAAAGGAAGGATGTCTTCTATACCGTAAGTACCACCTTGTCTCTAAAAAGTAAAACTAACATCACAAGTGCATGCCCCTGTATCACTCCACAGCTTCAATTCTTGGATTTCTGCCTGCGCTTGAAGCCGGGTCGACTTTCGCACTTGGTCGAAAATTCTCGACAAAGACATTTTGGCAGGAAGTTCGAGAGTCAGAAGCGACTGTCATTCAATACGTTGGAGAAACATGCCGGTACTTGCTTTCGGTGCCACCTCAGTTTGGGCCTTCAGGAGAGAATCTCGACAAGGAGAATAAAGTGCGCATGGCATTTGGCAATGGATTGCGACCAGAAGTCTGGAACAAGTTTAAGGAGAGGTTCGGCATCGACACCATCGCCGAGTTCTACTCTGCCACTGAGGCAGCCGGAATGGGACTGAATTATAGTCGAAACCATTTCAGTAAGGGTGCTATTGGTCGGAACGGAACATTACTCAGACTCGTCTTCGGGCCACCAGCTATCGTAGAGCTAGATTTGGAGACCTCGACACCCGTTCGAGACGCGAGAGGCTTTTGTCGAAAGATGCCACACGGCAAACCAGGAGAACTACTGTTTACGCTAGACGCAAACGATATCGAGAAGAAGTTCCAGGGATACCTCAACAATGCCAAAGCGAACGATTCGAAGGTCATTAAAAATGTCTTCAAGAAAGGAGACGCATACTTCCGCACTGGTGATATGGTCCGATACAATCCAGATGGTCTGTTGTATTTCGTCGACCGCATTGGCGATACCTACAGATGGAAGAGCGAGAACGTCTCCACGAACGAAGTCGCGGAATGCATATCGGCCCATCCATCCGTCCAAGAAGTGAATGTCTACGGTGTTGAGCTGCCCCACCACGACGGCCGCGCGGGTTGTGCGGCTCTCGTGCTCACCGAGGAGCCGTCTCTACAAGTCCTGTCCTCGCTGGCGGAATGTGCACGGAAAGGACTGCCTCGCTTTGCAGTCCCGCTGTTTTTGAGAGTCACAAAGTCAATAGAGGCGACAGGGACGAACAAGCAGCAGAAGCACGTCCTCCGGTCTCAAGGTGTGGATCCGGCGAAGGCAGGCGATGATCAGCTCTTTTGGTTGAAAGATGGCACGTATGTGAGATTTGGGGAGAAGGACTGGAGGGAGCTGCAAGGAGGGAGAGTGAAGCTGTAAATTTGTGTCAATATCTGATGACCCGAGTCGTTTTGTATATACAGCTCTATATATATATCGTAGATGGCCTAATGGCCGTTTAGATATCCCCGCCATTGCAGAACAGCATTTCTAATCAAATACAAGACTATGCATATACTTCGTGAGTTATCTTATGATTTACGCATTATCTCCAAGATAATGGAGCCTTCCGTAAACCAAAAATAAGAGGGAGGACTTGGGCTTGTCGTAGAAGATATATCGGTGTCACCGAGCGAGGCAAAGGTCGGTGCCTTGCGTGTGAGAGTCTTCAGAAAGGAGAGATATATATATCAAGAGATTTAGGGATAGATTCAAACTACAGCTATTGATTCAAAATGCGCAGATATAAGTAGATTATTAATTCGTGATAAATGAAAAGAAAATCCATAACCCACCCACGACATGATAAATGTTCTCAAGAAGATCAATCGCAAAAAAAATAGAAATTAGCAGCAATTTAGCAATCCTCAGATACCTCATTTCTTCCTCTTCGTCTTTGATGGCCCGGCCCCATCTCCTGCGTCATCTCCCGGCCTACCGTCAGCCGGCCTCTTCCTCCCACTTCTCCTCGGGCCCGGCAGAACAGGCGAGTCGGCATTCCCAGCGCCATCCCCATCGTTATCTCCAGGCTCCTCGCCTGTCGGCGGTTTATAAACCGAGTCTTTGCGCTTAGGAGCCTTTTTCTTCCCTTTTTGCACCTTCGCGGCGTTTTTCATGTCCTTGCGCTGATTGGCTGTCAGGATGAGCCAGCTGGTGTGACCTTGGACATTGCAGTTGCCTCTGCGGTGACGCTGGCCAAATTTTAGCTTGGTCATAATTCCTTTGACCGGGGAGAGGTGGGTTGTCGGCTTACCTTGCAGGGTGACGTGTTTTTGCCGCTTACTAACATCAAACAGACCGGACAGTAGAAGTTCATCCCTGGGTATGCATCCTTTAGCTGCTGTGGGATGTTATTGTCATCTATTTCTGTGGCAGCTGTGTTGTTTCCCGGAGGACCTGGCCTCGGAGTGCCTGGTCCTTCAGTTCCTTGGCCTAGAATTCTTAAGGGCCCAGCAGGGGCGTTAAGGCCAACTCGGACAAGTCCATGGCTACGCATATGCTCTGTTAATTCCTCACCTGTAGGCACTTGTACAAATGTATATCGGCAGCCTGGCCATATACAATCCCGCAAACAATGATCATGCATATGGGTCCATCTGTCATCGTTTGTAGCATCTGGTGCAAATATGTAATTGCAACGTGGTATTGGACATCGTAGAGACATGTGTGTGCGGAGATGTGCTGTTTTGTCATCTTCTGCAGCGCCTGTTGCAAATATATGCCCACAATCTGGCATTGGGCATGATAGAGGCATATATGTGCATGGACTTCTATTAGGTTGGTTTCCGGTAGGAACAGATTCGGCACGCACATGAGCACGGTAATGCTCTTTTACAGCGTCATTGTTATGTTGCTCTCCGTACCTCTCGCTGCAGCCTTCCCATTGACACCACATCATATGTTCATGAATCAGATGCTGTTCTCTGTCATGTTCCGTAGCGTTGCTTTCAAAGCAGTGGCCACAACTTAGCCACGGACAACCCGGACGAATATGATAGAGCAGATGCGCTTCAATTTGCTCCTGTGTCCAATGATTGAAGTCACAGTAACAACCTTCAATGGGACAAAAATTGGAAATCGAATTTCGTCCATCGTTGCCGGAGCCAAAGTGTCCGCTCAAGTGTGCTACGACTTGCTCTTGGGTCACATCAGTGAATTCTGATCTGCAATTTGGATAGATGCAGTATAACTTCTCCTTGTCATGACGGTCCAGATGGCACAAGAAATGTAAGGCCTTCGCTAAATTTGTGGTCGCAGAGTTGAATATCTGCTCACAACCATTAAAATGACATTTGGACTCTCCGCTGGGCTGCCCACGACCAACTGCTCTACTCAAGAGCTGTTGATATAGATTGATTTGGGCCTGAGGTGAAACTATCTGCACATTAGTTTCCATTAAAGAGATGATACTTCAACATACCGCGTCTATCGTAGGCACAGTTCTGCACGTGAGTTCCAATGGTCTCATTCATCATGCTATTATCCCAGAAGTTGAGACGGCAATATTGACAAAATTGTGGGATGTCGTTGAAGGCTGCTTTAGAAGCGCAAGTGGGTCCATGCTTCTGCCCACTATTCTCCTTCTCAAACTCAGCAGGCGTCTTTCCACAATATTCGCAGTAGGAAACATCCGGAACTAAGCCCTGAGCGACTGTCGCAAAGTTGCCGAATGCATTTCGTTGAGCCTCCCTGATTATGTCCCTATGTTCCTGGTAGTGACGTTTTCGTACTTCAAAGTTATGGGCTCCAGCTGGAAGGGTCTTTTCGCATACTCCACAGAAGTCCTGCCTTTCCAGGACGACATTCAATAACTCTCTTGCCTCTCTATCTCTCTCTACATTCTCGGTTGCGGTACTCATTCCTGTATATATAATTGGGAACCTGACTCCGGCTGCTGGTATGTTTCCTTCAATTGGAGGGCCAAACTTGGGAATTCGCGGATTTTGTCCATCTTGATGTATCGACTCATTTTGAGTATAAGCTTCTAGACGGCGCTGCTCTTCTACCATCTGCTCCTTTCGATAGGCAGCCCATCTTTCCTTGGTCGCATCTGGCAAACGTTTACTAAGTGGGTCGTCCTCGGCTGGTAGATCCACCGCTGGTATAATGCCTTGCTCCGTTGTTCCTGACTCTGTGGTTTCTGGCCTTGTTATTACCCCTGTGGGTGATTCTATGGTTACTGTCCCTGTGATTAGTTCTGTGTCGTCTTGCTGTGCGGTGTCTAACGGTACGCTCTCGTCCAGCGGCCCCTCAGGCTCCTCTCCTCTATCTGTCGGATCAGGCGTCTTTTCAGCAGAAGTACTATTGAATGTCGGTCCCAGAGGACCATCAATGACATCCTTTGCATACACTACAAAAAATTTAGTATAGTACTGCAATATCTCACCCAATATAGCAAGTACTTACTAGGGGCCCATCTTTCATGTCGCCGGAACAAGATAGTTGGGCAATCAAACCAATCGAAAACCTGAGTCCGCCATTGGACCTCGGTCATCTCTGGGCTAATTATGAAAGTTTGCTCACTCTGTCGTTGTTCGATGACAATGTAGTCTTCCTTGGGATTGAAATCCACCAGTAGCCTGCCTACAACGGTCCTGAATCGCCGCAAAGTGATATGACCTTGACATGCTCCAAGGGTTTCTGACGGACAATTATTATAGCTCATGTCTGCCATCGTTTGGTCCGTCATGCAAACGAAATTATAGTCTTCAAATTCAGGTCGCACCAAGATCGCGTCCCACGCATAGGCGAGACCCTCAATTTGCCATATATCAAATTCCAGTTCAGGGTTCGGTTTGACAGGCAAGACCATGGATAAACGCCTCTCTAGATCTCCATCATTGTCATAGTTCTCAACACCTGACCAAATTCTCAGTGCTGTTCGACTAGGTTCTGTCCTTCTTTGTGCAAAATTCCTAATCGCCTGAAAAATCACCGGATTTTGTTGGCCGAGATCAGCGTCAGGTAGCCTGTTGTACCATCCCATCGACTTAAAGCCTGGCATCAGTATTTTCACCGCGAGTGGATC
>Ga0335074_10013704_pt1 | contig 11393 bp, 13 predicted proteins | sample Lox_Sample_23_FD_206715 | JGI IMG/M metagenome (GOLD analysis project Ga0335074, IMG submission 206715) | Soil microbial communities from Loxahatchee National Wildlife Refuge, Florida, United States - Lox_Sample_2.3 | ecosystem: Environmental > Terrestrial > Soil > Wetlands | place: USA...
CGGCGCAGGAACGAGGCGACGCCGCCGGGGCCGGAGACGATCTGCAGGACGGCGGCCAGGATCTGGTGCTCCAGCATGGCCAGCACCTGCGCCGCCCGGGCGGCCTGCCCGGCCTGCCCGGTCTGGGCGGCGGGGCCGTGGTCTGACCCGGGCGGGACGACCGCGCCGCTGCGGGCGTCCCCGTCGGCGGCGGGGACCGTGCGGTTGCCGGGGTCCGTGGAGCCGTCGAGGTCGGTGTGGCCGGGTGCCTGCGTGCGGAGGCGGTCGTACTCCGCGCACAGGCTGATCAGCACTTCCACCGCGCCCGGGTCCAAGTCGGCGGTGACCACCGGCACGATCATCGCGTCGCAGGCCACTCTGCGGGCCGCGTCGCCCTCGAGCCAGGCCCCACCATCGCCGGTGCTGACCGACGCGGCGGCCCGCTGGGCGGCCCACCGGGCCCGGTACCCGGTGATCCACGCCTCCTGGAGCTTGGAGTCCACGTCCAGCTCGCACAGGTCCGCGAACGACACGTGGACCAGGGCCTTCACGGGCTGGCCGGCCCGCTGCGGGAGCAGGTTGGACGCCAGGAGGCGCCGCATGGCTTCGGCCAGCGCGTCGTGGTGGCGCTGCGGCCGGGTCCGCAGGTCCCCGGCCCCCGCGGGGGCGGACAGGGCGTCGAGCACGGCCTGGACCATGGCGGCGCACTCGGGGGTGAGGTCGCCGCGCATGACCCCGGCGCCGTCGAGGGTGGTGTCCAGGAACAGGGCCCGGTCCAGGGCCGGGTCGGTGCCGTCGGGGTCCGGCGGAACAGTGCGGGACCGGATCTCGGCGCAGATCTGCGCCAGGGCCCGCAGGTCGGCGCCGGCGCGGGCCGCGGCGACGAGGATGTCTTCGGCCTGGCCGCGGAACTCGGCTGGGATCGCCTGGGTCCACTTGGCTAGCTGCAGCGCCACCGACGTGGTGACCGCCCGGGTGCGGAGCCCGGCCAGCAGCGGCTCGTGATGGCGGGCCAGCGCCTGGATCGCCTTGTACTGGGCGGCCTGGCCGCGGGTGACCCGGGCCATGTGCACCAGCCAGGTCCGCAGCGTCTTCTGACCGTCGGCCTGGTGCCCGTCCTTGGCGTCGTATGCGGCCAGCATCGGGGCCAGCGCCGCCGCGACCAGCGCGTCGGCCTGGACCAGTTCCCGGATGTACTGGCCGAGTTCCCCGGCCGGCAGGCTCGCCGCGTCCAGGTCGGCCAGGTAGCAGGCCATGGATTGCAGCGTCGCGAGCGCCTCGCTGCCGCTGGCCGGGACCGCGCTGGTGCTCATGTCCTTGTCTCACCTCCTCCACGCGCCGTTCGGGCAATATGTACGTGTTATCGATGAGCCTTCCGATCATCTTCAGTGCTGTTTTCTCATATGACTCTAGCAGCGGCTACTGACATTTTCGGGCAGGCACGCCGCATTTATTCGATTATAATTACGAGTTATCACCGGGGCGCGGTTGAGGGACTCCTGGAGCAGTTACGGCGTCGCATCCGTGGAGTCTGGCTAGGTATTTGGGGCTGGTGTTGCGCGGGTAGCAGGTAGCTACGGACGGCCTGCCCGCGCAGTCGGGGAACTCAACGTCGCCCGCAGGCGGCCGGTTCTTCCGACCGCCTCCCGGCGGGAGAGTGGATTACTCGTCGCCCTCGCCTGGGGGGAGCATCTCGTAGATTTCCTTGCAGGTGGGGCAGACCGGGTAGCGCTTGGGGTCCCGGCTCGGCACCCAGACCTTGCCGCAGAGCGCGGTGACCGGCGTTCCGGTGACCATGCTGTCGACGATCTTGCTCTTGTCGACGTAGTGCGCGAACCGCTCGTGGTCGCCGTCTCCGTGCGACAGGTCGGGCCGTACATCCTCCTGGATGCGCGTGTCCTGCTGGGGAAGCACCTCAGTTTCGCTCACCTTCGTGAGTCTACGTGCTCGGAGGGCCAACGGGCGGCCGGGCGGCTATGGGTCCGGGGGGACGCGCAGTTCGCGCGGCTAGTTGAGGCTGGGATCGTCTGGGTAGGTCGCCACGTAGGCGAGCTCGCCGCCCTGCCGGCGCAGGACGGCCGGCCACAGGCGTCCAGGCTCGGCGCAGAAGGCGTCGCCGGGTTCGGCAGGCAGCACGTACCAGGCTCCCTCGTCGATTTCGGCCTGGAGTTGCCCGGCGCTCCAGCCGGCGTAGCCCGCGTAGACGCGCAGGGAGGTGATGGCCGCGGAGAGCAGTCCGGGAGGCGCGTCCAGGTCGACCAGGCCGAGCCTGGACGGCTCGGCCGTGCCGTCCAGCGGATGCCAGCCGATCGGCTCGTCGGTACCCGGAACCAGGGCGAGGGCGAGCGCGCTGTCCGGTGCGACGGGACCGCCTTTGAACAGGACGGGGGGGCCGGTCACCAGTTCCGTCCACGGCTCGAGCACCCGGCCGACCGGGACTTCGGTGGGCCGGTTCAGGACCACGCCGAGGGTGCCCTGCTCGGCCTCGTGCTCCACGACTAGGACGACGGTACGGCGGAAGTTGGGGTCCCCGAGCATCGGGGTGGCGACGAGCAGACGGCCTGCCAGGGCTTCCGATGCCGAATCAGCCATGCCTCTATCATCGGTCAGGACGCGCGGTACCACGTCCGCGGGCCGCGGTGCTCCAGCGCGTGGTTCGCAGCGCGTAACCTGAAGAGGTGAGTACCGAACTCGCGGTCAGCCCGCCGGACGCGGCCGACACCATGGCCGCGGACCCGGTGGTCGACGTCACCAGGCTGAAGGTCGCCCTGGCCCGGCTCAGCCGGCGGCTGCGCCGGCACGAGCTGGCCGGCCTGACGCCCACGCAGCTGGCGGCGCTCGCGACCGTCGAGCGCTCCGGGCCGATGCGCCTGGGGGACCTGGCGGCGGCGGAGGGCATCGCGCCGTCTACGCTCACCAGGCTGGTGACGGCCCTCGAAGAGAGCGGCCACGTGCGCCGCTGTGCGGATCCGAACGACGCGCGGGTGAGCACTCTGGCCATCACCCCGCACGGCCTGGAAGCGCTCGAGCGCATCAGGACGGAGACCACCCTCGTGCTGACCGCGAGCCTGCGCGTGCTCACGCCCGAGCAGCGTCGCGTGCTGGCCGCGGCCCTGCCGGTCCTCGAGCAGCTCGCAGAGGTCGATCCGGCCGATCCGCGGAGTCGCTGAGCCGCTGGCCACGGCGGCGGGTTAGAGCAGCTCGGCCAGGCGGCGGGCCAGCTCATCACGCTGGCGGGTGACCTCGGCGAGCTGCTGCTCAAGTTCGATGATGCGGCGGATGGCCGGCAGTGTCATGCCCTCGTCGGCCATCGTGACGACCTGCTGGATCACGCGGATTTCCAGGCGCGTGTACCGGCGCTGGCCGCCGGGCGACCGGTGCGGCGAGACGACCTGCAGCTGGTCGACGCGGCGCAGGAACGCCTCCTTGACGGCGAGCAGCTCCGCGACCTGCCCCACCGTGTACAACGGCGCGTTCTCATCATCAAGCGGCGACTTGGCCATGACGTTCCCTCCCCACGAGGCTAGATGTTAAGCGGCCGGCCAGGCGCTGGGCGCTGACCGGCCGCTCGTCTTCCTCGGCACGACTTGGGTCAGCCGACGAGCTCCTTCTGGTCGTCCGCCTGGCGAACCTCCACCTTGCGCGGCTTGGCCTGCTCGAGGACCGGGATCCGGACCTCCAGGACGCCGTTGGCGTAGGTGGCCTCGACCGCGTCGGAGTTCAGGTTCTCCGACAGGTACATGCGACGGGTGAACGTGCCCATCATGCGCTCCCGCACGATGAACTTGTCGCCCTCGCTGCGCTCCTCCTGCCGCTTCACGCTGACCGACAGGACACCGCGGTCGACGGTTACGTCGATCGACTCAGGGTCGATACCGGGGACGTCGAACCGGAGCACCACATCGCCGTCGCGGCGGATGCCGTCCAGCGGCATCAGGGTGGACTGGCCGAACGCGTGCCGGCTCAGCCGGTCGAACTGACGCTGGAGATCCCGCGCGAACGGGTCAAAAGTTGTCAAGTACATCCTTGCCTCACCTTGTAGAAGGTTTCCGGAGGACGTCGCCGGGAAACCCGTCCGTGGTCCTCCAGTGGCAAGTAACTTACAACTCGATTTATATATTCCTTGGGAGCCTGAGTGGGGGTCGGCCTCAGAAGAGCAGGGCGGACAGCGTGGAGCGGGCCTTCGTCACGCGGGGGTCGCGCGGCGGGAGGAGCTCGAAGAGGCTGACCAGGTGGGCGCGGGCCTTATTCCTCTCCTCGCCCGAGGTGCGGCGGACGACCCCGAGCAGGCGGTCGAACGCCTCCTCGACGCGGCCGGAGGCCAGGTCGATGTCGGCCACCCGGATCTGCGCGTCCGCGTCGCCGGGGTGTTCGGCGGCATCACGGCGGACCCGCGCCTGGTCGTACGAGCTGACCCGGCGGATCAGGTTGACCTGGGCCAGCCCGGTCTTAGCCACCGGGTCGTCCGGCGCCGCGGCGAGTTCCTGCTCGAAGGCCCGCGCGGCGGCGTCCAGGTCCCCGCGCTCCATGGCCTCGCGGGCCGCGGCGTAGGCGGGCGGCACCGCGCCGGCGCCCGCGCGAGCGGCGCCGGGGGCACCGGGGGAACCGGGGCGTCCGCCGGGTGCGGCGTCGTCTAGCTCGTCGTCAAACTCGGTCCCGCTGGCGGAGGCCACGTCCAGGCCCAGCTTCTCGGCGACTTCGAGGACCTGGGCCAGCCACTGGCGGACCTGCGCCTCAGGCAGCGCGCCGAGGAAGCCGTCGACCAGCTGGCCGCCGATCACGGCCATCACCATGGGAATGCTCTGGACCTGCAGGGCCGCGCTCAGCTGCGGGTTCGCGTCGACGTCCACCTTGGCCAGGATCCACTGGCCGCCGGCCTCGGCGGCGAGCTTCTCGAGCACGGGGCTGAGCTGCTTACATGGACCGCACCACTCGGCCCACAGGTCGAGGACCACGGGGACGGTCCGGGAACGCTCGACGACGTCGACGTTGAAGGTCTGCTCGGTGACCTCGATGACGGTTCCGCCGCCGGCTTCGGCCGACTCGGCCGCCTGCTGCCTGCGCTGCGCGGCCGCCTGCCGCGCACCCAGGTCCACGGCACCGTAGAGCGAAAAATCTCGCGGCTGCATGCTTCCATCCTGCCGCATCGGCAGGAGAGGATTGCACACGAGCCGGTGGTGGCCGATAGCGGACAGGGGCGTCTTCGGAGCGGACGCGACCGTGGCGTGTGACGACGGGCGGCTCATCGAGCGCTCGGCCGACGGGCAGTCCGACCTGCGGGGCACCGTCACGCGGTGGGATCCTCCGCACGCCCTGGCGTCCAGCTGGCCGGCTACCTGGTCATGGCCGCCACCCCTGCGACGTCCGGTTCGGCCGGGAGGTCGGGCACGTCCTGGCCGAGGCCCAACGCCAGATCGACGTCCGTGCCCAGTAGCATCCCCCGTGCTACCTTGGCACGATGAGTGACACCTCCCAGGACGACGGGCAGCCGCTGCCGGCCAGCACCGGGCGGCTCGGTGCCGGGCGGCGGGCGGCCAGGGGCCGGGAACCCGGCAGGCCGGCTGCGCGCGCCGAGCAGAGCGGGCGGACCCCGGCGGGCACGCGGATCGGCATCAGGGAACTGCGCCAGCACGCGAGCGTCTACGTCGACCTGGCCGAGAAGGGCTACTCGGTGGACATCACCAACCGGGGACGGCTGGTCGCCAGGCTCGTCCCGGTCGGGGAGGTGGGCAGCCCGCTCGAACGCCTGATCGCGGCGGGGATCCTGGAGCCCGCCGAGGAACCGGGCGGGGCGGCCGGCCTCGACCCGTACCCGGCGCGGAGAGGGGGACACCGATGATCTACCTTGACTCCTCCGCGCTGGTCAAGCTGGCCCTGACCGAGCCGGAGTCCGCGGCGCTGGCGGACTGGCTCGCCGAGCGCGCCGATCAGCCGCTGGTCTCGAGCGCGCTGCACCGGGCGGAGGTCCCGCGGGCGGTCTGGCTCGCCGAGCCCGGCGCACTGCCGCGCAGCTACCGGCTGATCAGGCGAATCGCCAAGGTCGCGCTGACCGGCGACGTGCTCGACAACTCGGCCACCATGCCCCCGCAGGCGATGTCGCCCGCGCACGCCATCCACCTGGCCTCCGCGCTGGCGGTGCGCGGTGAGCTCACCGCGTTCGTGGCCTACGACGCGGACCTGCTCGCCGCGGCGGCCGACGCCGGGCTCCCGGTCGTCAGTCCGGGGCGAGACTAGGAACCCCGGGACACCTCAGAACCGGGCGGACTCGGCGTAGGCGCCCCACTCGGAGGCCAGCGCGCCGCAGATCTCGCCGAGGGTCGCCTCGGCGCGGGCGGCGTCGAGCATGGGCGGGACCAGGTTCGCCTCGGTGCGGGCCGCCGCGACCAGCGCGGCGAGCGTGGCGTCGACCGCCCGCTGGTCGCGCTGCGCCCGCCGCCGGCCCAGCACGCCCACCTGCTCGCGCTCGACCTCCGGGCTGATCCGGAGGATCTCCAGGGGTTCGGCGACGGTGTCGGTGTGGACGTTCACGCCGACGATCTTCTTCTCGCCCTTCTCCAGCTGCTGCTGGTAGGCGAAGGACGCCTCGGCGATCTCGCCGACGAACCAGCCGTTCTCGATGCCCGCCAGGATCCCGGCGGTCATCGAGCCGTCCTGGCCCATCGCGCGGATCTGCGCGAAGATCGCCTCGGCCTCGGCCTCCATCCGGTCCGTCAGCGCCTCGACGTACCACGACCCGCCGAGCGGGTCGGACACGTTGACCACGCCGGTCTCTTCCATGATCACCTGCTGGGTGCGCAGCGCGGTCTCCGCGGCGGCCTCCCCCGGCAGCGCGAGCACCTCATCCAGGGCGTTGGTGTGCAGCGAGTTGGTCCCGCCCAGGACGGCCGCCAGGGCCTCGACGGCGGTCCTGACGATGTTGTTGTCGGGCTGCTGCGCGGTGAGCGAGACGCCGGCGGTCTGGGTGTGGAAGCGCAGCCACTGCGCGCGCGGCGACCTGGCGCCGTAGACGTCGCGCAGCCACCGGGCCCAGACCCGCCGGGCGGCGCGGAACTTGGCGATCTCCTCGAAGAAGTCGATGTGCGCGTCGAAGAAGAACGACAGTCCCGGCGCGAACTCCTCCACGTCCAGGCCGCGGGACAGGCCGAGCTCCACGTACCCGAACCCGTCGGCCAGCGTGAAGGCCAGTTCCTGCGCGGCGGTCGAGCCCGCCTCCCTGATGTGGTAGCCCGACACCGACACCGGCTTGTACCTGGGGATGTGCCGACCGCAGTACTCCATCAGGTCGCCGATCATGCGCAGGTGCGGGCGCGGCGGGAACAGCCACTCCTTCTGCGCGATGTACTCCTTGAAGATGTCGGTCTGCAGGGTGCCGTCGAGCTTGGACAGGTCCGCGCCCTGGCGCTCGGCACAGACCAGGTACATGCAGAAGACCGGCACGGCCGGCCCGCTGATCGTCATCGAGGTCGTCACGTCGGCCAGCGGGATGCCCTCGAACAGCACGTCCATGTCGGCCGCCGAGTCCACCGCCACCCCGCAGTGCCCCACCTCGCCCAGCGAGCGCGGGTCGTCGGAGTCGCGCCCCATCAGGGTAGGCATGTCGAAGGCCACGGAAAGGCCCGCGCCGCCCGCCCGCAGCAGCATCTTGTACCGCTCGTTGGTCTGGCGCGCGTTGCCGAACCCGGAGAACTGGCGGATCGTCCACGGCTTGCCCCGGTACCCGGTGGCGTGCAGGCCGCGGGTGAACGGGAACTCCCCCGGCCAGCCGATCCGCTCAAACCCGGGCACCTGCGCGCCGGGCGGCGGCCCGTAGACCGGGTCCACCTCGAGGCCGGACAGCGTGGTGAAATCCGCCTCGCGCTTGGGTGCCTGGTCGAACCGGTGCTGCCAGCGCTCCCGGCCCGCCTCCGGGCCCGCGCCGGTGTCGGCCTGGGTGTCGGCCTGGGCGTCGCCCCGAGCGTCCATGGTCCCTGCCTCCCCGTAAGCAGTAAAAGCCTGGAGCAAAGTAGTTGGACGTCCTACTATCTAGTGTGGAGTCTACCCGCCGGGCCGGAGGGGTGGCGCGGGAGAGCACCATCGTCGTTCGGCAAAAAAATGAATTTTCTGTGCAACCGATGTGGTAGCTCCATCGTCTGTAGAGAACGCGAGGCAGCGAGACGGCCTCCGCGCGCTGCGGTGGCCCGGACGTCGCGGGGGCACGCCCGGGCCGGATTCCGGAGTATGTCTACGGACAGGGGAATGTGGTAGATCTTGGCGTATCGCACGGGTGTCCTTGAAGGCCCCCCGACCGGCCCCGACCTGGTGATCTTGCCGGGCGGGGGCGCGGGGCGTGCGGTCACGCTGTTCCCGCAGCCTGCCGGGAACATCACCGAGGGAGAACCGGTGGGCACCGCTGGCGAGGTCGACGCCGACGCCGCCGAGGAGCTGTTCAAGGGGGTTTACCCGCGGCTCGCCGGCTGGGTGCGGCGCCTGGTCGACGACGATGACACCGCGCACGAGATCGCGTCCGAGGCCTTCGTCCGGCTGCTGGCCAGGTGGACCAAGGTGGAGAGCCCGCAGAGCTACCTGTACATGATCGCGACGAACCTGATCCGCGACCACTGGCGCAAGACGGAACGGGAACGCCGGGCCCTGCGCAGCGTAACGGCGGGCTCGGCCGGGGACCTGGTGGCCTTCCCGGTCCAGGACGTGGACGTGCGGAACCTCATCGCCTCGCTGCCGCCGCGTCTGCGCGACCCGTTCCTGCTGCACTACTACGGCGGGTTCGGGCTCAAGGAGGTCGCCTCGCTGCTGCACAGGCCCGAGGGAACCATCAAGGCCGACCTGTTCGCGGCGCGGGCCAGGCTGAAGACCGCGCTGGGGGAACGCGATGGATGACCGGCACGACGACCTCGACACCTGGCTGAACGGCCGGGTCGATCCGCTGTACCCGCCGCCGGGCACGTTCGACCTGATCAGGCGGCGCGCGCGCCGTCTGAAGTACCGCAAGCTGGCCGTCACCGCGGGGTCGGCGGCGGTGATCGTGGCCGCGGCGATCACGGTCCCGCAGGTGGTGAACTTCACCACGGTGAACGCGCCCGTCACGGGCGCGCTGGCCGGGCGGGCTTCGGTCTCGCCGCGGACCGGGCCCGGCATCCCGGAGTCAGCCGGCGCGACGCAGCCCGCCTTTCCCAGCCCCTCGGCGGCGCCGCTGTTGCCCGTCCCGGCGGACTTCCGGCCTTCCTCGGTCACTTTCGTCGGCACCGACACCGGCTGGGTGATCGGGCAGGCGGGCACGCCGGGGCAGTGCGCGACGGAGTTCTGCACCTCGGTGGCGCGCACGGATAACGCCGGGGACAGCTGGACCGGGGTGCCCGCGCCGCTCACCGGGGCGGCCGATGGCGCCAGCGGGGTGAGCCAGATCCGGTTCCTCAACCTGGACGACGGGTGGGCGTTCGGGCCGGAGCTGTGGGCGACCCACGACGGCGGGCAGACCTGGACGCAGGTCGACACGCACGGGCAGCGGGTCACCGACCTGGAGACGGTGGGCGACTGGGTGTTCGCGCTCTTCGCGACCTGCACGGGCGACGGGGCGGCGTTCGCCAGCGGGTGCACGAGCTTCACGCTGTACTCCTCACCGGCCTGGACCGACGACTGGAACCCGGTGGGCGCCGCGACCTCGGGGCTGACCGCTGCCGCGCCCGGCGGCGGATACGGGTCGGCGTCCCTGTTCCTGACCGAGACCCGCGGGTACCTGCTGGCCCCGGACGGGACGCTGTACGCGGGACGGGTGAACGTCGTGGCCGCGACCCCGGCCTGGCAGGCGGTCGGGCACATCCCGTGCGCTGGCGCCGTCGGGCAGGCGCAGGCCGACGGCCAGCCTGCCGGGGCGCTGATCGGCGCGGAGGACGCGCAGCACCTGATCCTGGCCTGTACGCCTCACCCGGTGCCCGGGTTCGGCCTGCAGAAGAAGTACATCTACGCCTCCGCCGACGGCGGGGCCGGCTGGCACATGATCGCCGTCGCGCCGACCACAGGGGTGGCCACCTCCGTGGCCGCGAGCAAGGTCGAAGGCGTCATCCTCGCCACCGACCAGGGCATCGACGTGCTGCCCGCCGGCGGCACCACCTGGCAGGCGCTCACGCTGACCGGGCCGCCGCCCGGCGGGTTCTCCTACGTGGGCATGACCACCGCCCAGCAGGGGGTCGCGCTGCCCGCCGAGCCGCAGGCCGGGACGGTGTGGTTCACCTTCGACGGCGGGCAGACCTGGGCACCCTCGACGGTGAGCGGCTCGTAGGCCCCCGGGTGTCCGGGTCCTAGGGGAGCAGGGCCTCTAGGGTCCGGGCTCCCGGGTTCCTAGGACGGGCGCTCCGTGTCGGTCGCATCCTGCGGGATGAAGTCGCCCGCGGTCAGGCGCAGCTTGCGGAGCAGGTCGAAGACCTCCTTGAGCTGGCCGGGCCCGTACCCGCCGAGGCCGAACTCCGCCGCCATGAGGTCCCTGGTCGCCCGCTCCACCACGGCGCGGCCCTGCTCGGTGATCTCGGCCAGGCGGCCCCGGCCGTCGGCGGGGTTCGGGCGGCGGATGACCATGGCCTGGCGTTCCAGGCGGCTGATGATGTTCGTGACGCTGGTGGGATGGACCATCAGGCGTTCGCCGATGATGCTCAGCGGCAGGGCGCCGCGCCGGCTGAACGTGAGCAGCACCAGCGCCTCGTAGCGCGCGAAGGTGAGCTCGTACGGCCGCAGCAGCGCGTCGAGCTCACCCAGGAGGATCTGCTGGGCGCGCATGATCGACGTGACGGCGGCCATGGCCGGCGAAGGGCCGAACCTGACCTCCCAGATGCTGGCCGCCCGGTCGATGGGATCAAACGGCAGCTCAAGCGGCTTACCCACGAGTACTACCGTAATCCGTTGGTCAGGCGTTTGGCCGGAGGAGCAGTTCTTCGGCGGCCTGGAAGGGGTCCAGGGTCCCGGCCGCGACCCGGGCGGCCAGCTCGTCGACGCCGTCCGCATTCAGCCTGGTGCGCAGCGTGGCCAGGGCCAGCGCGGTGATCTCCTCCCGGGCCCGCTCGCGCCGCCTGTGCTCTAGCTGGCCGCTGGAGCGGAGCCAGGCCCAGTGCGCGTCCAGGGCTTGCTCCAGCTCGACGATCCCGGCGTCGCGCAGGCCGCCCGTGGCGACGGCGGTGATGATCGGCGGCTTCCAGCCGCCGGGCTCGTGGTGCCCGAGCGCGATCATGGTGCGCAGGTCGCGCACGACCTGGTGCGAGTCGGGCTTGTCCGCCTTGGTCACCACGAACAGGTCGGCCACCTCCACGATGCCGGCCTTGGCCGCCTGGATCGCGTCGCCCAGGCCCGGCGCGAGGAGCACGGCCACGGAGTCGGCGAGCGCGGCGACCGCGACCTCGGCCTGTCCCACGCCGACCGTCTCGACCAGGATC
>Ga0335074_10013707_pt1 | contig 11391 bp, 7 predicted proteins | sample Lox_Sample_23_FD_206715 | JGI IMG/M metagenome (GOLD analysis project Ga0335074, IMG submission 206715) | Soil microbial communities from Loxahatchee National Wildlife Refuge, Florida, United States - Lox_Sample_2.3 | ecosystem: Environmental > Terrestrial > Soil > Wetlands | place: USA: Florida...
GGGAGATGAGCTTTACGAACACGAAAATCAACTGTGTCGATTAGGAATGTAATCTTAGTTGTGCAGTCTGCCCTCCTAGGTTTGGCGTCCGCCATATCGGGCAAGGTGCGTGCACGGGCAGCCGCTGTTTTCAAGCTGTATAAAAGACAACGTTCTCCCCGCTGCTCGACCATCTTCCTCTTCAATCCTTTCCCAACAACTCCCTCGCTCTGTTCGCGTGGTCTCATCATGTGCCGTCTACCCCTCCCTACCCAGACCTACCTAGCATACCCATTCGTTGGCCTCGCCGTAGCTGATGACCCTGGCGGCAGAGCCGGCTTGAAGCCAGAATCCTCGATCTACCACTCTGGCTTTGATACTCCTAAGTAGTCTGCGACGGCGATCATTCCTCTAAGCCACGTCGCATTAGCTAAGATACGAGCATGAGCAGGGCTCGGTGCGTCTAGGCCAATCGAAGAAATGCCTCGCGGCGACGTGGCTGGCTTTTACCTGGCTGCGCCGCAGATGAGTTATGTGTCGGCGGCTTTCCAGTCAGCTTCCCTGCGGAATTGGGCTCTAGCAGGAGTCGCCCCCTTTGATCTGGGCTGATCTGCGACGAGAAGTGCCGATATCTGCCTACGTGGCTGCGACAGATTGGGTTGTTAGTGCTTCTGTTGAGCATCCTGCGGGACCAAATACGAAACGCTGCCGGTGAGAAAACTGGGGACAAGTAGGCAAGGAGACGTGGGCGATTGCAGGCAGACAGGTTGTATGACCTTAAAAGCAGCTCTATCTAAGGCTATTATTGGCATATTGGAAGGATAGGTCTGACGTTTAAGGGTTGCACGAGGATCCTTAGCACAGTATACTGCTGCTAGCAGGACGGTCCGTCTATAAAGCTTTCTCGCAATTTGCCTCTATTTGAGCGCTAATAAAGAGTAACCTGTCAGTTAGGACTGCCTTTCAACTACGATCTTAGCTAGGCTAATTGTCGGTGAAACTAAGGAATTCTAAGCAGGGGAGACGTGGACCATTGCAGGCAAGCAAAGTCGTCCAACCTTAAATGTAGCTACTTCCGCGGTCCTAATGTGGGTGGAAGGATGAAGTCTAACGCTTAAGTGCTACATGAAGATTGTCGACAGGGCACGCTATAGGTGGCAGATTCATATAGCAGGCACAGCAGACTGGATACGAGAACATCGCGCCACACGGCCCTTGTAAATAGGGAAAGTTCGTGTGGGTTGAGCTTTGCAGATATGGTTGCAAGCGGCAGCAGATGGGGGATAGGGTGGATGGGTGAGAGGCGGGATTGGCCGATCACAGCAACATTTCTCGATTGTTAGTTAAGGCGAGGAAGGCTGGGGCGCAAGATGTTGGCGATTCTATGGCTTACAGCCCCTAAAGAGGAGACGGAGAAGGCTAGGGGGGCTCTATGCGTCCTACCGTATCATTTTCTAGTGCCTTAGAGCTTGCAATAATAGAATGGCAGTTGTAAGCGGCAAATAGAATACAGGGCGAGATTGGAGGACGGGGTCAATCTTCATGTAGCACTCGCTTGCAGGCGGGGCTATATAATCCCTTTATACTTCCTGCTTTAAAGACTCAGCTTAAGAAATCAGCTTTTTTGCAGTGTTCCTAAGACGTTCCCCTTTGCCCACATTCAATTCTTTCTTAATAGCTACTATTAACTTAAATCATGTCTAATTTTGGGCCCCCCCTTTAAACCTATTCCTTTACAAGCAGCGCACTACATTATAGAGTAAGAGCAGGTTTATTTGTACAAACAGCTCTTGAAACTAGCTAGCACTGTTATACAACAAAGCAGATTGAATATTCAAACGCAACAACCAATCTAAGTCTACAATTATAGCAGCTTGGCACTAAGGGGATGACTTTGCAGTTAGAGCTCAAGGTACAATTAGGAGAGATTCCTAGAAATATAAGCCTATCTAATCTATTGTGGGAATCGTAGACTGCAATAACAACTCTACCAACTATAACGACGAAGTAGAGGACGACTTACTATCAATCGAAGAGATCCTAGGTCTAATTTCTCACTAGGGAATCTTAATGGGAGGAAGCTGGAATGCCAAAGCTGCCCTGTAAGATCTTAATAAGCCAGCTCTTAATACAAGTAGAAGCCGTATCGGCCTAAAACAGTTAAGATTAGATAATAGTACAGGCAACAGCTAGGGCACTTAAGGTATGCGCAACAGCTCTCTATTGCTATAGCAAGCAGTCTCCTAACCGTACGCAGACAGACTAGTAATTCTTGAGCTAGATACTTCCAACCTAGAAGCCGCTGCCGTTTCCACCTTAGTTAATGCTAGCGCTAATTATACTTCTAAGCTGAGCAAGCTAATTAATCCATTCGATTAGGAAGTATAGGATGATATCGAGGCTGGCTGCTACGTTGACAAGGAGCTACCTTTAGGTCTTAAGCTTAAACAGGAAGGCTTAGCTGCTTCCACTCCCATCTACGATTACAGCTACTCTTGCTACTACTCCCTTAAGCTATTATACGACTAGATCAGCTAGTATGATGATAGAAACACTTAACGCACATTAGAGGAGCTAGCGCCCCATTCTTCACTTAAACTACTAGACAAGGATAGTAGAGGAGGGAGCAAGGAAAACGTCTTTGAACTTGAAAGGGACATAGTACTAGCTTTTAAAGAGCAAGAGAAGTCGTCCTCAGCTACTACTCTTAGCTCCCTACAGCCTCCTTGTTGCTATACTAAGCAATTGCAGCCTTAGATTTATTAGGAAAATGAACAAGGTAGAACTAGTTATAGCAGTTTAAAGGGGCTTAGACATAGCTCTTTACTCCCTAATTAGGACTAGGAGGAGGAGGAGATGGAGGAGGACGAGTTATAAAGGTAGCAGCAGCAACAGCAACAATAAGAGGTAGCAATAGATGCAATAAGGGAAGGGGAGGAGGATGGCAGCGACAATGATAGGGAGCAGTAGGGGAAACAAGGAGAGAAGCAGCGGTGCTAGGACGGGACTGAAGAGGTTAGCAGCAACATCTACTAGTCTGAAGGCAGCGATTCTAGTTATAATACAAACAATAAGGACGACGAGGACGACGAAGAGCTACGGCCTGCAAAGCGGCTTGCTTCCTTAAGATGTAACAACCAGCTGGAATCTTAGAAGAGCTCTTCTCCTTCCCTTACAAGTGATAAGGAGCCAGCTTCTAGTGCTAGCGCAGCGTATTAAGAATGGCTTATACGCGGATTCTTTAAACTTATAACAATTGGAAATAAGGTACGCATAAAGTTCAGCTTGGAAGATGTTTAACAGCTTTGCGCTGCAGCATTTCCTTTATTTTATAGGTAGAATAATATATTTGAGGGCTTTGATACTATATATAAAATATAGTGATTAATGCCCCCCTCTTATAGGCCTAGAAGCCTCACTTTATACTTATAATTGCCCTCTCCTACCCTGCCCAGCCCTATTATGCGCTGTGATACTATAGATATTCGTCCTCTCATGCTAGTAAGTCTTCTTCGAATGGTTGTAAGTATTTCTGCTTTGTAAGAGCTTGTATATTTATATGTAGGAACTATAGTTTGTCTGCGCGGATGAGATCGAGGCGGTTTTAAGTTTTTAAGTATATGTAATTTATAGAAGAGAAGGATCGCTTAGATAGGACACTATTTGCAATAACAATTAGCACTTTCCTTGCAAATAGTAACAGTTTTAGAGTAGAGGCTTGTATGTATTTTCAGAATAGTATAGGTTTCTCAGTTATATCCCATAATCCACCAGCTTCTACAAAGCAACTAGTCCGTTTATGGAAGTCGAAGAACTTTTCTAAGGCGCTATTGTGATTAGAAGTAAAGCGTTTGAAGAGCTCCTATAGTTGTAATTGCTATTTAACTGTAATATGGACATAATAGTTTTCTGGATGTAGAAAGTAAGCTGCGATGTGTATTGGAGTAAGCTGTCTGTTCCTCTGCTAAGTAAATCCCTTCTTTTCAACCTCCCTATTAACCTTTATCTCTATGCCTACTTCGTCAAGGTATTTGCGGATATCTGCAGCAAAAACATTAGGTGAGTTAGCTATATTCTCTAGGTGTAACTCAACCAGCTAGTGGGGGGGGGGAGGGGGGTATACGTAGCTGATGTTAGACTTGTTTGACTCTGACATCTTCTAGAGCTCGTAAACTAGCTTTAGAATTGTAAGAAGATTAGTATTATAAGCCCACTACGTATGCCGAACTAGCTTGTCTTTGAATTTGATGTCAGCATCATGCTGGAATGCAAATTCTCATAGAGCCTCTTTTGTTTTCTCAAGTGATACAAGCAGTCCAACCTGTATACTGCATCTTGTCCCCCCTGCTACTATTACACTCTTCCTCTTATACCGCTTTTCCTACTCAGTTTGAAGGTAGTGGTATTGTTTTGGAGCCTTTTTAAATGCTACAACAAGGCCAGTTGCTTCGTCCTAGTAGGGTTTAATCCCTAGTTGAAGGAGGATGTCTTGAATAAGAAGCTGTAAGCTATGGGAGTCGCAGGGTATAGGTATAACGTGTTTCGTCTTAGGATTCCGTTGAAACTCAGCTGAAAAAGCTATTATTGTTAAGCAAGTATTAGTCGTAGTTGATGCCCATTTTGAGAGGTCGCCATCTGTAATCTCTTTTGCTTGTTTGATTGTATAAGCTGCAAGCTCTTTGGCGCCCATAGTCCCTTCTTTTGCCTCTATATTTAACTAGTAAAAGGATTTAGCAGTATGTGTAACGACGGAGGTATTAATAATCCTATTTGTAGCAATGTTAGTAGATTCATCTATTACAAGGCAAAGGTAAGGCGGGGGATAGTATAAAGGTGTAACTGTACACTTTAATTCTACAGCGTATAACAATGAGGAGTTAACGATACAATGGATTGAGAGTGAGCTTATTCCAAGCCTAAAGCTCAAGATGAGGTTTTATTAGCTCTTGACGTAGCAGCTTTTCACAAAACTCCAGCAATACTACAAAAGTTGCATGACAATCATATTGTTACAGCTTTAGTTCCACCAGGCTGTACAGGGCTTTTGCAGCCTTTAGATACAGCTGTAAACAAGCCGTTCAAAGATCTTTTACAAGAGCAAACAGAGCTATATACAGACGCCCAAGAAGATGCTGGTGATGACATTGAAAAGTGGAGTGTAAGCCAGAAGCGGGTAATGGTAACCCACGTAGTTGGAGAAGCTTGGGATCAGTTCTGTACAACCAAGAAGAGCCTAATCGAGAAGTCATTTATCGATGTTGGATTGAATATAGCTTCAAATGGATCAGAAGATTCAAAGCTATCAATTAAGGGCTACGAACATGGAAAGCCAGAGATTGGAGACTAGTCACAAATCAACGACGACGACGATAGTAATCACAAAGATTTTCAGGAAGTCCCACAAACAGGCGAATTAGATGAGTTTATTAAGGAAGAAGAGGTTTGTATTACTACGAATTATCGTGGGTTACTACGATCAAGGTTGAAGGAGCCTATAAAAGGAGGGGACTTAAGGGTATTTCAAAACAAAGAGCTGAAATGGTGGAAATTTTACAAGACGATCGGATTTCACAATTGTAGTGCACAAAGTAGTAATAATATAGTATATATCGCAGCTTCCAGCTGTAAAACAACTATCTACAGCTTCATTTTCGGAGGGTAGAGCGGGTAGGTGTGGCTTTGAGGCGTATTGGGGGCGTACTAGCGTATGTCGAGTTTCAGGAATTAATACGGTAGAAGTATTCACCTAGTAACCAGCCACGTCCAAAAGCCCCAAATTTTGAAATCCACCTAGGCTGAGGCTTGATTGTCTACAAGCTGTAATATATCAATTTTAATGAATTTATAGTGCTTATAGGTGATATCTCGGAGTCTTTGAGAATGCAGAATCGGGTTGGGTAGTGGCCGGTACTGGGTGAATAACGTCCTTCCCTGCGTGGCGAGACACCCTGTGTGCCGAGACAAATGAGGGGTACTTTTGTCATGATATAACCCTGTTAAGGGGTTGTTTGATAGCTGGCTTACCCCTAATCCTTGCCGAGGAGGCGAGGCACCACTATAAGTCTATGGGCCGGTCCCTCTTCTACGAGACAACCTAGTATCAATACATTCAATAATCCTCATGTTCATGTGCTCCGCCTATAAAACTTGACAACTTTGACTTTCAGTAACCGAAAAGCCTATGTGCATGACAAGTATTGTTTTAATTTTATAAGAATAATCTGCTGTAGCTAATCCTGAATACCTAAAAATTACGTTCGCATTGGCGCGTCTAAGCCCAGTTTGTACAGCACCTTCTTTCGTGGCGTAACAGACTTCCCTCTCTACAGCGTCAACGTCAAGCCTTTATCGCTCTAAATTTTCGCATAATAGCCTTGTCCGAGCCCCAGAACCTCCCTAGAAGTCATTATCAGCCTTATGCACGCTACGAGGCGCAATTTCATGTAGGGTCGCTATGTCGATTGGTACCTCATAGCGGAAGCGAGTCACCTATCCTAGCTTATGCAAGATGACTATGCACGCTCATTGTATCATCCGCAAATAATTTACTATATAAAAAAAGTGGCTATGCAGATTATAAAGGGGCTTGGAATATCCTAAATCCAACCTAGGATTTGGAGTAGTGCTAAGACACGGATGGCTGGTACTCCAAGGCTCTTTGCTAGCATGTAGGCGTAATAGGGTTTAGCCCAATGCCGTTGGGAGTTCCTAATGGAAGCCTTCAAGCAAACCACGGTGTGCGTACGCCTGCCTTTCTTTTCCTCCATTCCAACAGCAACTATTAGGGCATTGCTTCACATGCATAATGCTGGGTGGCTTCTCACCTTCATTGGCTATATGTGGCTGCCAAGATTCTGCAAGCCCATCCTCAAGTGCCTCTCTGTGCTTGAACAACTGGCAGGACGTCTTCACCGGTCTTCAGCCTGGTTCATGTAGGCTGACACTTGCAGTAGTAAGGCTCATATATCTTCCTACATATTCGACACGATACTGGTCATCAAAAGACATTCCACTTGAAGGTATCTTCTCCCAGTTTGTAACTTGTCATATATGGCTGAAGTAGTCGGGCTTGTTGCGAGCATCGCCACACTTTCAAAATGCATAACCATGGTTGGAAGCCTCGCGGCTGACTTCAAAGACTACTCGGAGCGGTTTGAGAGCTTAAAGAAGACGCTAACGGGCGTCCGGCTGGTACGTAGCTAGTCAATCTTAACCTAGATCGGTATATAAGCTCATCCCGCTTTAGAGTAGCGAGATGATACATCTGCATGTTGAACCATGGGATGGCAAGGCGCAGGCCAATACCGAACTCGAGGAGGGATCCCCCGCGCAGCTCAACGTTCCGCATCAGTTAGATGGGTACATAAAGGATCTTCTTAGCGAATGCTCAGAAAACCTCAAGAGCCTTGTTACACGCCTCGAAAAAGAGATTATACGTCTAGATGGCGCTAAAAGACAGAAGCGAGGATTTATTCAAATGGTATGCAATCGCTTCTGCAGGACAACGTGTGCTGTCCAGCTTTTTCTAGGGGCGGGCCAGCTGGAAGAATTGATATCGGCGACGAAAAGGGTGGAGTCGTCTCTTGGTGTGACACTGACTGGCTTATTGTGCTGTTAGTACAAGGTCTAGTACGTTTACGTTCTGCCCTCTAAGTAACGTTTCTCCAAAGCTGATTATTTTAGGTCGACTTAACACGAGAGATTCGCGGAAGAAATACGCAAACAATTCGATCATCAAACTGGGACCTTTAAGAAACTGCAACAGCGCCTTGATAGCTACTAGAATCCGATAATCATGTGGAAAGAAGCAACGCCGACAAAGTGAAAGCGCAACAAATCTAAGACAAGGCAGGAGGGGTCGCGTGATCTCGGACTAAGGAATAGGGGCGAAGGAATCAGCGAAATACTTCCTGTAACTTCTACATTCTCTAAGGAGGATTACATGAGCAGTGAACAGACTATATTCTCCCACTAGATACAGAATGCTGCTCTTGAAGATGATCAGGTCAAAGATGCTATCGATCCTTCCACATTATCGACAACATTGGATGATGGGGAAAGTCTTCAGGGTTCAAAAAATATCGAAGCACTCCTCATGACTCTCAACGGCGATCTGGACGAGCATGTTCTGCACCTGACCCCACCTGTTTTGAATTCTTCGGCGGTCATATTAGCCTCAGAATGCCCTGGCCCTCCCTTAGATATTGAAAGCCATACACCGTCGGTGTCAAATAACGAAAGCGAAATATGGAACTCCAATTTCGCCGACCAGCTAAGTGAGATCGTCCTATTCGATTCCAATGAGATCGATGTCCAATCCAAATCACGGATTTTCATGGACGTTGACACCGATCTATCAATCTGTTTCTGTTCTGACCTTGGAGTTTGGAAGTTCTGCACAAGAAGCTTGCTCCTGCTCGACAATAGTGAGGCAACATTTGTGCTGCAGAATCCCTGCGAAACATATTGCGAGCATATATCTATTCAAACCGAATCAGCAACCGGCCTTGGCGAGCAAGACTCGCCGCAAACCTTAGAAGTCTCTCTCTGCAACATATCAACGGACATGGCGTCTTCTACAACTTTGCAAGATCAGCTATCCCTTAGCTTCACAGTGGTATCCAGCTCACGCTTGAACTATCTTCGCACTAGGCTCTTCTACGAGAAAGGTGTGATGGAATGGGTAGTTGGGCGACCAGAGCTATTCATCGTCGCGGACACACCACATTCAGGGATAGAAGAAGATGACGATGAAACTAGAACAGTCGGCGATGAAGAGCAGAACTCGGAGCAAGTAGTAGCCAATCCCCCAGACCAAAATCGTAAATTAGGGCCGTTTAGTAGTGTCCCTTGCCTCTTTTGCCGACAGGATGCGCTTAGTCCTAGATGGAGTGGAGGCGGACAGGCTGGATTTCTCTTTGGTAGCAACAAATCTCTCCGAATGACATGTGAGCGATGCAAGGATAGCACTTGGATTTCTGCAATGACGTGGGGACCTTCGTTTCCTGGAGGGGAATGGCATATCGGAAGTTAAAAAGGGTGATCCTTCAAGGTCGTGCGGATCCCCGTTTCCCTTTTTCTCCGTTCGGCATATTTCCATACCACTGCACATTCCCGAGATATGCTGCAGCCTTTGGTCCACTGGGCCCGAAGCGTGTAGGATGACTGACAAGCGCCATGGCCATGCGGGTCTTGGCACTGTTCCCAATCCACAAGCCGGATTTAATCATATTCCGAACGCTTGTGCAATCCGCACAGCCACAATAAAATACCCGAAGAAGTATGAGATAGGACGTGGGGGGTCATCGCGCATTAGCTAGTATCAGTGAGTCGCTTCCACTGGAAGTACTAATCGACATAGCGGCCCTACACAAATTTGCCCGCGACTGATCGCACAAGGCCAATGCTTATCTCTAAGTATCAGAGTGGAGTTTTAAGGCTTAGACAAGGCTATTCTACGAAAATTCGGAGCGATAAAGGCTTAACGTTACCGCTGTGTGGAGGGAAGTCTGTTCTGCCACAAAAGGAGGCGCTCCACAAACCAGGCCCGGAGGCGACGATGCGAACGTAATTTTTAGGGAAGAGTAGATTATGGATATTTCGGATTGGCTACGGCAGATTATTTTCATAAAAGTATAGCAATATTCGTCGTGCACAAGAGCTTTCCAGTTGCTGAAAGTAAAAGTACCCTTCATTTGTCTCGCCACACAGGGTATCTCGCTACGCAGGGAGGGACGTTACTGTACTTCTAATAATTTGGGCTTTTGTGGAGCCTTAGGAGACTAAGCCTAATTAGGGTATGACCTCACCTTGCGTTCTGAGCTTCGAAGCCTATCAACCTTTCCACCATCACCCTTAAACACAAGCAATGTGATTCTCAACGCCTCGGCCCGCACAACAAAGCTTCTAGATTCTTTAACGCTTATTCGTTCTCCTCTTGTTGTCCCTTATTATTCGCTATGTCTCCCAAGACACGCAGGGGCGGCGGCGATTCAAATATCCTAGGAACCAACCAACCCAACAAGCCTGCTAAAGAGCGTATTAAGAAACGCAAAGCTCATAGCAGCACCGGCGTGGCCTTTCAAGTGTCCAGGGAGATCATCGATCTATCGAGCTTGCTGACGAGCCTGCTAGAGGCGTTGAGACTACGTTCGCAACGCCTCCGGCTAAGAAACACAAAACTCATAAAAGCGGTGGTAAGTCTTTCAAATATCCTAGGGGTCGATCGATCTAACGAGCTTGCTGAAGAGCCTACTACAGAGCCTAATAGAGGCGTTGAGACCACGTCACCCTCCGAAGATTACAATGAACGTACACCCGAACGCACCGAGCTCTTGACCCGTTTGAAGAGTTTTCTTGGAGGCGTAGAAGTTCCTTCGACTTTTTGGGCTGGCTGTCAGATCGGCGATACGAAACGCTTAGAACGTCTAATACAGTGTCCTAGCCCTGAAGATGTGTTTAACTCCGCTGACCTTTCATTCAATATACCCCTAATGTGTAAGTCACGAGATTTTCAAGGCTATGTTTGACCGTATATATACTAACGCTTTATAGGGACCCAAAGATCCCAAAATTCTTCAAAGACAACCTCAACAAATAACACAGACAGAGAATCACCAACAAAAGCAAGTGCAAGTGGAAGTGGGCGGTTAAAGCGTTCGCATAAACAGGGCGAGCTTGTTAGTTTATTTTATCTGATCTTGAAAACTCCTACTAACAATATAGGTTAGTGTTTTGAACGCGATAAAAGAGTATGCGTCTTGACGAAAACAGGGACCCCTCAAGTAGCCTATATCTTTCCGTTCACCATGCTTAATAAACCTAAAAATCCATCACCATTTAAAACCACACCCGACTTTTGGCGCCTCCTAAGGATATTCTGGGACGAGGATCGGGTTGAGAAATGGAAGAATAAAATCTTCCCGGATCCCCAAAATCCTGATACTGGTGTTGAAAGTTGCTTTGGTCTTATCTGTCTTGAACCAACTACACATGTTAGGTGGACTATGGGGCTTTTCGCGCTTAAGCCTCTGAAACTTTCAGATGATAAGAAGAAGCTTGATATTCAATTCTTCTGGCAATGTCAATATAGCCACCAGCCCGCGGATTGCATCGATCTACTTAAGGAACCAAACTCATCAAAGGGCTTAAGTCAGGTCGAAAAATTGGAACCATTCCCAGTACATGGCGAAAGACAGAGCAACCCTTATTATATAGCAACTTCGCAACCTCGACTTATTCAATCAGGAGATGTCTTCACTCTTACAACCGACGATCCAAACCTCAAACCTTTACCATGTTGGGAACTCTTGGAGATGCAATGGTTTTTGCAACGATTAACAGCAATGAGCGGTGCTGCAGGAATGCCAAACATCGATTGGAACGATGATGTCACTATGAGTTCTTGTCCTA
>Ga0335074_10013708_pt1 | contig 11391 bp, 17 predicted proteins | sample Lox_Sample_23_FD_206715 | JGI IMG/M metagenome (GOLD analysis project Ga0335074, IMG submission 206715) | Soil microbial communities from Loxahatchee National Wildlife Refuge, Florida, United States - Lox_Sample_2.3 | ecosystem: Environmental > Terrestrial > Soil > Wetlands | place: USA...
GCAAAATCGAAGCCGTCGAGGGTCTTGCCGGGCGGCAGTCGGGACTCGACGAGATGCCGTTCAACGCGTCGGCGCCCGCGTTCGGCGAGTTCCAGCTCCGCCAGGGCGGAGAGGAGTCGCGCCCCCGGCCAGCCCTCCTTGTCGGCCCGTTCGGCGAATTCGCGCCACAACCGGGCGGCAGACCCAACTCATGCAACAGCAGCGGCAGGCGTGTGGTGTCGACCTCGATCGCGCTCATGGCTGCAGCCACTCCTGCGGAGCACTCAGCAAGGTGTCGTAGGCGACCGCTGCCGGCAGTGAGATGGTAACCTCCGGCACTGCGATGCTGGACGGCACGAATCTTTGCTGCAGCAGAGCAAGGTTTGGCAGCTCACCAGCGAGGACGGCTTCCAGCTCGCTCGCCAGCTCGGCCTCGCAAGCACGATCATGGGCGAGCGCGAGCAGCCCCACCATGGTGCGGCAGGCATTGCGTGCTGGCAGCGCCGCGGTCAGAGCCTCCCAGGTGCGGCGATATGCCCCGCGGGTAAACTACTGCTCGCGGTAGACAAGGTTGAACAAGGCCATCGGCTTGCGACGCAGCGAATGAATAATGTGGTGATAGTCGACGACATGGGCGGTGCGGTTGTGCAGCGCACCGGCAGGCCGCCGGCCGCGCGGCAGCGGCAGCACCAGTGTGCCGCCGAGGAAGCATTCCAGGCGGTCATCGTAGAGATGGACTCGCAAATGGTGCCCGGTCAGTCTGGAGGGAACGGTATAGAAGACATGGCGCAGCATGAACCCGCCGCTGCGTGTCACCGTGACCAGGTGCTCCTCGAAATCGTCAGTTCGGCGCGATGGTAGTGGTCTGAGATGAGCGCGCTCGATCTCGAGCGCCTTGCGGCGTGCCGGGTTGGCGCGGCCGACCACCTCTCGACAAAGCGGCGATACGCATCGAGATCAGGAAAATCACGGCTAGCGCGCAGTAACAGCGCTTGTTGAAGCGCCGTCTTCAAATGGGCATGCGGTCCTTCGATGGCGCCATTCTCATCGGCGACGCCGGGATTGTTGCGCGTCGGCGTCATGCCGAAATGCGCGCACAGCGCCTCATGGCGCTGCGTCGGGTCCTCCTCTGCCGCCGAACGCTCGAGGTTGCGGAAGGCTGCCGAGAGACTGTCGCTGCGGTGCTCCGTGGGCGCCCCACCAACCCTCCAGAGCGCGTTCTGCACCCCCTCGGCGCCACGCACTGGAGTTCCCGCGGCATGGCGCAAGCCAGCGGGGTTTCGGTGAGCAGCGTGCAACGCATCTGGCGGGCTTTTGGTGTGCAACCACACCGCCACGAGACGTTCAAACTGTCCACCGATCCGGACTTCGTCCCCAAGGTGCTCGATGTGGTCTGATTGTATGTCTCGCCGCCAGAACATGCCGTGGTGCTGTGCGTCGATGAAAAGTCGCAAATTCAGGCGCTGGATCGCAGCCAGGTGGTGATGCCGATGCGCCCCGGGCAACCGGAGCGACCCAGCCATGATTACACAAGGCACGGCACGACCTCGCTGTTCGCCGCTCTCGACATCGCCACCGGCAAGGTGATCGGCAAATGCTATCCGCGCCATCGCGCCGGGAGTTCCGCCAGTTCCTCGATGAGATGGAGGCCCGGGTTCCGTCAGAGCTCGACGTGCATCTGGTCTGGGACAATTACGCCACCCACAAAACCAAGATGATCCGTGACTGGCTGGCCAGGCGGCCGCGCTGGCACGTTCATCTGACGCCGAGGAGCAGTTCCTGGCTGAACCACGTCGAGCGGTTCTTCGCGCTGCTCACGGAAAAGCAGATCCGCCGCGGGGTGCATCGTAGCGTTGCTGATCTGGAGACTGCCATTCAGGACTTCCTCAATCAGCACAACGCCAATGCGAAGGCATTCAAATGGATCAAGTCGGCCGATGACATCCTTGCAGCGATCGAGCGCTACTGTGTGCGGTCCAATCCGGTAGTCGCATGATCTGACGAACTTCTGGTTCGGGACACTAGCGCAGTGTCATGGCATCAGCCTTCGCTGGTAGGGTAGCGCTCTATCTGGCCACTACTCGAAACCGTCGGCGGCGCTCGCGTGGGGAGGCGGCGGGGAAGTCGAGCGGCAGCAGGGGGGCGTTGTCGGCCTCGACCTCCTCGGCTTCGGATTCGGGGATATTGCGATGGCCCAGATAACTCGCTGCCAGATGGCGGAACACGTAGTCGAGCAGCGATGAGGCGCTGGCCACCGCCGGGTCGCCTTCCACCGCGCCGGCGGGGCCGAAGCGGGTGAGGGTGAAGGCTTCGACCAACTCTGCGAGCGGTACGCCATGCTGCAGCGCGAGGCTGACGGCGGTGCAGAAACTGTCCATCAGTCCGCGGAAAGCGGGCGTCTCCTTGTGTAAGGCCACAGAGATCTCGCCCAGCGTGCCGTCGCCGTACTCGCCGGTCCGCAGATACAGCCGATGCCCGCCTACCGCGGCCTTCTGCGTATAACCCGCACACCTCGCCGGCAACTCGCGGCGAAGCTGGCTGGCCGGCGCGGGGGCCGGCGCGATCTCTGGGCGGGCGGGCATGAGGTCGATGAACGGCGCCACCGCATCGTGCATAGCCGCGTGCGCGGCGGCATCGGCAAGTGGGAACGGGTTGCCGCCGGCCAGCAGCATCGCCACTGCCGACTCGGCGCTCCGGCCCGTCGCCGCCAGCCAGGCGCGCGCGGTTCGTGTCAGCCCGCCGGCTTCCGACAGCGGCGAGAAAGCCGGCGCAATCCCGCCGGTCTCGATCCCCAGCAGCGCCTCGGCGAGACTGGCGGGGCGGATCATGGTCAGTCCCGGCCGCCAGCCGCCCGAGGCGGCGGTAGCGGCCTGTTTGGCCGCCTCAGCCAAACCGGGAACCGGTGTGGCGGTCGGGGGCGGCGGCTCGGCTGCCAGCCCAACCCGCGCCGCGCCAGGAAGCGCAGGCAACGCAGATGCCGCCGACGCGACGCGATCGCGCAGAATAGCCGCCAGGGCACGCGCCACGTCTCGCGCTGGTTCGCTCGCATAGTCCAAGCCCAGTGCCGCCAGCAGATCGGCAAGCCCCGCCATCCCTAGCCCTGCCGGCGCCTCTTGCGGCCAGTTGGAGCACGACAGCAGCAGCGCGAGTGTGGCCGTCTCCACCGCCTCTGCAAAGCCGCCAGCGTCGAAGCCCGTGGCATCGTCGTGGAACGCACCGAGGTTCAGCACGAAGCCCGGCGGCGACCCCCGACCCTGCCAGGTCGGCTCGGTCGGTGCGCCCCGTCGGTACAGCAGCAGCGCGTTCAGGCGCTCGGCCAGCGACGCTGTCAGTCCGGCGCGGGATGCGCGCACCGCGATCGGACGGATCCACGCTTCCGCCGCCGCGGTCAGCAGGACGGGACCGGTGCCGGGTGCCAAGCCGGCAAACGCCTGGGCAGCCCCGTCGTCCCAGGCGGCCGGAAGTGTAACGAGCCGAGGCTCTGCCTCCGCATCGGCGGCGGCTGGAATCCGCCGCATCCGTACGCCGTGCCAAGCCTGATCGTGTTTCATGCCAACCATGCTATGGCAAGCAAACCGCCCAGGGGAAGTGCATTTTGCGGTCTCCGGTCCGCTCGACCACAAAATACTGTAGATGATTCGACCTGCACACGATCGGTGGACCACCGCCCGAGGGCTTCGTATATCCCCCGGCATGAATATCGGCACCAGGCTGTTCACCCTGCTGCGCGGCCGCGAGGTCGGCCGCGACGCGGATGGCAACGTGTATTTCGAAGAGCGGCGAGGCCGCCCCGGATGGCGGCGCCGTCGCTGGGTCGCCTATGCCGGCGCCCCGGAAGCGAGCAAGGTGCCGCCCGAGTGGCACGCCTGGTTGCACTATACGACCGACTCGCCAATACCGGCCTCGGCGCGACGCCCCTGGCAGAAGCCGCATCTGCCCAACCTGACCGGTACTCCGGAGAGCTACCGGCCCCCCGGCCACGACTACGAAGGCGGCCAGCGTGCGCCGGCCACCGGCGACTACGAAGCCTGGACTCCGGGCTCCTGATGGTCCGCCGCAACCCCGCCGAGGTGCTGACCGGTCTCGTGGTGCTGATCGCCGCCGCGGGCTTCCTGGTCTACGCCATCGCCAATTCCGGGCGCGCCGCGGTCGGCGCCGGCTATCTGCTCTACGCGAAGTTCAACAACATCGCCGGCCTCACGGTGGGGTCCGACGTGCGGCTGGCCGGGGTGAAGATCGGCGCGGTGGACAGCGAGACGGTCGATCCCAAGACCTACCTCGCCGAGGTGCGGATGACGATCCGCCACGGCGTCGCGCTGCCGAAGGACAGCAGCATCGAGGTGGCCAGCGAAAGCCTGCTCGGCGGCGAATATCTGGCTGTCCAACCTGGCGGCGACAGCGAGACGTTGCAACCGGGCCAGTCGATCACCATCACGCAGGGGGCGGTCAGCCTGCAGGACCTGCTCGGCAAGTTCATCTTCAGCGCGACGAACATGGTGAATGCGATGACTGGCAGCGGCGGGAAAGGCGGTGGTCAGGCCGCGCAGCACGGGCCAGCAAGTCCGGGAGCGCAGCAGCCGTGATGCCGCCCCCGACGGTCTGGCCGCAGCCCGACGGAACCCCGGTCTCGTGCCGCGAAAAGCTGAAGATGCTCGGCGAGAATCACGCCGAACTGGCGCAAGCGCTGCAAGACGCGTTCGAGGATGCGGTGCTGATGGGCGTCGATGAGCAGGCGATGCGGCGCATCCTGCTGGGCATGATCGACGGACTGGAGAGTCCGAAACGCGACGGGCGATGAGCAGCGCGTGATGGGCTGCTCGAGGCCATGACCGGCGGGGTCCAGCGTTGGCTGGTGGTGGCACTGGCCGGCGCGGCGCCGTTATGGCCGGCTGCCGCGCCGGGCCAGGGCGGCGCACCCATTCCACTGCTCCCGCCGGCCACGACTATGCCGCCAGCACCCCAGGGTCCATCCCCGCAAGGTCCGGCCGCGCCGTACCAGACTGCCCCGGCGGCACCCTATCAGTTGCCGCCCCCGACGCCATATCAGGCTCCGCCGACGCCCCCCTACCAACCCGGCCCGCCCGCGCAGTACTACGCCGCCCCACCCACGCCGTACCAAGCCGCTCCGGCGGCCCCGTACGAGGCTCCGCCACCAAATCCCTATCAGGAGGCACCCGCAACGCCGCCTGCCGAGCAGCAGGCACCGATCGTCACCACCCCGCTGGCGCCGCCGAATCCCCCGCCGTCGAGTGGTGCTGCCGCCGCATCGGCTACGCCCGCAACCCGCGCTCCGTCCGGATCCGCGCCCGGTGCACCGGCCCCGGCGTCATCCGCTCCGGCTGCATCTGCCCCTGCAGCACCTGCTCCGACTGCATCGGCTCCGGCAACATCGTCTCCCGCTGCCCCGGCCGCATCCCCGCCTCGGGCCCCGGCACAGGCGGCACAGAGCCCGCCGGCGGAACAGCCTGCCGGGCCGCAGCCGGCGCCCCCACCCTATCCGAACGACTGGGTACCGGCGAAAGCGGCGCGGCTCGTGGTCCTGGACAAGCTCGATTCGCTCAGCAAGGACCTGACCGTGAACGTGGGGCAGTCGGCGAGCTATGGGGCCCTGACCATCACCGTGCAGTCTTGCATGGTCCGCCCGCCCAGCCAGCCCGCCAACGCCACGGCATTCCTGGTGATCAGCGACAGCCACAAAGACGAGCCGGGATTCCGCGGCTGGACCCTGGCCAACGACCCCTGGCTGTCGATGCTGCAGAACCCGGTCTATGACGTGTGGGTTATGGGGTGCCAGACGTAAGGTGCCTTGCTTGTAAGTGCCATCCCGTCACGGCCGGCCCCACCCGGTCGGTCATGGCCAGCCTTGTGCGTCTTGTGCCGGCCATCTCCCGCCGTTCCGGCACGCCAGCGCAAACACGCAGGAGATGTGCCCGCGAACGGCAGTCAGCCGGGTTGGAATCCCTTCTCCCGGAACACTGACGCCGCAACAGGTCCGCTCAGAAACCGGATCAACGCCTTGGCCGCATTCGGTTCTTTGGCGCCCGTCCCGATTCCGGCGGCAAACAGGGTCGTGCTGGCGAGCTCTGCCGGAAATGGTCCCACCAACCGAGCGCCGGCGACGGGCATGATCTCCGATGTTTGCCCGATCCCGATCTCGGCGCCGCCTTTGGCGACGACCTCGGCCGCCTGGGCGCCCGGGACCAGCACGGTCTTTGGCTTCATCTGCTCGGCGATCCCGAGGCGATCGAGGACATGGGCGAAATACACGCCGCTCGCACCGCCCTTTGCCGGATCGGCATAGACGACTGATTTGGCCGCCAGCAGCGTGCGTTTGAATGCGGCGACCGAGCTGATGTCCGGCTTCGCTGCACCCGCCCGCACCGCCACCGCCACTGCCGTACCGGCGACGTTGACGATGCTGCCGGGGACGATTTTGTTCTGCCGTAGCAACTCGTCCATCACCGGCCGCGACAGCATGATGACGTCGGCCGTTTCGCCATTCAGGATGCGCTTCCTGATATCGGCAATCAGACTGTAGCCGATCACCAACTTGTCGCCGCTTGCGCGGTCGAATTGCGGAGCCAGCTCGCTGAGCGCCGAGGTCAGCGCGACGGAGGTCAACAGTTCGACCTCGACCGGTTCGGCAGCGGTCGCATCGAATGAAACTGTCACGCCCGGCAGCAGTCCCACGGATGCCGCCGCGGCGAGCCCCGCCGTGAACGCGCGGCGTCTCATGCGCGGGGCCTCCGCGCCTCGACGGTGTCGGAAGCGACGCGGATGTCGATGAAGCCCGCCTCGGCAAGCCAGGCTTCGATCTGCTGCGATGCGGCCATGGCTGGTCCTCTTGCTCCAGGCATCAAAGCGTCGCCGCAGCTTCGGGGTCAAGCCCGTAGTATCAGTGTAGCCAGCACCGCGACGATAATCTCCCGCCCGTCGAGGAATGGGTCCGCCTTGGCGGCGCGGAGCGTATCCGCGCGCCGGTTGTAGAGGTAATACATCACTGGTTTGTGGAAGCTCCCCGGCGCCGGAGTTGGCGCAGGCTGATGCGACCTGGTTACAGCAAGCAGGCTTCGTCGATGCGCGGGTTTCAGATCGACGATCCGCAGATCGTGCCGTTCGGCGGGTGGCGACAGTGACGGAACGATCGTGACGCCGAGCCCCTGACGCACCATTTCGAACAGAGCCGTCATATCACGCACGGTGAACGCCACGCGTGGCGTCGCTCCGGCAGCATTGAACCAGGCTCGGATACTGGGCGCGCACCCGGCGCCGGACATGCGGCTGATCCGTGAGGTCCCGGACCCGAAGCTGCGGCATCGATGCCAGGCGATGCCGCCGCTCCACCACGGCGACGAAAATCGTCTTCGGCGACGACCTCGGCGTGCAGGTCGGTGGCGCGGTGGGACGTGAGGCCGATATCGACGGCGCCGCGGGTGACCCATTCGCAGACCTCGCCCTCGGTTCCTTCCAACAACGCGATTTCGATTCGTGGGTACCGGCTCCTGAATGCGCGCAGGCGCTCTGGCAGCAACCGTGTTGCCGCGCTGGCGACGCTGTCGACGCGAAGCGTGCCCTTGTCGAGCCCTGCCCAACCGGCACAGTGCTCGTGGACGCGCTCGACGGCGCGCAGCGCAGCTCTGGCGTCGGACAGCACGCGCAGCCCGATCTCGGTCGGCGCAACGCCCTGCCGCCCACGCGAGACAACCGCGACACCGACAGTGTCCTCCAGTGCGCGGACGGTCTGGCTGGCGGCCGGTTGCGTCATGCCAAGACATTTCGCCGCGGCGGTGAAGCCGCCCTCGTCCACCACGGTGACGAGCAGGCGTGACTGGCCAAGGGTGATATTAGCTACGCTAATTGTAGATATCTTTCCGATCAGGGTTGCTTATCAAAGCAGACCTGCTAACCTGGTGCAAGTTGCCGTAGGACCGATCAGGCGATCGAGCATGTGTCTGGCGCGCTTCGCATCGATGTGGTCCCCCGCTGGGTTCCCACCCCCAACCTGGAGCGGCAGCATGAAGCACGGCTCGCTGCCTGTGGTGCCGTGTGGATTTCTCCTGGCAGTCCCTACTGCAGCATGACCGGGGCGCTTAATGGCATTCGCTATAGTCGCGAGAGCGGTCTTCCGCTGTTGGGTACATGTGGCGGCTGTCAGCATGTCGCTATCGAGTTCGCCCGTAACGTGTTGGGCCTGACGGATGCAGGACATGCCGAGTCCGATCCCTATGCATCGAAACTCATCATCACACCGCTGTCGTGTTCATTGAAAGGGCTGGCGATGGAAGTGGCGATCGAGCCAGACTCGCGGATTGCCGCCATCTATGGCGCCTCGCGCGTGATCGAGGAGTATTACTGCAATTTCGGGTTGAATCCCGAGTACCAGGACGGGCTCCACAATGCCGGATTGCAGATCGTTGACAAGGATATCTCCTGAGAAGCGCGAATTCTGTGGCTATCGAAGCACCCGTTCTTCGTCGCAACACTGTTCGTGCCGCAGCTTCTCTCCACTCCTGCGCGACCGCATCCGCTGATAGCGGCGTTCCTACGTGCTGCGCAGGTATATCATGACACCGCCGCTCCGTCCGGTACCAGGATCGTCAGCGCGCTCTCGACCATCGCACGCCCGATCTCCACCGACGTCATCACGGATTCCGGGTGAAACTGCACCGCCGCCATCGGCAGCGTGACATGCTCGATCGCCATGACGACGCCATCCTCGGTCTCCGCCGTCACGACAAGCTCGCGCGGCATAACGGCGCGGCGCGCGTGGATCGAGTGGTAGCGCCCGACTGCAAACCTTTGCGGCAGCCCGGTGAACAGCCGCCCGCAGAGCACGCGAACCTCTGAAGCCTTCCCGTGCATCGGTTGGGCCAGCAGGTCGAGCGCACCGCCGAAATACTCGACCATCGCCTGAAGGCCCAGGCACACGCCGAATACCGGCAGCCTGCTCCGCGCTGCCAACGCCAGCGTTTCATTCATCGCGAAGTCGTCCGGCCGACCCGGTCCCGCCGACAGCACGACCAGTTCCGCCGCGCATCCCGCGGCCAGTTCGCTGCGGGCGAGGTCGGGGCGCAGCGTCGTCACTTCGGCCCCGGCAGCACGCAAATAGCCGGCAAGCGTGTGGACGAAACTGTCCTCATGATCGACCAGGAGCACCCGCCTCCTTGGCAGGTCCTTCACCCGTGCCGTCGCCTTTGCGCTGGTCGCCGGAGCCGCGTCCGCGATCGCGGCCAACATCGCCGAAGCCTTGAGCCGCGTCTCCGCCTCTTCCTCCGCCGGGTTGCTGTCGTGCAGCAGCGTCGCGCCCGCACGCACCTCGGCGATCCCGTCCTTCATCCGTATCGTCCGCAACGTCAGGCCGGTGTTCATGTTGCCGTCGAAGGTCACACCGCCGATGGCGCCCCCATACCACCGCCGCGCACTCTTCTCCTCGGCCTCGATGAAGCGGATTGCCCAGCGCTTCGGCGCACCGGTAACCGTCACAGCCCAGGCATGGCTGAGGAACCCATCGAGCGCATCGAATTCCGGCCGCAGGATGCCCTCGACGTGATCGACGGTATGGATCAGGCGCGAATAGAGCTCGATCTGCCGTCGGCCGATCACGCGCACGCTGCCCGCCTCGCAGACACGGGACTTGTCGTTGCGATCGACGTCCGTGCACATCGTCAGCTCCGCCTCGTCCTTGGCGGAGTTAAGCAACTCGCGGATTCGTTCCGCGTCTTCCAGCGCATCGGCCCCGCGGCGGATGGTTCCCGAGATGGGGCACGTCTCGATCCGTCGCCCCTCCACCCGAACGAACATCTCCGGCGACGCCGCCACCAGGAATTCGCCCTCGCCGAAATTCATCAACGCGCCGTACGGAGCCGGATTGGTTTGGCGCAGGCGGCGGAAAATTTCGCTCGGCGTTTTGACGCAGGGGGCGGTGAGGAGCTGGCCCAGCACGACCTCGAACAGGTCGCCGCGCGCGAACGCGGCACGTGCGCGCTCGACCATGGCGGCATATTCGCCGGGCCTGTGGTCGCTCTCCGGCGGTAGCACGCCTGCGTGCCCCGACACGTGCGGAGCAGGGGCCGTTGTGCACGGCAGCCCGGTGGTCGAGCGGTCGCCCATGGAGAAATCGTAGCGGCACTGTGTCGCCACTTGCCGCATATGGTCCACAATCAGCATTTCATCCGGAAGGAACAGCACGAGATCGCGCTGATCGGCCGCCCGCGGCAGCCGCAGCGTCATCGGCTCGAACTGGAACACCAGATCATAGCCGAATGCGCCGTAGAGACCGAGATGACGGTCCTCGGTCGAGCCGAACAAATCCACGATAGCCCGCAGCGCGGAGAATACACTCGGCTGACGGCTGCGCATCTCTTCGGGAAAGCGGCCGGTCGGCTCGTGCACCGTCCCGTCGATGCGTGCCGGCTGCACATGCAGGGCCGCGACCGCCTCCAGTGGGCGCAAGTGGTCGGCGATCGGCCCGATCAACACCTCGCCGCGCATGTTCAGCGCCTGGATCGAGAATGCCCGGCCGCGGGCCACAAGCATGAGCGGCGGGTCGGTAAAACCGCTGTCCCAGCGGGTGTAACGCCCTGGAAATTCGAAGCTGGAGGAGAGCAGGACCCCGCGTTGCCGGTCGAGCCGCTCGGTGAGCGCCGTGGTATCAACGGGATAGGGGATCTCATAGACCTCGCGATGCACCACGATGCCGCCGCGTGTCCGATAGCTGCCGTCGAGCATGAAACCAACTCCGGGCTTTGGTCGGCTCGGGGTCGGGGTGCGCACGCTCGCCCTGAAAACGAAAGCCGCCCCGATCCCGGGACGGCCTGGTGAAAAGGTCACGACTGGCCGCCCGCGGTTAGACGGGCCACCACCAGCGTGCTGTGAACGCGAACGAGCGCATGAAAGGTCCTATATCAGAGGACGCGACGGCAGGCAATGCCCGTGCGGCGGGTGGTACCCGCCATCCATATAGACTTGCGCCAGGTGCAGGTTGACGAGGCATTCGCGCAGTGCGGTGGAGTCAGAACACTCCCACCGCATGCAGTACCGACAGGACACCACCAGCGGCGCCGATCGCACTGACAATCATCAGTAGAGGTGCTAGCCACCTGTCGCGTCGCAGCTTGTCCGCCTCGGCCGCCAGCTTGAGCTGCTCCGCGGCGAGCTTATGCTGCTCGGCGGCGAATTTCAGGGCTTCTTCGCGAAGATTGTCGATCCGCGCGAGCTGCTCGCGGACATTGAAGTCGGCAGGAACGTCGCTCATAAAGACCTGTCTGGCCCACGCGAAACATAGCACTCTGATTCCCGATTATGCGAAACAGCGGTCGCAATGTCAAACAAGGAGCGAACTTCGCCTAAGTCTTGAACATCTCCCCCAACTCCGTCATGCCCACCATGTCGCGCATCCACGCGAAGGAGCCT
>Ga0335074_10013710_pt1 | contig 11391 bp, 8 predicted proteins | sample Lox_Sample_23_FD_206715 | JGI IMG/M metagenome (GOLD analysis project Ga0335074, IMG submission 206715) | Soil microbial communities from Loxahatchee National Wildlife Refuge, Florida, United States - Lox_Sample_2.3 | ecosystem: Environmental > Terrestrial > Soil > Wetlands | place: USA: Florida...
CCTGGTATTCCTTTACGGCACGCGCTCCGTCTTGCGGGCGAACGCCAAGGTGAATCCGAATACCTTCCAATACCAGTTCACGCGCGTGAACGGAGTTGGCCGGCAGATTCACTGGGGCAGCTTCCATGGGTCCGAGATTCCCTATGTGTGGCAGACGCTGCCGGACTCAGTCTACGGCACTGGCAAAATCATCTTCGGCGATTTTTCTATCAGCCCGGACACCTACAACGGGCAGGACACGAAGTTATCGCTGGCCATGAGCCAGGCATGGGTAGCGTTCGCCAAGACGGGCAGCCCGAACGGTCCCGGCTTAGCGCAATGGCCGCCATTTAGGGATGGCGAGAGTTACATGGAATTTGGCGATCAAATCGGCGCGAAGCGGGAGTTGCGCAAGCCGTATGTGGATTTCATGAGCGAGTTCACCGAGGGACTGCGCAGCCACATGGCTGCGGCCACGCGGTAAGGGTGAGGGGTGGTGGGTCGTGGGTGGTGGCAAACTCGCTGCGAACGCTATAGCGGTCTTAACCTGCGACCCACCACCCACCACCTTCAGCGGCCCACCACCTTTAAAAGCCTTCTTCCCACAGACGCTCTACGGTGAGCCGCGGCTTCAAGTCCAAGTTGCGAATGAGCTTCTCCACATGCTTGGCCAAGATATCGCATTCGATATTGACCCGATTGCCCGGCTGATAAGTGCCTAGCGTGGTGTTCTTATAAGTATGCGGAATGATAGTGACTGAAAGTACATCACCCTCCAGCGCCGCAATCGTCAGACTAATTCCGTCAATGGCAACGGAGCCTTTGAAGACTAAGTAAGGATCAATCTCGCCGGGGACGCGTACCTTCAACCACCAGTTCTCACTGCCCAGGGATTCGAGCGACAGAAATTCGCCGGTAGCATCCACGTGGCCTTGCACAATGTGGCCGCTCAATCGCGTATCGGGCAATAACGGCCGTTCCAGATTCACGCGCGACAAAGCCCGCAATGCGCCCAGATTGCTGCGCCGCAGAGTTTCGGGCGCCAAGTCCGCCGCGAACGATTCCGCATGCACTTCGATAGCGGTAAGACACACCCCATTCACCGCAATGCTGGCGCCCTCCCGCATATCTTCGAGCACCTTCCGGCAGTGGATCTTCAGGCGCGCGCCCGCGGGCCGATTCTCGATGGATTCCACCGCGCCCAACTCTTCCACAATCCCGGTGAACATTCAGGCCTCTTTCACAATGTAACCCTCGACGGCGAATTCGTCGGGTGCGATCAGGTGCAACTGCGTGCGATTCACGCGTATCGCATCCACCCGCCGCCGCCTGCCCGCGCCGCCTGCCATGGACAGTGATTCGAGGCCGCCCAGTATCTTAGGCGCGTAATAGAAGAATATCTTGTCCGCCACGCCGGTTTCGAGCGCCGCCCAATTCACCTTCGCGCCGGCTTCAATCAACACCGAAAGATACCGCTGCTGCGCCACCGCCTCGATGGTGGCGCGCAAATCCGAACGGCCATCGCGGCCATCCAGCAGCAGCACGCGCACGCCGCGGCTCTCGAGCGCCCTGCGCCGTTCGGCGGGCGCCGCCGAAGTTCCGATCACCAGCACATCATCGGCCGCGCTTCGGACCATCTGCGAATCGAGCGGTAGGCGCAGGCGCGAATCGAGCACGACGCGCAAGAGCGGCCGGCTGCGGGGCAAGCCGGTGCGGTCGGTCAGGAAGCAATCGTCGGCCAGCACCGTGCCGATGCCCGTGAGAATCGCGTCCGAACGGTGGCGAAGCTGCTGCACATCCGCGCGGGCTTTGTCGCTGGTGATCCAGCCGCTGTTATCGTCCGGGGCAGCGATTTTGCCATCCAGCGTCAGCGCGGTTTTCAGTGTCACCAAAGGCAGGCGCGTGCGCATGAAATGCGCGAAAGCTTCGTTCAGTTTTTCCGCCTCCGCCGTAAACGCACCCGCAATTTCCGCCTGGATTCCCGCCACGCGCAATTGCCTCAGACCATCGCCCGCCACCAGCGGATTGGGATCTTCCATGGCCGCCGCCACCCGCGCGACCCCGGCCGCGATCAGCGCGGCGGTGCAGGGGGGGGTGCGCCCCTGATGGCAGCACGGTTCCAGATTGATGTAAAGCGTAGCGCCGCGGGCCCGCTCGCCGGCCTCCTCGAGCGCCCGCACCTCGGCATGCTGCACGCCGGCCCAGGTGTGAAAACCGCGGCCCACCACTTGCCCGTCGCGCACCAACACGGCGCCCACCATCGGATTCGGGCTCGCCTGCGCGTCGCCCTTCCGCGCCAGATCCAGCGCTTCGCGCAGATACCTGGCGTCCTCTTCCTGCCGGCGATCGTTCATTTTTCGAAAAGCGATGCGATGAATTTCTCGGGGTCGAAGGGCAATAAGTCATCGGCCTTTTCACCGACCCCCACATAGCGGATCGGGATATTCAGCTCGCGCGCGATGGCGATGACGATGCCGCCCTTGGCCGTGCCATCGAGCTTCGTCAGCACGATGCCGGTCACGCCCGAAGTCTCCGTAAATTTGCGCGCCTGTTCCAGGCCGTTCTGGCCGGTGGTGGCGTCGAGCACCAGCAGCACCTCGTGCGGCGCATCCGGAATCACGCGCGCGGCCGTGCGGCGCATCTTTTCCAGTTCGGCCATCAGGTTCGCCTTGGTTTGCAGACGGCCAGCGGTGTCCACAATCACGTAATCGGTCTTGCGCGCGCGCGCCGAATGCAAGGCATCAAAGAGCACCGCGCTCGGATCGGCGCCCTGCTTCTGCCGGATCACTTCCGCGCCGCTGCGTTCGCCCCAGATTTCCAACTGCTCGATGGCCGCCGCGCGAAAGGTATCGGCCGCGCACATGAGCACGCTGCGCTGTTCCTCGCGGAAGCGCTGCGCCAGCTTGCCGATGGTGGTGGTCTTGCCCGATCCGTTCACCCCTACCACAAGGATGACGGCCGGCGGCTCGGCCACGCGCGGCATGGGTCGCTCGGAGGCCTGCAAAATCTCCAGCAGATGCTCGCGAATCAGCCCTTCGATTTCCGCCGCGTCACCCACCATGCTGCGATCCACGCGCTCGCGGATGCGGTCGAGGATCTCTTGGGTGGTCTGCACGCCGATATCGGAACTGATCAGAGTGAATTCCAACTCGTCGAGCAGATCCGCGTCGATCTGCTTGGCGCCTTGCAGCATGTCTTCCAGGCGCGTGACCAGGCCCGCGCGCGTCTTTTGCACGCCGCTCTTCAGGCGCTCGAGAAGCGATGGTTCCTGTTCGACCGTTCCGAATAGAGTTTGAATCATTAGAGCTGTGTGAGACTATTGTAGCAATCATGAATAAAGCGGCAATTTTTGGCGCGAGCGGACCTATCGGACGTTTTGTGGGCCTCGAATTGGATCGCCGCGGCATTCCCTTTCGCGCCGTTGGGCGCACAGCTTCGAAGCTCACCGACGCGTTCGGAAAGCTGCCGCACGCGGAAGTAGTGGCCGCCGATCTTTCCGATGCAGGCGGCGCGGCACAAGCGGCCCGCGGCGTGGATACGATCATCTACACATTGGGCGTGACTTATACGGAGTTTCCACTCTATCCGAAGCTGATGCGCGTGGCGATGGATGCGGCCGCATCGGCCGGAGTGGCGCGCTTCCTGCTGGTGACCGGCGTCTATAGTTACGGCGTGCCGCAAACGCAGCGAGTGGCGGAAACGCATCCGCGCAATCCAGTGGCGGTGAAAGGACAACTGCGCAAAGAGCAGGAAGATCTGCTCATGGCCGCGGGCGAGCGCGGGCTGTTCAAAACCATGATCGTGCGGCTGCCGGATTTCTATGGCCCGTATGCCGATACGAGCCTCGCCAATCCGGTGTTTCGCGCGGCATTGGCTGGCAAGACGGCGAATTGGATAGGACCGGTAAGTACGCTGCATGAGTTCCTCTTCGTGCCGGATGCCGGCCCCGTGATCGTGGAACTCGCTTCGCGCGACGATTGTTACGGCGAAGCGTGGAACTTCGCCGGCGCCGACGCGATCACAACGCTCGCCTTTATCCAGAAAATTTACCAGGCCGCCGGACGCCAGCCGAAATTCCGCACCGCCGGCCGGACGATGCTGCGAGTGCTCGGCTGGTTCAACCCGTTGATGCGCGAACTGCCCGAGATGCTGTATCTGCAGGAGACTCCCGTGCTGCTGGATGACGAGAAACTCCGCAGCAAGTTAGGCGGCGCGCATAAGACAACTTACGATGATGGCATCCGCCAGACCTTGGAATGGATGCGCCGGCACCCGTCGTAAAAAAATGTCCCCATGCGCTCATTTTTTCCGCTGGCATGAGCGGGAGATTTCGTATACCCGACACACCTGCCAGACACATTGCGGTGATCGCGATTCACGCCGTAGGCGATCATCCGCCCGAAGAAATGGCCATCGCGGTGGGCGGACGGCTCGAAAGCCGGCAGACTGCCGGCGCGAGCCGCTACGAAGCCTTTGAAAGCGATTCCGTGTGCGCGCGCATCGCAGGCCCGCGCTGGACGTTGGAAATCCCGCAGGCGATCGGGGCCGTATTGCTGTTGTGCGGCGCCGTGGCGGGAGCGGCCGCCATCGTTTCGGCTTACCAAGCGCGCCGGCCCGGCGCGCGGCTGGCTTTTTGGATTGCGCTGCCGGTGGTAGCCGGGTTGGCCGCGATCAGTATTTTGGCTGCTCCGCCGGCGCCCATACGCATTATTGGGATTCAACCGCCGGCCGGGTCGCCGAAGCCTTGGACGCCATCATCGCGCGGGCTTGAGCTTATCTTCCCCGGGCCAAGAAATTCCAGAATCCTGCGGTTGATCGCTGCTGCGTGCGCCGTCGTGAAATCGTGTCCGGCGCCGGATACAATCTCGGCGGTCACTTGCGGCGCTACGCGATGAAGGCGGCGCACGGCCTTCTTTGCCGAACAGATGACATCGCGATCACCCATCAGGAACAACGCAGGCGCCGTGAAACGGCGCCATTCCGCATCCGTCAGCACCGGCGGAACTACAGGCCTGTGCGGCTGCAGACTCCGCATGTTAAGGAATGTCTGCTCGATTATGGTATCCATCCATTTGGGATCGTTTTGCTCGATCTCCGCAAGCACCCAGCGCAGAAAGGATACCAGACCCCTCTGTTTGAAAATCATGGCCAGAATAACCCGCGCCCAAAACCGCGCCCGGAGCCGCAGAACTGTATTGGCCGGCGCCAGGAGCACCACTTTATCGAGCCTCCAGGGAAACCGCAGCGCATAATGCGCCGCTAGAGCTCCGCCATACGAGATGCCCACCAGGCTAACGCCAGCGCGAAGCTTCAGCGCATCCAATAACTCGTCCAGCCAGGCGAGCAGGTCGCTAAGAGACGTCACCGGTTTCGTGCACAGGCTCTTGCCGAATTCTCCGATCTGGTCGACGGCAAACGCGCGGTGCTCGTTTGATAGCGCCTTAATATTCGGCGCCCACATGAGGGACGTTGCCGCGGCCCCGTGCAGCAGGACCACGGGCGGCGCGCCCACCGGGCCGCTGATGCGAACAAACGTCGGTCCGTACGCCGTCGAAACCATCCGCTCTTCGGGCGCGACTGGCCATTGTCTGGCGGCCAGCGAATCCAGATACGAGAAGCAGGAATCTCTGGCCGCCTCTGACCGGAAGGGAGAATATGCAGAAATCTCCATCGGTTCCTCCCACGCAGTGACGGCGCACCGCGCTGGTATCAGTCCCATCTCATCCGACACCGCAGGGAGCCGGCTTGTTCCGCACTGCCTGGCTCGCGCGGCGATTTCGGGCCACCGCGCTGGACGCCAAAGACGGGCAAGGTGCTGTGGCAGGATCGCGCCTTTCCCAAAGCCACGTTTCTCTACGCCGATGGCAAGCTGATCGCGGTGGATGAAGAGGGTATCTTATCGCTGGCCACGGTCTCACCGGCGGGCTTGAAGATCCTATCCCGCGCGGAGTTAAGGCAATCCGAAGCAACGCGTGGACCGCGCCGTCCGTTAGCCGGTACGGTGTTGTATGTGCGCCACCGGCATAGCTTGATGGCGTTCGATCTGGGTTAGGTCTGCTGTTGTTCCCGCGCGCGGCCGTTAGCGTGGCGCATCCAATCGATAAACGCGTCTACTCTGCCGGATAGCTTTCGCCCTCTCTTCGGTCAGCAACTGAGCCGGCGCGCGAGGGCGGTACGTTCGTCGCTTGCCCGGCCCTTCCTGGACTGGTCCCTCTCACGGCTGAGGGGTTCGCCGAACGCTGGCGCCCTCTCTGCGCGCCCGACGATCACGGTCGTTACCATTGACAACGCCGGCGCCAACGTGTTAACCGTAGTTAAGATAAGCGCTTACACCGTGATTAGTACAGCCAATCCCGCCGAGGCCCGCTCGCTCGCGGACGTGCATTCCACAGTCGGCACCATGGATATGCCCATGTGGCGGCGCATGCTGGCTTTCGCCGGTCCCGCCTATCTGGTCAGCGTCGGCTACATGGACCCCGGCAATTGGGCCACGGACCTGGAAGGCGGCGCGCGTTTCGGCTACGCCCTCATCTGGGTGCTCATCATGTCCAACCTGATGGCCATCCTGCTGCAAACCCTCAGCGCGCGTCTGGGCATTGTCTCCGGCCGCGATCTGGCGCAAGCCTGCCGCGAAACCTATCCGCGCCCGGTCACCATCGCGCTTTGGGTGCTTTGCGAAATCGCCATCGCCGCCTGCGACCTGGCCGAGGTGCTGGGCGCAGCCATCGCCCTCAATCTGCTGTTCCACATCCCGCTGCTGATCGGCGTCATCCTCACCGCCGCCGATACGCTGCTCCTGCTCTGGTTTCAAGGTCTGGGCATCCGCTATATCGAAGCGTTCATTCTTTCGCTGATCGCCGTAATGGCCGGATGCTTCTTCATCGAGATTATTCTCGCCAAACCCGACGCCGCGCAAGTGTTCAACGGGGTGATTCCGCGCATCAGCAATCAAACCCTGTATATCGCCATCGGCATGCTAGGCGCGACCGTGATGCCGCACAATCTGTATCTGCATTCGGCGCTGGTGCAGACCCGCCAGATCGGCCATACAGACGCAGGCAAGCTGCGCGCCTGCCGCTATAACCTGATGGATTCGGTGGTGGCCCTGAACGCCGCCCTGCTGGTAAACCTGGCCATTCTGGTGCTCTCGGCCGCGGTTTTCTTCAAGCACCACATGATCGTCACCGAAATCCAGCAGGCGCATCTGTTGCTCGTGCCGCTGCTGGGCACGGCCTTCGCCGGATTCCTCTTCGCCATCGCGCTGCTTTGCTCCGGCCAATCCTCCACGCTCACCGGCACGCTCGCCGGACAGATCGTGATGGAAGGCTTTCTTAATATCCGCATGCGCCCGTGGCTGCGCCGTTTGATCACCCGCACCCTCGCCATCATCCCTGCCGCCATTACGATCTATATCTCGGGCGATAAGGGCACCTATCAACTGCTGATCCTCAGCCAGGTCGTTCTGAGCATGCAGTTGCCGTTCGCCATCATTCCGTTGATCCACTTCACCAGCGACCGCCGCCGCATGGGCATCTTCGCCAATAAGCCGTGGGTGCAGATTCTTTCCTGGGTGACCGCCATTTTGATTCTGGCGCTTAACGTCTGGCTCCTGGTCGACGGATTGAAGCAACTGTTGGGATCCGCCGCGAGCCGGCCCATCATCTGGCTCCCGATCGCCGTGGCGCTCACCGGAATTGCCTTGCTGCTGCTCTGGATCTCCTTTGAACCCTGGATCGCACATAGGGCGCATCATGCCTTTGGACGCGCTTCCCTCAGCCTGCCCAAGCCAGAAGCGGAAGCGCCCGCCACGCCCGGATATCGCCGCATCCTGGTGCCGCTCGACCACACCGAGCTCGATCACAACGCGCTCGGCCACGCCGCCGCCATGGCCAAGTTGCATGGCGCCACGCTGTATCTGTTGCATATCGAAGAAGGCGTCACCAGCCGGATCTATGGTCCGATGGCTTCCACCGCGGAGGTCGAAGCCGGCGAACAATATCTCGAACGCATCGCCGAATCGCTGCGCGCCGAAGGGATCGAGGTGGAAACCGCCATCGTGCATGCACCCCGGCCCGGGCGCCAGATCGTGCAGTATGCTTCGGAAATCCACCCCGATTTAATCGTGATGGGCGCGCACGGGCACCGTCGCTTGAAAGATTTGATATTCGGGAATACAATTACTCCAGTGCGCCATGAGTTACGAGTCCCCCTGTTGATTGTAAGAAAATCGTAACCGGGCGTTGGGACACGCCGCCACGAGCGCGTGTCGAAGCAACCCAACGGGCGTTGGGTTCGGCGTTATAAGTTATTTATTTTCAATCGTTGAGTTGGGTATGGCAAATGCAACACGCCGCCTTGTGCGGAAACGTGTCTATTTGGCGATTTGTCTCGCCTGGTGGCTTACGCCCGGGCGGACCGCTACGTTGTCGCTGCTCAGCCTGAATGACCTGATAACCAAATCCACTGGTATCGTCCAGGCCCAAGTCAGCGGCTCCTCGGCTTCTTATTCTGGCTCTGTTATCTATACGCATTACAAACTCAATGTTATGGCGCAATGGAAGGGTCCCGCGCAAACCACTATCGATCTGATGGTTCCCGGCGGCACCGCCAACGGGATGCGCCAAACATGTCCCGGCGTCCCGCAACTGAGCGCCGGCAAGCAATACGTTCTGTTCCTGTGGACCTCGCGCCTCGGCCAGACGTTCACCATGGGCTTTACGCAGGGCGTCTTTTATCTTCAGGGTGCCACCGGCAATCTTACCGCCGTGCAGATGCACGCCACGGAAAGCGTGCTTGCTCCGGGGACTGGACAAGCGGTGCGGGGGCAGCCCATCAGCATGCCGCTACAGCAATTGATTTCAGCCATCTCCGCGGGAGGAGCGTCATGAGGACTACTTGGCCGAATCGATTGTCCGTGATCGCCGGCATCCTGGCCGCTGTCACGCCCGCGGCGGCTTATTATCACTACGTTCACTATCTCAATTCCTCATCGCCTTATACCGTCGCATTCGAGCGATACGATCTCACCGCCCTGCCCGATCAGACCGTGACTTTCTTCGTCTCGAATACCGGACCGGCCAGCTTCACGGCGAATGACAGCTTCCCTTCGCTGCTGGAACAACTCCGCAACGCCACCATGGTCTGGAATTCAATCGCGAGCTCCAGCCTGCGGGTAGGCTTCGGCGGTTTGCAAACCGCCGGTACCCAGCAAAGCGTTCCTACGGGCCAGGTATTATTCTCGGATCAAATCCCGCCGGGAGTGCTGGCCTATACCGTACTCACGGTTCCCACCAATACGGTCGCTACCGCTGCCGATGGGACCCAATTCATTCCCATTCAATCCTCCCAGATTTTTTTGAACAGCGACATGGTGCCACAACCCGGCGCACAGAGCTCGGAAGGCTACACGGGGCCCAGTTACTCGGAGTCTTTCTTCATGACGCTGGTACATGAGATCGGCCACGCTGTTGGCTTGCAGCACACCTATACGTCCGCCAGCATGTCGACCGCCGTATCGCGCGCCACCAATCGCGCCCGCCCGCTCGATGCGGATGATATCGCGGGTGTTTCCCTCCTTTATCCCGCGGGCGGATTTCCGGCGGGCTTCGGCTCGATCTCGGGCCAGGTAACCATGAGTGGCCAACCCGTGCACTTAGCATCGGTAGTGGCGATTCTTCCCAATGGATCAGCCATCAGTAGCCTGACTCGTCCGGATGGCACTTACGAAATCGATGGCCTGCCGCCGGGGACTTACTATGTGTATGTCCATCCGCTGCCCTGCGAGGGAATATCGAACGGTGTGTGCGAGGATGCCAATATCACGCTGCCGCTCGAATCGGATGGCCAAACACCGGAGGCGCCCGGCGGATTTTTTGTGAGCACGTTTTATCCCGGCACATGGAACCCCGCCGATTTCACCCCTATAAACATCACGCAGGGCCTCAGCCAGCCCGGCATCAATTTCTCCGTGCAGCCGAGGCAGGCCGTGGAAGTCTACGATGTGACTTCTTACTGGTATCCTCCTTATCAATATCCCGCCGCCCAGGCGGGTTACCTTCAGCCGGCATTTCTCAATGCGAATGACGCGAACGTGGTCCCGCAAGTCATCGCGCAAGGAAACGGTCTTACTGACGCGGGTACTTCGACGAACGTAGAAAGCGTCACAGCGCTGGGCGGTCTTCCGGGAACATGGCTGCCGGATTACGGAACGAATGCCTACGTCGATTCCGGCGACAATCTCACCGTAGATCTGCTGGCGGTGTTCTTCGACTATACATCGGCGCCCTCCACCGGTCCCGAGCACCTGATTTTCAGCTTGCCTGACGATATTTTTGTGTTGCCCCAGGCGATTCAGGTGGTCGGCAATCCGCCTCCGTCGATCACCTCTGTGACGCCGAATGCGGATGGTTCGGTCACCATCGCGGGAACCGGCCTGAGCAGCAGCAGTCAAGTGTATTTCGATAGCTTACCGGCGCAGGTAGATGTACAGTACGCCGCCAATCCGAACGATTCGACCGGCCTCTCCGGCTCGGTTTCCGTATGGCCGCCGCCGGGCGCTAGCAATCAGACGGCTACCATCAACGTCTATAATCCGGACGGACAGAACTCGACGTTCCTGCAATCCCAGACTCCCGGCACGTTTACCTATTCTTATCCGCAAACCAATACTCCTTCCGCTTCGATTTCGCTTTCGCAATTGCCGCAGGGAGCCTCGGCCATGGTGGCTGTCAAAAGCAATAACATGCAGTTCGTGGATGGCATCACTACGCTGGGTTTCGGCTCCGGCGACATCACCGTGCGGCATTTGTGGGTGCTTAACCCGAATGCGGCCGTCGCCAATATCACGGTTGCGCAAACGGCCGTTCAACAGGAAACCGTTGCCAGTGTAATCTCGGGATTTCAGGTTTATCAGCAGGGCCAGGGATTTCAGGTAACGGCGGGTAGTGCCAGCCTGCCGCTGATCGATCTGCCGGTGCAAAATGCTTTTTATCCCCTGCAAAACAGCCTCTATCCGGGCGCCATTGCGGCCGTGACCGGCCAGAATTTGCAGGCTTCCAGCGGCTCGCCCACCATGACAATCGGCGGACAGCCGGCCGAAATTTTGTATACGTCACCGACGGAAGTCACCTTCGTAGTCCCGCTAGGCATTAACACCGGCCCGGCCATCATGCAGTACTCCGCGGCCACCTACCCGCTGGTGCTGCAGATCGATCCGCCGCCGCCGGTGATCGTGAACGCGGTCGACGCGTCCGGCGCGCTGCTAGGCGGATCGCAGGGAGCTTCCCCGGGCGATACCGTTACCATGGAAGTTTCGGGCTTAGGGCAGACCGTCCCGTCTTCGAGCAGCGTCTCGATCGCGGAGAACGGCGTGAGCATCCCGTTTTCGTCCATTCAACAGGCGCAGGATGGGAC